>Ga0136617_10005073_pt1 | contig 11772 bp, 8 predicted proteins | sample AntDrymUQ3222106_2_FD_129672 | JGI IMG/M metagenome (GOLD analysis project Ga0136617, IMG submission 129672) | Polar desert sand microbial communities from Dry Valleys, Antarctica - metaG UQ322 (21.06) | ecosystem: Environmental > Terrestrial > Soil > Desert | place: Antarctica: Dry Valley...
AATGCCGTTTGGGTCGAAGACTTTTTTGATGTTTTTCATTATTTCAAGCGTCGGTTTATCGATGGCGTAGTGCATGTATGGGGATTTGACGTAGCCGATGCCGTGTTCGCCGGAGATGGTGCCGCCTAGTTCTACGGACAGGCGAAAGGTTTCGTCGACGCATCGGCGGGCACGGGCAATCTCGTCGGGATTTTCGCGATCTACTACGAAATTTACGTGGATATTACCGTCGCCGGCGTGGCCGAAGTTGGCGACGAATGTCTTGTGTTTTTTGCCGATTTGTTCGATGCGGGATACGAGCTCGGGAACCTTTGAACGCGGGACGACTACGTCTTCGTTTATCTTGAGCGTGCCGTATTTCATCAGAGACGGCGAAATCGCGCGTCGGACGTCCCACAGCTTGTCTTCTTCCTCTTTTATCGTTGCACACAGGATATCGAAGCCGCCGTTTTCGCCGATGATCCGTTCAATCGTTAGCACGTTTTTCGCGACTTCTTCGCTCGAGCCGTCAACGGCGACAAGCAGAATCGCCTCCGCTTCTTTAGACAGACCAAACGCAAAACTTTCCTCGACTGCGGCGACGCAGAACTTGTCGATTACTTCCATCGCCATCGGAAGCAAGCCTTCGGGTGTGAATTTCGTCAAAACCTTGCATGCGGCTTCCATCGAATGAAAATTTGCTCGCACAGTCGCCGTAGCTTCGGGCATCGGGAGCAATTTTAAAGTTGCTTCCGTGATAATCCCGAGCATTCCTTCCGAGCCGCACATAAGGCCGGTGAGGTCAAAACCAACGACGTTTTTCACCGTCTTTCCGCCCGTTCGAATGATCTCACCTGTAGCCGTGACGACTTCCAAACCCAAGACGTGGTGTTTCGTAACGCCGTATTTCGGCGTCCTCATGCCGCCGGCGTTTTCCGCTATATTTCCGCCGATAAAGCTTTCCTTGTAGCTCGCCGGATCGGGCGGGAAAATGAGTCCGTACTTCTCGACTTCCTGCTGCAGTTCGAACGTAGTAAGACCGGGCTGGCAGATGGCGTAAAGATCGTCGACGTTGATCTCGATGATCTTTTTCATCCGGTCGGTGCCGATTACTATTCCACCGTCAACGGGGACTGCTCCACCCGTATAACCCACGCCGCCTCCGCGAGCCGTCACCGGAAAAATGTATTCGTTGGCAAGCTTGAGAATGGCAACCATCTGCGAGGTCGATTCGGGAAAAACAACAGCCTCAGGCGGAAATTTTTCCTTAACGGCATCCGCACCGTAGGGTTCAACCTTTTCTGGCTCGATCAAGACATTTTCGATCCCAACCACTTGCTGCAGTTTTTTTAAGACCTCGAGTTTCGATGCATTTGTCGTTGCACGGCCTTTTGAATTGAAATGGATGGATTGAAACATTTTACGATTGCTATAATCCTAGCAAAAATACCAGAATCGCGGTATTTCTGGTAAACTCTCAAAATCGAACGGATTGGTAATATATACAGCAACACTTCCAACGTTGCTGTACAGGACAAAATACCATCGTTCCAACACTTACCACTCCGAACAGCAAAAGGCGAAACGACAAGATGAACGAAAAAGATAATATTCCATCGGACGATTATGAACGCGAACTCGACACCGATCTCGACGACGAAACACCCGACAGGCCGACAGGCATGGCTCTGCACACTAAGATTCTGATCGGTTTGCTGGTCGGCGTTTTTGGCGGGTTGATCGCTAACTGGACTCTCGGGGGCAGCAATCCTGACCTCGTTTGGTTTGTCAGCAATTTTACGCAGCCGATCGGCACCTTGTTTCTGAACCTCCTATTGATGATCGTAGTGCCTCTCGTTTTTTCTTCATTGGTCGTCGGAGTCGCTGGAATCGGCGATATCCGCAAACTCGGCCGCATCGGGCTCAAGTCCTTTGCCTATTGTCTGATAATATCCGCAATTTCCGTAGTTATCGGCCTTGGCCTGGCTAATACAATTCGTCCGGGTGAGCGAATCAGTCCTGAAGTTGCAGCCCAATTAAAAGAAAAATTCAGCACCGGTGCACAAACCAGTGTTGAGGCTCAAAATAAGGCCGCCGAAACAGCCAAAACCGATTCGGCCCTAATGCAGGCGGTAAAAACCATTGTTCCAAAAAGTGTATTCAACTCAATCGCGGGTGAAAACCCCAACATGCTTCATATCATGTTTTTTGCCCTCATCGTCGGAATTGCAATAACATTGCTTCCGGCACCCGTTTCAGCTCCATTTATCGGGTTTATGGAATCAGTCTTTGCGATTACCACAAAGATCATCGACATTATAATGAAATTCGCGCCCTATGCGGTGGCTTGTTTGATATTCAACAACATCGCTCAATTCGGCCTCGAACTGCTACAGTCCCTTTTCTGGTTCGTGGTCACTGTTCTACTCGGCCTTTCCATTCATTTTTTCGGAGTATATTCGCTCTCGATTTGGTTTTTATCAAGGATCAACCCGATCGAATTTTTCAGACGTGTCCGAACGGTTATTGTCACGGCATTTTCAACGTCTTCATCCAACGCGACATTGCCGACGGCTTTGCGGGTCTCCGAAGAGAATCTCGGCGTTCCAAAAGAAATCAACAGCTTTGTTTTGACTGTCGGCGCGACGGCGAATCAAAACGGCACCGCGCTTTATGAAGGAGTTACAGTCCTGTTTCTGGCACAGCTCGCGGGTGCCGATCTAACACTCGGCCTCCAACTAATGGTCGTCTATTTGGCGATTCTCGGCGGCATCGGCACCGCCGGAGTTCCCAGCGGCTCGATCCCGTTTATAATCGGAATTTTAGCAATGATCGGTATCGACCCGGCATTAATCGCGATAATTCTCGGCGTCGACCGCATTCTGGACATGTGCAGAACGACGCTGAACGTTGTCGGCGATCTGACTGCTGCAACGTTTGTTGCCAGAAGCGAGGGTTATGAGCTTTTGAAGACACCGGAAAATGTTGGAATCGGCTGAGAATAGGCGTAAAATATTTTTGTTTCGCGAGGTGATTTATGATGAATGCCAATAATGTCGGGCCGCAGCCAATGCAGCTCCGCTTTTCCGTTGATGAATATTACAGGATGATCGAACTCGGTTTGATAAGCGATTACGAGAAAGCGGAAATAATCGAGGGAGAGCTAATTAAGAAAGTGACAATAGGTGACAGGCACGCCGCCGCAGTGAATTTTTTGAATCGTTATTTCACAAAAAATGTGCCGGATTATGTGATGGTCAGCACTCAGAATCCATTGCGAATGTCCGATTACAATGAACCCGAGCCGGACATCGTGCTTGCGGATCTGACAAAATACGACGGGAAAAGGCATCCGCGACCCGCTGAAGTATCCTTGTCGTTGAAGTCGCCGACGCTAGTTTGCAATACGACCGCTATGTCAAACTCCCTCTTTACGCAGCAGCCGAAATTCCAGAAGTTTGGATAATAAATTTGCAAAATAATATCGTAGAAGTTCATCAAAAGCCGAACGTCGGTATTTATCAGTTAACTACTGTCTCCAAGCCCGGGGAAAGTGCTGTTTCGAGTGTATTACCGAAACTGAAAATAGAAGTTGACGAGATTTTGTTTTAGAAGATGGAGGGTTTTCAAAATGTTTCCAATCGGCGATGACAACTCAGACAGAACCATAACGCCTTTCGTCAATTATATTTTCATCGGGATAAACATTTTGGTTTTCCTGCTGTTGCAGCAGCTTGGGAGCAACGATGCATTTTCGTATGCTTTTTCGCTTGTGCCGAAAGAGGTGACCACCGGCGTTGACATCACCGGCCTGCAGGTCGTTAGGGACGCTCTCGGTAACTCGGGCCAGGTCCAACATTTTGAAACACCCTTGCCCGTTTATTTTAACTTCTTGAGCTCGATGTTTATGCATGGCGACATCATGCATATTTTCGGGAATATGATGTTCCTGTTCATCTTCGGCGACAATCTTGAGAATTTGCTTGGGCATATCCGCTATGCCGCATTCTATATCGTATGTGGATTGGCCGCCGCCTTTGCACAGATCTTTATGGATACCGGCTCGGTCATTCCGATGCTCGGTGCTTCGGGAGCGATCTCCGGCGTGCTCGGCGGCTATATTCTTCTGTTTCCTCAGCGGCAGGTACGCGCGATCATTTTCAGTTTTCTGACAACGGTTCCGGCCTTCGTTGCCCTAGGCATTTGGATAGCCTACCAACTGATAACGGGCTATTTAACACCTGCCGGAGCCGGCGGTGTTGCTTACGCGGCCCACATCGGGGGCTTTATCGCGGGACTGGCTCTGGTAAAAGTTTTCGCGATCGGAAGAAGAGTCTAGATTCCAATGGAAAAACTCCCGTCTTTCCTGGACAAATTCGGATTGCAAAACGGGTCGCATTCGATAAACTTGGCCCACTTTTCCACAAAATGGTCTTTTTCCGCGGCGGTTGCGTCCTCGTGATTCGAGGGCTCTTTTGCGTTCGTTTCCTTGAGCTCCGCGTAGGGCGTAAAAACGATCCTGTAATTTTTTTCCCTAAGCCTAAGACAAAAGTCGGCGTCGAAGAATTTATCCGGCAGATGCTTCGCGTCAAATCCGCCGGCCTCATCGAATACGTCCCGGCGTACAACCATGCACGACGCGGAAATCGCCGAAAAATTACCGATTAGAACATTCCGGGAAATGTTTCCGCGCGAGCCCGCCGGGAAAGTGTGGTGAGCTATCCCTATCGTTTCGCCGGCACCGATGATCAGGCCCCCATGGAGTACAGTTTCGTTCTTATAAAGGAGTTTCGCGCCGACGGCTCCGATTTCAGGCTGCAGCGCAAAACTAACCAATTCACTAAGCCAGTTTTCCGACATCGGGCGGAGGTTTGCATTCGCAAAACATAGTATCTCGCCATCGGTTTGAGAGACTGCCAGGTTAAGCCGCTCCGCTCTACCGGAGAGATTCGTTACGATGGCTTTCATGTTCTTCGCGACATCGGGCTTGAATTCCTTGTTCGAGATTAAAACGAACTCGATGTTCCGGTATTCGGTTTGCTCCATGAAATATGTGATAGATCCAATCACGTCCTCCACGCTGTCCGCCGACAAAATTACACTCACCTTTGGAGGATTCTCCGGCAGACAGTAAGAAACGCGGTGAAGATCGTGTGGAGTTTCACTAACGATGGCTTTCTTGCCGATTCTTTCAAAATGCGAACGGATTGCCTCGCGGGCACGCTCATGCGCATAAGGTTTTTCACCGCCGCCAAAAGCTGCGGAACCGCGGATCCCCCGCCAATGATAAAGAATTCGCGGTATATGTCTTATATCTTTTTCAGGAATTCGCTCGATCACGCGGAGAGCCAGATCGTAATCCTGGCTTCCTTCGAATCCCAATCGGAAACCGCCAATTTCTTTAAGAATGTCGGTTCGATAAGCGGAAAGATGTGTAATCAAATTAACGGAATAGAACAGATCGCGACTCCAATCTGGTTTAAACTTCGGACTGAAACGGCGCCCTTTTTCATCGATCAAATCCTCGTCACTATAGATCATTGCAGTTTCCGGAAAATCATTTATCTCGCGCGCAACCCAAAACAGCGCGTCTTCCGCGAGTTCGTCGTCATGATCGAGAAGTACGGTGAACTCGCCGGATACAAAGGCAAGAGCCGAATTCGAGGCCTCTGAGATGTGCCCGTTTGTCTTTCTAAAAAGTACTTTTACCCTGCTATCTTTCGCGGCATATTCCTCTAAAATCGGCCTGATTTGCGGTTTTAAAGAGCAGTCGTCGGCGATACATAATTGCCAGTTCGGATAAATTTGCTTGAAAACAGAGTCGATGCATAGCCGCAGCCATTTTTCGTCCGTATCGTAGACCGGTAAAAGAATTGAGATCAGAGGTTTGTTGTCGAATGCCTCGATTTGGCTGCGAATATCTCTACGTTGTTTATCGTTCAAGGTTCCGGATCTTTTTATCCATTTTTGATAATTCTGTTTCTCTCGAATTCCTCTGGAAACGGATTTCGCGGTCGCTGAGAGGCCACTTTTCGCCGCCAGTTTAAATATGGCAGTTACGCGCCTGATTTGTGCCGGAATGCTCATTTAACGATTGTTTTGGAAGCCCTGAACGACTAATCCTGATTTCACAAGTTATCATTATTTTGTTCTACTTTTAGAAGATTATGACTTTTGCATGCCGAATTTGTGAAAATCGGGAGGACAATCTCATTCATACCGCCCGCGAAATGATGTTCGGCACGCGCGATGAATTCGATTACCTCGAATGCGGCGCATGCGGAACGATCCAAATTCTCGAACTCCCGGATTTAAGTCGTTATTATCCGGATAATTATCTTTCGTTCGGCTCACGGGTCGTAATGGCGGAGACGTTAAACCGCCGCATCGCGGCACGATCTGCGGGGAAATATTTTGCTTCGGGAAAGAGCTTTATCGGCAAATTTATCGTCGGGAGAAAACCCTGGATCGGCGATCATTATCCTGTTTCGATGCGGGATTTTCCATTAAAAATCGATTTCAATTCCCGCATCCTGGACTTTGGCTGTGGTGTTGGAAACCTCCTGCAATCTCTATATTATTTCGGTTTTAGAAATCTCACGGGTGCGGACGCTTTTATAAAAAGCGATATTTTTTACCCGACGGGCGTCAAAATCTTCAAATGCAGCCTTGATGAGTTGGAACCATACTTCGATCTGATAATGCTCCACCATTCCTTCGAGCATCTCGCGAACCCACTGGGCTCTCTGCAGCAAATTCACCGGCTTTTGGCGAATGACAGCTTCTGTCTGATTCGGATTCCGGTTGTAAATTATGCTTGGGAAAAATACGGCACCGATTGGGTACAGCTCGATCCTCCGCGGCACCTTTTTCTGTACACGGAGAAGAGCTTTAGATATCTCGCTGACAAGGCCGGCTTAAAGATGGAGAAAGTCATTTACGATTCGGGCGCCTTTCAGTTTTGGGGAAGCGAGCAGTACCGGAATAACCTGCCGCTTATGGATGCACGGTCGTATTGGACCGATCCTTCGGACGAAACTTTTACCTCGGAGCAGATATCACAATGGCAAACCGAAGCCGCGGAACTAAACGCCGCGGGAAAAGGTGACATGGCCTGTTTTTATCTCCGCAAATCATGAGAGCCTGAGTTGGCCATTTTTCTTTGCGGCTTTACCGTGCTTTCTGCGTCTGTTCCACTGGAAAAGCCACTGCGGCAGCGACAACCGGGCGAACGTTTTTAATGTTTGGACCAACGATTCGGAGCCTTTTAGATTTTTCCAGAAAAGCGGCCACGCTTCGGATTTATATCCATTGCGAATATAGCCTGAAACGGCCTTGAATCGCAATTCCTGCTGAATTCGGTCTAATTCACTCCGGTGGATGCCTAAATTTTCAGCCAAACGATTCTGGGCCGCAAGCTGCTCTTTCAACATTGCAGGGAAATTACCGCTCGTATTCCAGCCGTGCTGCCGCCATGCACAGAGGAGTTTTTCATTGCGTGCAAATTCGCCTTCGGCACAAAGCTTTAAATAAAGTTCATAGTCCTCTAAAAGAACCCGTTCGTTCCAGCCATGCTTTTTCAGCGCCGAACTCCGGTAAACGACGCCCGGACTGGAAAATATCTCGCCGCGAAGCAAAAGCGGCAGCAGGTCCCGATCCGCAAAGTCAGTCCAGTGGTCAGTTCGGTCAATAATGTTGTCATTCTCATCGATCAGATAGGCGTGGGCAAAAGCGAGCAAAGCAGCAGGGCGGGATTCGAGCAATCCGATCTGCTCCGCGAGAAATGACGGCAGCCAAATATCGTCCGAGCCTAGATAGGCAAAATATTCACCAGTCGACCTGGAAAATCCCTCGTTCAAGGTCGCGCACAACCCGCGATTTTCGCGTTGTACAAATTCCGAATCGAACGGGCATTCGAGTAAAATCCTTTCAGTAATTTGCGGCGATTCGTCATTCGAACCATCGTCGATTACAATCAGCTTTTTAACCGGGTGAGTCTGAGCGAAAATGGAACGCAGCGTGCGCTCGATAAACGGTGCGTGATTGTAAGATGGAACGAGAACGGAAATTTCGGACATCGTAAGTTAGTTTAAGGTTTCGAGTTGCAAGTTCCAAGTTTTTGCCTTGCTTACGTTGAAACCGAAACCGTGGTTAAAATGCGTGTATTACATTTTTTGGATTCGTTGGGCCGCGGCGGCGCCGAGATGCAGGCTCTTGACGTCTGCAGAAACGCGCGGGATTTCGGGTTTGAAATGACGGTGGTTGCCGCAGGCGGAGGCCCTTTGGAAGAAGACTTTCGGAAATCGGGCGTCCAATTCTTCCGTTTGCAGAGAAAATTTCCGGTCGATATATATCTAGCATCCCAGCTTCGCAAAATCATTAAGGAACGGCGAATTCGGGTCGTTCATGGATATCAGGCTGTTGATGGCCTTCACCTTTATCTTGCATCGCGCGGATTAAAAACCGTAAAAAAGGTACTAAGCTTTCAGGGTTTTATCCAGGATAAAAGAAATCGTCTTGCCTCAAAATTTCTGATTCCGAGAATGGACGCTAATATCGCGGTAAGCCGTGGGCTGCAAAAGTGGCTGTCTGAAAAAGACAAACTCGATACGAATAGTAAGTTCTCGATTATTTTCAACGGAGCCGATCCCAAACGCCTAGTGCCGACGGGTAATTCGCTAAGAAAAGAGCTGGGGTTGAAGAGCGATTCGCCGCTTCTCGGAATGATCGGAAATTTCTACCGCGATCGGCGTAAGGACCAATTTACTGTTTGCAAAGCTTTACCGAAGGTATTTAGGGAATTTCCCGCCGCCAACTGTATTTTCGCGGGACGAATCGAAGAAGGCGCGGAAGACAAAATGGCTGACTGCATTAATTTTTGTATTGAGAGCAAAATAATCGATCGCGTTCATTTTCTGGGAGCCAGAAGCGACGTTCCCGACATTCTTTCGGCACTCGATGTTTTCGTTTTTTCGTCGCTGCACGAGGGCCTTCCGGTGGCCGTTTCGGAGGCAATGCTCGCCGGTGTGCCGATGATCGTGTCGAATATAGAGCCGTTGCTCGAAGCCTCCGGAAACGGCGAATTCGCCGAGGTTTTTCCCGTCGGGGATGACCGGATTTTAAGCCAAAAGATTATTAAGCTTTTAAGTAAACCGGACGCACGGGCGGAATTGGCTGGCCGGGCTTTAGAATTTGCCGAGGAAAATTTTAGTATTTATTCACATCTCCGCGGTCTCAAAAAACTTTATGAAGCGATCTAAAATTAGCTAAACGCAAAAAAAGGCGGAAAGCATTGTATTCCGCTTTCCGCCTATGTCCAATTATAAAAATCTACTGCCTTTGAAATTCCGGCGTTCCCAGGACTAAACTGACGATTTTAAACACCTCAGGATTTCCGCTCGGCTGCAAAAGACGCGCTTGTCTGTTGCGATTTCGACCCTGCTGCTGCATATTTGGCATTTCCGCATCCGCTTCGCCGACCTCGCTACCGGCTTTTACTTCCGGCAGCGGCTGTTCGATCTGTTTGAGGAGCGTCGCCCTCGTCCCGTCGGAAATTTCCCCCTCCAGAATTTCCGCGATTGCGCGATCAAGGATCTTCGGCTTACTAACGCCTTCGAAACCCTTTAAATTGACCGTTGTACCCGGAATTCGGTTACTCGCTATCGCCACGGCGAAGTTCAATCTTTCCAGCAAAGCGCCCGTGTTTACCCAGTCCTCGGCAGTGTCGGGATAACCCGTCGGGGCCTGATAACCGTAGGGAACTTCACCGAGCTTATTGAGCATCGCGAGCAATCCCGGGCTGGAATTCGTATCAGCACCAAGCGTGCGGATCGAGCTTACGGCAAGTTCGAGCGGTGTTTTGATCTTCGCCCGATAGTTCTCGGGAGCGAAAAATTCTTTGTCGGCAAACAGGGCTTTCAACGTGGTTTTGATATCCCCGCCGGATTTTTGAAAGGCTCCGGCGACGCGACCGACCAATGCCTCACTCGGATTATCGCTGACGAACTTAACGGAAAGTTTCCGGGCAATAAATTTTGCCGTCGAAGGATGCTTGACGAGAATATCGATGACTTTCAATCCGTCCTTCACCCCGCCGTCATCGACTTTCTGGCCGAGAACCGTTTTGGCATCCTTGTCATGCCAGCGTTCATTGAAATAAAACTCGCCGCTTTCAATATCTTCGGGAATTCCGGCCTGTCTTTGCAGCCGGGCAAGTCTTTGATCTTCATTTCCCTGTATTGCGCCGGCCGCCGCTCTGCGGTAACCGCGAGGATCCGCAATCGTCCAGCCGGTAAAAGCCTTCGCGACTTCGACAATGTCTTTTTGCGTATATCCGCTGTCAACGCCGAGCGTGTGCAGCTCCATCAGTTCGCGAGCATAATTTTCATTAATGCCGCGCTGGCGTTTTTGCGCATTTAACTGCGGATTACTGCTAATTTGCTTGATCCGCTGGTCAAGCTGTTCATCCGTCAACCCCTGGCGCTGCTTGATCCTCTCGCGCATCCGGGGTGTCAGGCTGCCGTTTCGAAGCCGGTTTTGAAGATTGTTTCTTCCGCGTCCGTTCCCGGCCGTTTGGACATTCGGAGAAACGGATTCGAAATTATCCAGAAAAAACAGCATCGCCGGATGCTGCGCAGTTCCGACCACCAGATCCTTAAAGTTGCCCAAAGCGTTCTTTCGCAAAACATCCCGCTCATAACTCGGGATATACCAGCGAACGGCGTTCTTTCCCGAAAATACGTTGAAATGATTCTGCCAGAAATCGACCATCACTTCCTGCAGTTGGCGTTCGGAATATACGGCTCGGAGCACACGGTTTGCCGCGATCTGCGGAACCAGCTGATTTGCAGGCTTGAGGTCGTATTCGCGATAAAGCTCCTGCAATTTCTGCCGGCGCTCGCGCTGTTCATCCTCATTCATTCCGTTTTTCCCCGCCTGATCGGGCATGTTTTCCGCGTTCATTCCGTTTTGGGCCGCACGCTGGTTACGATTCCTCCCTTCAAGACGTCGAAGCAACGCGCCGGGATTGGGATATTTTGCAAATACCTCCGCGGTTGTCATACTGAAAATTTCGAGATTCTTTACCTTGTTTTCGGCCGCAGCATCGTCGACCGTAACACCATTGATTTGTCGGTCGATGTACTTCTGCAATCCTATCGATTTAACTTTTTCGACATCGCCCGGACGAGCGCCGAAACCGAGTCGATTGAGGACGTGAAGGATCTTTTGATCTTCGGTCAACGACTTTCTTTCGCGTTTCGTATCGGTACGTAAGGCTAAAACGGGAGCAAACATCGCGAGAATCATCAAAACCGCCGCAAATCTTGTAACTAGGGAAAAACTCTGCTTCATTATTTATTACCTCTGAATATCTACCAACGTATTGAACACCCTCGAAAGGTTCCAGTAGCTTAGACGCTTCAAAAGCGCTCATAGGCGAAAAAAATACTCAGCCGTGATATAAAATCGAGGCTTCGGCTAAGTTTCCCTTCCATGCAACAAAAACCTTGCAAGCCACATCTAACCCTTCGTATTTTGACGAATTTTACGTTAAGATCAGCTTCGATCCTGACTAATATACGAAAATGAAACATCTTGTATCTTCAATGCTGCTCGCCGTAATTTTAGGATTGATGTTTGCGGTTTCGTCTTCTGCCCAGAGCCAGAGCTTCAGTAATCCGGACGTCGAATACGGCTTTGACCTCCCGGATGAAAGGTGGAAAATGACGGTCAAGCCCTCGGCCACCAGTCCTAACGTCGAGTATGTGTTTGCTGAACGCAACGATGGTCATC
>Ga0136617_10005074_pt1 | contig 11769 bp, 9 predicted proteins | sample AntDrymUQ3222106_2_FD_129672 | JGI IMG/M metagenome (GOLD analysis project Ga0136617, IMG submission 129672) | Polar desert sand microbial communities from Dry Valleys, Antarctica - metaG UQ322 (21.06) | ecosystem: Environmental > Terrestrial > Soil > Desert | place: Antarctica: Dry Valley...
ACCGCGCGCTCCTCGGCGTCGTCGAACGCCCAGTAGCCGCGATAGTCCGGCGCACCGCCGGGACCGGCGGTGACGAGACCGAACAGGTACTCGCGGCCTCCCTCGCGGGCGAAGGAATCCCCCTCGAGGTCCAGGAAGATGTCTCCCGGCGAAGGCTCGGGGAGGCGGGCCAGCCCCTTGCCGTCTTCGAAGGGCCGCAGCTCGTGCAATGGCCAAAGCCGGCCGCGCGACTCGAACTGAAGGCGCGCCTGCTCGCGCACGCGCACGTACGTGTCGGCGGAGCCGCGCTTCGGCTTGAAGTCCAGGGGCACCGGCAGCCGCGCCAGCGCGGCGAGCGTGCCCACCTCGCGCCCCGCGAGCTCGTGGCGCTGATGCCGCGTGATTCCGGCCACGATCGACAGGTGATCGTCGTCGTGCCATCGCGCGTTGCACCCCGAATGCCAGGGGCAGATGTCGCAGTGCTCGACGGGCTCGGGGTAGAACGCTCCGGCCACGGCCTCGTAGCCGCTCGCGACCATGTCCTCCATCCGTTGGCGGATCCAGCGGAAATACGCGGCGTGCGCGTCGACGCGATAGCTGTGGTGGACGGGGCCGGGGGTGACGACGTGGAAGAACTCGGGACGCGCGCCCTGCGCCGTCTCCAGCATCGCCGAGTACAGCCCGAGCTGGAGGATGGTCCCGGCGCGGGTCTCGCGTGCCAGCTTCGTATCGACGATCTCGTACGACCATGTGCCCAGGGCGCTGGGGGCAGCCACCTTGTCGAGGATGTCGGCGCGGCCGTACCAGTGCGCGTCACGCAGCGCGGCCTGGACGATGACGTCCGCGCCGCCGCGCATCGCCTCCGCAGTGGCCGCGAGCGCGGCCTCGGCGTTCGTCGTCTCCTCGATCTCGACGATCCGCCGGCCCGCCTCGCGGAGCGACGCCACGTAGGCCTTCTCGTGGTCGACGCCGCGCTGGAAGAGGATTTCGCGCAGCGGATCGTCGAAGTACGGTCGCTTGGCGCCGCCGTTCGCCTCCGCCATCTCGAGCGCGGTCCGGACGCGGCAGCCGAGGAAGTTGGACAGGTCGGTTGCGGTCAGCCGCAAGCGGGCGTCGATGAGCCTCATGGGCGCCGCCTCGCGCGGACCGCGATCTTTCCGGCCTTCTTCTTCTTCGGCTTCTTGCCCGGCGTGTACGAGAACTCCTCGTCTTCGTTCTTCGCCGCCGAGGCCTCGATCCCGATCCACCCTTCGGGCGTCTCCGTGCCCTGCGCCTCGTACAGGAACCGCGACGGCACCGATCGCGCGAGGCGGCCGTATTTCGCCCGCTCGAACGCGAAGCTCAAGGTCAACGTGGTCATCGCGCGGGTAATGCCGACATAGGCGAGGCGCCGCTCCTCGTCCACTCCGCCCTCGGCCACCGCGCGCGTGTGCGGGAGCAGCCCTTCCTCCATCCCGACCAGGAAAACATGGGGGTACTCCAACCCCTTTGCGGCATGGAGCGTCATCAACGTGACGGCGTCCCGGGCTTCGTCGTTCTTCTTCTTGTCGCCGGGACCGTCGTCGCCGGACAGGGTCAGCTCCTCGAGGAAATCCTCCAGCGACGGCTTCGCGGATCGGCGCACGTGGTTTTCCGCGAAGTTCAGCACTTCGAGGACTCCGGCCCACCGTGCCTCGCGCAGCTGCGGATCGGGGTACAGGCGCGTCACCTCGGCCCGATAGTCGACGGCCTCCAGGAACTGCTCGAGGCGCGCCACGAGCTGCCGCCCGGCGTCTTCGAGTCCGCATCCATCCACCGCGGCGCGCAGCTTGCGGTACCCCTCGATCGCCTGCGGCGAGAGGCCGTCGATCTCGGAGGCGCGCTCGAAGGCCTCGCCGGCGGAGATGCCTTCCTCGGTCGCGAACTCGAGCACCCGGTCGATGCTCGCCTTCCCCACCCCGCGCGACGGCGTGTTGATGATGCGGAGCAGCGACGTCTCGTCGCGGGGGTTCACCGCCAGCCGCAGGTAGGCGACGATGTCGCGCACTTCCTTGCGGTCGAAAAACGACATCCCGCCGACAACGACATAGGGAACGCCGTTCGCGCGCAGCTCGCCCTCGAAGGGACGGAATTGCACCTGGGTCCGGCAGAGGATTGCGAAGTCCCGGGGCCGCGCGCCCTCGCCCTGCAGCTTGCGCATCTCGGCCACGACGAACTGCGCCTCCGAGGTCTCGTCCTTGAGACGCGCGAAGCGCACCGGCTCCCCCGCCCCGCGCGCCGACTCGAGCGCCTTTTCGTGCCGGGCGGCGTTCTTGCGGATGACGAGGTTCGCGGCGACGAGGATGGGGCGCGTCGAGCGGTAGTTGGTCTGCAGGCGCACGACCTTGGCCCCCTCGAAATCGCGGGGAAAGCCGAGGATCTTCTTGATGTCGGCGCCCCGCCATCCATAGATGGACTGGTCGTCGTCCCCCACCACGCAGACGTTGCGGTGCTCTTCGCCGATGTGCTTCACGATCTCGTACTGCGGGTGGTTCGTGTCCTGATACTCGTCAACGAGCACGTAGCGATAACGCTTGCGGTAATGGTCGCGGACCGCGGCGTGATCGCGCAGGAGGCGCACCGTCTCCAGCAGCAGGTCGTCGAAGTCGAGGGACCGCGTGCGGGCGAGGAAATCGCGGTAGCGCTGCCAGACGGACCCGACGAGCTGGTCGCGCGCCACTTGCGCATCGCGTCCTCGTCCCGCCACACCAGCTCCGGGACGGCCGCCGGCGCCCGCTTCGAGAAAGCCTTCCGCGGTCTCCATCCGGTTCTTGGCCAGCGACATGCGGGCGAGAACGGCGGACGGATGCATCGCGGTCTCGTGCACGCGCAGCTCGCGCATGGCGGACTTCACCGCGCTCAGCTGGTCGGACGCGTCGCAGATCGTGAACTTGCGGGGAAGCCCGATGGCCTGCCCGTGCTCGCGCAGCACGCGGGCGCAGAAGGCGTGGAACGTCCCGACCGTCATCTCCTTGGCGCGGGGCCCGGCCAGCGCCGCCACCCGCTCGCGCATCTCGCCCGCGGCCCTGTTGGTGAAGGTCATGGCCAGGATGTTCGAGGGATCGACGCCGAGCGAGACGAGGTACGCGATCCGGGTCGTGATCACGCGGGTTTTGCCCGTGCCGGCTCCCGCGAGCACGAGCAGCGGCCCCTCGGTCGTCGACACCGCCTCGCGTTGCGAGGGGTTGAGCTCGTCGAGCAGGGAGGCGTCTCCGGAGCGGCCGCGCGCGTGGATTGTGGAGGGGGCCGCGGGTACCAAGGGGGGAGGACTTATACCACGCGCTCCATGCGCACCCGGGTCCCTTCCACCGTCACTTTGTACCGCTCGCCCTGGGCGAACAGCCCTTCACGACGGAAGGGGGGCATGGGGCGCGACGGATCCCGCACAAAGGCGCCCCCTTCCTCGCGCACCGCCCCGATGAAGACCAGCTCCCGCCACTTCAGGTGCGGGATCGAGAAGCCGTCATCGGTCATCACGACGTCCTCGAACGGCTGCGGGTTGCCCGCCATCAGGGCGAGCCGGAGCCGCGCTGGATCATCTTCCGCGCCATGTGCTCGAGGAGGCGGAGCTCCTTCGCCGTGAGGTCCGCGCGCTGGAAAAGCGCGCGCCATTCGCCGAAGAAGCCTTCGGTGTTCGCCGGCGGAAGCGCGCCGATCGCCAGCAGCCCTTCGCGGAGGAGCGTGAGCATGGCTTCGCGGGCGTCATGGGTCGCGCGCGCGCGCCGCGCCTCCGGGGGCTCGGACGGCCGGAAGACCTCGTAGGCGGCCACCATCACCGCGTGCGACAGGTTGAGCGACGGCTGATCGGGGTGGGACGGGATGAGGGCGCGCCGCCCGCACAGGTCGAGCTCGTCGAGCGTGAGCCCCGACGTCTCGGCGCCGAAGACGAGCGCCGCGCGTTCGCCCGCGGCCATGGCCGCGACCTCCTGCGCCGCTTCGCGGACGTCCAGCGCCGGCCGCTCGCGATCGCGCTTTCCGCTGAAGGCGATCACGGTGTGCGCGCCCGCCACCGCGGACGCCAGATCGTCGAAGACCTGCGCCTGCTCGAGCACGTCGTGCGCGCCCCAGGCCGTGCGCCAGCAGTCGACCGTCCGCCAGTCACCCGGAGCGACCAGCGACAGTCCTTCGAGGCCGGTGTTCCGTATCGTCCGCGCCGCCGCCCCGACGTTGGCAGGGACCTCCGGGCGCACGAGGACGACGCGTACGGGACGGCGCGCGGTGGCTACGACCTCCCCCTCACGTCTCGTCCTCTTCCTCGCCGTCCGGCCGGCGGTGGAAGCGACGGTGGCGGGGGTTGCCCCGAAGGTATTCGGTGAGGTAGCCGCGGATGCGGCGCGCGGCTTCGCCATCGACGTCGATGAACTCGAGACCGAGCCCGGCGGGCAGCGTCTTCGAGCGGAGCGCCATGTCCGGGCCCCTCCACCACGCGGTCCGGCAGTGGGCGGAAATCGGCAGCTCGTTCCCCGGCAGGTGGAAGGTGATCTCCACCTCCTCGCCCTCGGGCAGCGGCTCAGGCCTTTCGACGAACACGCCGCGGAGGGAGAGGTCGATCAGGAAAAGCTCCTCACGACCGCCCGCGTGGACCAGAACCGCGCGCTGGATGAACGGGATCCGGATCTTCCTGAACACCGGTTCGGGGGGGACGCCCTCCGCGGACGCCGGCGCGGCTCTTTGCATCGGGGTGCAAGGAAAGCTTGCACTCCGTCAAAGGGGCTGTCAATAATCCGCACCATCCATGAGCGGCCCCAAGGCAAAGGACGGCGACGGCGCGCTGCCGCCGCCCGAAAACGCCCATGAGATCTTCCTGGCCGGCGAGGAAGACCCGCTCATCGTCCTGGATGCCGATGCGCCGCCGGTCCCTCCTCCGCCGCCCGCGCGCCACGTGACGGCGGTCATCGACGACACTCCGGCGGCGAAATCCCCGCCGCCTCCATCGCGCGCCCAGGCGGAGTACACGATGGATCCGCCTTCCATCGCCGGCGACCGCGTACGCGAGCCGTTCGACTTCCCGCCGCCGGCCGTTCCGGCCCGGCCACACCGCCCATCCGCCTGGCCGCGTCGCGCCGGGCTCGTCGCGTTTGGCGTGGTCGTCGCGCTCGCTGGTTGGGCTGCATTCTCGCGCCTCCGGCCGCATCCGCCGGTGATCACATCGATGGTTCCGTCCAAGGCCGAGCCCGGCCAGACCGTGACCATCAACGGCACCGCCCTCGGAACGCAGGCGTCCGATGTCGTCGTGCGGTTCGGGGACCGGCGCGGCGCCGTGACGAGCGCCGTCGATTCCTCCCTCGCCGCAACCGTGCCCGCCGAGCTCGCGAACCTGCCGCCGGGTCCCGTGCGCGTGACCGTCGAGGTCGGGGGCACGCCCTCGAACGCGCTGTTCATGACCATCGCGCGGTACCCGAAGATCCTTGGCGTCGATCCTGACGTGGCGCTCCCCGGCGGCGAGGTGGCGATCACCGGGACGCATCTCGACGGCGAGGGCGCTGTCGTTCGCATCGGCGGCTTTCCCGCTGAGGTGCTGGCGCGCAATGCGCAGGGCCTCCGGGTGCGCGTGCCCGCGATCCCCGTCATCGAGGGCAAGGCCGTGCCGGTCGACGTGAGCCTGGGCGCGGAAGCGGCCCGCCCGGGGACGCTCGTGCTCGGCCATCTGCCCCTCGTCACCGGCATCTCCCCCGCGAGCGGTGAGGTCGGCACCACGGTGACCATCACCGGACATGGGTTCGCGCCCGGCGCGGCCGCGAACAAGGTCACCTTCGGGACGCTGGAGGCGGTCGTCCTTGCCGCGCGCAACAACGAGATCCAGGCCGTCGTCCCGGCATACGGCATCCTGGAATCGCGCACGGCCCTCCGCGGAATGGTGGTTACGGGCGGCGCGCGCTCGGCCCCGTTCGAGTTCACCGCGGTACGTCCGTCGGGTGACGTCTTCCGTCCCCGATTCGTCGCCGCGGTCGCGCCGGGCGGCGATCCCGGACAGCATGCCGTGGTCGGGAGCGAGCTCGGCCCCCTGCTCGTCCTCACCGGCCGTGCCGATGCCGCGACCCCCGGCGATCGCGCCGCCCGCGCGGCGTCGGTGCTGAACGGCCTCCTCCAGCAGGCGACGAGCCGGCCCGTGGCCATCGACGTCAAAGAGAACCCGCTGCAGATCGCCTCCGGCGGAACCACGATCGTCCTCGTCACGCCCGAGGACGCGCAGGGGCTCGGCCGCGGGTGGGAGGGAGTTCCCCCCGCGCGCATCGCCGCACCGGCGCTCGCGCGGTACTGGGCGGCGTTGCTGCAGGATTACGTCGGGCTTTTCGGCCAGCGGCTACGTCCGAGCCGTGCCATCGATCTCACGGCGCAGGCCAGGGTGCTGCTCGACATCTACGGCGACGCGGAGCGGATCGGCGGCAGCGCGGGCGTCAGCTCGCGCGTGGTCAGCGCGATGACTGCGGACCGGCTGGATGGCCTTAGGAGGCTCGCGTACGCGGGTCCGCAGGAATCGGGCGCGCCGCGCGGGCTCGCTCTGGCCGGGGCATGGGAAGGAACGCTGGATGAGGGCGGCCGGTCGCGGCCGATACGGCTCCAGCTGCGGATCGACGGTGGCCGCCTCGGGGGCGCGATGACTTCCTCGGCGGGAATGGTCGCAATGGGAATACCGCTCCGCGACCTCAGCTACGATAAAGGAATGGTGCGATTCACTGCCTTGCTCGCGGGGGCCGCCCTGCAGTTCCGGGGCGCCCTCGACGGGGCCACGCTGACGGGTACGACCCACCCTGCCGACGGCGCCGCCGCCACCGGGCGGTTCGCCCTCCGGCACGTCGAATGAGCGTGCGCTCCGGGCTCGACCAGCTCCTCGCGCGCCCGGGAAACCTGAAGGGCCGCCGTCTCGGGCTCATCGCGAATCCCACCACCGTCACCGCCGATCTCGTGCACGGCGCGCTGGCCCTCCGCGACGCCAAGGCGTTCAAGCTCACGACGCTGTTCGGCCCCGAGCACGGTATCTGGGCGGACGCGCAGGACCTGATCCACGTCGAGGACAGCCGCGACGCCGCGACGGGTCTGCGCGTGTACAGCCTGTACGGCAAGCGGCTCGCCCCGAGCGCGGAAATGCTCGACGACGTCGATGCGCTCGTCTACGACGTCCAGGACGTCGGGTCCCGTTATTACACCTTCATCTATACGATGCTCCATGCCATGGAGGCGTGCGCCGCGCACGGCCGGACGATGGTCGTCCTCGACCGGCCCAACCCGATCGGCGGCGACGACCTCGACGGCAACGTCCTGCAGACGGGATGGGAATCCTTCGTGGGCCGCCATCCCCTCGCGGTGCGGCACGGCATGACGGCGGGCGAGCTCGCCCTCATGTTCAAGGAAGAGCGCCGCATCGCCGTCGATCTGCAGGTCATCCAGATGAAGGGCTGGCGGCGCAAGATGGCCTTCGAGGACACGGGGCTTCCGTGGGTCATGCCCTCGCCGAACATGCCGACGGTGGACACGGCGTACGTGTACCCGGGCGGCTGCCTGATCGAAGGAACGAACCTTTCCGAGGGACGCGGCACGACGCGCCCGTTCGAGCTCGTCGGCGCGCCCTGGCTCGACGCCTGGGCGCTTGCGCGGGCCCTGGCGAAGGAGAAGCTCCCCGGCGTCGCGTTCCGCGCCACGTGGTTCACGCCGACTTTCCAGAAGCACGCGGGTGTCCCGTGCGGCGGCGTGCAGCTGCACGTGACCGATCGCAAGAAGTTCCCGGCGTTCCTGACCTACGCGCTCATCATTCACCATGCCCGGCGACAAGCGCCCTCCCGCTTCGCCTGGCGCGACCCGCCGTACGAGTACGAGCACGTGAAACGACCGATCGACATCCTGTGCGGGACGGACGCCGTGCGGCGTGCCCTCGACGAGGGGGTATCGCCGAAGCGTCTCGCCTCGGGGTGGAAGAAGGAGCTCACGGCCTTTCGCAAGCGGCGGGCACGCTACCTGCTGTATTGATTCGTCGTTGTCGTCGTTGTCGGGGGGGCCACTGGAACTGACCAGCGCCGTGATCGGAGCCGTCGGCGGACTTCTGCTGGCCGCGGCTGCGTTGGAGCTGCGCAATGGCGCCGCCGGCCGGGGCCGCGAGAAGGAGCGCCTCGAGGCGCACCGCGCGCTGGCATGGCTCGGCCGCCAGCTGCAATCGGTGGAGGACCGGTCCAAGGAACAGTCCGAGATGTTCCAGACCTTGCCGGACCTTGTCCGGCAGATGTTCTCCGCCACCGGCAAGCGTCCGATGTATCCGGTGGTCGTGAAGCTCGTCGAGCTGTTCTTCCGTCCCGCGCAGACTGCCGTGTTCGTGGCCGTGCCGTCCGAGCGGACGCTGCGGCTCGTCGAGGGCGTGGGGCTCCCGGACACGCTCGGCAAGGGGTCCGTGCTCGAGTACGGGCAGGGCCGCCCGGGACTCGTCGCGGAGAGCCGGATCGCCATGGACGCAGGCGACTTCGAGAACGTCACCACGATCACGAGGCTGCAGCTCGAAGCGAGCATCATCCCCGGGCTCCGCGCCGACGTCGTGGCGCCGATCGCCTATGACGAAGAGCTGCTGGGGGTGATCAGCGTCGGCGGGGCCGTGACCCGGAACGAGCACGAGAAGCGGCTGCTGAAGATGGTGGCGGACCTGACCGCCTCCGCGCTCGTCCACGTGCGCCAGCTGAAGAACAGCCAGGAGATGGCGAACATGGACGGGCTCACCGAGACGTACAACAAACGGTACCTGCAGTCGCGAATCAACGAGGACGTCGCCCGCGCCGAGGCCGCGAACAGCGCGCTCAGCCTGCTGATCCTCGACATCGACCACTTCAAGCACTACAACGACACCAACGGCCACATCGAGGGTGACGACGTCCTGAAGCGGATCGGCGCGATCCTCAAGGGCGCGATCCGCGAGGACACCGACGTGGTCGTCCGTTACGGCGGCGAGGAGTTCGTCATCGTCTTCCCGGGCGCCATCAAGTCGGTGGCCTCGCGCCACGCCGAGAGCATCCGCCGCGCCGTCGAGACGCACCCCTTCAAGCACGCGGCGCGGCAGCCGCTCGGCGCGGTCACGATCTCTGGCGGCGTCGCGTCCTTCCCCGAGGACGCGAAGAACTCGGTCGCCCTCCTGCGCGCCGCGGACCAGGCCCTCTACGAGGCCAAGGCCGCGGGCCGGAACAAGATCGTCACCGCGTCCACGGCGACGGTGATCGCTTCTTGATTTAGCTGGGGGGGGACGTCGGCGATGGCGCAAGCGGCGCGCCTCGCTCCCCCCAGACCCCCCACCGGGCGCCGTCCGCTGCGCGGCCGCCGCCCTACAAGCCCGCGTCGTCTTCAAGCGCACGGCACCTCGCCAGGCTAAGCGCGGTCGGCGGCGGGGACGGCTGCTGCTGGAGGGGGGGGCGCGGTGCGCTTGCCCATGGTGGCGAAGAGCACGGCGACGAGGATGAGGGCGCCGCCGGCGATCAATCCCGACGTCAGCCGCTCGTCCAGGAACGCGGCGCCGAGAATGACGGCCACCACGGGGTTCACGTACGCGTAGGTGCCCACCGTGCTCGCGGGCAGCTCGTTGACGCAGTACGCGAACGCGGTGAACGCCACCAGGGACCCGAACACCGTCAGGTAGGCGAGAGCCCACCAGGCATCGCGCCCGGCGGTGGCGAACCGCGAGATCTCTTCGCCCATGAAGAACGACAACGCAACCAGTACTGCGCCCCCGGCGAGCATCTCGACCGATGCGGCCGTGAACAGCGGCAGCCGCCGCTGCACCGACTGCGCGTACAGCGTTCCCGAGGTCCAGGCGAGGGTCGCGCACTGCAGGGCGAGGATCGACGACCAATGCCCGGGGTCGATGCCGCCCTCCGGGCGCGCGACCAGCACCACCCCCATCAGCCCGATGAGCGTTCCCGTCCACACGCGGACCGTCCATTTCTGACCGCCCGCGCGGAAGCCGTCGAACAACGTCAGCCATACCGGCGTGCTGGCGACGATGAGGGCCGCGATGCTGCTGGCGATGCGCTTCTCGGACCACATCACGAGGCCGTTGCCGACGGCGAGCAGGAGTACGCCGGCAAACGCGTAGTCCGCGAGCTGGCGGCGGGTCGGCCGTCCGTGCTTGCGGTCCGCGACCGCTGCGACGCCGGCCATGATCACGCCCGCGAGGAGGAACCGGAGCGCGGCCGCCGCCATCGGCGGCATGTCGTGCACGACGATCCGAATCGCCATGTACGTCGAGCCCCAGACCACGTAGAGGATCGCGAGCGAGACGAAAGGCAGGATCTTGCGGCGCTCTTCCGTCATCGTCTTCGAACAGGGGGGTGCTGCGCCGCACCCCCCTGGACCCCCCGCTGCGCGCGTCGAAGTGAATTCGCCGCGCTTCGCTGCTGGCGCTGCGTGGGCGCGGCCACGGCTTCCCCATCGACCAGCGCCGGCTCCAGGGGGCCCAGCAGTCCCTTCTCCATCACCGCCTCCAGCACGAACGCGGTGCGCGAGGACGCGACGGCGCGCGTCGCCTGCAGGTCGCCGAGGATCGCGCTCACGTCCTCGATACGGCGGCAGACCACCTCGGCCACGAAGCAGTCCTCGCCGCTCACGCGATACACCGATCGCACCATCGGGTGCGCGGTCAGCCGCTCGAGGACGTCGCGCTCCTTGCCGGCCGCGATCTTGCCGTCGAGGCTGATGCGGACCTGGGCGCGAACGCCGAGGCCGAGCGCGGCGGGATCGATGTCCGCGCGGTAGCCCCGGATCACGCCGCGCCGCTCCAGGTCCCGAATGCGATCCGTCACCGCCTGGCGGGAGAGGCCGAGCTCCTTGGCGAGATCGGCGGCGGCGCGCCGGCCGTCGCGGGACAACGAGACGACCAGGCGGCGGTCGGTGGCGTCGAGCGGCTTCACGTCCTTCACGGCGAGATTCTCGGCCCCCTTCGCACGCATGTCAATGAATTATCGCTGTCAGACTGACAAACGCAAGAGCCGGATGTCAAAGCGCTTGCACATCGCGCGAGCGGTCGTTGGCGGCTCAGGGACGCGACAGCTCCTGGAGCAGGGCTCGCGGATGCGGCGAGCGGGGATCGAGCGCCGCCGCACGCTCCGCGAACCGGCGCGCCTCGACCAGACGGCCGCCGCGCGCGTACAGCAGCGCGAGGTTGAACGGCGCCGTCGGATCGGATGGATCGAGGCGGCACGCGGATTCGAGGGCGGCAAGGGCTTCCGTCTCGCGCCCGAGAGACACGAGGACGATGCCGAGGCTCTCGTGGGCCGCCGCCGAGTGCGGCGCGCGCCGCACCGCGTCCTGCAGGAAGCGGACGGCCGTGGCCGGATCGTCGAGCTGCGCGGCGAGCTCGCCGAGGGCGATGGCCGTCGGCGCGTCGGTGTCCTCGAGGGTGGGGGTCGCGGCGACGATGGCGCGCGCCTCGACCCCGCGCTCCACGGCCAGCAGCGCCCGGGCGAGATCGAGGCCGGCGACATCGACGAACACACCGGCCGCCCGAGCGCGCTCGAGGTGCGGGACGGCGTCCGCGGGGCGCCGCAGCCGCAGCAGCGCCTGGCCGAGCACGAGGTGGACCTCACCCTGCCCCGGCGCGGCCACGAGCGACTTCTCGAAAAAGCCGAGGGCGAGATCCGGGCGGCCGGCGTCGAGCCATGCGCGGCCCACACGGAAGTACAGGAGCCCCGGGTCGGCGTGGATGGGCGCCGTGCGATCGAGCAGCGCCTGCGCTTCGCCCTCGCGCCCCTCGACGATCAGGTGCACGAGCCGCTCCGTGCGCTCGTTGGCAAGCCCTTCGTCGAT
>Ga0136617_10005075_pt1 | contig 11769 bp, 12 predicted proteins | sample AntDrymUQ3222106_2_FD_129672 | JGI IMG/M metagenome (GOLD analysis project Ga0136617, IMG submission 129672) | Polar desert sand microbial communities from Dry Valleys, Antarctica - metaG UQ322 (21.06) | ecosystem: Environmental > Terrestrial > Soil > Desert | place: Antarctica: Dry Valley...
GCTCGAGCTGTTCCATCACGTCCAGCTCGGCGTCCTCCAGCACCTCGATCCGACGGTCGAGGCTGACGATCTCGTGCTGCAGCTGCTCCAGCTCCCGCGGCGACCCGACCGCCCCGGTGTCCAAGCGGCGCAGGTCGCGCTCCCGGCGGGAGCGGACCTGGCTCACGTCGGCGTCAGCCTTGCGCACCTCGGCCCTCAGGTCCGACGTGGCCGTCCGCTCCAGCCCGAGTCGTGTTGACAGCTCGGTGCGCTGCGCGGTGAGCGCCTCAGCCCGCGCGATTTCCGGCAGCCTCGTACGCAGGTGCGCCAGCCGGTCCAGCCGGGCGTCGTGACCCTGGACGTCGAGCACGGCAAGCTGCGCGGCGGTCTCGGCTCTCAGAGTGGGGCTCCTCGGTCATCGTGTGAGTGGGTCCTCGTCACCCGGGCAGTGGCGATCCGGGCATGGGCAGATGGCGGGTCCAGGGGTCTGTTACCACGGTCGAGACCCGAACCTCCACGGTAGTGGCCCCCGTGGCCGCGTCCTTGTCCGGCAACGCCTGTCTCAGCCGCTCAGCCAGCCGGGGCAGCCAGGTCCACTCCGCCGCCATGTGCGGAACGTCTACCAGGGCTGGGGTGGCCGGGTCGGCGTACGCGTGCTCGCGCAGCTCCGAGGCGGGATGGTGGCGCAGGTCCGACGTCAGGTAGGCATCCACACCGAGCGTCCGCACCCGGTCGAGCAGGAAGTCCCCGGCTCCTCCGCACACCGCCACCTGTCGCACCGGCCGACCGGGATCGCCAGCCACCCGCACCACGGTCGCGGTGGCCGGCAACGCCGCCACGACCTGGTCGGCAAAGTCGGCGAGCGGCAGCGGCCGTGGCAGTCGGCCGATGCGTCCGCTGCCCCGATCGCCCGGCAGGTCGGCCATGGCCAGGAGGTCGAAGGCGGGCTCCTCGTATGGGTGCGCGACGCGCAGTGCCTCCAGGACCGGCTGTCTGCGGTGGCGGGGCAGCACTGTCTCCAGCCGGGTCTCGTCCACCTGCTGCACCAGGCCGACCTCGCCGAGGGTCGGCTCGGCACCGGGCAGTGGCCGGAAGGAGCCCGTCCCGGTGGAGGTGAAGGTGCACTGGTCGTAGTCGCCGATCGCTCCAGCACCAGCCGCGGTCACGGCGTTGCTCACCGCGGTCAGCGCGTCGGATGGTACGAAAACGACCAGCTTGTCCAGCGGCTCGGCCGGCTCCGGCTCGATCGGCCGCAGGTCACTGAGTCCCACGGCCATCGCGAGCGACTCGCTGACCCCGCCCACCGGCGAGTCGGCGTTGGTGTGGCAGACGTGCAACGCCGTCCCTCCCCGCACCAGGTCGTGCACGATCCGGCCCTTGGGGCCGGTGGCCGCGACCCCGTGCACCGCCCGGAGCAGGAGGGGGTGATGGGTGACCAGCAGGTCGGCCTCCCAGCGCAACGCCTCGTCGACCGTCTCGCGTACCGGGTCGACGGCCAGCAGCACGCGGCGCACCGGGTCATCCGGATCACCACAGACCGTGCCCACCGCATCCCAGCCTGCTGCGTGCTCGGGCGGATACCAGCTGTCCAGCAGACCGACCACGTCGCCGACGCGCGGGTGTCCTGCGGGTGCCGGCACCGCGTCAGGCTAGCGGGAGCCTCGACGCCGGCCGGTGGGCAGCCGGTCGGCGTGCCTCGGACCGAGCAGGGCATCGCTGGCGGTATAACACCGGTGTGCCGGGCCCTACCTGGAAGCAGCGCCGGCCGACGGAAAGGACCCGGCCATGAGCGAGCGCCGCCCCACAGACGACGACCGTTCGGCCCACCCCCGGGAGACCCCGGGCCATCGCGACGACCAGGCGATCGAGCGCGCCGACGATCATGGCGACAGGCACCGCGATGACGCGGGTGGGTACGGTCACCGGCGCGACGCCGAGGTCGAGGAGTTGCGGCACGAGGAGTTCGGCGGCGCCAACCTGGGTGCGGCTTTCTTCGGCTGGCTGGTCGCCGCCGCGATGGCACTGCTGCTGGCGGGGATTATCGGCGCCGTTGCGGCGGGGGTCGGCGAGTCTCTGGAGATCAGCCAGGCGGAGGCCCAGGCAGAAGCCGAGGGCATCGGGCTGGGCGCCGGCATCGCGCTGGTCGTGGCGCTCATGATCGCCTACTACGCGGGCGGTTACGTCGCCGGTCGCATGTCCCGCTACGACGGTGGCCGCCAGGGGCTCGCGGTGTGGGTCGTCGGTCTGCTCCTGACGCTGATCGCCGCCCTGATCGGGGTGGCATTCGGCAGCCAGTACGACGTCGTCAACCGGGTCGATCTGCCCTCGATCCCGGTGCCGACCGAGACACTCACCACAGGCGGGATCATCACGGTGGTTGCGGTCCTGGTCGGCACGCTGCTCGCCGCGATGCTGGGCGGAAAGGCCGGCCACCGATACCACCGCAAGGTGGACCGTTTCGTCGGCTGAGCCACGGTGCGCGCCCCATCGGTGCGCGCCGCATCTGAAACTATCGAGCGGTGAGCCAGCCGACCGCATCCGGCAGGGTCGCGTTCGTCCTCGGCGGCGGCGGCGTGCTCGGAGCCAGCGAGGTCGGCATGCTGCGGGCGCTGTTTGAGGCCGGCGTGCACCCCGACTTGGTCTGCGGCACCTCGGTGGGCGCCATCAACGGCGCCCTCGTCGCCACCGACCCCGGCCCGGCAGCGGTCGAGCGGCTCGTCGAGTTGTGGCAACAGCTCGTGACCGGCGAGGTCTTCAGCGGTTCGCTGCTCGCCCGCACCGCAACCCTGGTCCGCACCCGTACTCACCTGCACCAGCCCGAACCGTTGCGCGACCTGCTCAGCCGGCACCTCGGAGGGCGGCTGATCGAGGACCTGGCCGTCCCTTTCCAATGCGTGGCCGCCAGCATCGAGCGGGCCACCGAGCACTGGTTCACGGCCGGGTCACTGGTCGACGCGGTCCGCGCCAGCTGCGCCGTGCCCGGACTACTGGCTCCGGTCCGGGTGGGCGGCGAGCATTTCCTCGACGGCGGGCTTGTGGCCAGCATCCCGGTCGACCGCGCCGTCGCCCTCGGCGCCGCCACCATCTACGTGCTCCAGGTCGGCCGCATCGAAGCCCCTCTGCACCCTCCTCGCGCCCCTTGGGAGGTGGCTCTGGTGGCATTCGAGATCGCCCGCCGGCACCGGTTCGCGACCGCTATGGCCACGGTCCCGGACGATGTGGCCGTGCACGTGCTACCCGCCGGCGGCACGCCGATGGCGTTCACCGACCGACGACAGTTCCGCTATCGCGACTTCGCGGCCGTGCCACAACGCATCGACGACGCCTACGCCGCGACCCGGGCGTACTTGCAAGACTTGGAGCGGAGCCGATGAGGGTCCCACCGCGTCTGGTCCGGCGCGTCCTCGGACCGCTGGTCCTCGCGACGGCATGGGTGCTGACCGTCGTCCTGCTCCCGGTGCTCGTGCTGGTCTCGGCGGTCGCGTCGTACTGGCTGCCGGGGCGGTGGCGCGGCCCGCGCCTGCTGGCGTTCGCATTCGTCGGGTTGTCGCTCGAGCTGGTGGCGCTGCTCGCGACTCTCGGTCTGTGGGTGACCAGTGGCTTCGGTCGCCGGCTGTCGTCCGAACGCTCCCAGCGCGAGCACTACGCCGTGCTGCGCGGGCTGCTGCGGGCACTCGTACGCGTCGCACGACGCGTGTTCGTGTTGAGGCTCGAGACCGACGGCGTGTCGTGGAGCCCGCTCGACGACGGCGTCCCCGGGTCGACCAACGCGATGATCGTGCTCAGCCGACACGCCGGACCGGGCGACAGCCTGCTGCTGATGGACACCTTGATGAACCGCGACCACCTGCGCCGGCCCCGCACGGTGCTGAAGGACACGATGGCCTTGGACCCGGTCGTCGACGTCTTGTTCCACCGGCTGCCGGCGCGGTTCATCAACCCCAACCCTGAGGACGGCGACGATGTCGAGGCGGTGATCGCAACCCTCGCGACCGGCCTCGGCGAGGAGGACGCCCTGCTGATCTTCCCCGAGGGTGGCAACTACACCCCCCGCCGCCGGATGCGGGCGATCGACCGGCTCCGCCGCCGCGGCCACAACACGTACGCCGAGAGGGCCGAGCGGATGCGGCACGTACTGCCTCCGCGGCCGGGTGGGGTGCTGGCGGCGATCCAGGCGGCGCCGCACGCGGACCTGGTGTTCGTGGCGCACACCGGGCTGGAGCACATCACCGGCGCCCGGGACGCCTGGCGGGTCCTGCCCGACCACAAGACGCTGAAGCTGCGCTGGTGGTTCCACCCCGCTGCTGACGTGCCCACCGGCCGCGACGCCCGGATCGAGTGGTTGTTCGAGCGCTGGGCCGACATCGACAGCTGGATCGCCGAACACGAGCGCGTCGGTGCCGGCTGAGCGGGCCTTCCGGGCACAATCGAGACATGGATGTCGTGCTCTGGATCATCGCGGCAGCGCTCGCGGTCGCATTCGGAGCGAGCGGGGTGATGAAGATCGCTCAGCCCAAGCAAAAGCTCGCCGCCTCGGGCATGGGTTGGGTCAACGACTTCTCGCAGGGCGCGGTCAGGGCGATCAGTGTGCTCGAGGTGCTGGCGGCGATCGGTCTGGTCCTGCCGCCCCTGTTCGATATCGCGCCCGTCCTGACGCCACTGGCGGCGCTCGGCCTGGTCCTGATCATGGTCGGCGCCGCCATCACGCACTTGCGCCGTAACGAGCAGCCGATGGTGATCGTCAACGCCGTTCTCGGGATCTCGCGGCCGTCGTGGTCTGGGGCAGGTTCGGCCCGTACGCGTTCTAGGGTCGGGTCTGCGACAAGGCGGTGCCCCACCGCTGCCGCTTTGTCGAGTGCCCGAGCGGGCCGGCAGATCAGCGCAGCGGGACGAACCGGTAAGCCCCGTGCCTGCTCACATCGACGGTGCCGTCCGCCTGGCGCCGCACCCGCCACATCTCACCGCTGACGGGAACCACCATGAGTCCACCCGCGACGAGCTGGTCGACCAGCTGGTGCGGCAGCTCACGCGCCTGAGCCGACACCAGCACCCGGTCGTACGGTCCATCGGCCGGCCGGCCCAGCACTCCTGCCTCGGCCTCGTGCACCTGCGCCCAGTCCATCTCGTACGCAGCGACGTTGCCCGCCGCCCAGAACGCCAGCCGCGGGAGCAGCTCGACGCCCACGACGGCGCCGGAGCTGCCCACCAGCTGCCCGAGCAAGGCGGTCGTCCAACCCGATCCTGCGCCGACGTCGAGCACCCGGTGCCCTGGTCGCACCTCGAGCAGCCGCAGCATCGCGGCCACCGTCCGCGGCTGGGAGCTGGTCTGCCCGTCCCCGAGTGGGAGCGGTCCGTCCTTATCAGCCCGCTGGCGCTGGTCGGCTGGCAAGAAGTCGGCACGCGGCACGTCCCGCATCACTCGGGTGACCGCGTCGTCCCTGCGCCAGGCCATGGAGGCGCTGCGCCTCAGCTCCGTGCGGCGCGCGTCCGCCGGTCGTTGGCCTTAGCGATCTCACGGACGAGCTGGTCCTTGTTCATCCGGGACCGACCGCGCACGTCGAGGCGGCGGGCCACCTCCTGCAGGTGAGCCTTGGACGCGTTGGCGTCGACGCCACCGGCGGTCTGTGCAGTGCTGTTCACACCACCCTCGGCTCGCGCGTCCGAGGGGCCGTTCTGATCCTTGGGCTCCCAGTGGTCCCCGACCTTCTCGTGGGTGTGCTTGACGGCGGAGAAGGCAACCCGGTTCGCACGCTCGCTGTCGCCGTACTGGTCGGCAGCCGAGTCATGGGCCTTGGCGAACGCCCGCTGCGCCTTGGCGTCCGAGCGTCGCAGTGTGCTGGGCAACTCCTCCTGCTTCGGCTTGCCGCCCTTAGTGGTCTTCGGCACGACGCCCTCCTTTCGCCGATCGCTCGCGCGGTGACTGTGCCGCCACCGAGCGTAGGACTCCCGTCGACGCCCTGCACCTTGCCGGCACCCAGTGAGAGGCGCACCGCCCGGGAGCAACAACTTCCGGGCGGTGCGATAAATTCTTGGGCGGCGACCTTCAGCAGGGCGTGCGGTTCACCCGTCCGCCCGGTACGCCACCCAGCTGAGCTCCATCCGGTCCCGCTGGCCGCGGGTGAAGCGGTCCATGCACCTGTCGCTGGTGTAGTTCATGAAGTTGTGCACCGGGTCGGTCAGCGGGTTGTCACCCGGGTTCTCGCCGCAGGTGTTCAGCTCCTCGTCGCATTTGTACACATTCGAGTCGGCAAGCTGACGGGGGGTGTCTGTGACAAAGTCACCGTTGGGTCCGCAGCTGCCTTCGAACGTGTGGTATAGCCCCATCCAGTGCCCGATCTCGTGCGTCGCGGTGTCGCCCCTGTCGTACAGGTCGAACGAACCACCGGGGAGCGACTCTTTGTGAACGACCAGACCGTCTCTGAACAACTTCTTGCGGGCCAGTCCGGGGTAATAAGCGTAGCCCAGTAGGCCGCCGCTCAAGTCGGCAATGTAGATGTTCAGGTCGTCGAACCCGCCGCGGTGCAGCTGTTTCTTGGCCGCCTTGTCGTCGTCCTGGAACTTCCAGTTGTAGAAGTCGGTGTTGCGGGTCCGGTCGATCGAGCGCACCCGGAACCGGAACGGTGTCTGAGCGGCGGGCTTCGAGGTCCGGCCGGCGAATGCACGGTTGAGGACGCTCATCTGCCGCTCCACCGTGCGGTTCGAGGTGTTCTTGTCGCCGTTGCGCTTGAGGAGCACGTGCACGTGCACGTCGATCTTGGCCCGGCGGACGCCGGGCCGCTGCGTCCCGTATCGCTGCTGCAGCCGTTGTGCTGTTCGGCGCTCGAGAGCCTCCCGCTGGGCGGCCGTCTTCTCGGTCGGCTCCGCATTCAGCCGGCCGCCCTTGGCGACCCGCGCAGACGACGCGGCACCAGGCGCGCAGGCCTGCTCGTCGGTACCGGTCAGTACGGCGGACGTGGCCGGCGTAGCGGCCAGGCTTGCGCCCAGCATGGCCACCGCCGCGACGCCGCCCCAGAGCGTGCCTCTCATCCGATGACCCCTCGATTCCCTTGACGACGGGACCCGGATGGCGCCGACGCTGGGTGCATCATTGCTCATGGCCGACCCGGGTTAATCGTCAGGCGTCACACGCGCTGCTTTCGCCGTCCGCGGCGAAGCCGTGCAAATCGGCACCGACCACCCCAAAGCCCTGCGCCCTGATCTCGGTGCAGTCAGCGGCTGATCATTCGGTGAAATCGATACGCAGTCTGCGGTTCTGCCGGAAGATGGTGCACTCCAAGCTAGTGCACGGGGAGTCGCACGCGATGACGTTGACGCACACACTCGCCCTCGTCGACGACTACGTGTTCCTGCCCGGCGAGCAAGCGCTCCCAATGGCGTTGCTGATCGCGAAAGACGAACGGCCCACAGTGATCATCCGGCAGTCGGACTTCTACCGTAACCCGGCAGCAGTCGAGTCGAAGATGTGGCAGCTCCTGGCCGAGCAGGCGTACTTCGATCGTCGGCCCGCCATCGTCGTTTATCGCCACGCAGACGGGTCCATAGGCGGCGTGTACCACCTTGCCCGCGCAGCCCGTCGCTACGATCGCGCATCACACACGTGACGCGAGACAGGTGCCGGCTCGGTGGCGAAACCTAGCCTGAGCCAACCCCAACTCCCGGGCCCGCCTAGGGGTCAGGGAGCGACCGCACCTGCCGGGCGGTTTCGGACCTCGCGAGTGCGAGCTGACCGAAGCCGAGCAGGAGGACACCCGTAGCGAGGAAGGCCAGGTCCCAGCCCACCGGTCCGCCCAGGTCGTCGCGGACGTGGTGGACACCGAGCAGGTGGTGGTTAACAAGGCCCTCGACCAGGTTGAACGCGCCCCACCCGGTCAACACCCAGCCCCAGAGCATGGCAGTGGGTGGCGCGGCGGCCATGCCGTGCAGGCGCGACGACAGCAGCGCCACGCCGGCGACGACCGCGACCCAGGCCAGGACGTGGAACAGCCCATCCCAGAGGGTGTTCAACTCCAGGCCCACCACCGTGCTGGTGGGCTCACGCTGGCTGACCACGTGGTGCCATTGAAGCAACTGATGCAGCACGATGCCGTCGACGAACGCCCCGAGCCCCATTCCCAGGAGAAGTCCAGGCGCCCGGATCAGCCTTCGAACGGTCATGGTCCGCCTTCCGCCTTGCCGCGGCTCAGCTCCACCGACACACGGATCTCGCTATCTGACAGGGGCACGGATCCTCGTCACAGCACGTTGAGAGCGCCGTCAGGTCCAGCACGGCACGCTCGCCTACACGAATCTATCGGGCACGGGAAGGGTCCCATCGCAGCGTCGGGAGGCACGCCGCCTTGCATGGGCATTTCCATCCATGTGCCGCGGCGAAGAGATGCGTCGTACGGCCGACGCGGCACTGTCCCGCCCGAACCTACTGTCCCGGTATGGAGACCATCGAGATCGAGACCGTCATCATCGGCGCCGGGCAGGCAGGCCTGGCAACCGGCTACCACCTACAGCGTCGCGGCCGTCCGTACGTGATCCTCGACGCCAACTCTCGGCTCGGCGACAACTGGCGCCGGCAGTGGGACACCCTCAAGCTCTACTCACCCGCGCAGTACGACAGCCTGCCGGGCCTGCCCTTTCCCGCGAGGAAGTGGACCTATCCGGGCAAGGACCAGGTCGGCGACTACCTGGATACCTACGCCCGTCATTTCGAGTTGCCTGTCACCCTCGAAACCCGGGTGCAGACGCTCGAGCGGGAAGATGAGCAGTACGTCGTCACGACCGATCGTGGGCGCTATCGCTGTGACAACGTGGTCGTCGCCACCGGAAGGTTCGGCCGCACGCCCCAGGTCCCGGCCATCCCGGACCAACTCGACCCGGCGATCCTGCAGCTGCACTCGAGCGAGTACCGACGGCCAGGACAGCTACGCGGCGGCCAGGTGCTGGTCGTCGGCGCGAGCCACTCTGGGACCGACATCGCCTTCGAGGTCGCAGAGACGCACCTCACGATCCTCGCCGGTCGCGACTGCGGTCAGATCCCGCCACGGCTGGAGTCGCGCAGGATGCGCCTGGTCTTCCCGATGCTGCTTGTTGCGTGGCGGCACATCGTCACCCGATCGGGCGCTGCAGCTTGCCTTCGCGTGCTGGCAACAGGAGGAGGACCGGACACGGGCGGTGAAGTGCGCGTTCCGGTTGGCGATGACTACCGCAACCCACGGCGAGCCAGCCATGTTCGCCGGCTGGACGTCTCGCGCAGAGGGGCTGGTCGCGGAGCTCGACGGTGACGTCCCCGAACACGGCTGGGTCGAGTTCCTGCGGATGTTCCGGGCCCTCGGCGCAGGGGGCATACGCCAAGGCGGCCGCGGCCGCCGAGGAGGCCACCGACGTCGGACGCCGCCACCACGACGCGGACCTGATCGCCTTGGGTCTGTGCTCCCAGGGGCGTCTCGCGCTCTACGCGGGCCGGGTCGCCGACGGTCTCGCGCTGCTCGACGAGGCGATGGTCCGCGTCATCGCGGGTGAGGCGTCGCCGATCATCGCTGGCCACGTCTACTGCACGGCGATCGAGGGCTGCCAGGAGATCAGCGACTTCGGCCGCATGGCGGAGTGGACCGCGGCCCTCGAGCGCTGGTGTTCGGCGCAGCCGGGGTTGCTTGCCTTCACGGGCCAGTGCGCCGTCCACCGGGGCCAACTGATGCGGATCCGCGGCGAGTGGTCCGCGGCCCTCGACGAATTCGAACTGGCGTCGCGGCGCTACGAGCAGGTCGGCTCACCCGACGCTGCCGGCCTGGCGGCCTACGAGGCAGGCAACGTGCACCGCCTGCGCGGCGACTGGGAGGATGCAGACGCCGCCTACCAGGCTGCCGCCGACCACGGCTACGACCCGCAGCCTGGTCTTGCGCTGCTCTGGGTCGCATGCGGCCAGGTGGATGCGGCACGCGGTGCGATCGATCGGCTCCTTGCCGAGGGCGGTGGGCCGGTCCAGCGCTGTCGCCTACTGCCCGCCGCGGTCGATGTCCTTCTCGCGTCCGGGGACATCGAGCGGGCCCGGGAGGAGGCCGGCGAGTTTGCCTCGCTGGCCTCGGCGTTCGACTCCGTGGCCCTGGAGGCCATGGCCGCCCACGAGTCCGGCGTCGTCGAACTGGCTGCCGGCGACGCGTCAGGCGCGCTCCCCTATCTGCGCAAGGCGCACCAGCTGTGGGCGGGAGCCGCGTCGCCCTACGAGCGTGCCCGGGTCCAAGTTCTGATGGGGCGCGCCCTGGTCGCGGTCGGGGACGTGGGGTCCTCACGACGTGAGCTCGAGGCGGCCCGATTGACCTTCCGCCAGCTCGGAGCCCGTCCAGCGGCGGACGAGGTCTCCCTCCTGCTTGCGCCACCCACCCTGCCGGCCGGCGGTCTCACCGCTCGCGAGGTCGAGGTCCTCCGCCTCGTGGCCACTGGACGCCGCAACGCGCAGATCGCCACCAGCCCTGGTGCTGAGCGAGAAGACCGTCGCTCGCCACCTCTCCAACATCTTCAGCAAGTTGGAGGTGGGCTCGCGCACCGCCGCCACGGCGTACGCCTTCGAGCACGGGCTGGTGTGAAGTGGGCGCGGTCGGCGTACGACGCGGGCCGCAGCGTGTGCGCACCGTTGCGGCGCCGCGGATGGCAGGACAGGCCTTTTGCGTGTCTGACCACAGGTACAACAAGGTGCGGTCGTGGTAGTCCTTCAGCTCCTGGTCCCAGCACCCCACCGTCGAGCCCACCGGGGCAGCTCGCAAACGCCGGACGACTTCCGTACGTAGGGACCCCGGCCGCCCGGCGGGACGGCGACTGTCCCGGCCGGAGCAAGGCGTGGTTGCGCGCATGGCCGATTCGTGCGCCGCCTGCTTGACGTGTCCGCGTACTAGGTGAACGCTCATGGACCTGGTCCGCGCTGGAGGGACAACTATGGAGTGGGTTCTCATCGCGCTGGTCGCAGGCGGCGGCGGCTTCATGGCGAAACGGTGGAGGCAGCGCGTCGTGCTGCGTCGAGACGAGCAGGAAGAACTCGACGGCGTCCGGCAGCTGGCCGACGAGGACGTGACTCTGCTAGGTGAGCAACTGCAACGCCTCGACAGGCAGGTGGAGGGGCGTGAACTCGACGAGCCGACCAGGGTCGACTACCAGACAGCACTTGACTCCTACGAATCCGCCCAGCGCACAGTTCCCCGCATCCGTAGCGCAGACGAGATCAGCAAGATCACCGACACCCTTTCGTCCGGGCGCTACGCGCTGGCATGCGTACAAGCCAGAGTCGCAGGCCGGCCGCTGCCGGAGCTCCGCGTGCCGTGCTTCTTCAACCCGCAGCATGGTCCTTCGGTCACCGATGTGATGTGGAACCGGCCGGCCGCCCGTGGCACTGTCATCGTTCCGGCCCGCGCGCAGGACGCCGCACGTGTGGCCAACCGCGAGGCCCCCGAGGTTCGCCAGGTGAAGATCGGCTCACGGATGATCCCGTACTGGGAAGCGGGCGCTGCCTACCACCCGTACTGCCAGGGGTACTTTCATGGCGCAGCTGCGATGGCCTGGGCATACACGCCGGCACCTGCGTACCTGGCCGCGGCCGACTCTGCTAGTCATGGGGTAGGTGTGGTGGCTTCGACGGGGGCGGGTGGGGCGGATTTGATGGCGGGGGCGGCGGGGACAGCAGTTAGCCATCACCGACCACCCGCAGCGAGACACCGTAGATCCCGAGGACAGCCTCGAGTTCCGAGTCTGCACGCGGTGCTTACGGATGCTCTGACCTGGGGTAACGCTGGTGGGCGCAACAGGGATCGAACC
>Ga0136617_10005076_pt1 | contig 11766 bp, 14 predicted proteins | sample AntDrymUQ3222106_2_FD_129672 | JGI IMG/M metagenome (GOLD analysis project Ga0136617, IMG submission 129672) | Polar desert sand microbial communities from Dry Valleys, Antarctica - metaG UQ322 (21.06) | ecosystem: Environmental > Terrestrial > Soil > Desert | place: Antarctica: Dry Valley...
CGTCGCCGTCGGCGCGCGGGCGCGCTGGCTCACCGAGGCCCATCCGCTCCGGGACGCCTACGGGCCGGACAGCCCGTTCGGCCGCCTCGTCGCCGCCGGCGGCCAGGTGCTGCTGCTCGGCGCCCCGCTCGAGACCGTCACCCTGCTGCACCACGCGGAGGCGGTCGCCCGCGCGCCGCGCAAGCGCCGCGTGACCTTCCGCCTTCCGGTCGCCGGCCGCGGCCGCGTCGAGGAGCTGACGTTCACCGACATCGACACGTCGGCCGGCGCGTTCCCCTACGAGACGCTCGGCCTCGACGACGACGAGTTCGCGGTCATCGCGCGCGAGGCCCTGGCGGCCGGCGTCGGCGATGTCGGCGATGTCGGCGAGGCCGAGAGCCACCTCTTCCCCGCCGCCGAGCTGACCGCGTTCGCCGTGGCGTGGCTCGAGCAGCGTTTCGGCGGGTAGATGACTGATCCCACGACCCCTCCGAGGAGCCGCGCGGGCCGCGGAATCAGTCATCTAGGCGCCCAGCCAGTCGGCGATCTGCGCGCCCACCAGCTCGCCCTGGTCCTCCTGCAGGTAGTGGCCGGCGTCCGGCACCGGCCGCGGCGGCGGCTGCCCCAGCGCGCTCGCCAGCGCCTCGCCGGCCCGCGGCGGGAGCGGCCGGTCCTCGGCGGCCCACAGCATCAGCATCGGCCGGCGGTCCTCGCGCAGCGCGGCCAGCGTCTCCCGGCCGGCCGCGGCGCCGGGCTGGTCGGGCTGGGTGGGCAGCATCGCCGGGAACGCCCGCGCGCCGGCCTTGGCGGCCTCGCTCGGGAACGGGGCGTCGTAGGCGGCGCCGACCGTGTCGCCCGGGTCGGTGTAACAGCCGCGGCGCACCAGCAGGCCGACCGGCAGCTCCTCGCTGCGCGCGACGAAGGCCGCGAAGCGGTGCCAGGCGTCGCTCATCGGCTGCTCGCCGGTGAACACGCCGGTGTCCATCAGCACCAGCCGGTCGACGCGCTCGGCCAGCTCGACGGCGACCCGCAGGCCGATCGGCCCGCCCCAGTCGTGCATCACGAACGTCGCGCCACGCAGGTCGAGGTCCTCCACCAGCCGGGCCGCCACCGCAGTGTGGCGGTCGTAGCTGTACCAGTCGGGGTCGATCGGCTTGTCCGAGCGGCCGAAGCCCGGGAGGTCGGGCAGGATCACGCGGTGGCCGGCGGCGAGCAGCGGCGGGACGAGCTTGCGCCACAGGAAGCCCCACGTCGGCTCGCCGTGCCAGAAGACCACGGGCGGGCCGTCGCCCTCGTCGACGTGGGCGAGCCGGAGCCCGTCCACCTGGCGGTATTGCGGCTGCCAGGGGAAGCCCGGCAGGCCCTCCAGCAGCACGTCGGGGGTGCGGATGGCGTCGGTCACGGACTGGGTTGTAGCCGGTCGAGCAGGGGGAGGAGCACGCGGGCGTCGCGCGCGACCGTGACGTGGATGGCGTCCGGCTCTCGCACCCAGGCGATCGCGCCGAGCACCTGGAGGCGGTCGAGCGCGGCCTGGAAGGCGAGCGCCTGGCGGCGGGAGACGTAGCGGCGCTCGACGTCGAACGCCCAGCCCGTCGTGTGCAGTGAGTAGCCGCGGGTCGCCTCGCGGTTGCGGCTCACCAGCGCCTGCTGGTAGCGCTCGTCGCGGACCGCGGAGGTGACGATCAGCGGCGCCGTCCCGCTGTGGGCGCGCACCTGGGCGCCGAGGTAGAGGGCCAGCGCCAGCGCCTCGGGCCGCAGGCCTCGGTAGAGGCCGGCGGGCGCATCGAGGCGCGCGGCCAGCTCGCCCATCCGCGGGTCGCGGCGCAGCCCGGTCACGCGCGGCGTGTCCGGCAGCGCGGCGATCTCGCCGCGGTCCCACGCCTCGCGCAGCTCCTCGGGGTCGCCGAAGCGCGGCACCGAGCCGTCGGGGTGCAGGACCTCCTCGGCGGAGCCCTTGGCCTCGTGCAGGCCGTCCAGGCGCTCCAGCTCCGCTGGATCCTCGCGCCAGAGCCGCATGATCTCGCGCGCCGCGCCGACCTTCCAGTAGTAGTTGGAGGAGTCGTCGCCGAGGCCACGGAGGCGCGCGAACGCCTCCGGGTGGCGGGCGGGCGTCGAGTCGAAGTACAGCCGTGCGTAGCTGACCTCGTCGCCCTCCCCGAACGCCTCCAGCACGCCCTGGAGGTTGCCGATGCCCATGTGGTAGGAGACGAACGCGAGGTCCTCGCGGCCCAGGATCTCCCGCCCGAGCGTCAGGTAGCGCGCGGTGGCGGCCAACGCCTTGCCGCCGTCGAAGCGCTCGTCGGCCCGCGCGCGGGCGCCGCGCAGGGCCGCCACGCGCTGGGGCGAGCGCGCCCGGGCGATCTGCCGCGTCAGCCGGGCGCTGCGCTCCGTGTCGACCCGCAGGTCGAGCAGGTTCTCGCCCGTCTCGGCGAGGATCTGCGTCAGCCCGGTCGCGCCCTCGATCCCGTTCGGGGTGATCGCGTCGTCGCGCCCCGCGCTCTCGAGGAACACGAGCCCCTCGAGCGTGTCGGCGTCCACGCCCGCGCTGCGCGCCGCCGCCTCCACCGCCGGGCGCCAGCGAGCGGTGCGCGCAGCGCTCGCGGCCACCCCGCCTGGGGAGAGCCGGTAGAGCAGATGGCTCGTGCCGGCGGCGGCGCGGCGCTTGAGCTCTGCGGCGCGCTCGGGATCCCACGCGTACGGGTCCGGCAGCGCCTCCTCGTCCCCGCCCGGGGGCGGGGCGATCGTCGAGACGGCCCCCGGCGTGCGGCCGCCGAGGCCGGCGATCGCCGCCATGCCGGCGACGGCCAGCAGCACGGCGGCGACCACCACGGCGAGCCGGGCACGCGGCGATGCGGTCGGTAGGGGCGCCACCCGTCCCAGGCTGGCAGACGCCCGCGGCGGCGGGCTGGGGCCGGTTCTCGTCGGGCGGCTGCCCGCACAGATGGTCGGGAGCTGGCCGCGGGCGAACCGGGGAGATGCTCGCCATGCCGGGGCGGTGTTCCGCCAAGAGGATGCCCGCATGCTCTCCACTCATCCGCTCGCCTCCGACGTCGACGCCCTCCGCACCCGCCTCGAAGGCGCGGTCGTGCTGCCGGCGAGGACGCCTGGGACGCGGCCCGCCGGGCCTGGAACCTGGCCGTCGACCAGCGTCGCCCGCGTGGAGGCCGGCGCCCTGTGGCTGGACGTGACCGGCCCCGCCTACGAGGCGGGCCTCGCGCCGCTCGCGGGCTCCTCGCCCGACGTCGGCGTCGTCGGCTACACGCTCGGCGGCGGGCTCAGCTGGCTGGGCCGCCGCTACGGCCTCGCCTGCAACCGCCTGATCGCCGCCGAGCTCGTCACCGCCGAGGGGCAGCTCGTCCGCGCCAGCCGCCACGAGCACGCCGACCTGTTCTGGGCGCTGCGCGGCGGGGGCGGGAGCTTCGGCGCCGCCGTGGCGATCGAGTTCGAGCTGCTGCCCGTGCGCGAGGTCTACGCCGGCACGCTGCTGTTCCCGTGGGAGCGCGCCCGCGAGGTCATGCACGCGTGGCGCGAGTGGACCGCCACGGTGCCCGACAGCGTCACGACCTCGGCGGATCATGCAGTTCCCGCCGATGCCCGAGCTCCCCGACTTCCTGCGCGGCCGCGGCCTCGTGGTCGTCGACGGCGCGATCGTCGAGGACGACGAGCGCGCTGCGGAGCTGCTGGCCCCGCTGCGGGCGCTCGGGCCGGAGATGGACACTTCGCCTCGATCGCGCCGGTCGGGCTCTCGCACATCCACATGGACCCCGAGGAGCCGGTCCCGGCGGTGAGCGACTCCGCGCTGCTGGACGGCCTGACGGCCGAGACGATCGACGCGCTGGTCGACGCGACCGGGCCCGCCTCGGGCAGCCCGCTGCTGCTGGTCGAGCTGCGCCACCTCGGGGGCGCGCTCGGGCGCTACGCGGGCGGCGCGCTCAGCCGCGTCGACGGCGAGTACCTGTACTTCGCGGTCGGGATCCCGATCGACCCGTCCGTGGCGGCGGCGCTCGAGGCGCACTTCGCGATCGCCGGCGCGGCGGTCGCCTCCCAGGCCTCCGGGCGCCACTACCTCAACTTCGCCGAGCGCCCGACCGACCCGGCGTCGTTCTACGGCGAGGAGACCTACGCGCGCCTGCGCCGCGTCAGGGCCCGCGTCGACCCGCTGGAGCTGTTCCGCGGCAACCACGAGATCGCCGCGGCCTAGGCCGTTGCGCCGCAGCGCTCCCGGCGTTACGGTCGCTCCGAGCCGACGACCGTCGGCACCGAACCACCGGCTTCCGCCGAGCGCGGGAGGAGGCGCCGATGGCACGCATCGACGAGATCGTCGACGGGATCTACCGGATCTCCACGACCATGCGAAGTGACGGCTTCGACTTCCAGTTCAACCAGTTCCTGATCGACGACGAGCGCCCCGCGCTGATCCACACCGGCATGTACGCCATGTACGACGACGTGCGGGCCGCTGTCGGGGAGGTGGTCGATCCGAGCAGGCTCGAGTACGTGATCCTGCTGCACTTCGAGTCGGACGAGTGCGGGGGGATGGACCGCTTCCTCGAAGGGGCCCCCGACTCCGCTCTCGCCTGCAGCGCCGCGAGCGTCGACCTGAATCTCGCCGGCTGGAACTACCGGGGACGGGTGGAGGGTCACCGGAACGGCGAGTCGATCGACCTCGGCCGGCGCAAGCTGCGCTTCCTGGAGACGCCGCACGTCCATCACTGGGACTCGATGATGCTCTTCGAGGAGACGACGAGGAGCGTGTTCCCGTCGGATCTCTTCATCCAGCCGGGCGATCAACCGCCGGTCGTGACCGAGGACCTCGGCGAGGAGATGTGCGGCTTCTACGGGGCGATGGGGATCTTCGCCCACGAGGATCCCGTCCGCGCCGTGGTCGACAGGATCGAGCGCCTGGACCCGGAGTGGATCCACGGCATGCACGGCGGAAGCCTCGGCCGCGACGCGATCCCCCACTACACGCGGGCCCTTCGCGAGCATCCCTTCGCCTACCGCGGCATGGTGCTCGGGCGCGAGCTGCCCGCCGATCGAGCTCCTTAGCCGATTCACAGAGGAGTGCGCGAGCTTCCGTCGTCATGACTCCTCGCCTCAGTCGTCGCCAGGCGCTCACCTCGTTCGGCACCGTCAGCCTCGGCGCGCTCCTGGGCGCGTGCGGCGGCTCCGGCGAGTCCGCCACCACGACGCCCACCCCCGTGCCCACCAGCGAGGGCGGCACGGCCACCGTCGAGCCGCAGACCGCGCCTAACGCGGAGCTCGTGGAGAAGCTCGACGCCGGCGTCACCTGCACCCAGGCGGTCGAGCAGACCGAGGGCCCGTACTACTTCGACGTGGACGCGATCCGCTCCGACATCCGCGAGGGCCGCGAGGGGACGCGGCTGCGGCTGGCGCTGCGGGTGCGCTCCGCGGGGGCGTGCGAGCCGATCGAGAACGCCGTCGTCGACCTCTGGCACTGCGACGCGGGCGGCGTCTACTCCGGCTTCGAGGCCGGCGAGGGGGAGCGGTTCCTGCGGGGTGCCCAGGTCACCAACGCCGACGGCATCGCGACGTTCACCACCATCTACCCGGGCTGGTATGAGGGCCGCACCGCGCACATCCACGCCAAGGTCCACCTCGACCGCCGGACCGCGCTCACGACGCAGCTGTACTTCGACGACGCGGTCAGCGACGCGGTCTACCGCGGCGACGCCTACGCCACCCGCGGCGAGCGCAGCCAGCTCAACGCGAGCGACGGGATCTACGACGAGTCGCTGCTGCTCACGCTCGAGCGCTCCGGCGAGGACGGCTACCCGGGCTGATGACGCTGGACGTGCAGGCGGCCTGACCGGGGCGCCGCCGTCACAGACGGCGCCCCCGGCCCGGCGATCGCTTACAGGAACAGCGGGCAGACGAAGCTGACGCCGCCCGCGGCGGTGGACGACGCGCCGGCCGTCAAGCTGCCCACCGGCTGGGCGGCGAAGCGGTCGCGCCGGACGCTCGGCGCCGTCACCGCCCGCATCCTCCCGGCGGCCTGCACGCCCCGCTTCATGCGCAGCACCTCGACCCCGCGGCTCATGTCGAACAGGTAGATCAGGTCGCCCTTGCGGCGATCGCTGCGGAACGCCACGTCCCACGAGTTCGAGGACGGGTTGGCGTCGGAGGTGCCCGTCACGCGGTAGTAGCCGACCTGCTCGACGTCGCGCGCGTCGCCGATGTCCAGCAGGCGCAGGCCCTGGCCGTACCACGCGGCGCCGAGCATCGGTCCCTCGATCTCGAAGTAGTGCGCCGAGCAGCCCAGGTCCGGGTTGGCCGTCTCCGGCGTGTCCAGGAACGGGTGGAAGGAGTCGAGCGTCTTCATCCGGTACGGCCGCGCCCGCGTCGACTGCTGGGCGGGCTCGCCGCCGAGCGAGTCGGTGATGTCCGAGAGCACGATCCGGCCGCTCTGGCCGCACGGGTGCGTGAACTCCTCCTCCGTGCCCACCAGCACGTTGCCGCGCCGGACGCCGTCCGCGCGGACCGACCCGTCGGTCGGCCGGCCCGAGTTGTGCATGAACATGACGGGCTGCGCGACGCCGTCGTCGCCCTCGACGTTGGGGTCGTCCCACTGCAGCCCGCCGCCGCCGGCGACGAGGATCGGCTCGAACGGCGTCGCCCTGCGGACCCGGTTGAGGTAAGGGTCACGATGGCGGCCCGAGGTCGCGTAGCCGCGGATCCCGCCGCGGCCGGCCACCCAGGCGATGCCCTGCTCGTCCTCGTCGACGTCGTGCGAGTAGTCGGTGTAGCCGTCGTTGCGCCACAGGTCGATCGGCAGGTCGGACACCTGCGGGTTGCTCGGGTCGGTCAGGTCGGTGACCCAGACCGGCCGCCCGTCGCCGATCAGCCGGTTGGTGATGCTCGGCGGCTGCATCGGATCGGCGGTGATGATCGTGGTCAGGTAGTCCTGGTCGGCGCGCCGCGCGGGCCCGCCGGTCCAGACGTAGCGGCACTTCTGGATGCAGCTCGACGTGTGGCCCGACAGCAGCGAGACGAAGTCGCCGACCTGGCGCAGCTCGCCGGGGTCGTCGTAGGAGATCACGTAGAAGCCGCTGCGGCAGTCCACGTCGCGCACGGCCTCGCTGTCGAGGTCCGGACAGCCGGTGGTGGCCGGATCGGTGTCGTTGTGGCGAGGATCGAGCGCGCCGATGATCAGTTGCGCCGCGTGTCCAGCTCCATGTCCTCGTCCTGCCAGTAGCCGAACTCCGCGATCCCGTCCGGCAGGAACGTGTCCAGCAGCTCGGGTTCCTCGGGGTCGCTGACGTCATAGGTCTTGAAGCCGAACCGACCCGTCACGACGAGGATGTCGTCGCCGCGCACCCGGTCGAACTTCCCCTCGGTGATCCCGGCCGCGTCCGCCATCCGCGTCACGTACTCGAGATTGCCCGAGATCGCCGCCCCCTCGGGCGGCGGCGCCGCGGCCGCCGCGGCGGGCACCCCCAGCAGCGTCGTCATCGCCACCACGACCGCAACCGAGCACCTCATCACGCCTCCGATCCGACGGAACTGCCCCTGCCCGCGAAGTTTCCGCATCGCGGTGGCGGACGGCGGCCGACTGTGCTTCGCTTCCCCGATGCCGCTCGAGCTGCTGGCGCTGGTCAAGCACGACTGCCCGGTGTGCGACCAGGTGCTCCCCGCGCTCGACGCCGCCGGTGTCCGGCTCGTCTCGCAGTCGCGGCGCGAGGACACGGCCGAGCAGGCGCGCCGGCTCGGCCTCACCCGCCTCCCGGAGGTGGACGAGGACCTGGTGCTGTCCGAGCGCTTCGACCCGGCGGCGGTGCCCGCCGTCATCCTGCTCGACGGGGGCCGCGAGCGCGACCGCGTCGAGGGCCTGCAGCGCGACCGGCTGGCCGAGCTGGTGGCGCAGGGCGGTGCGACGCTCGCCGTCGACGGGCTCCCGGCGCTGCGCCCGGGCTGCGGCTCGCGCACGCGCGACCTCGACGTGGCGCCGCGGCTCGCCGCCCGCCGTGCCCGCGCGGATGGGCGCATCGTCTCGCGCGAGCTGGAGATCGGCGGGCTCGAGGACGCGTTCGAGGCGATGCACAGCCGCGGCATCACCGACGGCCTGCCGGCCGTGCCGCCGACGCCCGAGCGGGTGGTCGCGATGCTCGAGGACACGGCGCGCCACCCGCAGGACCTCGTCGGCGTCGTCCCGCCCTACGCGGGCCGCGCGACCGTCGAGAAGGTGGCGATCAACGCCGTCATGGCCGGCTGCGCCGGACCCGAGCTTCCGATCGTGCTCGCCGCGGTGGAGGCGGCGTGCCGCGAGCCGTTCGCGCTGCACGGCCTCGTGGCCACGACCTCGCCGCCAGGGCCCGTCGTCGTGGTCAGCGGGCCGTACGCCCGCGTCGCCGGGATGAACGCCGAGGGCAACGTGCTCGGCCAGGGCAACCAGGCCAACCTGACGATCGGGCGGGCGCTGCAGCTGACGGTCCGCAACGTCGGCGGCGGCGTTCCCCGCCGCGAGGACCGGGCCGCGCACGGCAACCCGGGCAAGGTCGGGATGGCGTTCGCCGAGCGCCTGGACGAGACCGCGCCCTGGCCCGGCCTCGCGCACGACCTCGGCGGTCTCGCCGCCGACGCGACGGGCGTGACCGTGTTCGCCGGCGAGGCGCCGCGGCTGGTGCTCGACCAACTGGCACGCACGCCGGAGGAGCTGATCGCCGCGCTCGCCGTCGGGATCGAGCACGTCGCGTCGCCGCGCGCGCGGCTGACCTTCGATGCGCTGCTGGTGGTCGGCCCCGACCACGGGCGCGTGTTCCGCGAGGCCGGCTGGCCGCGTGCGCGGCTGCAGGAGGAGCTGCACTCCCGCACGCACCGGCCCGCGGCCGAGGTGGTGCGCGGCGCGGGCGGCCTCGCCGAGGGGATCGCCGCGGACACGGTCTCGGACCCGGCGGCGCTCGTGCCGAAGTTCGCGGCGCCCGAGCGCATCCTGATCGCCTACGCGGGCGGCGACGCCGGGCTGTTCAGCATGGTGTTCGGCAGCTGGGCGGCCGGGGAGATGGGCTCGCAGCCGCAGACGGGGAGCGTGGAGCCGTGGCGCTGACGATCCTCGACCCGACCGCCGAGCGCGACGCCGCCGGCCGCCCGCTCGCCCCCCGCGCCGGCGATCCGCGCGTCGTCCTGCTGCTCGACATCCGCAAGCCGCGCGGCGACGTCTTCCTCGACGAGGTCGAGGTCGGGCTGCGCGAGCGCGGCCTGACCGTCCTGCGCGACGCGAAGCCGACGTTCACGAAGCCCGCCCCGATGGACCAGCGCCGGGAGATCGCCGCCCGCTGCGACGCGGTGATCGAGGCGCTCGCCGATTGAGGCTCCTGCGTGTCCTGCGGTCTGCAGGACGTGCTGGAGATCGAGGCCCTGGGGACGCCGGCGGTGCTGGCCGCCTCGAGCGCCTTCGCCAGCGCCGCGGACGAGCAGTCGGCGCTGCTCGGCCAGCCCGCCCTGGCGCGCGTGCTGGTCGCCCATCCCGTCCAGGACCGCACGGACGAGGAGGTCCGGCAGCTGGCCCGCGCCGCGGTGCCCGATCTGCTCGCCGCGCTGTCCGGCGGGCGCGCTCAGTAGAAGATGGGGCCGCGCGCCCCGCCGCCGGCGACGACGGGGTCTCCGTTGAGCGCCACGCTGCGCGGGCTGGCGAGGAAGGCCACGACGTCCGCGACCTCCTCGGCCGTGACCATGCGGCCGATCGAGACGCCGCCGGCGATCGCGGCCTCGAGCGACGCGGGGTCGGTGCCGCGTGCGGACGCCATCGCCGCGAGGGCCTGCGGCGTGCGCTCGGTCCGCGTCATCCCCGGGTGCACGACCGTCACGTTGATCCCCCGCGGGCCGAGCTCGTCCGCGAGGTTCTTGGTCATGGCGGCGACGGCCACGTTGCGCACGGAGCCGGTGATCGAGCCGGTGTGCCTCGCGGCCAGCCCGCTGATGTTCACGATCCGTCCCCACCCCCGGGCCCGCCATCGCCGCGACGTCGCCGTCGGAGCCCGTGTCCGCGGGGATGCCGACGACGCGCCGCCCGCTGGCCGCCGCGAGCGCCTCCGCCGCCTCGTGCAGCGGGCCAGGGCTGCGCGCGACGAGCGCCACGTCGACTCCCTCGGCCGCGAGCGCCCGCGCGACGGCTGAGCCCGATCCCACGACTCCCGGCGGTCACGATCGCGCGCCGGTCCGCGAGCTGGAGGTCCATGGGGCGAGGCTCGCACACTCCGGGCCGATGGAGCTACGACGAACGACTCGCACGCCACTCGCACGCTACCGCGGACACCAGCGCGCGGCTCCCACTGCCAGGCGACGCTTCCCCTGACACCGAGGCGACGTTCGACATCTGCAGGACGACGGTCGAATCGTGCGGGCGCGCACGCGCTAATGTCGCGGTCGCGCTACATTGTGCGACATGGGCGATATCTCGGTTCGGGACCTTCGTAACGACACCGGCGAGGTTCTTCGCCGCGTGGAAGCGGGAGAGACGGTGACTGTTCATAGCAATCGACGGCCGGTCGCCCAGATCGTGCCGCTCCTCGAGCGCCCGACCTGGGTACCGGCCGTACGGTTCTTCTCCAACGTCGTGGCGCATCCCGCCGATCCCGGGCTCCGACAGGACCTCGCCACCCTGCAGTCGGGCACCATCGACGACCTGTGAGCAGCCGCGCGATCGCCGACACCTCGTTGTTCATCGCGCGGGAGACGGGCCGTCCTGCGGATCCCAACGCGCAGGACGTCGAGATCGCGATTTCGATCGTGACGATCGCCGAACTGGAACTGGGCGTGCTGGCGGCGGCCGAGCCTCGGATCCGGGCGGCTCGGTTGCAAACGCTCCGCGACGCTGAGCAGCTCAGTGCCCTTCCGGTGGATCGCGGGGTAGCGTCGGCGTTCGCATCGCTCACGGTGCAGATGCGCGCCGCAGGGCATGGCCGGCTCGGTGTCCAGGATGCCTGGATCGCCGCGACGGCGATCGCGCACGACGCGGACCTGCTCACCCAGGACTCTGACTTCGATGCGGTCCCGGGCCTTCGCGTGATCAAGCTGTAGCCAGGGTGATGAGACGCGGCCGCCCACGTGCTCCCGAGCGACCACAGCCCCGCTCAATCGATCGCGCCACCGAAGCCGATCTCGTTGCCGTCGGCGTCGCGATAGATCGCCTTGCGCGCCGCCGCTCATGACGCGCCGGGTTCAGGGACGGACACGGCGCCGGGCGGCGAGACCGCCTCAGGGCGTGGCGGCCGCACCGCGAACACGACGAGCAACAGGGCGAGGACGGCGAAGGCGGTGCCGGCGACGAACGCGTCGGCGACCCCTGCGGAGAACGCTTCGGGCACCGTCGCCCCGACGCCGCTCGCGGCTCCGGCGAACACCGAGACGAGGATCGCCACCCCGAGGGCGGCGCCCAGCTGCTGCGAGGTCTGCATTGCTCCGGCTGCCGCCCCGGAGTCCTCGAGCCGCACTCCCGACAGCAGCACGGCGCTCAGCGGCATGAACAGCAACCCGCCGCCGAGCCCGAAGAGGAACAGGGGCCCGGCGAGGGCTGTGAGGTACCCGCTGGAGGCGGAGATCTGAGTGAGCCAGAGGGTTGCGGCGGTGAGCGACACGGCGCCGGCGATCATGAAGGGGCGGGTCCGAAGCGGGGGAGGAACCGCGGCACCGCCTGCGAGCCGGCGAAGATCAGCACGGCCATCGGCAGGAAGGCGAGCCCTGTCTCGATCGCAGAGTAGCCCAGCACGATCTGCAGGAACTGTGCGATGAAGAAGTACATCCCGAGCAGCACGGCGGGAACCAGCAGCA
>Ga0136617_10005077_pt1 | contig 11766 bp, 10 predicted proteins | sample AntDrymUQ3222106_2_FD_129672 | JGI IMG/M metagenome (GOLD analysis project Ga0136617, IMG submission 129672) | Polar desert sand microbial communities from Dry Valleys, Antarctica - metaG UQ322 (21.06) | ecosystem: Environmental > Terrestrial > Soil > Desert | place: Antarctica: Dry Valley...
CGCGCTCGAGGTGCGCGAGGAACTCGTGTCCGAGCCCGATCCCCTCGCTGGCGCCCTCGATCAGCCCGGGCACGTCCGCGACAGTCAACTGCGCTCCATCCGGGGCCTCGACCGTGCCGAGGACCGGGGCGAGCGTCGTGAAGGGATACTCGGCGACCTTCGGCCTCGCGTTCGAGATCCGGCGGAGCAGCGACGACTTGCCGGCGTTCGGCAGGCCGGCCAGCGCCGCGTCCGCGAGCAGCTTCAGGCGTAGGTCGATCTCCGCCTCCCCGGGCGGATCGCCAACTTCGGCGAACCGGGGCGTCTGGCGCACGGGGGTCGCGAAGTTCATGTTTCCGCGGCCGCCGTTGCCGCCGCGTGCCAGCACCACGCGCGCGCCGTCCGTCTTCAGGTCGGCCACGAGGTCGCCCTCGAGCGTGTAGGCCTGTGTGCCCACCGGTACGGCCAACGTGATCGTGGCGCCGTCGGCGCCGTGCTTGCGCGCGCCGCGGCCGGGCTCGCCGCGACCGGCCTTGAACTTCGTCTTCTGACGGAAGGACGAGAGGTCGCGCAGATCCTTTTCGGCGACCAGGATCACGTCACCGCCCCGACCGCCGTCGCCGCCGTCCGGGCCGCCGCGGGGGACGTGCTTCTCGCGCCGGAAGCTGAGGCCGCCGTCGCCGCCTCGACCCGCCAGCACCTGGATGCGGGCGCGATCGTGAAACATCGGAGCTAGCTCTGGTCTGCGTTCTCGGCGACCGAGATGAAGCGCTTCTCGCCGCTCGTGCGGAACTCGACGACGCCGGGCCGGGTCGCGAAGATCGTGTGGTCGCGGCCGAGGCCGACGCCGGCGCCGGGCCGGAAGCGCGTGCCGCGCTGGCGGACGATGATCGCGCCGGCCTTGACGACCTGGCCGCCGAAGACCTTGACACCGAGCCGCTGCGCGTTCGAGTCGCGTCCGTTCCGGGAGGAGCCGAGACCCTTCTTGTGTGCCATCTAGTTCTCCTCGTCCTTCGCCGCGAGGGCGGATTCGAGAGCGGCGAGCGCGCCCTTGCGCGCGGCGTTCGCCTGCTCGTACTCGAGGGCGGCCTCCAGCATCGGCCGGTTCCAGTCGGTGGACTGCTCCTTGATCGCGGCGACGGTCAGCTCCTCGTAGCCGGAAGGCATCCCCTTGACGTGCTCGACGGTGTGCGTGGCCGCAGCCTGAGTCGGCGCCTCGGTGGCGACCTTCGGCTTCGCGGCCGAGCGCTTCTCGCCGGAGCCGCCGATCGACTCGATCTGGATCTGCGAGAGGCTGGCGCGGAAGCCGGTGTGTCTCTTGTAGCCGTTCTTCGGGCGGTACTTGCCGATCCGGATCTTCTCGCCCTTGACGTCGGCGACAACGAGCGCGGTTACGGTTGCGCTCGGGGAGAGATCCGGGCCGGCGTCTCCCCCACCCGTCAGGAGCACCGTCGGATTGAAGGTCTTGCCCTCGCCGTGCGGGAGCCGGTCGACGAGCAGCCGCTCGCCCTCATGGACGCGGTACTGCTTGCCGCCGACGGAGATGATTGCGTATGAGTTCATGACGTGGAAAATCGCGGGCGGAGCGCCCACGAGCCGAGGGATTGTAGCGAAGTCGGGTTGCGGACGCCCTAGATCTCGTCGGCCCACTCGGACATCGGCACGTAGTCCGTGGCCGCCCCGACCTCGGCTGCGGGCGCAGGCTCGCGAGTCGCGACCTTCGGCAAGGGTTCGGGAGCGGTCTCGGGAGCCTCGGCGTCCAGCTCCGCAGCCGCCAGGTCGCCGTTCTCGCCCGCGATCGCGGCCACCGGCTTCTTGCGATTGCGGCCGCCACGAGAGCCGCGCCGCGTCTTCTTCTTGCCGGGCTGCTCGCCCTCGGCGGGCTCGAAGCCGTCTGCGGCCACCTGGCGTGCCTCGGAGACCACGTCGGTCGCTTCGGGCTCCACGTCCGCGACCGCGGCAGCTCGGGGCCGCGAGCGAGGCTTCGGCTCGACCTCTTCGGCGCGATCGAAGTCGGGAACGTGAATCCGAGGGGCGCGCTGCCTGGGGGCGAGCGTGGGCTCCTCGTCGGCATCGGTCTCCTCGGCGTCCTCGACGTCGGCAATCGGCTCGTCGCCGTTCGTCGCCTCGGCCGGCTTCTTCTTCCGATTGCGGCCGCCGCGTGAGCCGCGCCGCGTCTTTCGCTTGACGGGCTGCTCGCCGTCGATCGTCTCGGCCTCGCCGGCGGCCTCATCGACGTCCACCTCGTCCTCGAGCTCCGGCTCGGCGTCCACGAGCGCAACGTCCCCGCGCGCAAGGTCCTCGACCTCAGCGGCCGGCGCCTCGAGCTCTGTCTCGCCGGCGTCGTCGGTCGCCTTCTTCGCCCGACCGGGCGCGCGGGTCGGCTTCTCGGCCTCGCTCTCGAACGTAATCGGATCCGGGCGGCCCTCGACCCCCGAGAGCAGCGTCGCGTAGGCGGAGCCGTCGAGCACTCGCTCGATCCGGACTTTGGCCTTCTTGCCGACCAGCTTGGCGGCGCCGCCCACGACGATGTCGAGGCCGTCGAGCTTGCCCGCGGCCGCCTGCGCGTCGTGGAGACCGAGCTCGACGAGCTTCAGCTCGACCTCGGCCCCCTCGGCGACAGGCGCTTCAGGCTGAAGGTCGACGAGCTTTCCCTCCTCGAGCACGGCCGCGTGATCGGCGTGCGCGCCCTCCTTTGGGACGAAGAAGAACCGCTTCTTGGCCGCAGCCTCGATTTCGGTCAGCCGGCCTGCGCCCGCGCCGATCAGGAGCGCCGCGGTGCGGGGATTGACCTCGACCTTGAAGGCCTGAGCGCGTGAGCCGGCAGCGAGCGTCCGCAGGCGCCGCTCCACCTCCACCGCCGCGGTCGCCTCCGAGACGACGATCCCGTCGCCCTCGCAGGTCGGGCATTTCTTGGTCAGGATCTCGCGGGGGCCGTCGGTCACGTTCTGCCGCGTCATCTCGACGAGGCCGAGCGGGGAGATCTCGACGACGTAGGTCTTTGTCCGGTCGCGCTCGAGCTCGTTGCGCAGCGCCTCCTCGACGGTGGCTCGATTCTTCGGGTTCGCCATGTCGATGAAGTCGATCACGATGATCCCTCCGATGTCGCGCAGCCGAAGCTGGCGCACGACCTCCTTGACCGCCTCGAGGTTGTTCTTCGTGATCGTGTCCTCGAGCCGCGCCCCCGACGTCTTCGAGCGGGAGCCGACGAAGCGGCCCGTGTTGACGTCGATGACGGTGAACGCCTCGGCGTAGTCGAAGACGAGGTAGCCCCCGGAGGGGAGGTCGACCCGGCGCGAGAGTGTGGAGCGGATCTCGGCGTCGACGCCCGTGCCTTCGAAGAGCGGCGTCTTCTCCTTGTAGTGATGCACCCGCTCGAGCATGTGCGGCGAGGTCTTCTTCAGGTAGCCGACGATTCGCTTGTAGGTGCGGTCGTGGTCGATCTGGGCGCTCTCGAAGTCGCCCGCAAAGAGATCGCGGACGATCCGGAGCGGCAGCTCGGCCTCCTGATAGGCGAGCGCCGGCGCCTTCGCGGACTTCGCCTTCGCCTGGATCGTCTTCCAGAGCCGCTGCAGGAACACGAGATCGCGCTCGATGTCCTCGGCGGACGCCCCCTCGGCCGCGGTGCGGACGATGATCCCGCCCTCCTTGGCGTCGAGGCCCTTGAGGATCTCCTTCAGACGCGCCCGCTCGGCGTCGTCGAGCCGGCGCGAGACCCCGAGGCCCTCGCCCTGAGGGACGAAGACGAGGAAGCGCCCGGGGAGCGAGATTTCCATCGTCAACCGGGCACCCTTCGTCTTCATGGGGTCCTTGACCGCCTGCACCATGACCTCCTGGCCGCGCGCGATCAGGTCGGTGATCTTTTTCCCGTGTGTCTTGCCCTCGAGCTCGGGGCGGACGATCTCGTCCACGTAGAGGAAGCCGTTCTTCTCGAGGCCGATCTCGACGAATGCTGCCTCCATCCCCGGGAGGACGTTGTCGACCGTGCCGAGGTAGATGTTGCCCGCGATCGAACGGCGTTCCGGGCGCTCGAGATAGACCTCGGCGACGCGGTCGTCCTCGAGGATCGCGACGCGCTGCTCGCCGATGTCGACCGAGATCAGGAGCTCGCGCTTGGCCTTCGGGAGCGGGGCGCGCTTCTGCGGGACGCGGCGGCGGTTGCCCTGCTGGTTTGCCCGGCGCTCCTGGCGTTGGCTCCGCTCGCCGCCGTCGCGCTGCCCCCCGGACTCTCGCTGGCCGGGCTTCCGCTCGCGCCGAGCGGTCGGCTCCGCCTTCTGCTCGGGCTTCTCATCGGCCCGCTGCTCGCCGGCCGCAGCAGCGCCGGGCTTCTTCCGTCCGCGGCCGCCACGGTTTCCGCGGCGGCGCTTCTTGGCGAGATCGGTTCCGGCGTCCTCCGCCGGGGGTGAATCGGAGGCTACCGCATCAGGCGGGGCCTGCTGTGCCTGCGCAGGCGCCGCTTCGGCGGCCTGCTGCTCGTCCTGCTTGCGCTTGCGTCGAAACCAGGGTGACAAATGCTTCTCCTAGGGTGGGCGCGCGCAAAGACACGGCCGCGGATGCGGCCGGTCGCGCGCTGCGAGTGATGAAAAACGTAGGCATGGCCTGCTGACAGGCTAGCAGCCCTGCCGGAGGTGGTCTCGGGCCGCCGCGCGCCGCTCTAGGCGGCGGCCGGGCGGAGCCGAGCGCGGCGGGCGCGGACGGCACGCAAGCGCTGGGAGAGCCTGGCGTACGCCCAGGGCTCGACCTCGGCGTAGCGCGTCTCGCTCTGGCCCCGCGTGGCCTCGAGGTACTCGAACCAGGCATCGGCTTGCTCGATCATCAGGAGCTCTTCCGCGTGCGCTGCAGCTGCCATCTCCGCCTCCCTCCAGGTCGTTGGCCGAACTCTAGGACCCGGACCGGACGACGGCCCTTTAGAAGCTCCAACGCAATGAAGCTCTGAGCCCCCGGGGCACGCTGGGCGGCGCAAAGCGGCGTCCTCAGTCGCGTCGATATGACCCGCATATGGACGCTCCCTGCGTCCTTGCCTCGCACCACCCAGCGCACCCCGGCGACGAGACCTCATTACGTTAGAGCTTCTTAGCCGCTCGGAAGAGAGAGCCGGACAACCGCGCCGCCCTGCGGGCCGTTGGCCGCTTGGGCCGTACCCCCGTGCGCCTCGGCGATCATCCTCACGATCGAAAGCCCGAGCCCGGCTCCGGGTCCGGCGCGCGCCTCCTCGGCTCGGCCGAAGCGTTCGAACGCGCGCGGGAGGAAAGCGGAGGGGAAGCCGTCTCCTTCGTCCTCCACGCTCAACTCGATGCGGTCGCCGTGTTGCAGCGCGACGAGCCGCACCGTTCCGCGTCCGTGGCGGAACGCGTTCTCGACGAGGTTGCCGAGCGCCTGCTCGAGCCGCAGCGCATCGGCCGAGACGGTGAGACCGGTCGGCACCTCGACCACGACGGCGCGACCCGACTGCTCGGCGCGCCGCTTGTAGCGACGCGCGACCCTGGCGAGCACGTCGGCGACCGCGACAGGGGCGCGAAGGAGCGGGAGGCGGCCTCCCTCGGCGCGGCTCGAGAGGAGCAGATCGTCGGCGAGCTGCGCCAACCGATCGGTCTCGGCCGCGGCCGAGCGGAGTACCTCCTCGAGCTCGGCCTGCTGCCGTGGGCGGTTGGAGGCGAGCTCGAGCTCGGCCTTCAGCAGCGCGAGCGGCGTCCGGAGCTCGTGGCTCGCCTCTGCGACGAAGCCGCGCTCCCGCTCGAGCGCGTGCTCGAGCCGGCCCAGCATGGCGTTCAGCGTCTCGCCCAGGCGCGAGATCTCGTCCGTGGCGCGCGGCAGCGACAGGCGCCTCCCCGGCTCGGCGGCCGAGATCACTGCCGCCTCTGCACGCATCGCCTCGACCGGTCGAAGCGCAGCCGTCGCGAGGCCGAAGGCGAGGAGCGCCGCGAGCAGCAGGGCGGCGGGCTCGACGAGGGCTAGCTCGACGAGCAGCCCGTGGAGCGCCTCGTCCCGATCCGCGAGGGACGCGCCGACGACGAGGACTTGCGTGACCGTCGGCGTCCGCACGCGCATCGCGAGGATCCGGACAGGCCCGTCCACCCCTTCGACGGAGCTCCTCTCGACCGTGCGTGGCGCAACGAGGGCGCGGGCGACGTCCTCACGCTGGAGGACGGGCAGATAACCGACGCGGGGGGTGCCGTCAACGACGGCCCCGTCGGCGTCGAGCAACTGGACGAACCTGTCCTCGTCGTCCGAGATGCCTCCGGCCGGCGAGAGCCGCAGCGTGCCGCGGCCCGCGAGCCGCGACAGCTCCTCGCTGCGCAGGACGAGCGTGTCCTCGATCGTCTCGTCCAGCGACGAGGCGAGCCGGAGGTAGAGGAACAGGCTGGTTGCGAGGAGGACGAGCGCGAGCGCGGCGGTGAACGCGATCGTCAACCGGAGCCGGATCGGAATCCTGCTCAATCAGCCTTCCCGGCGAAGGCGGTAGCCGGCTCCGCGCACGGTCTCGAGCGACGCGGTCCCGAACGGCCGGTCGACCTTCTCGCGCAGATAGCGCACGTAGACGTCGACGACGTTCGAGCGGTTCTCGTAGCTGTAGTCCCAGGCGTGCTCGAGCAGGTCGAAGCGCGAGAGCACCTGTCCCGGCCGGCGCATGAAGGTCTCGAGTAGCGCGTACTCCTTGGTGGAGAGCGAGATCTCGGCGTCTCCGCGCCAGACCTGGCGAGTGGACGGGTCGAGCCTGAGCGAGCCCACCTCCAGGACGGGCAGGCGCTCCACCGGCCCTCGCCGGCCGAGCGCGCGAAGGCGAGCCAGGAGCTCGGCGAAGGAGAACGGCTTCGTCAGATAGTCGTCGGCGCCAGCGTCCAGGCCCTCGACCCGGTCCTCGACGGCGTCGCGGGCGGTCAGCATCAGGACGGGTGCCCAGACACCGCCGCGGCGGAGGCGCCGGCATACCTCGAACCCGTCGATCCCGGCGAGCATCACGTCGAGGACGATCGCGTCGTAGTCGGTCGCTCCAGAGCGCGTCGTCGCCGTTCGTCGCGACATCGACCACGTGGCCCTCCTCCAGGAGGCCGCGCCGGAGCAGGGAGGCCATCTTGAGCTCGTCCTCGACGATGAGCGCGCGCATCTGCGCATTCTCGTTGCAAAGATGAGAGCCGGATGAGAAAGGGGTGAGGCGTCGGCCCCACCCCTCTCCTCGATCAGCGAGCGGCGTTAGCCGTTCTCGCCGTCGCTTCCGTCCTCGGTGTCGCCTTCGATCACGACGATCCCGAAGCTCTCGTCCAGGCGGACATCGACGGTCGAGCCGTTCGGCTTCGTGACCTCGACCTCGTAGGTCGCGCCGTTCTCGGAGTCGCGCTCGGTCTCGTTGACCGTGCCACCCCCGGTTGCCTTCAGGGCAGCCGCGCTGGCCCGCTCGAGCGTCGAGCCCGTCAGCCGCTGCTCGGGCCCTTCGGAATCGTCACCGCCGGTCGCGCCTGCGAGGGTCGCCCCACCGAGCGCGAACGCCGCCAGTGCCGCGACTCCTGCGACGATCTTCGTCAGTCTTGACCTCATTGACGCTCCTCTTGTCGGTTGCGGAGAAGTCACCGTAGATCCAGCCGATGAGACGGCGATGAGAGACGGAAGCTCATGTGGAGGCCTCGACCTGCGTGGCGAAGTAGCGCCGCGCACCCTCGCCGATGGCCCGGGTCCCGGCGTAGGCGATCCCGCCCTTGAGGGCCCAGCCGGCGACCGGAATCGCACCCAGCACCTGGCGCGCGACCGCACGGAGGCCGAACCCGGCGGCGACCGTGCCCACGATCTCGGGGAGCCGTTGCTGGTCGATCTCGATCCCGTAGGCCGACGCCAGCCGGAGGACGAGCCGCACCTGATTCAGGGTCAACACGGGAAAGTCGGCTCCGGGAATGAAGATGGCGGCGCCCAGGATCCCGTTCTTGCGCGAGAAGGAGTCGATCAACGCGTCGCAGACGGGATCGCGCAGGACGGGCAGGCGCGCGGCGAGCGAGGTGGCGGTCTCACCCATCCGCGCCGCGATCGCCCGCGCGATCTCCTCGACCGGGAACCCCCGGCCGGGTCGGCAGGCGATCACGTCCGTCGCCAGCACATAGGGGACGTCGAACGACTCGGCCGCCGTCTGGACGGCCAGGACGGGGACGCGGGCGCGATTCGCGGCCCGGAGCGCCGCCTCGTCCTCATCGGAGGGCTTGCCCGCGAGCACGCGGACGAGCACGGCGGCGTCCTCGATCCGGCCTCGCGAGCTCACCGCGTTCGGAGAGCCTCCGCGCCCGAGCTCCTTCTCCAGCGAGCCCGCGAGCGCGCCGGTGACGAGGAGCGGCTTGTCGTCCTCCATGACGGCCCGCAGTTCCCTGAGCAGGCCCCAGACAGCGGCGGGATTCAGCTTCGCGGCCACTAGAAGCGCCGTCGACCGAGGTTGCCGCGGACGTGGATCGAGAGCAAAACGCCGATCGCCGCCATGTTCGCGACCATCGAGGAGCCGCCGACGGTGACGAACGGGAGCGGGATCCCCGTCACCGGCGCGATCCCCATCGTCATCCCGACGTTGATGAAGACCTGGAAAAGGAAGGCGATCACGATTCCGCCGGCCACGATCGCGCCGTAGGCGTCGCGCGAGACGGTGATCACCCGGAGGCCGCGCCAGACGACTAGCAGGTAGAGCCCGAGCAGGAGCGCCGCGCCGAAGAAGCCTCGCTGCTCCGAGAACGAGGCGAAGACGAAGTCGGTCGCGTGCTCGGGGAGGTAGTCCAGCCTCGTCTGGGTGGCGCCCTCGACGCCGCGCCCGTTCAACCCGCCCGAGCCGACCGCCGTGATCGACTGGGTCACGTTGTAGGTCGTTCCGCCGGGGTCGCGATCCGGATTCGTCCAGCCCGTGAGCCGCTCCTTCTGGTACGGCTCGAGCAATTCGATTCCCGCGCTCGGGAGCAGCGAGACGACGCTGACGATGACCGCGAGAGCGGCGGCGGCGAGCGCGAGCAGGTGCGTCCAGCGGGCGCCGGCGACGAAGAGGCAGGCGGCGAGCGCTGCCGAGTAGACGAGCGCTGTGCCTAGGTCGGGCTGCTTGAAGACGAGCAGGATCGGAATCAGGGCGAGCCCGATCGCCTGCAGGACGACTCTCGGCTCGTGCAGTCGCCGCGCGCGATCCGCGAGGAAGCCCGCCAGCGCGAGGACGAAGAGGAGCTTGCCGAACTCGGACGGCTGGAACTGGAAGGGGCCGATGTCGATCCAGCGCTTGGCGCCGCGGGTCTCCTGCGCGAGCAGCAGGACGAGCACCATCAGGACGATCGTGCTCCCGAAGATCACTCGCTGGGCACGGCGGAAACGGTCTGGGTCGATCGCGAGCGCGACCACGAGCGCGACGGCCCCGAGACCGGCGGCGATCGCCTGGCGGACGACGTAGTAGCTCTCGTTCCCCTCGACGTCGAAGCGGGTGATCCCGGAGACGGCCCAGAGCCCGTAGGCGACGAGGGCGCCGACCGCGCCGACGAGGATCCAGTCGAGGCGGCGGAGGAAGGCGAGGACATCGACGCCCTCGCGCGTCGGAGAGCCGGAAGGGTCGAGCATCAGTCTGAGGCCACCACGCCCTGCGCGCCGGCCTTCGTCCCGAACCAGCGCTCGAACACCTTTAGCGCTGCCGGGGCCGCCGCGGTGCCGCCGTGGCCCCCGTTCTCGATCACGGCGCAGACGACGATCGGTCCGCGGCCCGCGTACGGTTCCCCGTCGAACGGCCCCCAGCCGCACCACCACGACTGATCCTCGAGGTGCCCGGCCGGGTAGCCGGGCAGGTTGACGACCTTCTCGGCCGTGCCGGTCTTGCCTGCGATCGGGACGGGGAAGCTGCCGAAGACTCCGGAGGAGGTGCCGTCGGCGTCGTGCGTGGCGGCGAAGAGCCCGTCGCGGACGACGCTGAGGCCCTCGGGATCGACGTCGACCTCGGCGGGCGGCTGCGGCGAGAAGACCTGCTTCGTGATCGCCGGCGAGCCGTCGTTCCCAGGCTGCTCGACCGCGTTGACGAGGTAGGGGGTGACGAGCTTGCCGCCGTTCGCGAGCAGGGCGTAGAACCGAGCCATCTGGAGCGGCGAGACCGTGATGTCCTTCTGCCCGATCGCGAGCTGGATCAGATCGCCGGGGTTCCAGGCCCGATCGATTCCCGTATACGTCCGCTTGCGCCATTCCGGAGTGGGCACGAGCCCGGCCGTCTCGCCGCCGATGTCCAGGCCGGCGGTCTGGCCGAAGCCGAACTTCCGCGCCCAGTCCTGGAGCTTCGTCCAGTAGGCGCGCTCGCCTTCGCCTCGCTCGAAGTAGCGGTTGCCAAGGTCGTAGAAATAGGTGTCGCACGACTGCGCGAGGGCGGTCGTCAACGTCATCGGGGCGTTGGTGTAGGGGTTCCAGTTGCGGAACTCCTGCTCGTCGAGGCCGTAGTGGGCGACGGGGGTGCACTGGATTGCCTGGTACGGAGAGAGGATCCCGTCCGAGATCGCGGCGAGGGCGGTGACGGGCTTGAAGGTGGACCCCGGCGGATACTGCCCGGCAAGCGCGCGGTTGATCCCCGGGTAGTTGCGCTCCTTCGCGATCTCGGGGTCGACGAGCGGCTCGAGCTTCTTCGGATCGACCCGGCCCACGTAGACCGAGGGCTTGTAGGTCGGATTCGAGGCGAGGGCGAGGATGGCGCCGTCGCGGGGATCGAGCGCGACGATCGCGCCGCCGTTGGCGTTGTAGGACTCGTTCGAGCGAGCCGTCTCGATCCCGAAGGCGAGGGCGCGCTCCGCGGCCTGCTGGAGGGAGAGGTCGATCGTCAGCCGGACGCTGTTGCCGTACTTCGGATACTCCCGCGCCTCGTACTCGCTCTGGGGGCGGCCGAGCGAGTCGACCCGGACCTGGGCCGAGCCGGGGGTGCCCCGCAGGTACTCGTCGAAGGCGCGTTCGACCCCGGTCTTGCCGAGCTTGTCGCCGCCGCGGTAGCCGTCGCCCTCGCGCTCCTCGAGCTCCTCCGGCGAGATCTCGCCGACGTAGCCGAGGATCTGCGCGGCGAGCGCTCGATGCTCGTAGTCACGCAGGTAGGTGCCGACGATCTGGACGCCCGGGAACTCGGCCTCGCGTTCCTCCAGGTACATGACCTGGTCCTCGTGAACGGCCGTCTTGATCGTGATCGGGGTGAGCGGGTCGTCCTTCGAGTCCTCGAGCGCGCCTGTGAGCCGAGGCAGCGGCACCTTCAGGATGATCGAGAGCCGCCGGAACATCGCGTACCGGCCTTCCTTCGGGAGGTCGCTCTTCCAGATCCGGACTGCGGTGCCGGGCACGTTCGAGACGAGGACGCGGCCGTTCCGGTCGAGGATCGAGCCGCGGGGTGCCTCGATCCGGACCGTCCGCACCTGGTTTTCCTGAGCCGCGTTCAGGTAGCGGTCGCCGGAGAGGACCTGGAGAGCCCACAGACGGAGGAAGAGGACGGCGAAGACGGCGAGCGCGAGCGCGCCCAGCATCCCGACACGGAGCGCGAGCTGCGGCGTGAAGCGATAGGGCTCCCTCGCGCGCGGGTCGGGCGGGAGGAAGCGGCGGGAGGGAGGCTTGTTAGCCAAGGAGTCGCACCTCCACGGCGCGCTCCGCGCCCGCGCGCGGGCGGAGGAGCGAGCGGACGAGCGCGAAGACGGGCGCGCCGAAGATCAGGTTCAGGCCGAGACCTGCAAGCAGTGCCTCGACGAGCGCGCGGCGTGCCGAGACCTCCTCGCCGAGGAGGAAGTGAAGGAAGAAGCCGATCAAGGCAACGAGGATCGTCGCGACGAGCACGGCGAGCAC
>Ga0136617_10005078_pt1 | contig 11765 bp, 13 predicted proteins | sample AntDrymUQ3222106_2_FD_129672 | JGI IMG/M metagenome (GOLD analysis project Ga0136617, IMG submission 129672) | Polar desert sand microbial communities from Dry Valleys, Antarctica - metaG UQ322 (21.06) | ecosystem: Environmental > Terrestrial > Soil > Desert | place: Antarctica: Dry Valley...
GCGCAGCGAGGTCCGGGAGCTGCAGGAGCACCGCCGCAGGATCGCGAAGCTCGCGGCAGGTGACAGCCTCGCGCTGCCGCCGGTGGTGACCGATTATCTCGACCGGATGCGAACCCTGGGCGTGCCCGAGCCGCTGGTCGAGATCGAGCGGGACAGCTGGATCCTGATCGCCGCCCGCTGGCCCGAGAAGATCCCGGACTTCATGGCCATGAAGATGGCTCAGCTCGACGACCCGCTGCTGCTCCAGCTGTACCGGGCCATCGGCGCGCTGCTCGACAGCGACGACGACTCCGAGGCCCGGCTCGTGGAGGCTGCCGACATGCTGGCCGAGATGTCGGAACAGGCAGAGGCCAGCGGCGAGCTCGCCCGGCAGGACGAGGAGCTGGCCGACCACTCCTTCGTCGCCCTCCTCGACACCGTGGTCCTGGGCGCCGGACCACGGGTCGTCAGGCTCCAGGACCGGCTCCAGGAGCTGATGGTCGAGCGCGGCTGGAGCGGCTGGGTCAAGATCGAACGGGTCGACCCGCGCCGCGCCGACCCACATCCGCCGCGGCCATCGGCCGTACGCCGCGAAGCGGGCAGCATCGGGAACCACTCCGCGAAGTGGTCGCCACGAGCACGGCGGTCCGATGCCAGGACCTGGCTAGCATGCCTCGGGTGGCTGACAACGCTCCCGCGCCCCTGACCGACGTCCTCGACCGGCTCCGCCGCTGCGACTGGGTCGACCTCACACATGCGTTCGCGCCGGGGATCCCGCACTACCACGCGTTCCCGGACGAGGAGCGCGAGGTCGTCTTCCACTTCGACGAGGGAGTCGGGTCGGGCGGGACCGGGTTCCTCGCCCACCGCTACAGCCACATCGGGCAGTGGGGCACCCACGTCGACCCGCCCGCCCACTTCGCCCGCGGCGGCCGGACCCTGGACGAGCTCCCGGTGACCGACATGCTGCTGCCGCTGGTCGTAGTCGACGTACGCGAGCTGGTCGACGCCGACGTCGACCACGCGGTCACCCGCGCCGACCTCGAGGCCCACGAGCAGCGGCACGGAGAGATCCCCACGGGCGCGTTCGTCGCGCTGCGGACCGGGTGGGGAAAGCGCTGGCCGGACGGGGAGGCCATGGCCAACCGCGACTCCGAGGGCACCGCCCACTACCCCGGTTGGAGCGTCGACGCGCTGCGGTTCCTCGTGGAGCAGCGGGGCGTCACCGCCGTCGGCCACGACACCACCGACACCGATCCCGGAGCGGTCGTCAGTGGCGGCTCGGCGCCCGCCGAGACCTACATCCTGGGCGCCGACAAGTGGCAGATCGAGCTGCTGGCCGGGCTCGACCAGGTGCCCTCGACGGGCGCACTGGTCCTTGCCACCTGGCCCAAGCCTCGTGAGGGCTCCGGCTTCCCCGCGCGGGTCGTCGCCCTGGTCGACCGTGCACTGGCGGGCCGGAGCGGTCCGTAGGCACCCACCCGGGTCGGGACTCTCACAACTCACCGACGTCCGGCGCCAACATGTCGACCCACGGACGACAGGAGACAGCGATGACCAGCAACACCCGTGTTCCCCGGACCGAGATCACCGGCATCTACGGGCGCGTGCTCAAGGTGGCGATGCGCACGATGCTCGGCGGCGTACCCGAGGGTGCCGAGGTGATGTGGCACCACCCCGCCGTGTTCAAGGACATGATGAAGTTCGGCCCCCGTACGGAGAAGTGGGACAATCTCTCGTCCTTCGCGGCCATGGCGGCGGCCGCTGAGATCGGCTGCGGCTGCTACTTCATGTCCCACAACCGGGGGCTCGACGAGGCCAAGGCGCGCGAGGTGTCGCGCTGGCGGGAGTCCGGCGCCTTCACCCTGCTGGTCGTCGGGTGATGGGGTACGCCGTGGCGATGTGCCAGACCGCGCCCACGGTCACCGACGAGATGTCGGCCGCGCTGCTCGGGCCAACGTCGCCCTCGGCATCCACTCCGAGGAGTACGCCGCGGCGTGTGGGCTGCAGCCGCTCGCGACCCCGACGAGGCCCGTAGTCTCCACGCCATGAGCGGAGACCCGTTCGTCACCCACCGCCGCCCGCTCTTCACCGTTGCCTACGAGATGCTCGGCTCCGCGGCCGACGCCGAGGACGTCGTGCAGGGGACCTGGCTCAGGTGGACCGGCGTCGACCAGGCCGAGGTCCGCGACCCGCGCGCGTACCTGGTCCGGATCGTCACCCGGAAGGCGCTCGACCAGCTCCGGACCGTGGCGCGGCGACGCGAGGACTACGTCGGGTCGTGGCTGCCCGAGCCGCTGCTGACCAGCCCCGACGTGGCCGAGGACGTCGAGCTGGCGGAGGCCGTCGGCAAGAGTGAGGCAGCCGTACGGCAGATCGCCCACCGGGCGCGGGCGCACGTGGCCCGAGCGCCGGCCTCGCGGGTGGTCTCTCCGGCCCTACGAGAGGTGCTCTGGATGCCTTCCAGCGGGCGCTCTCGACGGGCACCCGCAGGACCTGGCCGACATCCTCGCGCCCGACGTCGTCGCCCTCGGCGACGGCGGCGGCCTCAAGCAGGCGCTGCCGCGACCGGCGGGGTCCGACAAGGTGGCCCGCCTGCTCTCCGCCGGCCTGGCCACCGTACGCGTCAGGATGACGACCGAGCTGGTCCAGGTCAACGGCTGGCCGGCCCTGCTGCTCCGGCTGGACGGGGAGGTCGACGGCGTGGTGTCGGTGCGCGTCGAGGACGGTCTGGTCAGCGGGATCTACACCGTCCGCAATCCCGAGAAGCTCTCACAGGTCCTGCGGGAGACCGCTGCCGGCCGCTGAGGCGGGACGATCCGTGCCGGCTGCCGCCCGCGGGGGTCTGCGGTCTGTCCGAGGCCTACTCTCTGGGGGGTCAGGTGACGGCCGGAACGAGGTGGTGTGGGTAGTGGCGAGCGAACCACTCCGGGAGGACCGGCGGGTTGGCCTGCTGCTCCTGGCGGTGGCGGCCGGCACGAACGTGCCGACCCCGCTGCTGCTGGTCTACCGAGACCAGCTGGCGATGTCCGACACGTCCCTGACCGCGATCTTCGGCGTCTACGCCCTGGGACTGGCACCCGCGCTGGCCGTCGCGGGTCCTGCCGCGGACCGTTGGGGGCGACGGCGGGTGGCCATCCCGGCAGCGCTGTTGTCGGCACTGGCATCGCTGCTCTACATCCCGGCACAGGACAGCGAGCTGCTGCTGTACGCCGTCCGGCTCCTGCAGGGCGCCGGGGCCGGGGCCACGTTCAGCGTCGGCAGCGCCTGGCTGGTGGAGTGCGCCGTGCGCGAGGGCCGCAGGTCGGGGCCGCGCACGGCGGCCGTCACCATGACAGGTGGCTTCGCGATCGGCCCGTCGGTGGCCGGGGTCATCGGAGAGTGGGGTCCCTGGCCGCTGGCGCTCCCATACCTGCTGCACGCGGGCGGACTGCTGCTGGCCGTGCTGGCTGCCTGGACCGTGGCGGAGACCCTGAATCGTCCCCGAGCAGCCGAGCACCCGCGACCCCGGCCGGGCGCGTTCCGACCCGGGCGGCGACGGGACGCGGCGACCGTGATCGCCCCGCTCGCCATCTGCGTGTACGCCTTCCCGGCCAGCGCGGTGGCCGGGGTCCCGGTCCTGATCGGGTTCCCGGTCGCTCCAGTGGCGCTCACCGGTCTGCTGGCCGGCATCACCCTCGGTGCGGGGGCGCTGGCGGCGCCCTGGCAGCAGCGGCTCGGCCCGCGCACCGCGCCGGTGGCCGCGGCGTGCGGAGCTGCCGGGTTCGCGGGTACGGCGATCGCCGCCGCCGTACCACCCCTGCTCCTGCTCGCCGTCCCGGCTTCGGTCGTCCTCGGCGCGGGGGGCGGCCTGGCGCTGGCGAGCGGACTGTCCCGACTCCCCGGCGTGGCAACGGAAGGACGGCTGGGGACGGTCTCGGCGGCGTACTACTCGGTGGCCTACATCGGCTTCGGCACGCCGCTGGCGCTGGCCAGCCTGGCCACGGTCGTCGACGTGGTCGTCCCGCTGGTGGTGCTGGCGCTGGTCTGTGTGCTGCTCAACGTGCAGCAGGCGCGCGCTCGGTGGTGACGTGAGGTCCGGTCCCGATGAGTTCGGGTCGTGGGAGGAGTCAGTGGACAGGAGACGGAATCGGGCGACGCCCGAGCACACCCACCCACGACGGGAGAGACACCATGAGCAAGCATGACCAGCCCGCGGCCGCCCCGGCAATGGTCGACCGAGCCGCGTTCGACGAGGCGCTCGCAGAGCAGGTCGCGGCGGAGAAGGAGGTCACCCGTCACGGCGCCCGGGTGTCGGCCAGCCGCCGGCGACTGCCGATGGTCGAGGTGGAGGACTACACCTTCGCCGGCCCGGACGGCCCGGTGCGGTTGACCGAGCTGTTCGGCGACCACTACCTGCTGCTCGTGCAGAACGTCATGTTCGACCCCGGCTGGGACGAGGGCTGCCCGAGCTGCACCTGGGCGGTGGACAACCTGCCCGCCGACATGGAGCGGCTGAGCGAGGAGGGGATCTCGTTCTCGATGGTCTCGCAGGCACCGATCGACAAGCTCGAGGACTGGCGGGAGAGCCGGGGGTGGGACCACACCTGGGTCTCGTCGTACGACACGACGTACCACGTCGACTGGGGCTGGACGCAGACCGACGACCAGGGCCGGGAGGGTCAGCTGCCCGGCTACTCCTACTACCTGCTCGAGGACGGCACGCCCTACCTGACCTACGCGACGACCGCCCGCGGCACCGAGGCGATCCTGGCGACGGTGCACATCATGGACCGCACCGTCTACGGGCGGCAGCAGGACTGGGAGGACAGCCCCGAGGGGTGGCCGCAGTACCCCACGTACGGGTGAGTGCGCCGAGCGCGACGCTGCCTGGCCGCGACCGCGCGCACAGCGGTCACGCGCCACGCCCCGGCCACCCGTGCCGAAGACACCGACTGGGAGCGGAGCACGGCGCCGTACGGCGGGCTCGCCGCCCGGTGCTCGACCGGGCACCCCGATCTCCGAGGCGCCGGCCCGGTCGGCTCCTCAGTGGGCACCGTGCCACGCGCACCCGGTCGACGTCGCGGACGCGGAGCATTGCGACGTCCGGTGGTCATGAGCCGAGACCGACGATCAGCAGGCAGGTCACCGCCAGTGCCGGCAGCAGTCCTTGGCGCAGGGCCGCCCCCGCCCGGGCACCGGATCCGGCCACCAGCACCACGGCTGCCCCGACCATGGACAGCGTGCCGGCGGCGATGAGCGCGACGCCCACCGTGCGGTGGTCGAGGGCGAGCGCGATGACGCCCGTGATCGTGATCAGGGCGAGGAACAGGTTGTAGTAGCCCTGGTTGAAGGCGAGTTCGCGGGTGGCCTCGGCCTCCTCCCGCGAGGTGTCGAAGACCGCGCGGGCGCGGCCGGTCCAGGCGAAGGATTCCAGCCACCAGATGAAGACGTGCAGCAGCGCGGCAAGGGCGGCGAGGACGGCGGCGGCGACGAGCACAGGACCTCCCGGTCGATGCCGCGATCCTAGGGCGTCGAGCCCGCTGCCGACGCGGGCCGCGCCGTGCCACGCCGGCCATGGCCGACGACCTACTGACACAGCCCGGCCCGGGCGTCCGGCCCCACCTCGATGGTCGGGTTCGGCACCCAGCGCTACGCGTCCAACCGGGACCTGCTCGACCGGCCCGGTCCGCACCCGACCGGCACGGGCTGCCACTACGTCAAGCGCCTCGGTGGACTCGACAGCCGTCGACGTCCCGGCGGCGCGCGGCTACGGTGCCTGCATGAGTCCTCGCGTACGTCTCGGGTCCGTCCGCCTGCTCACCGCCGCCGCGGCTGCGGTCGCGCTCAGCGTCTCTGGAGCGGCCATGGCAGTCGAGGGGGCAGCCGGCGGGGCCGCCGACGGTGACCGGGTGATGACCCCGATCGGGGGTGGCTACGAGACACCTACGCTGGAGGGGTTCGCGCTCGCCTCCGCCGAGGGCGCCAGCGGACCGACCGTCGACCTGGTCGTCGTGCCCTCGGCGTACGGCGACGCCCCGGCCGACCGTGCCGAGAACCTCCAGCTCGCCCAGCAGCGCACCGACCAGGTCGGAGCAGCGTGCGACGCGGTCGTGGCGGCCGGTTGCACCGCCACTCTCGCGGTGCTGCTCGACCGCGCCGACGCGATGGACCCGGCCAACTCCGAGGCGCTCGCCGACCCGGCCACCGACGGCGTCTACATCCTCGGTGGCGACCAGGGGCTGGCGATGTCGGTCCTCGCCGACAGCCCCGCCGAGGCCGCGATGCAGACGGCCAGCGACCGCGGCGCCGTCGTCGGCGGCACCAGCGCGGGCGCGGCCGTCGAGTCGCTGTCGATGATCAACGGCTACGTCGGCGACCTCGGTCCCGAGGACGGGCTCCGGCAGGGCTCGACCCTGATGTGGTGGGGCGACGACGGTGACGCGGAGCGCGGCCTGGCCTTCGGGTCGACGGCCACCATCTACGACCAGCACTTCTACCAGCGCGGCCGGTTCGGCCGGACCGTCTCGACGATCGCGACCGCCGACGAGCGCTCGGCCGGCTCCGGTGGCAGCCCAGTCGGGGTCGGCATCGACTACGGCACCGGCGTCCGCAGTACCGGCGACCACACCCTGTCCGGCGTGTTCGGGCAGGGCTCGGCCGCCCTCGTCGACCTCGAGACGCTCGGCGCGACCCACGACTGGAGGGGCGACCCGGCGGTGCTGTCCGCACGCGGGATCCTGACCCACCTGCTGACCACCGGGTCGTCGTACGACCTGACGACCCGGACCTACAGCCGGGGTGGCACCGCGCTCCCGAACCCGGCGGACACCCCGTGGACCCCGCCCGCCGACACCCACGACGGCACCCTGGTCCTCGGCGGCGGTGACGTGCCAGGCGCCGGCGTGACCGACGCCGTCGCGGCGGCGAGCGCGGGTGGCGTGCGCAAGGGCGACCGGATCGTGGTGGTCGCGGTCGGCGCCAAGAAGAGCGCGAACCCCTACGCGAAGGCGGTCAAGGCCGCCGGCTGGACCGGCTCGGTCTCGACCGCGGCGTACGGCGCGAAGCGGCCGGACCTCGCTGGCGCCCGCGCGGTGCTGCTGGTCGCCGACGACCCGGTCGCGGTCGGCGCCAGGCTCTCGGAGCCGGCCTTCCGGTCCTGGACGAGCGGTGTGCTCGCGAGCCAGCCGGTCGTGATGACCGACGGCGCGATGACCGGCGCGCTCGGTGAGCGCTACTCGCCGAAGCGCCGGCCCACGTCCACCGCCGACCGGGAGGACCTCGGCATCGCCTCCTTCCGGGCCGGTGACGCCGACTGGCAGCCCGGCCTCGGGGTCGTCGACGCGACGCTGGTGCCGTGGCTCAACACCGACTTCGGCTGGGGCCGGCTCTACGAGGGCGTCTCCGCCGACCCGACGGCGCTCGCGGTCGGGATCAATGCCGCTTCCTCGGTGACGATGGCCGCCGACAGTGGCAGCGCGGGGGCCACCACCGGGGGCTCGGTGGTGGTGGCCGACGGCCGCGCCGGCACCTACTGGACCGCCGCCAACGGCGCGATCGGCGCGTCCGGCGTCGTGCTCGACGTGTTCGCCCCCGGCGAGCGGCTGGTGCCCTGACCGGGGATCCGGCCCCGCGCCCGGTCTTCGTGCTGCACGAGCACGACCGGCCGCAGCACCACTTCGACCTGCGGCTCGAGGAGGACGGCGTGCTGCGGTCGTGGGCCGTGCCGCGCGGCCTGCCCACCGACCACCGCAGCGACCGGCTCGCCGTACCCGTCGACGACCACGATCTCGAGCACGCGACGTACGAGGACGCCGACAAGCAGATCGCCGACACCGGCTGGTGGGAGCTGGAGGACCGCAACGAACGACGCTCGGTCTTCGTGCTGCACGGCCGGACCGGGTCGCGCCGCTACGCCCTGATCGACACCGGCACCGACGCCCTGCTCCACCTGGTCAAGAAGCAGCCGCGCGGCACCTGACGCGGCCCCGGCTCGGCCGCACCGTGTAGAACCGGGGCCATGGATCCCCACGTCGCCGGACGCACCGCCCGCTCGCTCGAACCGCTCCACGCCCTGGGCTACTTCGCCCCGGAGGTCGAGGCCGAGGTGACGGCACTCGGTGTCCGCAAGGGCCGAGGCGCCTACTTCGCCTCCCGTTCCGCGCCGATGGGCCGCGTCGGTCCCGGTGCCCTGGCGGCCACCTTCTACGTGTTCAGCCCGGCGCTGGTCGCCCACTTCATCCCCGCCGCCTGGGAGGCCGCGAGCCCGGCCGACGTCGTGGCTGCCCGCTACCGCGGGGTCTCCGCCGCCTGGCGCCGGCTGCTCGGCGAGGAGACGCTGGGCTCGGGCGAGGTGGCCGAGGCCGCCGAGCTGGCCCGCACCGCCGCCCGGGGCTGCGCCGTCGCCGGCCGGCCGCTGTACGCCGGGCACGCCGACCTGGCGTGGCCCGACGAGCCCCACCTGGTGCTGTTCCACGCGCTCACCCTGCTGCGCGAGCACCGCGGCGACGGGCACGTCGCGGCGCTCACCGGCGCAGCCCTGAGCGGCATCGAGGCCCTGATCACGCACACCGCCACCGGACGGGGCTTCACCCGCCCGGCCGCGCAGGCGACGCGAGGCTGGTCGGACGAGGAGTGGGCCGCGGCGCTCGCGGGGCTCGTGGACCGGGGACTGATGACGCCCGAGGAGGAGCTGACCGCCGAGGGCCGCGCACTGCGGGAGTCGGTCGAGTCACTCACCGACCAGTACGGCGTCGCACCCTGGACCGTGCTCGGCGAGACCGACACCCAGCGGCTGGCCGAGCTCGGCCGTCCCCTGGTCGCGACGGTGCAGGCGAACGGCGCCTTCCCCGAGGGGGTCTTCGCCCGCGGGCGATGACGTGTCCTACGGTCCCGACATGACGCGGCTGCGTACGGCCCAGGTCGTCGCCTCGCTCGGCGTGGCGCTGTTCTGGGTCGGCACCGTGGTGGCAGGGGCGCTGGCCGAGGGCTACTCGGCCCGCGACGACGTCGTCTCGAGCCTCGCCGGCCGCGGCTCGTCGGTCGCCGGGCTCGGCATCGCCTCGATCCTGTCGCTGGCGGTCGCCCACCTGGCCGCCGCCCCGGTCCTGGTGTGGGTGCACCGGTTCCGCCTCGGAGCCGGACTGCTGCTCGCGGCCGCAGCCGCCACCGTCATGATCGCGGTGTTCCGGGTGAGCTGCGGCTCCGGTGCGGCGGCCTGCGGGCAGGGCCGGTCGGAGGACGACGCGGCCGACCTGGTCCACGGGCTCGCGGTGGTGGCGTACGAGCTGCTGATCGTGGCGGCCATGGTCGCGGTGGCGGTGCGGGCCGCCCGAAGGTCCTCGTGGCCCACATCGTGGCCACGATGGCTGGCCGCCCTCTCGGTGGCCGCGGCCGTCGGATCGGTGCTCCTGCTGCTGCGCACGGACGGCACCGACCCCGGCCTCTGGCAACGGCTCTGGGTGGCCACCAACCTGGGCTGGCTGCTGCTGGCGACCTGGATCGGCCGACCGGCTCAGGACACGGGTGCCAGCGGGTGGACGGCGACCTCACCGGCGAGGTGACCGTCGGCGGCGGCGAAAGCCGCAGCCACGTGATCGGTGGCCAGGTGGGCCCCGAGCGCGACCGCGTCGGTCCAGCGCTCGATCGTGACGAAGGTCCCGGGCGCCGAGGCCGACTCGAAGAGGTCGTAGGCCAGGCAGCCGTCCTCGGCCCGGGTGGCCTCGACGAGCGTGGTGAGCGCGGAGCGGATGACGTCCTCCGATCCGGGCTTGGCGGGGATGGTGGCGACGGCGTGGAGCTCGGTCATGGCGGGCCTCTCGGGACGGATGGCCGACAGCGTATGCCCCGGGAGGCATGGCGCGACGGCGTCCCGGGCACAGCAGGGGGAAAGGGAGGAACACATGACCGCAACCACAGGCAGTAGTCCGGAAGCCGCCACCCCGGCATCGAGTGCCGGCACGGCGTTCAGCAGCGTGATGAGTTCTGCCGTCGGTGTCGTCTCGGCCAAGGTGGACGACTGGTCCACCAAGCTCGAAGGTGTCGGCGCGGACAGCCCGGGAGACGGGTCTGGCGCGGTGGACGGCATGGCCGACGACCTGGCCGACGACCTGGCCGAGGGCGGGGGCGCGAAGCAACAGGCGGGCGTACGAGGCGTCCAGGCCGGGCTGGAGGGCAAGAATCCCGTCTGGGCAGCGATCAAGGGCGCCTGGACCGGCGGCAGCACGCTGGTCAAGGCCTCGGTCGTGGCCGCAGCGGTGGCGCTGCTCCTGCTGCTGGTCGTGTCTCCGGTGCTCCTGCTGGCCTTCCTGCTGAGCGCGCTCGTCATTGCGGCGGTCGCCAAGGCGCGCTCAGCGAGCAGCTGATGGTCGGGTAGGTCGCTGTTCGTGGTGGAGGTAGCGCCGGCGGACCGTTGACGCCCGTGGGGGCACCCATGGGCGCTGCTGCGTCCGCCGCTGAGGGGTCTCGGGTGGCCCCGGCGCTTGGGGTCACCTCCCAGAATGGACGGCACGTGCGCTGCCGAGGGGAGTCATCGTGTCGAACCTGAACCTGAACCGGACGGGTCGAGTGGGGCTGGGGTTCGGGCTCGCCCTGGTGCTGGTGCTGACCGGGTGCACCGGCGACGGCGGGACCGAGGACGAGACGGCCCCCACCCCCACAGCCAGCAGCCCGGACGACCCGGAGACTGACGAGCCGGCCGAGGCCGAGGAGCCGGCCGAGCCCGAGGACCCCCAGACCCTGGAGCCGGAGCCCGCCCGTGCGATCTCGGTGCTCGGGCTGGCCGAGCAGCGACACCGTGGCGACCAGCTGCGCCTGGGCGCGGTCCGGGAGCAGACCGACGCCTACACGTCGTACGACGTCACCTATCGCAGCCGCAGCACGACCGGTCCGGACCAGCAGGGCGAGGAGAGCTACACCATCAGCGGCGTCCTCAACGTGCCCACCGGGCGTGGACCGTTCCCGGCGGTGGTGCTGGCCCACGGCTACATCGACCCGGCGGTCTACGTGCGCGGCCAGGGGATGACCCGCGAGCGTGGCTACCTCGCCAGCCGCGGCTACGTCGCACTCCACGTCGACTACCGCAACCACGCGGAGTCCGACGACGACCCGGACTACCTGACCCGGATGCGGCTCGGCTACACCGCCGACGTCATCAACGCGGTCAAGGCGCTCCGCGCGTCCGGCGACGTGCCGCTCGACGACGACCGGATGGCGATGTTCGGCCGCTCGATGGGCGGCGGGGTGATCCTCAAGGCGCTCATCGCCGAGCCCGGTCTGGTGCAGGCGGCCGCACCCTGGGCCTCGGTGTCCTCGCTCGAGGCCGACAACTTCCGACAGTTCATGTCCGAGCCGGGCGACAGCCGCGCGCAGGAGGTCCTCGCCGCCCACGGCGCGCCGGCCGAGAGCCCGGCGTTCTGGCGTGACAACTCCTCGCGCACCTCCTTCGACCGGATCACCGAGCCGGTGCTGATGGCGCACGGCCGCTTCGACGACACCTGCCCGCCACCGTGGGCGACCGCGACGCAGCGCGCGCTCGTCGCGTCCGGCGTCGACTCGCAGCTGGAGTGGTACGACGACGGGCACGCCTTCGGCCCGTCGTTCAACGCCGCCATGGACCGGACGATCGGCTTCTTCGACACCCAGCTGGGTCGATAGTCCGCCGCCGGAAGCATCACGTCTGGGCCTCCAGAGGTGTATCCGGCGGCGGACTATCCAGAGCCGGGTGTCAGTGGCGGCCGGCCGGCGTGACCACTGCCCTCTCCCGACTCAGCGCCAGCACCGCCACCGACCCGGCGACCATCACCAGC
>Ga0136617_10005079_pt1 | contig 11765 bp, 4 predicted proteins | sample AntDrymUQ3222106_2_FD_129672 | JGI IMG/M metagenome (GOLD analysis project Ga0136617, IMG submission 129672) | Polar desert sand microbial communities from Dry Valleys, Antarctica - metaG UQ322 (21.06) | ecosystem: Environmental > Terrestrial > Soil > Desert | place: Antarctica: Dry Valley...
GAGAGAGAAACAGGATACACTCCACCGCTGATCGAGCGGTTGTATCGCTGGACTCAGCGGCACCCAAGTGCATTGTACTTCGGCGGGATTGCAGGCTTCAGCGCGCTGTTTCTCTCGGCGATCCTCGGTATTGCGGGCGATGCCAGCATGACCGAGCGCATCGCCATACTGCTGCTGGCGCTGATTCCAATGAACGAGCTGGGCATTGGCGTCGTCAACCAGCTGCTGCCGCTTGTCCTTCCGCCGCACATACTGCCAAAGCTCGAGTTCAGGGAGACGGGAATTCCCGATGAATACACCACGGCGGTGGTGGTGCCGACGCTCTTCGGCAGCGTCAAGGCAGTAGAAGAAGCGCTGGAACACATCGAAGTGCAGTACCTCGCCAATCGTGATTCGAATCTGTTCTTCGCCATTCTCAGCGATTTCACGGACGCGCCGACGGAGACACGTGACACGGACGGACCGATTCTCGAGGCGGCGGTGAAGGGCACCACCGAGCTCAACAGAAAATATGTCCAGGAAGGCAGGACGATTTTCCATCTCTTTCATCGCCGCCGTCAGTGGAACGAGCAGCAGGGCGTATGGATGGGCTGGGAGCGAAAGCGCGGCAAGCTCGGACAGTTCAACCGCTTTCTGCGAGACCAGGCGGCCGATGCATTTTCGACCGTTGTCGGCGATGTAGCATCATTGCGGGCCGTGAGGTACGTCATCACGCTCGACTCCGATACGGTTCTGCCGCGAGACGCTGCGCAAATACTCGCCGGAACGATTGCCCATCCGCTGAATCGTGCGGAATACGATCCCCAGCTCGGGCGGATCGTCAGAGGCTACGGAATATTCCAGCCGCGTGTCGGCGTGTCACTCACCAGCGCTCATGCATCACACTTCGCCGCCATTCACTCCGGTCATCCAGGTGTGGATCCCTACACCACTGCAGTATCGGACGTCTACCAGGATCTGTTCTCGGAAGGAAGCTTCACCGGAAAAGGCATCTATGACGTCGATGCGTTCGAGATGGCAACTCACGGAAAGTTTCCGGAGAACACGCTTCTCAGTCACGACCTGATAGAAGGAGCGTACTCGCGCGCGGGGCTCGCGACCGACATCCAGGTTTACGACGATTATCCGGCGCGATATCTGACATACACACGCCGCAAGCACCGCTGGATCAGGGGCGACTGGCAGCTGCTCGGCTGGCTGCGAAAGAACGTTCCCGGCCCTCAGGGTCCGGCCCGGAACCGGCTGTCAGCGATCTCCCGTTGGAAAATATTCGACAACCTGCGTCGCAGTCTTGTCGAGATCTCACAGCTGCTGCTGTTATTCGCCGGGTGGTTCGTCCTTCCAGGATCGCCTATCATGTGGACCGGCGTGGTCATGGGAGCCGTAGTGTTTCCCTGGATATTCTCTCTGCTGCTGGCAGTCGTTCGGCCACCGCGTGATCAATCGTGGCCCGCGTATTACGCGGCTGTCGGCAGGGATGCCGCGATAAGCGTCCAGCAGTTTGCCCTGGCGATGACATTCCTGCCGCATCAGGCAGTAGTCAGCGCAGATGCAATCGCGCGGACTCTGGGACGGTTATTCATCTCACGGCGGAAGTTGCTCGAATGGCAGACAGCATCGCAGGTGGAGCGCGCGATGGCGAGTGGCTCGATGATAGAGGTGTGGCGACGAATGTGGCCTGTTGTTCTCATCAGTCTCGCTCTCGCGGCAATGGTACTCGCCATTGAGCTCCGTGGTGACCCGTTCGCGCCAAAACATGTACTGTTGTCAGCAGCGACAGTCCCGCTGATCATGCTGTGGCTCGTCTCTCCGTCCATCGCAAACGCGCTGAGTGCGCCTGCAACGCCGCGGGAGTTTCGTCTGTCGGAGACGGAAAGGCAGACGACACTGAGATTCGCGCGAGTGCACTGGAAGTACTTCGAAACCTTCGCCACCGAAGAGACACAGTGGCTGGCGCCGGACAACTTCCAGGAGGATCCCGAGCCGGTTGTCGCCGCCCGCACGTCGCCGACCAATATCGGGTTGCAGCTGCTGTCGACCGTAACAGCGCACGACCTCGGTTTCATCGACAGCGGAGAGATGATCGAGAGGCTCGAGCGGGTGTTCAGGTCACTCGAGCGGATGCGTCGTTATCGCGGACATTTCTACAACTGGTACGACCTCCGCGACCTGCACGTTCTCGAGCCGCCCTACATCTCCACTGTGGACAGCGGAAACCTGGCCGGACACCTGATAGCGCTGAAGCAGGCCTGTCTGGAGAAGCGCAAGGCAGTCGAATGCACCAGCGAACAGGCAGCGAGACTTCAGGCGATCGTCGAGCGAGCCAGGGCGTATGTGCTCGAGATGGATTTCAAGTTTCTCTTCGACGAAAAACGGAAGCTCTTCTCCATCGGGTATCAGCAGGCTTCGGGAACGCTCGATAACTCCTACTACGATCTGCTCGCGTCGGAGTCTCACCTGGCGTCGTTCATGGCCATCGCCAAGGACGATGTTCCGGTGGATCACTGGTTCCGACTTGGCCGCGGCCTGACGGCCGCGAGGGGAACGCGCACGCTCGTTTCGTGGAGCGGAAGCATGTTCGAGTATCTTATGCCGGGGCTCGTGCTGCGCACGTTTCCTTCGACGCTCCTGAGCCAGACGCATGAGGGCGCTGTAAGCCGCCAGATCTCCTATGGCGCCGAGCGGGGAATTCCGTGGGGCCTTTCTGAATCAGCGTACAACGTGCGCGATCGTGCGATGACTTATCAGTATCGTGCTTTCGGCGTGCCTGACCTGGCGCTGAAGCGGGGCTTGAGCAAGGACCTGGTGGTGGCACCGTATGCATCGGCCCTGGCGATGCTGGTAGAGCCGCATAAATCGCTGCGTAATCTCAATATCCTTGAGGGGGAGGGATCGCTCGGCCCCTACGGCTTTCGGGATGCGGTGGACTACACGCGCCCCCTTCCCGGCAATCGCAAGGCCATAGTGGGCACCTACATGGCGCACCATATCGGCATGAGCCTGGTAGCGTTCGACAATGCGCTCAACCGCAACACCTGGCAGAAGCGCTTCCACACCGATGCAATGGTTCGATCGGCGGAACTCGTTCTTCAGGAGAGAATCCCGCGCCGGCTGGTAGTGCAGGATATCCAGCATCAGGAAGAATCCGCGAGTGTACCGAGCGAAACTGAAAAGCCGGCCGTTCGCGAATTCGATACGCCGCATACGCCGCAGCCGCGCGTAGGAATTCTCGGCAACGTTCCCTACACAACCGTCATCAGCAATGCAGGCAGCGGCGTCAGCAGGTATTCGGGTATCGTCGTCAACCGCTGGCGCAACGATGGAACCCGCGATGATAACGGACAGTGGTGCTATCTGAAGGACATCACCACCGGCAATGTCTGGTCTGCGGCACACCAACCGGTCTGCGCGAAGGCGACGTGGTACAGGGTCTTGTTTGCCAGCGACCGCGCGATCTTTTACCGCCGTGACGGGGCGATCGAAACGCAAATGGAGATCGCCGTCGTATCGGATGCCGCGGCGGAAGTGCGACGGGTGACAGTATTCAATCGCTCGAACGCGCTGCATGAAATCGAGCTGACGAGCTACATGGAAGTAGTGATGGCGCCGATCGATGCCGACAGAGGGCACCCGGCATTCGGCAACCTGTTCGTCCAGACGGAATGGCTTCCCGATAACGCCGCGATCCTGGCGATGCGGCGGCCGCGCTCAGCGAAGGACAAGCCCATCTGGTGCGGCCACGTGATGGCCGTCAGGCGCGGCAGCGCCGGGCCGGTGAGCTGCGAAACAGACCGCGCAAAATTCATCGGACGTGGACGTTCCGGGCGGGACCCCGCGGCGATGGAAACAGACGGTGAGCTCTCCGGCCGGGTCGGAGCAGTACTCGATCCCATCTTCGCGATTCGAACGAGAGTCTCCATTCCCGCGGGTGGATCCGCCGAAGTCAGCTTCACCACATTCGTGGCGGACGACAGAGAGCAGGCCGTGCAGCTCGCGGATCTCTATCATGACTCATACAGCGCGCGGCGCGCGCTCGATCTGTCATGGGCCCAGGCGCAGGCCGAGCTGCGTGAGCTGGGAATCACTCCGGCCGACGCGGCGGTGTATCAGGAGCTCGCCGGACATCTCCTGTTTCCCCATGCCGGGTTCAAGGCGCTTCCATCGCAATCCGCCGGAAATACTCTGGGACAGGCGGAGCTGTGGGGCCTCGGGATATCAGGTGATGTGCCGGTGATGTTAGCGACACTCGCTTCGGTTGATGGACTTCCAAGCGTGAGACAGCTGCTCACGGTTCATCACTATTGGCGGCTCAAGGGAATCGCCTGTGATCTGGTGATACTGAACGAGCATCCGACCACATATCTCCAGGAGCTGAGCGACCAACTTCTCTCGACGGTAATGGCTTCGAGTGAGTCGGCTCTTCTCGATCGTCCAGGAGGAGTGTTCATCCGGAGGGCCGACCTGCTGAAGCCGGAAGACATCACGCTGCTACACGCGATGGCCCGCATTCAGGTGGATTGTGACGGCCTCGGCCTCGGCAACTTCCTCGAGTTTCCAAGTACCGAAGATCAGTACGATGTGGACGAGGCAGACGATGCAGACGATGCTGCGTCCTCAGCGGCGTCGTCGGCAGCGGAATCGCCGCCCGTAGTTCCTGTCGTGACGGGGAATGGTGTACCGCAAGATGTCGCTGAGACCGATGGGCTCGAGTTCTTCAATGGAATTGGCGGCTTCAACTCCGACCATGAGTATCAGATCCATCTGAATGGAAGAGAGCTTCCGCCAGCACCCTGGATAAACGTCATCGCGAACGCAGCGGGCGGATTCATTGCGAGCGAAACGGGTGCCGGCGTCACCTGGGCGGAGAGCAGTTACTTCTTCAGGCTGACACCCTGGCATAATGACCCGGTGCGCGACCGCGCGGGTGAATGCATTTACCTCAAGGATGAGGAAACGGGAGAGCTGTGGAGTGCAACGCCCGCGCCGATTCGCGAGAACACGCCATATACCATTCGTCACGGCGCGGGTTACTCGATCTTCGATCACGCGCACGATGGAATAACATCGTCGCTGAGGATGGGGGTGCCCGAGCACGATGCGGTGAAAATCCAGGTGCTGACGCTTTCGAACACCGGTGGTGCTCCACGGACGTTGGCGATCGTGAGCTACCTCGAATGGGTGCTCGGCGCGCAGCGAGAGAAGACGCAATCACACGTGCGCACCTCGCTCGACCCAGAGGACGGAGTGATGATCGCGCGCAATTTCTTCGACTCCGAATTCGCCGGGAAGGCGGCCTTCGCCGCCATCAGCGAGCCACTCTCCGGATTTACGGCGTCGAGACGCGAGTTTGTCGGACGGAACGGGACATTGTCCACTCCGCTCGGGATGCCTCCGCACCGGCTGAGCGGCGAGATCGGTGACACTGTCGATCCATGTTCAGTGCTCGCCGCCAGCATCACTCTCCTGCCCGGAGAAACGAAAGACGTTGTCGTGCTGATCGGTGCCGCCGCCGGGCCGGAAGCGGCAGTGAAAATGGCGACCCGCTATAGAGAGCCCGCCGCAGCCAACGCTGCGCTCGATCACGCGGCCAGGGCGTGGCGGGCGCGACTCGGGAAGATCAGCGTGAAGACTCCTGAACCTTCGTTCGATCTGATAGTCAATCAATGGGCGCTGTATCAGGCCCTCTCCTGCCGCATGTGGGGTCGTACCGCGCTGTACCAGTCTAGTGGCGCATTCGGCTTCCGGGATCAGCTGCAGGACGTGATGGCGTTCGCATACGCAGAGCCACAGATCGCGCGAGACCACATCCTTCGCTCCGCATCGCGCCAGTTCGAAGAGGGAGACGTGCAGCACTGGTGGCACCCCCACAGCGGACGCGGCGTGCGAACGAGATTCTCGGACGATCTCGTCTGGCTTCCCTATGTCGTCAATCACTATCTCAGTCTCACGAACGACGTAGCGATACTCGACGAGAAAGTGACCTACCTCAAGATGCGCGTACTGGCTGAGGGAGAAGACGAGCTGTACGAGTTGCCGCTGACATCATCGATGCTGGAGCCTCTGTTCGAGCATTGCGTGCGGATACTCGATCGTGCCTGCACGAAGGGAGAGCATGGGCTGCCCCTGATGGGCAGCGGTGACTGGAACGACGGAATGAATCGGGTCGGCATCGAGGGCCGCGGCGAAAGCGTCTGGCTCGCCTGGTTTCTTGTGACGACACTCAGAAAATTCGCCGAGCACGCGGAAGCACGCGGACGAGCGGACCTGGCGAAGGATCTCATCCAGCGGGCCGACTCCTACACTGAAGCGATCGAGCACTCGGCGTGGGACGGCGACTGGTACCGACGTGCCTACTTCGACGATGGCGCTCCTCTGGGGTCGAGCAGCAGCGGGGAATGCAAGATCGACTCGATAGCGCAGAGCTGGAGCGTAATCTCCCGAGGTGGCATGCCGGAGCGCACGAGCAAGGCGATGCGCTCGCTGAACGAGCATCTGGTGGATGAGGAAGCACGGCTGATCATGCTGCTGACTCCGCCGTTCAATCACGGCGCTCACGATCCGGGCTACATCCAGGGATACCTGCCAGGCGTGCGTGAAAACGGAGCGCAGTACACTCACGCAGCGTTATGGACCGTGCTGGCAACCGCGCTGTCAGGCGATGGCGACAGGGCGATGGAGCTGTATCAGATGATCAATCCGATAACTCATGCGCTGACGCCGGAAGCGGTTGAGACTTACAAAGTCGAGCCATACGTCGTCGCAGCCGATGTCTACACGGCCGAAGGTCACCTCGGCCGCGGGGGCTGGACGTGGTACACCGGCTCAGCGAGCTGGCTCTACCGTGTGGGCCTTGAAGCGATACTCGGATTTAGAAAACGCGGCGACACGCTGGAGATCGACCCGTGCGTCCCGTCAGGATGGAAGGAATTCTGTCTCGAGTACAGGCACGGCGACAGCGTGTATTCGATCACCGTAAAAAATCCGGACGGCGCGCAGCGAGGAGTTCACGAGACATCGCTCGACGGAATGAGCATGGCCGGGCCGATCAGTCTCGTCGATGATGGCAAGCGTCACAACGTCATTGTGACTCTTGCTTCTCCGGCTCTTCAAGAGGCGTGATAGCGGGGCCGTTCACGACTTTGCCGTAAGGGTCGAACCGGGATCCGTGGCACGGGCAGTCCCAGGTACGCTCGATCGAATTCCAGTCCACGATGCAATAGAGGTGGGTGCAGACCGCCGAACGCACGTGGATGTTGCTCTGTTCATCGCGAAACACCGCCAGCTTTTTCATCCCGCGGCGAACGACGGCTCCTGATCCCGGCGCGATGTCGTCGATTGAATCGACGTCTCCTTTAGTCGCCCAGTCGGCGTACTGTCCTGCGACGTTCAGATTCTCCTTCAGGAAATCGCCTGTAGCGCGAAGGGTGATACGGGATGGATCATACAGACCCTGCCATGGGTTCTTCCGGCCAAGTATCAGGTCGGTGAGCAGGATGCCGGCAATGGTGCCGTGAGTCATGCCGTTGCCCGAATCGCCGGTGGCGATGTATATGTGCTCGTCGGTGCCCGGATTCTTCCCGATGAAACCCATATAATCAACGGGTTCCATGATCTGTCCGGACCATTTGAAGTCCACGCTCTGGACCATCGGAAATCGCTCACGTGTCCAGTCCTCCAGGCACTTGAAGCGGGCCTCCGCGTCGTCTTCCTGGCCGGTTTTGTGGTCCTCACCTCCGACGATCAGGATTTCGTCGGAACCATCCGGATCAAGGCGCGAATCAACCTCATGCAGTCGGATGTAGTGATACGGGTCGGGAGTGTCCCAGTAGAGTGCGCGAGGAACGGATCCGCGCGGCACTCGTGCTCCGATGACGAACGTTCGGTAGGCGGATTGCTTCGTGTGAAGAATTACCCAGTCGTTGACGGGAGTGTTCGTAGCGACGACGACATGATCGGCGGTTATGACGTGCCCGCTGCTGGTGGTGACTTTCGCTGGCTCACCGTCCTCGATCTTGTCCGCATGGGTAAAGGCAAAAAGCTGCCCGCCGTCCCGGATAATCGCGCGCGCCAATCCGTTCAGGTATTTCAGCGGGTGAAACTGCGCCTGCCGGGGAAAGCGCAGCGCGGGGCCGGTGTCCCAGAAGTCCAGGGGCGCGCGCTCGAGAAGCTCCACCGCCGACAGGCCGGCCCGATGCGCCGCTTTCAGCTCCTTGTCGAGCTCTTTTTTCTGACTGTCGCCACCGAGGAACAAGTAGCCGTCGAGGCGCTCGAAGTCGCAGTCGATGTCTTCAAGGGAGGCAATGGATTCGATGCGGTCGATAGCGGCGGCATGACTTTCCGCGGCAAGCCGTGCCCCGCCTTCGCCATGAAGCTTGGCGATGTCGTAGTACCGGTCATCCAGGGCCGCAGTGAGATGCGCTGTCGTGCGTCCCGTTTCTCCGCCGCCAACCGGCCCATCATCGATTACGATGACTGCCCGTCCCGCGCGCGCCAGCTGGTAGGCGGTCGTCATTCCGGCAATCCCAGCGCCGACAATGCAGACATTGGTGCGCATGTCCTGAGAGACGCGCGGTAGCTGCGGGACATCGGTGGTGTCCATCCACACCGATGTAGTGTGACCGGAATCGCTTCGCATTCGCTCGCGGTAGAAGTGGTTAAGTTCGCAGATCGGGACAGGTATGGCGCATGGGGTATGCCAAATGCTACTCTAGCGACGACACGTACGCTCACCTTCCGCATACGCGGGTGAAACAGGAAAGGATGTAATGGATTCGAAGGTGCTCGACGCGGCGCGTGCCGCATTTCCGCCAGCCACCAGCGCGGTCACACTCGGCGCTGTGATTCACGATGGAGAGGTTCAGGCGGCGGAGCCGATAGTATCGATTCCGATCGCGATGATGAACCGCCATGGTCTGATCGCCGGAGCGACAGGCACCGGAAAGACGCGCACCCTTCAGCTGATTGCTGAGCAGCTGTCGGCGGCGGGAGTGCCGGTATTCATGTCGGATATCAAGGGCGATTTGTCCGGTGTCGCAGCTCCGGGTGAATCGAACGACCGGATAACGACTCGTGCTCGTGAGACAGGCGCCAACTGGAAGGCAACGGGATTTCCGGTGGAATACCTGAGTCTCACAGGCGCAAAGGGCGCGCAGCTGCGTGCCACGGTTTCGTCGTTTGGTCCACTGCTGCTGTCGAAGGTCCTCGACCTGAACCCAACGCAATCGAGCGTGCTGGCAATGGTGTTCAAGTACTGCGACGACAAGGGACTGCTGCTGCTGGATTTTGCAGACTTGAGGGCCGTCCTCCAGTACCTCACGGAAGAGGGCGCGGCCGAGCTCAGGTCATACGGCGGAATGTCGAAGACGACGGTGGGGGTGCTGCTGAGGGAGATGGTGGAGCTCGAGCAACAGGGAGCCGAGGCGTTTTTCGGCGAGCCCGAGTTCGAAATCGACGACCTGATGCAGGTGGATCGTGACGGCCGAGGGCTGATGAGCGTTCTCGAGCTCCAGGACGTACAGGACAAGCCGCAGCTGTTCAGTACGTTCATGCTCTGGATGCTGGCAACTCTGTATCACGAGCTTCCCGAGGTCGGAGATATCGAAAAGCCGAAGCTCGTATTCTTCTTCGACGAAGCGCATCTGCTGTTCGACGATGCCAGCAAGGCGTTGCTGGATCAGGTTCAGCAGGTGGTGCGACTAGTGCGGTCGAAAGGGGTTGGCGTGTTTTTCATCACCCAAAGCCCGAAGGACATTCCGGAAGAAGTTCTCGGACAACTCGGCCACCGGGTGCAGCATGCGCTGCGCGCGTTTACGGAAGACGACGACAAGGCACTGCGCGCGGCCGCGCGCACGTTCCCCAAGACGACGTTCTATGACATCGACGAGACTCTCACGACGCTCGGCATCGGTGAAGCGTTCGTGACGGTGCTATCGCCCAAGGGTGTTCCAACCCAACCCTTTGCAACGCGGCTGATTCCACCCGCATCGAAGATGGCTCCGCTCGCTGACGCAGATCTGGCCCAGCGCAATTCGACATCCCGCCAGGTGCGGAATTACGCGACGATGATCGACCGGGAAAGCGCTCGTGAAAAACTCGCGGCTCGTATTGCACCCGAACCCGCAGGGGTTGATCCAGGTGGGACCGTGCTCGACATGCCGGCGTACGTCCCCCCGGGCAAGCAGGCAAAACCGCCCGCCACCCCTCGCGCAACGAAAGAGCCACCGGGAGCGCTCTCGCAAATAATGAAATCGCCAGTGGCGCGCACGGTTGCCGGTGCGATTACGCGCGGTCTCATGGGAGCGCTGTTGGGTACTCCTCGCAGACGGCGGAGCACCGGCTGGCTGAGATAATTAGTAACTAAAGACTACTAACTCCGGATAAGCTTTGGCCTACGACAAGGGACTTGTCTCGCGGATCGCTGACGCGCTGGCGCAGGCAGGAGAGACCGGAGTCCGGCAGAAAGGTGTGTTTAGCGGACGCGGTTTCATGGACGGCAAGTCGGCCTTTGTCATTGCCTGGGGATCAGATTTGATAGTGAAGACTCCGCCTTCGGAGTACGAGCAGGTGCTCAGTGAACCAGGCGTCGTTCCCTTCGCCCCCGGTGGAGAAAAGCCCATGAGCACATGGGTGGTGGTTCCGGCGGATGCGATCGCGGAGGATCCCGATCTCAACGAATGGCTGCAGCGGGGATTGCGAGGAGTAAGGCGCTAAAGTCCCAGCCGGGTGATCATCTCTCGAGCAGCACGGCCCGCACTGGTGCCGCGTCGAGGGACATCATCTTGACCGGAAACGCCATCAGCTGGTAGTCGCCGGGAGGCGTACGCCGCAGGTCGAGATTCTCCAGGATGAACGCGTTGCCCGAGAAGAGCATCTTGTGAACCGCCAGGGATTTGCTCTCCTTCGAATCGACCGAGGGTGCATCCACGCCGAGCAGCCTGAGGCCGCGGCCGAGAAGAGAGCGTGCGCACGATTCGGAGAGGGTTGGCCACTCCTCAGGGAAACTGCCGGACGCAATCGAGCACGACGTGCGAAGCAGCAGCCGTTCGACCGACAACGGGCCGATAATGTTGTCGATTGCCTGAAGGGGCAGTTCTCCCGTGAGATCGCTGACGTCTACGACTACGGCAGGTCCGTAGAACGCCTCTAGCGGTAGCTCGTGCGAGCCCGGCCACCCCTCGCGAACATGCAGCGGGGCGTCAGCGTGCGTACCCACGTGAGGGCTGGACGTCACGGTCGAAAGATTGACGCTCGACCCACTGGACATCGTTGCGGTCCAGCCGCAAGAGAACGGTGTGTCTCCCGGCCATTCCGGTACGCCGGGCGAGAGAGTCATACTGATGTCGCGCAGCCGCACTTCTTACGGAGACCGGATCAGGATATCAGCTCCTTTGCCTTCTCCACGATCTTCGCCACCGACAATCCGAGGTGCTCGTAAAGCTCCTTGTAAGGGGCTGACGCACCGAACCGCTCGATGCCCAAAGCCGCTCCGTCAAGACCAATCCAGCGGTACCATGACATTGGCTGAGCGGCTTCAACTGCGAGGCGTCTTACGCCCAGTGGCAAGACACTATCGCGATACTCTCTGCTTTGTGACGCAAATAGTTCGTGACTTGGGACGCTCACGGCACGAGCCCTGATGCCTTCAGACTCAAGTTTCTGCTGAGCCTCGAGGATCAGCGCGACCTCCGAACCGCTCGACATAAGAACGACCTGAGGGGTTCCCCCTGACGCGTCCGCCAGCACGTAGGCCCCATTCGCTACTCCAC
>Ga0136617_10005080_pt1 | contig 11763 bp, 10 predicted proteins | sample AntDrymUQ3222106_2_FD_129672 | JGI IMG/M metagenome (GOLD analysis project Ga0136617, IMG submission 129672) | Polar desert sand microbial communities from Dry Valleys, Antarctica - metaG UQ322 (21.06) | ecosystem: Environmental > Terrestrial > Soil > Desert | place: Antarctica: Dry Valley...
CGGCCGCGGCCCTGCTCGGGCGGGAGCTGACCGTACCCGGCGTGGCCCAGTCGGTGGTGTCCACCCGCCTGCCGGGACGCACCGCGTCGTCGATGCCCGACGGGGAGACGGTCGCCGCCTTCGCCCACCATCGCACCACCATGGCCGTCTACCTGTCGGCGGCTCGGCCCCGGCAGCTGGTCGACGAGCTGCTCGCCGACGGGCGGGGGTACCCGCCGGACACGCCGGCCGCCCTGGTGGTTCGCGCCTCGTGGCCCGACGAGCGGGTGGTGCTCACGACGGTCGGCGAACTGGCCGACGCCATGGTCGCCGACGGCGCCCGCACCGCCGCCCTGGTGCTCGTCGGCCCCGCCCTGGCCGGCGCTGCCCCCCGCTGCCACCTGTACGACCCCGGCTACGCCCACGGCTACCGCCGCCGGTCCATCCCCGGCACGACCACCGGCCGCCCCACCGGCCCCGCCGCCGGCCCCGAGGCCGTCAGGCCCGAGGCCGGGCCCGAGGCCAACCGATGACAGATTCGGGGTTCCTGACCCCCACAAACGTCACCGGTTCGGATGGGGCGGGGGCGGTCAGCCTGGTGGGGGCGGGGCCGGGGGATCCCGACCTCCTGACCCTTCGGGCGGAGGCACTGCTGGCGGCGGCGGGGACGATCGTGGTCGACGCCGGCGTGGTCCACCTGGCCGCCGCCTTCGGCCCCCGGGCCACGATCGTGGGCGTGGGCGACCGGGTGCCGGCCGTCGACGTTCTCCTCGATGCCGCCCGCCACGGTGCCCCGCCCCTCGTACGCCTGTACACGGGCGATACCTGGCTGCACCCGGCGCACGGTCCGGAGTCCGACGCCCTCGACGCCGCCGGCATCCCGTTCGAGGCGGTCGCCGGCGTGGCCACCGAGGTGGCGCTGCCGGCGATGGCCGGCGTCGCGGTCCACGTCCGCCAACTGGCCGTCGCGTGCACCATCGCCACGGTCGGCGCGGCCCCCGCCGCCACCGATCCGGCCCGCACCCTGGTCGTGGTCACCGACGACCTCGTGTCGGCGGCCCGAGCCATGGCGGCCGTCGGCGACCCCTCGATCCCCGCGGCCGCCATCGGGGCGTCGGGCCCGGCCCGCCGGTCGTCGCTCGGCGACCTGGCGGCGATCGCCCCCCATGGTCCGGGGGTGGTCGTCACGGGCGCCGTCGTCGACGCCCGGCTGGCGTCGCGGGCCGCGGGATGAACGGCACCGTGGAGCCGCCGATGGCCCCCGAGGTGGCGTCGGCGCCGGGGGGCCTCCGCACCGGCTGGACCACCGGCAGCTGCGCCAGCGCGGCGGCCAAGGCCGGTTTCGTCGGCCTGGTCACCGGCACCGCCCCCGTCGAGGTGGAGGTGGGCCTTCCCGACGGGCGGCGGGTGACCTTCCCGGTGGAATCCGATCCGGCCGCGCCCAACCGGTGCGTCGTGGTCAAGGACGCGGGCGATGATCCCGACTGCACCCACGGCGCCCGCATGACCGCCACCGTCGAGTGGGCACCCGAGACCGAGCCCGGTACCGGGCTGCGGGCGGGACCGGGCATCGGCACCGTCACCCGTCCCGGACTGGGCATCCCCGTCGGCCGGCCGTCGATCACCCCCGTCCCCGCACGCATGATCCGGCAGGCCCTGGCCGAGGTGTCCGATCGACCGGTGGTCGTCACCTTCGAGGTCCCCGGCGGGCAGGACATGGCGGCCAAGACCTCGAACAGCCGCCTCGGCATCGCCGGCGGCATCTCCATCCTGGGGACCTCGGGCGTGGTGAAGCCGTTCTCCACCGCCGCCTACCGGGCGTCGGTGGTGCAGCAGATCGACGTGGCCGCGGCCCAGGGGGCCGACACCATCGTCCTCGCCACGGGCACCCGCTCGGATGCCTACGCCCAGCAGGCCCTCCCCCACCTGGCCGAGGTCTGCTTCGTCGAGGTGGGCGACTTCACCGGCATCGCCCTGCGGCGAGCGGCGGCCGCCGGCATCCGCAACGTCACGTGGGTGGGGATGGTGGGCAAGATCACCAAGCTGGCGGCGGGCGTGATGATGACCCACTTCCGGCGGACGAAGGTCGACACGCAACTCTTGGCCGAGGTGGCCCGGGAGGCCCGTGCCCCCGACGAGGTGGTCGACGCTGCCACCCACACCAACACCGCCCGCCACTTCTACGAGGTCTGCCTGGAGCACGACACCGTGGAGCCGCTCGCCGTCCTGTGCCGGAGGGCGGCGGCCGCCTGCCGGGCCCATGTGGACGGGGCCCTGGCGGTCGACGTGGTGTGCGTCGACTTCGACGGCACCCGGGAGGTCGCCCGTGGCTGACGCCTCCGTCTCGGTGATCGGCCTCCTCGGTGGACGCCCGGTCGGCGAGGCCGCCCTCGCCGCCCTCGCGTCCGCCCGCCTCGTCGCCGGCGGGCGCGACCAGTTGGCGGCGGTCGCCGACCTCCTGGGCCCCGGTACCCGCACCGTCGTGGTGGGGGCCGGACTGGGCGCCCTCGACGAGCTGGCCGCAGCGTCGCCCTCGGGAGGAGGGCCGTCAGACGGAGGGGCGTCGTGCGTGCTGGCGTTGGGCGACCGGCCGTCGGACGGAGGGGCGTCGGACGTTGGGCCGGCGTGCGTGCTGGCGTCGGGCGACCCGGGCTTCTTCGGGATCGTCCGGGCCCTGGCCGCCCGCGTCGGCGCCGAGCGCTTGGTCGTGCACCCGGCGCCGTCGTCGGTGTCGATGGCCTTCGCCCGCGTCGGCCTGGCGTGGGACGGCGCCGTCGTGCGTTCCTGCCACACCGGGGATGCGACCCGGGCCGCGGCCGAGGTGGCGGGGGCCGAGGTGGCGGCGGTGCTGACCGGTCCCGGTGCCCCACCCGAGGCGGTCGGCGCCGCCCTCGTCGCCCACGGCGCCCACCACCGGCTGGTCGTGGTGGCCACCCGGCTGGGCGAGCCCGGCGAGCAGGTCGTGCGCTGCACCGACCTGGCCGACCTGGCCGCCGGGCACTTCGACCACCGGTCGGTCGTGGTCGTCGCCCACCCGGCCGTCGACCCCCGGCCACACGGGCCGCGGCCATCCGCAGGAGGGCCAAACGGAGGACGGCCAAACGGAGGGCGGCCAAATGGAGGACGGCCGAATGGAGGACGGCCGGTCACCGCCTTCGCCCACCGGGCGTCGATGATCACCAAGCCCGAGGTGCGGTCGGTGGCGCTGGGCAAGCTCGACCTGCCTGGGCGCGGTGTGCTGTGGGACGTCGGCGCGGGCAGCGGGAGCGTCGCGGTGGAGGCCGCCCTGGCCGCCCCGGGGCTGCGGGTGATCGCCGTCGAGCGCAACCACGACGACGCCGAGCGGGTGTGGTCGAACGCGGCCGCCCTCGGCGCGTTGGTGGACGTGGTCGAGGGCGCGGCCCCGTCCGCCCTCGTCGGGCTGCCCGCCCCCGACCGGATCTTCGTCGGCGGTGGCGGGCTCGACGTGCTCGACGCCTGCTTCGCCGCCCTTTCGCCCGGGGGCCGGCTGGTGGCGACGTTCGCCGCCGTCGACCGGGCCGTCGCCGCCCATCGCCTGCTGGGGAACCTGGTGCAGGTGGGGGTCGACCGGGCGGAGGTCCTCCCCGACGGTGGGGTGCGGTTCGCCGCCGACAACCCGGTGTTCGTGGCGTGGGGCGACAAGCCGACGGCAATGGATACGGGCGCGGCGCGGGCTGGTCGGGTCGTGGTCGGCGTCGGCTGCTCGTCCGCCGCCACCGCGGCCGAGGTGTCCTCCGTGGTCGCCGAAGCCCTCGATGCCGCCGGCCTCGCCGTCGGTGCGCCCGAGCCCGCCCTCGATGCCGCCGGCCTCGCCGCCGGCCCCGCCGTCGGTGCGCCCGAGCCCGCCCTCGATGCCGCCGGCCCCGCCGTCGGCCCCGCCGCCGGCCCCGGCCCCGGCCCCGGCCACGGCCCGGGCCTGGGCCTGGGCCCGGGCTCGGGCCCGTCCGAGGTGGCCCCACGCGTTGGCGGCATGCCCGATGTCGCCTCGCCCGGTTCGGGCCCGATCGAGTTCGCCACGATCGATGCTCGGGGCGACCATCCCGCGGTGCGGGCGGCGGCCTCCGGCGGCGGGAGGCTGCTGTGCTTCCCCGCCTCGCTGCTGGGCGTCGTCGGGGTCCCCAACCCGAGCGAGGCGGTGGCCGACGCTGTCGGTACCCCGAGCGTGGCCGAGGCGGCCGCCCTGCTCGGCGCCGGGCCCGGCGCCCGGCTGGCCGTCCCCAAGCGCAAGGGCGCCACCGCCACAGCAGCCGTGGCCGTGGCCGTGGCCGCCGGCCCCGGCCGGCGGGGATCCGTCCACATCGTCGGACTCGGTCCCGGCGGCGCCGCCCATCGCACCCCGGCCGCCACCGCCGCTGTTCGCCACGCCGAGGCGGTGGTCGGCTACGGGCCCTACGTCGACGCCGTCGGCCCGCTCCTGCGCCCCGACCACCTCGTCGTGCGGGGGACGATGGGAGCGGAGGCCGACCGGGCCCTCGCCGCCCTGTCGCTCGCCCGGGCCGGGTGGCGGGTGGCCCTGGTGTCGTCGGGCGACCCGGGCGTCTTCGCCATGGCCGCCCGCACGCTCGAGCTGGCCGGCGACCGACCCGACGTCGACATCGTGGTGGTACCGGGGGTCACCGCGGCCCACGCCGCGGCGGCGGCCGTCGGCGCCCCCCTCGGTGGCGCCCACGCCCTCGTGACCCTGTCCGACCTGCTCGTTCCCTGGGCCACCATCGAGGCCCACCTCCGGGCCGCGGCCTCGTCGGGGATGGCGCTGGCGCTGTACAACCCCCGCTCCGCCGGCCGCCCCGACCACCTGGCCCGGGCCCGGGACGTGCTGGCCGAGGTCCTCGATCCCTCCACGCCGGTCGTGGTCGTCACCGACGCCACCGGTGCGGACCAGTCGGTCGTCCGCTCCACCCTGTCAACCCTCGACCCGACCGTCGTCGGCATGCGCTCGATTGTCCTGGTCGGCGGCCGATGAGCGCCGAGCGCGCAGTTGCGTCGGACAGAGCCACACTTCTGCACGCTCACCGGCCGGCGACCGTCCGGATCACCGACGCCTGCACGGCGTGCGGGGCGTGCCTGGCGACCTGTCCGGAGCGGGCATTGCGACGGGCGCCCCGCAAGCCGCTCGTCGTCGACGACCGGTGCACCGCCTGCTGGGACTGCGTCGGCATCTGCCCGGCCGGCGCCATCGTGGAGGTCGGCCGATGAGGACGGTGCCGGTGCACCCCATCGAAGCCGAGAGCTACCGGATCCTCGCCGGACGGGTCGACCTCACCCGCTGGCCACCGGCGTCACGGGCGGTCGTGGCCCGGGTCATCCACGCCGCCGCCGACGTGTCCTACGCCGACACCCTCGTGGTCGACGAGGACGCCTGCCTGGCCGGAATCGAGGCCATCCGGGCCGGGGCGCCGGTGATCGCCGACGTGGAGATGGTGACCGTCGCCACCCGCCGGGCCGGCACCCGCTGCCTCCTCGTCGAGGGTCGGGCCCTGGCTGCCGCCCACCCCGGCCTCACCGCCTCGGCCGCGGCCATGCGGGTGGCAGCCTCCCGGTGGCCGGAGGGGGCGGTCGTCGTGGTCGGCAACGCCCCCACCGCCCTCGTGGAGGTCGTGCGCCTGGCCGCGGCCGGCGAGCTCCGGCCGGCCCTCGTCATCGGGCTACCCGTCGGCTTCGTGGGCGCAGCCGACGCCAAGGCCGCCCTCCGCGCCTCGGGACTGCCGTCGGTGAGCAACGTCGGCGAGCGGGGCGGGAGCGCGGTGGCGGCCGCCGCCCTCAACGCCCTCTGGCGCCTGGCCGTGAGCGGCCCCGCCCCACGAACCGGTGACACTTCGCGGGGTCAGGACCCCGCAAACCGTCACCAGTTGCCGGCGGAGGACGAACGATGACGCCGCGACCGCCGGTGTTGCCGGGGGTGCTGACGCCGCGACCGCCGGTGTTGCCGGGGGTGCTGACGCCGCGACCGCCGGTGTTGCCGGGGGTGCTGACGCCGCGAGCGCCGGTGACGCCGGGGGTGCCGCGAGCGCCGGTGACGCCGGGAGTGCCGCGAGCGGCGGTGGTGCCGGTGGTGCACCTCGTCGGGGCCGGGCCGGGGGATCCGATGCTCCTCACCCGGCGGGCGGCCCGCCTCCTGGCCGCGGCCGACGTGGTGGTGCTCGACCGCCGCTCGCTCGACGCCATCGCCGCCCTCGCTCCCCCCGCGGCCGAGCGGGTCCTCGTGGGCCGGGCCGACGGCCGTCCGGCGTGGGACACCGAGGCCGTCGCCGACCTCCTCGCCGATCGGGCAAAAGGAGGAGGTCTTGCGCACTCGACGACGGGCCACGGGACGGGCGGCCTCGGCCGGGCCGGAAACCACCAGGCCGGTGAGGCCACGCAGCCCCCGGCGACCACGGACACTCCCCCGGCGACCGGGCCCGGGCCGGTCGTCGTGCGGGTCAAGAGCGGCGACGCCTTCGTGTGCTCCCGCGGGGGCGAGGAGATGGCCGCCCTGCTCGCCCGGGGCGTCCACGTGGAGGTCACGCCCGGGGTGTCCGCCGCCACCGCCGCCCCCCTCGCCGCGCGCATGCCCCGTGGCGAGGCCGTCACGATCGTCGCCGGCAACCACGACCCGGAGCATCCCCTCACCGACGTCGGCGCCCTGGCCGACCCCACCGGCTCCCTCGTCGTGCTCGTCGGACGGGCCCGCCAGGGGGCCATCGCCGACGCCCTCGTCGCCGCCGGGCTCGACCCCTCCACCCCGGCTGCGGTCGTGCACGCCGCCACCCGCCCCGGTACCCGGGTCGTGCGGACCACCGTCGGCGCCCTCGGCGCCCACCGCCTCCCCCCGCCGGCCACGGTCGTGATCGGTCCTACGAAGGCAAACCGTGCACATCCCTGACGGGTGGATCGACCTACCCACCTCGGCCGCCGCGGCCGGCGCCGCCGCCGCCGCGGTGACCGTCTCCGCCCGCCGGGCCGCGGCCCACCTGAAGCACAAGGTCACCGCCGCGCCGGCGGTGGTCGCCGCCTACCTCCTCGTCGCCGAGCTCCTGGTCGTTCCCATCGGACTCGGCACCGGCGCCCACCTGATCGGCACCGGCCTGGCCGCGGTGCTCATCGGACCGGCCCTGGCCATCGTGTGCGTCGCCGTGGTGGTGATCATCCAGGCCCTGGTGCTGGCGGACGGGGGCGTCACCGCCATCGGCCTGAACGTCCTCAACAACGGGGCGGTGCCGGCGCTCGTCGCCTGGGCGGTCTTCGCCGCCGGATCCACAGTCGCCGGATCCACAGTCGCCGGATCCCCAGTCGCCGGATCCACAGTCGCCGGATCCCCAGTCGCCGGATCCACAGTCGCCGGATCCCCAGTCGCCGGCCGCCCCCGGCGGTCACTCCCGGTCATCGCAGGCGTGGCCGCCGCTCTGGCGACCCTCGCCGCCGGGGCCGCGGCGGCCCTGGAGTTCACGGTCGGCGGCACGTCGGTGGTGCCGGCCAAGGCGGTGGCCACCGCCCTGGGCGCCGGGCACCTGGTCGTGGCGGTGGTGGAAGGCGTCCTCACCGCACTGGTGGTCCGGGTGATCGACCGGCTCCGCCCCGATCTCCTCTCCACCCGAGTCAGCCGAACCGCCGCCCGAGCGGTGCGCCCGTGAGCAGTGCCCACCGCACCGCCGACGGCCGCCGGCAGGTGCGCATCCGAGGACCGCTGACCGCCCTGGCCCCGGAGGCCAAGCTCGTCGGACTGATCGCGTTCCTCGTGGTCGTGGCCGTCACCCCCCCGTCCCGGCCGTGGGCCCTCGCCGGCCAGGCTGTCGTCGCCGCCGCGGTGGCCGCCGCCGCCCTCGTCACCCCCCGTGACATCGTGCGCCGGCTGGTCGTCGACCTGCCCCTCGCGGTGCTGGCCGCCACCATCGCTGTCGCCGGGTCCGGTCCCCGGGTGGACGTGGCCGGTGTCAGCCTGTCCCGGGCCGGGCTGCAGGTGGGGCTGGCTCTCCTGGCCAAGGCCACCATCGGCATCGTGGCCGTGTCGGCGGTGGCGGCGGCCACCGCCGCGTCGGAGACGGTGGCCGGTCTCCGTCGCCTGCGCCTGCCGGACTGGATCTGCGACCTGGTGGCCCTCACCATCCGCCAGCTCCAGATCCTGGGCGACGAGGTCGGGCGGCTCCGGCTGGCGGGGGCCGTGCGGGCCGGCAACAGGGGCCGCCGGGGCCAGTGGGCGGCCGTGGCCCGCTCCCTGGGCGTCCTCTTCGTGCGCAGCTTGGAGCGCACCGACCGCCTCCAGGTCGCCCTCGCCGCCCGCGGCGGCGGCACCCACACCCTCGCCTGCCTGCCGGCGTCGATCCCGGCCCCGCCCGCGGCGACCGCGACCGCGTGGGCGGCCGCCCTCCTCCCCGCCCTCGCCGCTCTCGGCCTCCGACTGGCGGCCGGCCGGTGACCAGCCGGTGACCAGCCGGTGACCGACCTCCTCCTCGTCGGCCATGGCAGCCGCGACCCGGCCGCGGCCGAGGAGTTCGAGGCGCTCACCGCCCTGGTGCGGGCCGCCGCAGCCGCCGTGACCCCCACGACCCGGGTGGCGGCCGGCTTTATCGAGCTGGCCGAGCCCCACGTGGACGCCGCCCTCGACCGCCTCGTCGCCGCGGGAGCCACCGACGTGGCCGCCGTCCCCTACGTCCTCTTCGGCGCCGGACACCTCAAGGACGACGGTCCCGCCATCCTGGCCCGGGCCCGCCTCCGCCACCCCCAGGTGCGCTTCCGCCTGGCCCGCGACCTCGGGATCCACCCCGCGGTGCTCGACGTGGCCGAGGACCGGGCCCGTAACGCCCTGAAGCGCCTCCCCCCGACCGAGCGCACCGCCGTCGTCCTGGTCGGACGGGGCTCCACCGACCCCGACGCCTGCGCCGACTTCGTGAAGTTCGCCCGCCTCCTGGAGGACGGCCGGGGGCTGGGCCCCGTCCACCCCGCCTTCGTCGCCATGACCCGGCCCCACCTCGACGACGCCCTCGACCGGGCCCGCGCCGTCGGCGCCGAGGCGGTGATGGTCGTGCCCCTCCTGCTCTTCCCGGGCGTGCTGGTCGACCGCATCGGCGAACAGGCCGCGGCCTGGGCCGCGGAGCATCCCGACGTCGCCGTCGCCACCGCCGGCCACCTCGGCCCCGACCCCCGGCTGGCGGGCGTGGTCGTCGAGCGCCACCGGGAGACCCACGAGGGCGACGTCCGCATGAACTGCGACATGTGCGCCTACCGGGTGCGGCTCCCCGGCTACGAGGACAAGGTGGGCACCCCGCTGTCGATCGCCCCTCCGGAGGACGCTCCCCGCAGATGGCGGGCCCGCCGGGCGGCCAACCAGGCCGCAGCCGACGCCGCCGGGCGCCGGGAGCGGCCCCGCCGGGGACTGGGCCGGCGCACGGGCATCCCGTCGCCTCCCGACCGCGACGACGGCCGGCCCGCGGTGCGGATCGTCGGCCTCCGGCACCAGTGGCCCGACGGCACCGACGCCCTCGCCGGCGTCGACCTGGAGGTGGCCCGGGGCGAGCGGATCGCCATCCTCGGGCCCAACGGGTCGGGCAAGACCACCCTCGCCCTCCACCTCATCGGCGCCTTCGACCGGTCCACCGGCACCGGCACGGGCACGGGCGACGTGCAGGTGACCGGCCTCGACGTGGGCGCCCACCTGGCCGAGGTGCGGCGGCGGGTCGGGCTCGTCTTCCAGGACCCCGACGACCAGCTCCTGTTGGCCACCGTGGCCGACGACGTGGCCCTCGGCCCGGCCAACCTAGGCCTCACCGGCGAGGCACTCTCAGCCCGGGTGGCGACCGCCCTCGACGTGGTCGGGCTCACCGACGCCGGCGACCGGGCGCCGCAGCACCTGAGCATGGGCGAGCGCCGGCGGGCCGCCCTGGCCGGCGTGCTGGCCGTCCACCCCGAGGTCCTCGTCCTCGACGAGCCCAGCGCCAACCTCGACCCGTCCGCCCGCCGTGACGTGATCGAGATCGTCAAGGGACTGCCGGTGGGAGTCACCACCCTCGTCATCACCCACGACCTGCCCCTCGCCCTCGAGCTCTGCCCGCGATCGGTGGTGCTCGACCAGGGCCGGATCGCGGCCGACGGCCCCACCGCCGCCCTCCTGGCCAACCCCGCGCTCATGGCCGCCCACCGCCTGGAGCTGCCGTACGGATTCTCGGTGCCCACCACCCACCGAACCGGTGACGCTTGAACCGCACTGTGCGGGCCGCCCCTGCGCCCGGCGCCCACGGCGGTGACGGCGCCCGGCTGGCCGCGGCCCTCGGCCTCGACCCCGACGACGTCGTCGACCTGTCGGCCTCCCTGAACCCGTGCGCCCCCGACGTCGCCGACCTCGCCGCCCGGCGGCTGTCGAGCCTCCGTCGGTACCCCGACCCCACGGCCGCCGCCCGGGTCCTGGCCGAGGCCATCGGCGTCGACGCCGACCGCCTGGTCCTCACGGCCGGCGGATCCGAGGCCATCGCCCTCGTGGCCCAGGAGCTGGTGGCGGGCCACGTGGAAGGACCCGAGTTCTCGCTCTACGAGCGCCACCTCGCCGCCGTCGCCCCCTCCGCCGGACGCTGGCGCTCCAACCCAAACAACCCCACCGGTGCGCTGGCGTCCGCCGGCGACCGGGCCGCGGTGTGGGACGAGGCCTTCTGGCCTCTCGCCACCGGCACCTGGACCCGCGGCGACGCCGAACGGGGAGCCGTCGTCGTCGGCTCGCTGACCAAGGTGTTCGCCTGCCCCGGCCTGCGGGTGGGCTACGCCGTCGGGCCGACGCCTGGGTTCGCCGACCGCCTCCGCCGCCGCCAGCACCTGTGGTCGGTGAGCGGCCTGGCCTGCGCCCTGGTGCCCGACCTGCTCGACCGGGCCGACCTCCCGGCCTGGCGGACGACCGTCGCCGGCCTCCGGGCCGACCTCGCCGACCTCCTCCGGGGCGCCGGCTGCGAGGTGGCGGCAGCCGACGCCCCGTGGGTGCTCGTCTCCCCCGCGGGCGACCTGCGCGACCGGCTGGCCGGCTACGGGATCCTCGTCCGGGACTGCGCGTCGTTCGGCCTGGTCGACACCGTCCGCATCGCCGTTCCCGGCCTCCTCGGCCTCGAGCGCCTGGCCGCCGCCCTCCGCCGGTGACGGCCCTGGTCATGGACGGGGTCGTCCTGCGGCGCGAGCTCGTGGCCGCCATCCGGGCCGAGCTCGACGGCTCCCTGAACGCCTGCCTGGCCACCGTGGTCGTCGGCGACAATCCCCGGTGCCACATCCTGGCCCGCGGCCGGCGCTCCGCCGCCGAGGATGCCGGGCTGCGGGCGGTGGGAGTCGACCTGCCCTCCGCCGCCACCCAGGACGAGGTCGAGGAGGCGCTGGCCCGCCTGGCCGATGATCACGGTGTCCACGGGATCTTCGTCCAGCTCCCCCTGCCCGCCCACCTCGACCCCGACCGGATCCTCCGGCTGGTGGCGCCGGCCAAGGACGTCGACGGCATGGGACCCGACAGCGTCCACGCCCCGCCCACGGCCCAGGCGGTCGTCCGCCTGCTCGACCACTACGCCGTTGCGGTCACCGGCCGGCGGGTGGTGATCGTGGGCCGGGTGGCCGGGATGGCGACCCTTCTCGCCCGCCGGGGAGCCGACGTCACCGAGGCCGACGAGGCCGACGAGGCCGACGAGGCCGACGAGGCTGCATCCGACCTCTGCCGGGAGGCCGACATCCTGATCGCCGCCGGCGGCCGGCCCGGCTCGATCGGGCCCGACCACGTGCGACCGGGGGCGGCGGTCGTCGACGTCACCGGCGACGTCGACCTCGAGC
>Ga0136617_10005082_pt1 | contig 11761 bp, 8 predicted proteins | sample AntDrymUQ3222106_2_FD_129672 | JGI IMG/M metagenome (GOLD analysis project Ga0136617, IMG submission 129672) | Polar desert sand microbial communities from Dry Valleys, Antarctica - metaG UQ322 (21.06) | ecosystem: Environmental > Terrestrial > Soil > Desert | place: Antarctica: Dry Valley...
AAGGAGGAGTTGGTCAATTATTACTTCACGACGACCACTCCCAACTTTCCCATCGCCATGCGTTTCATGCGCGATGCGGTGCGTTATCCCGGCTTTGATGGAAGATGGTTCGACCAATTGCGCACCTCCGACCCTCAGAGATTCCAGAGAATTCAGGACTATGTCGAGCGGCAATTTGACGCTGAGCAGGAGGCCGTGATTGGCGAGCTCGACAGGCACGAGTCGAACCCGTACGGGTCTCTCAGTCTCGAGATGACCAACCGCCTCTTTTACAAGTACCCAAGCCGGAAGAGTCCGGCCGGGACGAAGGAAACGGTGAGAACGGCGACAACCGAGATGATGCGACTCATTCAGAGCCGCTACTACGTGCCGAACAACTCGGCCATCGTCGTCACCGGGGACCTTGCGCCTGCCGAAGCTTTCCGTGCTGTCGAGGAGTTGTTTGGCGACTGGGAGCGCCGCGCCAAAGACCCATTTGTGGAGTTCCCGCTGGTCGAACATCCGGCGCTGCCCAGGAGCGAGGCGGCGATTATCAAGCAACCCGTACAGAATATCGTGGTGAGCATTGGTTGGCATGGCCCCTCCGTCGGCAAGGACGATGCTGCGACCTACGCGGCAGACGTCTTCTCATTCATCCTGCGTCAACCCAATTCGCGCTTCCAACGCGCGCTCGCGGATTCAGGACTGGTGACAGGCGTGGGCTTTGGCTACTACACGCAGCGCAATGTCGGCCCGATTAATCTGATGGCCCAGACCACCCCGGAAAAGGCGCGCGCCGCAGTGCGTGCCATTTATGAAGAGATTGCCCATTTCGATGACCCCGGCTATTTCACGGATGAGGAACTGGAAAGCGCCAAGGCCCTGCTGGAAGCAGAGGACCTTTATTCGCGCGAAAAGCTTTCGGAGTATGCGCACACGTTGAGCTTCTGGTGGGCTTCGACCGGGTTGGAATATTTCCGCGGGTACCTCGGACGTTTGCGTGCTACCTCGAGGACCGACATCAGCCGCTACGTCAAAACCTACATCCAGAACAAGCCGCACGTTGGACTGGCCTTGATGTCGGATGAGTCACTGAAACAATCTGGATTGACTACGGAAGATTTACTCGGCAATGGAAAACAAAACGCGCGCTTGCGTCCAGCATCTTTCGAGGCGGGCGGCAGCAGGTAAATTAAGGCGGAATACTTTGAGCATTACAAACACTGAGCAGAGGCGCGCCGGACTGGCGCACAAACGGCGGCAAGCGGGGGTCCTGATTCTCTCGTTAGTCGTCCTAGTCCTGACTCCATGGACGGCCGGTGCTCAGCAGTCAACTTCGGCCGCGCGCACGGCCTCTGCGAGAGCGGCGGCGGACGCGGCGCGTCTCGTCAGCGAGTTTGAGGTCAATGGACTAAAGGTCCTGGTGAAGCGGCGCGAGGGTAGTCAGACAGTGGTCGCAGGCTTATTCATGCGCGGCGGCTCGCGCAACGTTACCGCGGAGAACGCGGGCGTTGAAGCCCTTATGTTGGACGTGGCCACCGAAGCCAGCGCAAGCTTTCCGCGCGAGCAGATGCGCCGCGAACTATCGCGCACGGGAACCGGCATAAGTTATGGCATTAACTACGACTACTCAGTCCTGACGCTCGGGAGCACCCGGAGGCATTTTGATCGCTCGTGGGAAATCTTCACCGACGCAGCGCTGCACCCCAGCTTCGCGCCCGACGACTTTGCGCGCCTAAAAAACCGGCTCGTCGTCTCCTTGAGCGGTGACAAGGATGTGCCGGATTCCTATCTTCAGGTGTTGCAATCACGCATCGTTTACAAGAACCACCCTTATCTGAACGACCCCCGCGGCACTGCCGAGTCGGTGGCTCGCCTGACGATTGAGGACGTAAAGCGATTCCATCAAAACATGATGCAGACTTCACGCCTACTGCTCGTCGTGGTAGGCGATCTTGATCCGCAACAGCTCAGGCGAAAGATAGAAACCACCTTCGCCAGGCTCCCGCGCGGCGATTATCGTCCGTCCGCTCCGCCGCCGCTTGTCTTTAGCGCGCAGACGGTGGACGTCACCACGCGCAGTCTGCCAACCAACTATGTGCAGGGAGTCTTTGCCGCGCCGACCTTGAATACGCCTGACATTTACCCGATGCGAATTGCTGCTTCGATTTTGCAGGGCCGGGTCTTCGCGGAAGTCCGTGTTAAGCGCAATCTGTCCTATGCGCCGGACGCATTCCTCGGTAGCCAGGCGGCTAACATTGGAGGCATTTACGTAACCGCCGTAGACGCTAATCAAGCCGTCCGCGTGATGCTGGAGGAGATTGCGCGCCTGCAAACTGAGGAGGTCTCGCCGGAGGAATTGCAGGCTACCGCCCAGCAGTTTCTGACCAAGCACTACCTCGGTCAGGAGACGAACGCGGCGCAGGCCGGTGATCTGGCGCAGGCTGAATTAGTAGGCGGCGGCTGGCGTAACTCGGCCGCTTTCCTTGAACGTCTGGGGGCCGTTACGCCGGCCGAAGTCAAACGAGTTGCCAACACTTACATGCGCAACATTCGCTTTGTCGTACTGGGAGATCCCAAGAGCGTTGATGTCCGTGTTTTTACGGGCCAGGCGGGGAGCTGAGGCCAGGAGGCAGGAGCAGTCGGCAGTCGGCAGGTCAGAACCGCCTGACGTAGGGGAGGGGCTATTCATTCAGCAGGGGCAGTTGGCAGGAATCTGGTCAATTGAAGAATCGCTCCAGGTGAGCCATCATACCGCAGAGCATTCTTCCTACTTCCTCAGCCTTTTCTAAGTTCGAGTTGGTGATCTTCCGACAGATACCCACAGGCGTGAGCGAAATCCAGCCAGACTTGAGTCTCGGTGGCTTCGCCATCTGCGTCGGCCAACTTGCTAACGAACATTTTCGGATATCTTTTCTTGCGGTAGCCTTCGCCGATATTACCTGGGACGCTGCGGGATGCGCGACGAATTTGATCTGTGAGTGAGTATTTTTCTTCGGTTGGAAATTTCTTTGACTCGTAGAAGATTTCCATCGCCAAACTGAACGCTAACTTATAAACCTTGAGATCCTGAAACCTCCGGCAAAACCCATACTGGCTCCTGAGAGGCGTTAATTCCAACCAAGAAATGATAGTGTGAAGGGCGATTGGAGAGAAGCTAAAGTCTATACTGCTACATTGCGCATGATGCAAGAGAACTTGTTGCCGCCGATCCTGCCGCTGCTCCTGCCGTCTGCCTACTGGTTCAGCGTTTCACTCAAGAGCTTTTCATAAAGCTTCATATCGAGCTGGCGAAGAATCTTTGCTTCGCTTAAGGCAAGTCTTTCGTTCCCACTCTCAAAGTAAGCGATAGCAAGGTTGTAGTGGGCGTCCGCATTGTTCGGTCTCAGGCTTGCCGCTCTGGTATATGAAGCAATCGCTTCCGGCATTCTGCCGGCGTAGTAGAAGGCATCACCCAGCTTATTGTGAATTTCATCTGAGTGGGGCTTTAACACGAGCGCCTGCTGGTAAGCTCGAATTCCTTCTTCGGTTTTTCCCTGCTTAACTTTGCAATAACCAACCTGCGCCCAGGCGTCCGCTCGCCCGGGGTTTCTATTGGCTGCCGTTTCGAAATAGCCGAGCGCGTTGTCGTAATTACCCAGCCACAGAGACTCCAGACCCGTTCGATAGGACGAATCCGCAAGGTCGCTGCCACTTCCTTTAGCCGGCAGAATGGGCAGGGATCGAACCTGGCCCGGGCGCATTTTGTCCAACCGCTCCGCGGCGATAGCGAGATTGATGTTTTGTCCATTCGTCACTTTAACGGTGACCATGCCGACAACCTGGCCCTTGAGATTGAAGACCGGACTGCCGCTGTTGCCATGGGAAATCGGCGCCGTGATCTGGATGATCTTACCGACGTTTGGAACTTCTCGAACCGCCGACACAATTCCCTGGCTGACCGAGCCTTCCATTTTAAGTGGATTGCCGATCACAAAGATCGTTTCTCCCTCATCAGGAACTCCGCTTGCCATCTCGCTCGATCGCGTGCGTTCGGTGGGCATATCCACGCGAAGAAGCGCGAGGTCGCCTTCTTCATCCACAGCGATTGTTCCCTCGACGGGAAACACTTTTCCTTTCCCATCGAGCGTCTTGATTTCGCAACGCTGGGCTCCACGAATGACGTGCAGATTAGTGACGACTTGTCCGGGTCGCAGGAAGAAACCGCTCCCGGTCATGAGCGCCTCGCCCTGCGAATCGTAAGTTGCAATGGCAACTACGATTGGCTTAACGCGTTTGACTAATTTCGGAAGAGTCTCCTGGGAGAAGGATGGCGTTACGAAAAGCAGGATGCTTACGCTCAACAGCAGCAACTGGGGGAAGATGCGTTTGTACATAGGCTTAAATTGTAACCGCAACTAGCGGGGAGTCGATTGAAAGGGGAGCTGGGTTAACCCGCTCCCGCCATTAACCATACTACGCCAGGAGCAGGCGAACGGGAAAGGAAAATTCTGCGCGGTCCAGGAGAGGCTGGAAGACAGAACGGCAGCCGGCAGAACAAAGGCAAACACGAACGGCTCCCGGTCAGCTTCCTGCCTGCTGCCCGCACCCAAAGAAAAAGGCCGCCAACTGGTGGCGGCCTCAAGCCATTTACCTAACAGGAATGTCGACAGTGATTATCGAACTATCTCAACTATTCCGATTCGCTGTCCGGTAGGCGTGGAAACTTCATCTTCAACGGTTACCAGCAGGCCAAAGTCGCGCAACGCAGTTTCGGATTGGATCTCCGCTTCGTTGCGTCCCGCGGTATTCACGATCTGTCCGAGTTTGACAAACTTATTGTCCGACGAAACCGCCCATAGGACATAAACCATTCCGGCTGGCGCTTCCTTTAGCTCATGGAACCGCAGCTTCACCTGGGTTGGTCCATCCTTGCGCGGCTTGATGAAGACGTTAGCGCGCGCGCCGGTCATGGCGCCGCTGAAATTGAGCTTCATCTTGGTGTCGTCGCCCCTTTTGTATGCCGGGATGTTGAGCATTGGCACACTGTAAGACGTCGCCGGTGACATTCCAGAAGTAGACGTTGCCGCCACGTTCTCGCCAATCGGGTGCATTGTGTGCGGGATTACGGCAAACCCTTCAGGCACTGAGCTCCTGAACAAGACCTTTGTCATCATCGGATCGTAGGCCGTCAGGCTGGCTTCCGGCGAAGCGATCAGCATGAACTTATCGAGTGATGTAGTCGTGGTAAATTCGCCGAGACCATTGGCGACCGAGATAGGTCCGAGCAATGTTACAGCTCCGGCCGGATCGACGGCATAGAGGTTTAACCCGGTAACGTTTTGTGGGACGCCTGTCAGGTTGAGTTTGATTCTGGTCCCATTGTCATCACGCAAGATCGTGGCGACTCCGTTGGCGCCGGCGATGGTCACGGGATTCAATGCTACAGTTACTTCCTTTTTGACCGGATACTCGATCACGGTGAACGTGCCGTCCGGATGTTGCACGGTCTTGGTAACCGTGGTTGGAGTTTGTCTCACTGTCGTAGTTGTCGTTTGTGCTGCGACGAGGGCCGCTGATGAAAGCGTCATTAGCGCCGCCGCTATGATTGAAATTCGTTTACTCATAGATCTTCCTTGCTCCTTCTAGCTTTTTTAATCCCGATTAAGTTGTGCGGGGGAAATTACAGGTTAGTGCGGTTAGCAGTGGCAAGCATCATGCCGCCGAGAGCGAATTTGAATGCGGTAGTGAACCTGAGGAGGTTAGGGGCGAATCTTCTGGGAAAACCAGCAGAGAATCTGGTGTGGGCGATACAGAATAGTACATATCTGTACGGAATTTATCGTATAAGCATTCGGTTTTCTGGATTCCGCATTTCAGATCCTTCGGCCCGCTGCCGATTCCTCTATCAATTTGGTCAGCCGTTTCAGCCGCGTCTCTTCTTTTTTCGCGCTCACTATCCACCAGTTGACCTGTTTGCGATACCAGGGCGGCCGCCACTGAAAAAACTCCCACGCCGCCTTGTTGGGTTTCAGTTGTCCGGCATAGGGTTGGACCAGCTTTGAAGAAGCGGGGATTCATGAGGATCTACCGGAAGCTCCCAAATAGTTCAGAACTCCTCGGTCGGGGCGTAGCCCGACCGTCAGGGAGGGCTGCTCCCGTCACATAAGCCCTCCCTAACGGTCGGGCCACTGCCACATTTAGTAGCTGTGAAGCTCTTTTATCGCTTTAGCAACGTCAGCGGCCTGCGGGAGGATCACGTCTTCCAGTTGCGGAGCGTAGGCCACGAACGTATCCATGGCAGCAACGCGTCGTACTGGAGCGTCGAGAAATTCGAAGAGTTCATCTGAAATGCGCGCCGCTATCTCAGCGCCGTAGCCAAACGACAACGAATCCTCGTGGGCCACGATCACCCGGTTGGTTTTCTTGACCGTCGCAACGATTGCATCCCAGTCGTAAGGTTGGAGGCTGCGGAGATCGACAATCTCCACGCTGATCCCCTGCTGTTCAGCTTGCTTAGCGGCGACAACTGAACGTTGCACCAGGGCACCGTACGTGATGATCGAAATGTCCTTTCCTTCGCGCGCGGTCCGCGCTTTGCCGAAGGGAATCATGAAATCGTCGGGTGGGTACTGCGATTTGTTATAAGCCTGGCGATAAAGATGCTTATGCTCGAGAAACAACACGGGATCGTCTGCGCGTATGGCTGTGCGCAATAGACCATTCGCGTCAAGCGCGTTCGACGGATAGATAACTCTGAGACCAGGTATCTGCGTAAAGGTGGAGACTCCGGATTGGGAATGATAGACCGCCCCGCCTTTCAAGTAGCCGCCCACCGGCACGCGCATAACCACCGGTGCTTTCCAGTCGTTAGCAGAGCGCCAGCGCAGCAAGGCCAGCTCGTTGCGAATCTGATGCATTGCGGGCCAGATGTAATCGAAGAACTGAATCTCGACCACCGGCTTCAGCCCGCGCGTGGCCATGCCGATCGCGCGACCGACAATGTTGGCTTCAGCGAGAGGTGAATTGAATACGCGCGCGCTGCCAAACTTGCGCTGCAAATTCGCAGTGACTTTAAAGACGCCACCTTTGCCTTTTACCTTTTCCAGAAACTCCTCGCGCGAACAATCCGCCACGTCTTCGCCAAACACCACGATGCGCGGATCGCGGGCCATCTCCGTGTGCAGGCAACGATTGATCAGGTCAACCATGGTGCCCGCGTTTCCGGACAGCTCAGCGCCCTCCTCGGTATCAAACTCTTTCGAAGTCGGATCGACATCCGGTGAGTAAATGTATAGCTTTACCGTCTCGGGCGCTGGTTGAGGACTGGCGAGAGCCTGATCAGCAGCTTCAGTGACCTGGGCATCGATCTCGTCTTTGACCTTCTGAAGTCCATCCTGATCGATGATGTTTTCTTCTACCAACAGGTGGCCAAATCGCTTCACCGGATCGCGCTCAGCGTCCGCCGTGCGCTCCTCGTCAGGACGATAAAGCCTTTCGTCATCGGAAAGCGAATGGGAATACGGCCGAATAACCTTTGCGTGGACCAGAGCCGGACCACGTCGCGCGCGACAGTATTGGACGGCCCGGTGCATCACGTCGAGCGACTCAAGCACGTCGGTACCGTCGCATCGTTGCAGGTAGAGATTCGGGAAATTTTCGACCAGCCGCGAAACATCGCCGCCCGCGGTTTGCACTTCCACTGGAACGCTGATCGCGTAGCCGTTGTCTTCCAACACGAAAAGGACCGGCAGCTTCAGGTTGCAGGCGGTGTTTAGCGCTTCCCAAAACTCACCTTCGCTAGACGTTCCATCGCCAAGCGAAACGTAAACCACTTCATCTTTCTGAAAGTTTGAAGAGCGTTTCCTGAGCTCCTTGATCAACTTAAAGCGATAGGCGGCCTCAGCGCAGCCGACGGCCTGGAGCAGTTGGGTCCCGGTTGGAGACGACTGTGAGACGATGTTGAGTGTCTTGTGACCCCAATGCGATGGCATCTGCCGGCCATGGGAGTTTGGATCCGCTTCGGCCCCGACGGCGGAAAGCAACTGCTCGAGCGGCGTCATGCCGAGTTGGAGACACAGCGCGCGATCCCGATAGTAGGGATAAAACCAATCATAGCCCGGCTTCAAAACCATTCCGGCTGCGACGAGGATGGCTTCATGCCCGGCGCCACTGATTTGAAAGAAGATCTTATTCTGGTTTTTGAGCTGGATCTCTTTATCGTCGAGCTTTCGCGAAAGATACATCGTGCGGTATAGCTCGATCATCTGTTCGCGAGTGAGCTTCGGGCGCTCTCTTATCTCAGGTTGCGTTTTTGGCGCGGCAGCGCGTTGCGGCTGATTAACGCGCTGCGGCTGAGTCGCGGGCTTAGCGGTGGGTCGGACTTCGGGTTGCGACTCTTGCTTAGGAGCCGGCGGAGCAACCGGTTGCGGCACAGGCCGAGGCACCAGCCGAGAAGTGGTTATTGCGGACTTCTTCTCTGATTGGACAGAGTCCTTTTCCTGAGGGGGTGTGGATTTGGCCTTTGCTTTTGGTACAAGTTTTAGGACTTTTAAATCGCTCATAATTGTTATTAATGAAATAGCCACAGAGCGGCGAGAAATCGTAGAGCCCCTCGTGTTGGGGCGAAAGGAGGGGTACTTACTGAGAGACGCCCCTACAATTCTTCCAGCGTCGTTCGGTATTCTTCGGCCATTGATGGATGACCGTGTGCGGTGGCTACGCCGATCCCGCGCTGGTAAGTTTCTCTGGCCTTGTCCCGTTGATCGGTCTTTTCATAAGCGCGCGCCAGCATTCCGAAGGCATTGCCTTCATCTTCCGCGATGGCGAGATAGCGCTCAAGAGTTTCAATCATCTCCGTGGTTTGCCCAGCCTTCTCATATTCCTTCGCCAGGCCAAACAGTATATTGCTGTTGACTGGATCGTTCACCAGCATCTGCTTGAAGATTTCGATTCTGGATGTGGCCATAGCGTCGAGTGAGCAGTAAGCAGTGAGCTGTGAGCAGCAAAAACAAACTGCTTACAGCTTACCGCTCACTGCTTACTTCCCAATGAGCAGCTTCGCAATCGTCTGCAACTGCATATTCGACGTTCCTTCGTAGATCGCGCCAATCTTGGAATCGCGCCAGAATTTTTCCACTGGATAGTCTTTAACGTAGCCGTAGCCGCCGTAAAGCTCAATGGCCAGTGAACTAATTCTCTCGGCAGCGCGCGAAGAATAGAGCTTGGCCATCGCCGCCTCTTTCACGAAGTTCATCCCCGCGTCCTTCATCCGCGCTGCGTTATAGACCATTAGGCGCGCGGCTTCGAGTTCTGTGGCCATCTCGGCTAGTTGAAACTGAACCCCCTGAAACTGATTGATGGACTTGCCAAACTGTTGACGCTCACCGGTGTAGGCAATGGCAGCATCCAGCGCCCCGCGCGCGATGCCGATCATCTGAGCGCCGATACCAATCCGGCCCTCGTTCAGCGTTTCAATAGAAGTCTTGTAGCCTTTGCCGACTTCGCCGAGCACATTTTCTTTGGGGACCGTGCAGTCCGCCAGAATCAACTCCGTCGTCGAAGACGCGCGAATGCCGAGCTTGTTCTCTTTCTTGCCCACTGAGAAACCTTCGAAGGCTTTCTCAACGATGAATGCAGTTATGCCGCGATAACCAGCCTCCGGATTGGCATTCGCAAACAAGACAAAGACTTCGGCTTCGTTTCCATTTGTGATCCAGAGCTTCTGGCCGTTGATCAGATAATGGTCACCTTTATCCACGGCGCGAGTTTGCATGGCGAAAGCGTCCGACCCCGAGCTCGCTTCACTCAACGCGTAAGCTCCGACACTTTCGGTCGCGAGTTTGGGTAAGTATTTTTCCTTTTGCTCCTGGTTTCCCCAGTGGATGAAGCTGTTGTTGACGAGCGTATTCTGCACGTCGACGAGGACGCCAACGGAAGCGTCAACCCGCGAGAGCTCTTCAACGGCCAGGATCGCAGTAAAGAAAGATGCGCCGGCGCCGCCAAACTCTTCCGGCGTCTCAATGCCCATCAGGCCAAGATCGAAACACTGTTTGATAAGTGCAGGATCGAGTTTGCTGTGCTCGTCCATTTCTTCGACGCGCGGGCGCAGTTCGCCTTCGGCAAACTCACGCACGCTCGAACGAAACATCTGCTCGTCTTCGGAAAGGGTCGTTAGCGGACGACCAGCAAGCTCTGCAATAGCTGTTTGAGATTGACTCATCTTCACCTGATTCCGTATCGAATTGTTTTCGTGGAAAATTCCCAAGCATCATAATCAACGCAAAACTAAAAAGGCAAAGCCGCAACGCAGACCGACGACGATTATCACCTGAGCTTTAGCGGGCGAGTGCGCCCGCGATCCCGGTAAAACGAAGCGAATAGCTGTTGCCGGAATCGATTGAGCGTGTGATACCGTACTTTTTTTTGCATCCCTGCACCGGAAAAGGACGAACTCGGTTGGAAAAAGAACCACAGGGAATCCCGGACAAATCAAGTCAGGCAGGAAGTAAAAAGGCCAGGAACAAGAAACTGGCGCGCTTCGGAATTGTTTTTGCCGTCTTAGGCCTACTGCTCTTCGCTTACTTTGTCAGGAAAGCGGGCGTCTCCCAAATCATCGACGGCATCAAGCGACTGGGTTTCGGGTTCCTACTCATTCTGGCAATTTCCTCCACTCGCCACATGGTCCGTGCACTCGCCTGGACGAAATGTTTTGAGGCCCCCTACAGTCTCCGCTTTCGCGACGCCTTTGCCGCGAGGCTGATGGGCGACGCGGTGGGCAATATCGTTCCGCTCGCCAGCGCCGCCGTTTCTGAACCATCAAAAGCTGCTTTTGTAACCAATCGCGTGCCGCTGCTGGCCAGCCTGTCAGCGATCGCACTTGAGAACATTTTCTACAGTCTCTCTGTGGTGCTGTTTATTTTCTCCGGAACAGCAACGCTGCTGCTGAGTTTCTCGTTGCCCAAGGGACTGCGTTACGCAAGCATTGCCGCGCTCTTCGTGACGCTGGCGGTTGTCCCCCTTGGTTATCTCGTCGTTCGCAAGCGGTTGAAGTTTGTGAGTGGCCCGATGTCCTTTTTGTATGGCCGAGGCATCGCGCGTGTCTGGATGGAAAAAGGAATACCAGGGGCAAAAGCGCTCGAAGATCGCATCTACGGTTTTTATCAGGGAAACAGCAATCTGTTCGCCGGCATTTTTCTGCTTGAGCTTTGCTTCCATGCTGCGGGCGTCACTGAAATTTACATCACCCTTTGGTTCATTAGCGATGTGGTAGCGCCGACTCTGCTGACCGCCTTCGTACTCGAATCTGTTAACAGAGTGATTATTGTCGTGTTCAAGTTTATCCCGTTCCGGACCGGTGTCGATGAGGGAGGTACGGGAAAGGTTTCGGTCGTGCTGGGGTTTACCGATGCCATTGGCGTGACCCTTGCCATCGTGCGCAAAGCACGCGACCTTTTCTGGACCGCGGTGGGGATGGCGCTGATTTTGCGACGCGGCTTGTCACTGAAGAACTTAGAACAAGGTTAACGGGGACGAGCGACGATCGGCAGAGGGAACGATCGCGACCGGTGAGTCGGTTGAAGAAAGTGCAGTGCCCTAACTACGATTCGACGCGTAGCGTCGGTATGAAATTAGCCCGGCGTTTAACGCCGGGATCCAGGTGAGTTATCGTCTCGTCGCGTAGCGACGATTGAATCAAGCTTCAGGCCTCGCTATGCGACGCGCGCACGCGGATGACCCTTCCCATCCTTGAAGGCCGGGCTAACTTCATGCCGACGCTACGCGTCGATTGTGATTCAATCAG
>Ga0136617_10005083_pt1 | contig 11759 bp, 12 predicted proteins | sample AntDrymUQ3222106_2_FD_129672 | JGI IMG/M metagenome (GOLD analysis project Ga0136617, IMG submission 129672) | Polar desert sand microbial communities from Dry Valleys, Antarctica - metaG UQ322 (21.06) | ecosystem: Environmental > Terrestrial > Soil > Desert | place: Antarctica: Dry Valley...
GGCGGCGCCACCCACCCCGAGCTGCTCGGCCTGGAGAACACCATGACGGCGTTCCGGCACGCCGCCGCGCTCGGCTACACCTACCTCGAGACCGATGTGCACGCGACGCGAGACGGGGTGCTGCTGGCCTTCCACGACACGGTGCTCGACCGGGTGACCGACACCAGGGGCGACGTGCTCGGGGCGTCGTACGGGGAGATCGCGCGGGTACGGATCGGCGGCCGCGAACCCATCCCGACGCTCGAGGGCCTCCTCGACGCGCTGCCCGGCGTGCGCGTCAACATCGACCTCAAGTCCGAGGCCGCCGTGCCGCTCCTGGCGCGGCTGATCGAGCAGCGGCAGGCGTACGACCGGGTGCTGGTGGGCTCGTTCTCGCTGCGCCGGCTCAACCGATTCCGGCGGCTCACCGGTGGCCGGGTGCCGACCTCCGCGGCGCCGCTCGAGGTCGTCGCCTTCCGGTTCCTCCCCTCGGGGCGGCTGGCCGACATGGTGACCCGCGGACGGGTCGCGGCGCTCCAGATCCCCCACCGGCGCGGCCGGGTCACCGTGACCACCCCCGGCCTGGTCCGGCGCGCGCACCGGGCCGGTAAGCACGTGCACTCATGGACCGTCGACAACGCCGAGGAGATGATCGAACTGCTCGACCGTGGTGTCGACGGCCTGATCACCGATCGCACCGACATACTCAGGGACGTGCTCGCCGCCCGCGGGCAGTGGAGGGGACAGCCATGAGCGCAGCGCCTGCCGGCATCGCCGACCTCGGGCCGCTCGACCGGGCCCACGAGCAGAAGGCGTGGTACTGGTACGACTGGGCCAACAGCGCCTACACGACGACCATCGGCACCGTCTTCTTCGGCCCCTACTTCATCAGCCTGGCGGAGAACGCCGTCGGCGAGGGCGGCCGGTTCGAGCTCGCGACCTTCAGCCTGCCGCCCGGATCGCTGTTCTTCTGGCTGATCACCCTGTCCACGATCCTCTCGGCGCTGCTGCTGCCGCCACTGGGGGCGTACGCCGACCGCACGTCGGACAAGAAGGGGCTGCTCGGTCTCTTCGCCTGGACGGGCGCCGGCTTCGCCGCGCTGATCTTCCTGGCGACCGGTGACAACTGGTGGCTCGCCGCCATCGGCATCGTCGGCGGCAACCTCTGCTTCGGCGCGGCCGGCGTCATCAACGACTCCATCCTGCCGCTGATCTCCACCGAGGACGAACGCGACCACGTCTCCTCGCGCGGGTGGGCCTTCGGCTACCTCGGCGGCGGTCTGCTGCTGGTGCTCAACCTCGCCGTCTACCTCGGGCGGGACGCGATCGGGCTCGATGAGGGCCTCGCCGCCCGGCTGTGCATGCTCTCGGCCGCCGTTTGGTGGGCCGGGTTCACGCTGATCCCGTACCTCCGGCTGCGCAACCACCCACCGCAGCACGTCGTCGCCACCCACGAGGGCGGCGTGCTGCGCCAGAGCTTCGGACAGCTCCGCGCCACACTGCGCGACCTCCGCCGCTATCCGGTGGCACTCACCTTCCTGCTCGCCTACCTGTTCTTCAACGACGGCATCCAGACCGTGATCGCCTCCGCGTCGGTCTTCGGCGCCGAGGAGCTGGGCCACAGCCAGACCGTGCTCATCGCCACGATCCTGATGGTGCAGTTCGTCGCCTTCGGCGGCGCCCTGCTCTTCGGCCGGTCTGCAGGGCGGATCGGGGCCAAGCGCACCATCCTCGCCGGGCTGGTGGTCTGGATGGTGATCGTGACCGTGGCGCTCTTCCTCCCGGCCGGCAACGTGGCGCTCTTCCTCTCCCTGGGCGCCGCGATCGGCATCGTCCTCGGCGGCACCCAGGCCCTCGCACGCTCCTACTTCTCGCTGCTGATCCCGCGGGGCAAGGAGGCGGAGTACTTCAGCTTCTACCACGCGATGGACCGCGGCACCTCGTGGTTCGGCACCGCCACCTTCGGCATCGTGCTGGCTGTCACCGACTCCTACCGGCCGGCGATCTTCGCGCTCATCGTCTTCTTCCTGGTGGGCGGACTGCTGCTGCTCCGGGTCGACACCGAGCGGGGCATCCGGGAGGCCGGCAACGCCGTCCCGTCGGTTCTCTGACCTCCGGCGCCCGGCTGGGGCGTGTCTGAATCCCCCGTCCAGGCGGTCCACGATCTCGTGGCCTCGGCGGCCGAATCGGGGAATCTTGCAGGCACCCGTACCGTTGGACTTTTCACATCGTTGAACACGGTGATGCCTTTTGGCACGCCGCGGCCGAGAGCTGATCGCGCTGCTGCGGCGCCGACGGGGGAACTTCAACCAAGGAGGTGGCTCATGGCGGAGCGAACGCTGCGCGGAGCCCGACTCGGAGGCCAGAGCTTCGAGGACGAGCGCGGGATCGAGTTCGCCGCGCGACAGCAGGTCGGCTACCGCTGCGACCGAGGACACGAGTTCGAGGTCACCATGTCGGTGGAGGCGGACATCCCCGCGAGGTGGGAGTGCCCGCGCTGCGGGGCCCCCTCGCTGAACGTCGACGGCATCCTGCCCGAGGCCAAGGCCGAGAAGCCCGCCCGCACCCACTGGGACATGCTGCTCGAGCGCCGCTCCGAGAAGGAGCTCGAGGACATCCTCAAGGAGCGCCTGGAGCTGTTGCGCGGAGGCGAGATCGGACCCGCCCACCTGCACCGCCCGACGCGCAAGAAGCGGGTCAGCTGACCACCGTCGTGACCCGCTAGTCGTCGTCGACGACCTCGCCCCGGATCACCGGTCCCTCGTCGGATGGTCCGGGGCGTCGTACGTCGCCCCCTGCTCGGTCCTGGGGCGGCCCGGAGGCCAGCAGCCGGCGCGCGACGGCCTGCGCCAGCACGCGCCGGGCCAGCGGCCGGGTCACGGGCAGGATCAGCAGCACGCCGACGGCGTCGGTGACGAAGCCCGGCGTCAGCATCAAGGTGCCGCCGATGAGGATCAGTGCTCCGTCGGCGAGCTCGCGGTGCGGCATCCGCCCGGTCTGCAGGGCCCTGGTCAGCGCCTGCCACGCCCGACCGCCCTCGCGGCGGACCAGCCAGGTGCCGATCACGCTGGCGAGGATCAGCAGCAGGATGGTCCACCAAGCACCGATGACCTGCCCGATCTGGACGAGCACGAAGATCTCCAGCAGCGGGACGCCGACGAACGCCGCCACCAGCAGCGGCGGCAGCCACCGCCGCCGCCGGCTCACGGCCGCCCGCCCCGGGAGCACGCCCACCGGCGTGCCTGGTCGGCGCGCTCGCGCAGCCCCCAGGCGGTGACCCGCCGCAGCGACTCGGCAGCCACCGACGGACCCATCTTGGAGTCTCCACGGACCCGCTCGACGAACTCGATCGGGACCTCGCGTACGACCAGGCCGGCCCGGACGACGCGGACGGCCAGGTCGGTCTGGAAGACGTAGCCGGTCGAGCGCACGGTCTCGAGCTCGATCTTCTCCAGGGTCTCGCGGCGATAGAGCCGGAAGCCGGCCGTCGTGTCGCGTACGCCTAGGCCGAGCAGCAGCCGTACGTAGAGGTTGCCGCCGCGCGAGAGCGCCTGCCGGTAGAGCGGCCAGTTGACCACGCGGCCGCCGGGCACCCACCGCGAGCCGATGACGAGGTCGGCGTCGGCCAGCGCGCCGAGCAACCGGTGCAGCTGCTCGGGCCGGTGGGACCCGTCGGCGTCCATCTCGCCGATCACGTCGTAGCCGGCATCGAGGGCGACGCGGAAGCCGTGGAGGTAGGCCGCCCCGAGCCCCTCCTTGCGGTCGCGGTGCACCACGTGGACGCGCTCGTGGTCGAACGCGAGCCGGTCGGCGACCTCCCCCGTACCGTCCGGAGAGGCATCGTCGACGACGAGCACGTGGACGTCGGGGTGGGTCTCTCGCAGCCGGCCGACCACCCAGGACAGGTTGGCCGCCTCGTTGTAGGTCGGCACCACCATGCAGACCTCGCCCTCGGCCCAGCCCACGCCGCTCATGCCTCCCCACCCTCGATCCGCTGCCGTCGACGATACGGGAGCACGCCCAGCAGCAGCCCCACCACGGTGACGGCGATGGCCGCCCGTCCGGGCCACGCCCCGAGACGTACGCCGGGGGTCAGCTCGTCGGCCAGCTCGATCTGCTCGACGAGCACCTCCTGGGTGCGGATGCCGGCCCGCGCCACCACCGTCCCATCGGGGGCGATGACGCCCGAGACCCCGTTGGTCGCGGCGACCAGGACGTAGCGCCCGGTCTCGACGGCCCGCAGCCGGGAGATCTCGAACTGCTGCTCGATCTGCGAGGTCTGCACGAACATCGCGTTGCTGGTCTGGACGGTGACCAGCTGGCCGCCGGAGCGCAGCTGCTCGTGGATCCCGTCGTCGTAGGCCACGTCGAAGCAGATGGCGTCGGCCACCAGGGTGTCGCCGACCGCGAGCGGCTCGGCGCGGGTGCCGCCCAGCATGTCGCGCGGAATCAGCCGGAGCTGTCCGAAGCTGCCGATGCCGAAGTCCCGCCAGGGGATGTACTCGCCGAACGGCACGGGGTGCCACTTGCTGTAGCGGTCGCCCGCGCCGGTGCCGGGCTGCCAGACGATCCCCTGGTTGAGGACGTGCTCGCTGCCGGCGTCGACCATCGCCCCGACCAGCAGCGGCACCTGGACCGCGGCACTGGCCTCCTCGATGCCGGCGTTGACCTCGACGTCGAGGAACGGGTCGACGGCCGTGGAGTTCTCCGGCCAGACCACGAAGTCGGGTGCCTGCTGCTCCCCGGCCGCCACCTGCTCGGCGAGCTCGACCGTGGCGTCGACGTGGTTGCGGGTGACCTGCCGGTGGTCGAGCAGGATGTCGGTGCCGTCGCCGGGGACATCGCCCTGGACGACCGCCACAGTCCGCTCCCCCACCGTGGGCACCGTCCACGGCGCCAGCGCCGGGGCCATGCTCACCGCCACCACCGCTCCGCCGACCAGGGCCGCGCGCCACCGGTCGGGACCGGTGAGGACCCCCGCCAGGAGTGCTCCGAGGACGGCGAGCAGGTAGGACAGCCCGGCCATCCCGACGTAGGCCAGAGAGTCCTGCCAGGGCGTCTCCGCGACGGCGTACGACAGGCGTCCCCACGGCATCCCGCTGAAGGGCCAGTCGGACCGGATGGTCTCGACCGCCACCCACGCCGCGCCGAACCACCAGGCCCCTCCGCGACGCCGCAGCAGCACCGCGGCGGCGGCACCAAGCGGCGCGAAGTAGGCGGCCTCGACCCCCGCGAGGCCGAGCCAGGGTCCGACGCCGACGGCGCGCATCCAGAACAGCAGCACGACCTGGAAGCCGATCCCGAAAGCCAGGCCCGGGAGCCAGGCGCGGGGGGCGGGGAGGCCGCGGACGCAGAGGACGAGGCCGGCCACCCCGAGCGGCAACAGCACGGCGAGGCCGACGGGCTCGAAGGCCTGGGCCAGCAGGGCACCGGCCAGCAGCGCGCACGTCGACCGGAGGAGCACGGGGCAAACGTACCCGGCGCGGCCAGCGGAGAGGGAGCCGAGGGACGGCAGTCTGCAGTGCCGGAAGGGCTCTCAGTCCTTCGGGCCGACCCGCGACCGACCGGCTGTCGGCAACGGGAAGTTGTCTAGGGAACCCGAGAGCCCTTCCGCGTCCGTCCCCACGGGTGCAGGACCGACCTCCGTGAACGAGGTCGGACGGATGGTGGTGCCCCACCTCCGACCCATCACTCGGACGGCGGTCCCGCGAGCCGCGAACTGCACGACGGACACGTGCACCTTCGGTCGGCGCGGGTGCTCCTGTCAACCGGCGGATGACCTGCGCGAACGCGCGAAGCCGCAGGTCAGCGAGGGTCCCCGGACGAGCGAATCGGCGGGGATATTTTGCGTTTCCCGGCGTGTCGGCGACCGCCGCGCCCGGGGGCACCGCAGCTCATCCCGGGACGACGACGGTGCCGGTCGCGGTCGTCGCGAGCAGGGGCGGGTCGAGGACCTCGGCTGCGCCCGGCCGGTCGGCCCTCGCGGCTCCCCGGGCGACAACGTGGACGGCGAAGCTCAACTCACGCGAACGGGTGCCGACGCGAGTGATCTCGCAGCTGATCTCGAGCACGTCGCCGGCGCGTACGGGCGCCGTGAACTGCACGTCGGAGTAGGACGCGAAGAGCCCCTCGTCGCCATCGGTGACGATGCACATCTCGGTGGCGACGTCGCCGAAGAGCCCGAGGCTGTAGGCGCCGTCGACGAGATCGCCGGCATAGTGGGCGTGGGCGTACGGCACGTAGCGGCGATGGACGACGCGGGCGCCGACCCGGGCGCGGGTGGGAGCCATCAGCAGGCCTTCCGGGTGGGGCGGTCGGTGATCCGGTGGACGATGAAGCTGGCCACCTCGGCCGGGGTGGTGCCGCGGCTGAAGACCCGGTCAACGCCGAGCTCGTCGGCCATCGCCTCGTCGAACCGGGGCCCTCCCACGATCAGCAACGGCTGCCGCCCGGCCTGGTAGGACTCCCGGAACGCCGCCGACATCTCGCGGGTGTTGTGCAGGTGGGCGTCACGCTGGGTGACCACCTGGGAGACCAGGACCGCGTCGGCCTCCTCGGCCAGCGAGCGATCCACCAGCTGCGGCACCGAGACCTGGGCGCCGAGATTGACCACCTTGATCTCGCGGTAGTACTCCAGCCCCTTCTCCCCCGCGAACCCCTTGATGTTGAGGATCGCGTCGATGCCGACCGTGTGGGCGTCGGTACCGATGCACGCGCCGACCACGACCAACCGCCGCCGCAGCGAGCGCTTGATCGCGGCGTTGGCCTCCTTGGGAGTCAGCAGCGGGAAGTCGCGCTCGACCACCTGGACCTGGCTCGGGTCGACGAGGTGGGTGACCCGTCCGTAGACGACGAAGAACGTGAAGCCCTCACCCATCGGCTTGCTGTGGGCGACCAGCGCGGGCTCCATGCCCATCTTGCGGGCCAGCTGGAGGGCGGCGCCGTCGGCGACCTTGGAGTGGGCGATCGGCAGCGTGAAGGACAGCTGCACCATGCCGTCGCCGGTGGTGTCGCCGTACGGACGGATGGGCCCGGTGGTCATCGGCCTGCCTCCAGCAGCTCGGTCGCGGGGTTGTAGTAGGCGTCGGACTTGCGGGCGACACCCTCGAGGCCGCGACCGCCGTCGGCGGGCCGCTTCATCAGCCCGAAGGTGCCGTCGGCGATCGCCGCGAGCAGCGGCGGGTGCCCTGAGGAGTCGCCGTCGCGGGCGATCTTGTCGAGCAGCCCGATCGTCTCGCCGAGGACCTGGTCGGCCCGCTGCTCGATGAAGCCGCCCGGGGCGGGCCGGAAGTCCTCGTGGAGCTTGCCGGCCGCGTTCATCACGTACCGCACGTTCTGGAGCGCGAGGTCGCGGTCGGAGAGCCACGGCGTCACCACGGCCTCGGTCATCATCCCGACCAGCAGGATGCTCTGGCCGGTGAGCGCACCCACCAGGTTGAAGAACCCGTCGAGGAGATAGCCGCGGAAGACGTCACCGGTCATGTGGCGGGTCGGCGGCATCCACTTCAGCGGGGCGTCCGGGAAGAGCGCACGGGCCAGCAAGGCGTGGGCGAGCTCGAGGCGGAACGAGTCGGGTACGTCCGGGTCGATCTCGAAGGCGTGGCCGAGGCCGAGCTGCCAGTCCTCGAGGCCCGCCTCGCGGGCGAAGTACTCGTTGAGCAGCTGGCTGGTGGTGACGGTGTGGGCGGCCTCGATCGCGTCGGCGGTGGTGAGGTAGTTGTCCTCGCCGGTGTTGATAATGATCCCCGCGCGGGCGTGCACCTGGCGGCTGAAGCGCTGGTCGACGAAGGTGCGGACCGGGTTGATGTCGCGGAACAGGATCCCGTACATCGAGTCGTTGAGCATCATGTCGAGCCGCTCGAGGCCGGCCAGTGCAGCGATCTCGGGCATGCAGAGTCCCGAGGCGTAGTTGGTGAGCCGGATGTAGCGGCCCAGCTCGCGCGAGGTCTCGTCGAGGGCCGCCCGCATCAGCCGGAAGTTCTCCTGCGTCGCGTACGTGCCGGCGAAGCCCTCGCGGGTGGCGCCCTCGGGCACGAAGTCGAGCAGCGACTGCCCGGTGCTGCGGATCACCGCGATCACGTCGGCGCCGGCGCGGGCGGCCGCCTGGGCCTGCGGGATGTCCTCGTGGATGTCGCCGGTGGCGACGATCAGGTAGATCCAGGGTGTGGCGGGAGCGTCGCCGACGTCGGCGATCAACCGCTCGCGCTCGTCGCGGCGCTCGTCGATCCGGGCGATGCCGGTCCCGACCGCGCCGCGCGAGGCCTCGGTCGCCCGGCTCGCGTCGCGCCCCTCGGGCATCCGGAAGCGGACCGAGCCCGCTCCCGCCTTCTGGGCGAGGGTGGTGAGGTCGTCGGCGTCGCCGCGGAGCAGGGCGTCCCAGACCGGCAGCGCCAGGCCGTGCTCGAGGCCGACGTCGGCGCGTACGGCCTCCGCGAGCCGGTTGACCCACGGGGTCCCGTCGGGGTCGGCGCCGGCGAGGCCGGCGAGGCGCAACGTGGCCCGCTCCACCGAGACGGTCGTGTGCTGCTGGGCGAGGGTGACGACGGGGAGGCCGACGGTGCGCGCGAGCGACCTCGCCTCCTCGACGCGTGCCTGGTCGAGGTCGAGGCTCGCCCCTCCCCCGGTCGAGCTGCTCATAGTCGCTCCTCGAAGAGTCGTCGTACGCCGTCATGGTGCCGCAGCAGCCGCAGCGCGTGCTCGGCGTGGCCGGGGGCATAGCCGTTGCCGACCAGCATCGTCACGTCGGCGGCCAGCCCCTCGGCGCCCAGCGCGGCGGCGGAGAACGAGGTGGCCATGGAGAAGAAAATGACCGTGCCGCGCTCTGCGGTCGCCAGGATCGCGCCGCCCTCGCAAGCCGGTACGTCGACGCAGACGACCGTCACGTCGGCCGGTCCCCCGGCGGCGGCGACGGCGTCGCGCAGCGCGATCGGGTCGCGGGCGTCGGCCACCACGACCTCGTCGGCGAGCGCCGCGGCCTCGAGCCGGTCGGCCTCGGCACGGTGCGGGACCACGCCGATGGTGCGTGCGGCTCCCGCGTCGCGCGCGGCCGCCAGGCTCAGCGAGCCCGACTTGCCGGCGCCACCGATCACGACGACCACCGGCCCGACGGAAGGTACGCCGCGACTCGACCCCCGTGGCTCTGGCCCTGCATCAGGCACCCCGGAACCTTCGGCAGGGCGGTGACCCCCGGCGTACTGCCTCACCACCCGAGCAGTCAGCGCCGGCGCTCCGCAGACGTCCATCACGGCCAGGCTGAGCTCCGGCGTGAGGTCGTCGGGCAGCACGGCGGCGATCGAGCGGCCGAACAGGATGGCGTAGCCGTCGCACGGGACCTGCCCGCTGCGGCCGTCCCACCGCTCGAGCCCGTCCTCGATGACCAGCGGAGTGAGGGTGAGGGAGACCAGGGTGGCGACGCGATCGCCCACCCCGAGCCCGAGCGGGGACTCCGGTCCGACCTCCTCGACCGTGCCGACGAGCATGCCGCCGGAGCCGGTCTCGGGGTTCTGCATCTTGCCGCGCGCCGCGACGATCTCGAGCACCTCGGCCCGGACCGCCCCACCGTCGGCAGTGCCGTCGCCGCCCGCGTGCTTGCGCTCGAGCTGGCGGAACGAGGCGGCGTCGAGGTTCAGCCGCTCGACGCGGATCCGGACCTCGTCGGGCCACAGCTCCGCTCGGGTGTCGAGGCGCCGGGCCGCCTGCGGCAGCACGATCGCGTCGTCCAGAACCCGGTGAAGACCGGTCGGGTCGCCGATCACATTTGCGCGCACAAGGGCACTCTAACGACAGATCTTCCGGCGAGTCATTCGACAGGCCGGATTATCGCCGTTTACGCTGGGGTCATGAGCATCGAGACCGCGATCGACCTGGAGACGGGTCAGCCCTATCCGTACTCACGCGTCGAGCTCGTCGAGCCCGACTGGACGCGCTTTCCCGGCTGGAAGGACGTCACCTCCGCCGAGTGGGCGTCGGTGCAGTGGCAGCGCGCCCACTGCGTCAAGAACACCCGTCAGCTGCGCGAGCTGCTCGGCGACCTGGTCGACGAGCGGTTCTACCTCGACCTCGAGCGCGACCAGGCCGAGCGCGCCACCATGTCGATGCTGATCCCCCCGCAGATGATGAACACGATGGCGCCGACGTCGACGCCCGGCGGTCCCGGCTCGCTGACGGACGCGTTCTACGCCGACCCGATCCGCCACTACATGATCCCGGTCTTCTCCGACCGGCGCACCGACTGGTCCTCCCACCCCCACGCCACGCGCGACTCGCTCCACGAGCACGACATGTGGGCGACCGAGGGGCTGACCCACCGCTACCCCACCAAGGTGCTGGCCGAGCTGCTGCCGACCTGCCCTCAGTACTGCGGCCACTGCACGCGGATGGACCTCGTCGGCAACTCCACCCCGACGATCGACAAGCTGAAGTTCGTCGGCAAACCCCACGACCGGCTCGGCGACATGCTCGACTACCTGCGGCGTACGCCCTCGGTGCGCGATGTCGTGGTCTCCGGTGGTGACGTGGCGAACATGCCATGGCCCCGACTCGAGGCCTTCCTGACCCAGGTGCTCGAGATCGACAACGTCCGCGACATCCGGCTGGCCACCAAGGCGCTGATCGGCCTCCCCCAGCACTGGCTGCAGCCCGACGTCGTCGAGGGTGTCAGCCGGGTCGCCACGATCGCCCGCTCGCGCGGGGCGTCGATCGCGATCCACACCCACGCCAACCACGCCAACTCGGTCACCCCGCTCGTCGCCGAGGCCGCGCGGGCGATGCTCGACGCCGGCCTGCGCGACGTACGCAACCAGGGCGTGCTGCTCAACGGCGTCAACGCCGACCCGCACGCCCTGCTCGACCTGTGCTTCCGGCTGCTCGATGGCGCGCAGATCATGCCGTACTACTTCTACATGTGCGACATGATCCCGTACTCCGAGCACTGGCGGGTCTCGGTCGCCGACGCGCAGCGGCTGCAGCACCACATCATGGGCTACCTGCCGGGCTTCGCGACGCCGCGGATCGTCTGTGACGTGCCGTTCGTGGGGAAGCGCTGGGTGCACCAGCTGGCCGACTACGACCAGGTGCGGGGCATCTCGCACTGGACGAAGAACTACCGCACCTCCATCGAGACGGGTCCTCAGGGCGACCCCGAGGCACTGACGCGGACCTACGACTACTACGACCCGATCCACACCCTCCCCGAGGAGGGCCAGCGGTGGTGGGCCGAGCACGGCCGGCTCGACGAGACCGCATTGAAGGCGGCCGAGATGGCCGAGGCATCGCGTCGTACGGCGGCACTGCAGGCGTACTGAGCTGAAGCACGCCAGATACCGTCCAGGCATGAGCCGGGATCAGATCACCGTCGAGCGGGTCGTGCCTGAACCTGCCAACGCGATCTCCGACCTGCTCGCCGACCCGGAGCGACACCTCGAGATCGACGGCTCCGGGTCGGTGCAGCGCTCACGCGACGGCAGCCGCCGGCTCCGGCCGCTGGCGCCCGGGCTGCTCTCCAGGCTCGTCACCGGCCGCACCTGGCGCTACGAGTGAACCCAGTCGCAGGCGGCACCCGGGTCCGCGAGACCTGGGACATCTCCACCGAGGCTCCGCTCGCCCGCCCGGTGGTTCGCCGGATTGGTCCCGCGACCTGGCGCAACATGACCACCACCCTCGGGCGGATCGAGCAGTAGGTCACCCGCGGGGACTCGCGCTCGGGGTTACACACCCACCTGCGTATGTGCCCGAGCAGTTCGACTAGCTTCATAGCAACCTCGGAGTGGTGCGAGGGGGGA
>Ga0136617_10005084_pt1 | contig 11759 bp, 12 predicted proteins | sample AntDrymUQ3222106_2_FD_129672 | JGI IMG/M metagenome (GOLD analysis project Ga0136617, IMG submission 129672) | Polar desert sand microbial communities from Dry Valleys, Antarctica - metaG UQ322 (21.06) | ecosystem: Environmental > Terrestrial > Soil > Desert | place: Antarctica: Dry Valley...
CGGCGAGCTTCCCGGCCGTCTCGAGGACCTGGTCAGCCTGCCCGGGATCGGGCGCAAGACGGCCAACGTCATCCTCGGCAACGCGTTCGGTGTTCCCGGCATCACGGTGGACACCCACTTCGGTCGGCTGGTCCGGAGGTGGGGTTGGACGAGCGAGCAGGACCCGGTCAAGGTCGAGCAGGCGGTCGCGGAGCTGGTACCGCGCCAGGAGTGGACGCAGCTCTCGCATCAGGTGATCTTCCACGGTCGCCGGGTGTGCCACGCCCGCACGCCGGCCTGTGGCGTGTGCACGCTCGCCGCCGACTGCCCCTCCTACGGCCTCGGCCCGACCGACCCGGTCAAGGCCGCCGCGCTGGTCAAGGGCCCGGAGACCAGCCATCTCCTCGCGCTCGCCGGGATGCCGCCCGTCGAGCATCCGCCACCGGTCGAGGCGCCCGTCGAGGCCACCACGTGAGGCCTGGCTGGCGTCGCTGGCGTGGCGAGATCGTCGCGACCGCTCTGGTGGTGGTCCTCGCGGTGGTCGGAGTGATCGCCCTGTGGCCGCGCGGTGCGGCCGAACCCGGCGCCGCCGCCACCACGGCGGCCACCACCGACCCGGCACCCGACGACTCCGCGCTCGTCGCACTGCGGCAGCGGGCCGCGCTGCAGCCCTGCCCCGCGGCAACGAGCACCACCGCCGTGACGCCGGCCGGGCCGCTGGCCGGGCTGCGGGTGCCGTGCCTCGGCGCGCCGGGCGAGGTCGACCTCGGCCGCGCACTCGGCGGGCGTCCGGCGCTGCTGAACCTCTGGGCGTCGTGGTGCGAGCCGTGCCGCGCCGAGCTGCCCGCGCTGGCGGAGTACGCCGGGCGGCCCGGCGCCGTCGCGGTGCTGACCCTGAACGTGCGGGACATGCCTGACCGGGCGCTCGCGCTGCTGGCCGATCTCGGAGTCCGGCTGCCGGCCGTCTCCGACCCGGACGGCGCGCTGCGGGCGGCGTTGCGGGCTCCGCCGGCCCTGCCGATCAGCTACGTGCTGCGCGCCGACGGCAGCGTCGTGCGGGTGGACCCGCCGACCCCGTTCCGCTCCGCGGACGACGTCGCAGGGGCGGTCGCGCGCTACACCGGCGGTGCGGCGTGAACACCGGCGAGCGTGCCGCCGGCGGCACGCCGGGGAGCCCGGCGGTGGACCCGGACGCCGCGCCGGACTGGCTCGCGCCGCTGGTGGCGGCCGCCGCCCAGCTCGACACGGCGGACTTCGGCGCGCAACGCCTCCCGCCGCCCCCACCCGAGGACGGCGCCATCGACGCCGAGAAGGACGCCGCGGTGCTCGTGCTGTTCGGCCACGGCGCGCGCGGGCCGGACGTGCTGCTGATCGAGCGCGCCAGCGGACTGCGCCACCACGCGGGCCAGGTCGCCTTCCCCGGGGGCAGCACCGACCCAGGCGACGCCGACCACGTCGCGACCGCGCTGCGCGAAGCCGCCGAGGAGACCGGGGTGGACCCGTCGGGAGCTCGTCCGATCGCGGTGCTTCCGCAGCTGTTCGTGCCGCCGACGGGGTTCCGCGTCACGCCGGTGCTCGCACACTGGTTCGAGCCGGTGGCTGTCGCACCGGGCGACCCGGGCGAGACCGCGGCCGTCATCCGGGTGCCGCTGAGCGAGCTGGCCGACCCCGCGAACCGCTTCCAGGTGCACCATCCGTCGGGCTATCTCGGGCCTGCATTCGAGGTGGCGAGCCTTGTCGTGTGGGGCTTCACCGGAGGGCTACTGTCCGCCCTGTTGAATCTCGGCGGCTGGGAACGCCCATGGGATGCCGAGATCGTTCGCGACCTCGATGCAGCGTGGTCGATGGCGCGTGGCCGGTCGGGGGCGGGCCGACAGGAGGTCGCCAGGTGAGCTCGGGGGACCGGCGGGCATGAGCTGGGTCGACATCGTCGTCATCCTGCTTGCGGTGGCGGCCGGGGTCTCGGGCTGGCGCCACGGAGTCGCGGTCGCGTTGCTGTCGTTCGTCGGAGTGCTCGGCGGCGCGCTGCTCGGGCTGTGGCTGGCGCCGCTGCTGGCGCAGGGCATCGAGTCCCCGACCACCAAGGTCGTCGCGAGCATCACCGTCGTCGTACTGCTGGTCGCCCTCGGCGAGACGACCGGGGTCTTCTTCGGCCGCCGCATCAGGGACCGCATCCAGAGCGAGAACAGCCGCCGGGTGGACTCCACGCTCGGCTCCATCGTGGAGGCGATCACCGTCGTCATCGCCGCCTGGCTGATCGCGCTGCCACTGGCATCGGCGAGCTTCCCCGGCCTCGTCTCGGCCGTGAAAGGCTCGGGCGTGCTGCGCACCGTGGACTCCGTGATGCCCGCCGCGGCGCGTTCCCTGCCCAACCAGCTGCGCCGGTTGCTCTCGGACTCCGGGTTCCCGGACGTCCTCGGCCCGTTCGGCAACACCCCGGTGACCGAGGTCGGGCCGCCGGATCCGGCCTTGCAGAACAGCCCCGTGGTGCGGCAGGTGCAGGACCGGGTGGTCAAGATCCGCGGCAAGGCACCGTCGTGCTCACGGCAGCTGGAGGGCAGCGGCTTCGTGGTCGGCCCGGAGCGGGTGATCACCAACGCGCACGTGGTGGCCGGCACGAACGAGGTCAGCGTGGAGGTACGTGGGCGCCAGCGCGCCGCGCGGGTGGTCAGCTACAACGCAGACCTGGACATCGCGGTGCTCAGCGTGTCGGGGCTCGGCCTTGAGCCGCTGCGCTTCGCCACCGGGGTCGCGCCGCGGGGTGCGGACGCCATCGTGCTCGGCTACCCGCTGGACGGGCCGTACCGGGCCACCGCGGCGAAGATCCGCGACCGCATCCAGCTGCGCGGCCCGGACATCTACGACCAGGGCACGGTCACCCGCGACGTGTACACGGTCCGGGCCAAGGTGCTCTCCGGTAACTCCGGCGGACCCATGATCACCCCGGCCGGTGAGGTGTACGGCGTGGTGTTCGGCGCGGCGTTGGACGACTCGGAGACCGGTTTCGTGCTGACCGCCCAGCAGGTTGCCGGCGAGGTCGCCGCCACCAGCAGCCGCACGGCCGGGGTCCGCACCGGCTCCTGCGCGGCTTAACCCCTGGCACTCGTGTGGCTTTTCTTGCTCTCAGCGGATGTTCTGTCACATGAGTGGCGGCTGGCGAAGACGAGCGCGGCGGGCTAGCTCGCGAGGAAGCGGGTGATCAGGTCGGTCGTGCCGGTCGGGCTCTCGTGGTGCGGGAAGTGCCCCACCTCGTCGAGCAGCTCGAACCGCGCCTGCGTACCGGCCCAGCGTTGGCTGGCCAACGCGGTGCTCGGCAGCACGCACGGGTCCGCTACCCCGTGGATTTGCAGCACCGGCACCTCGACCGGCCGTCCCACCCCCGCGGCGAAACGCCGGCCCTCGGCCCGCAGCTGCGAGCGCAGCCCCCACCGGTAGTACTCCAGCGCGCAGTGCGCCACCGTCGGCACCAGCATCGCCCGCCGGTTGTGCTCCACCACCTCGGCGAACTCCTGGGTCGCCGCCCACCGCGGCGCCGACCAGTCCCGCATCACCCGCCGCACCAGCTCGGCACCGTCCGCGGTCAGCGCGCGCTCTGGCCACAGCGGCAGCTGGAAGCCCAGCGCGTGGCTCAGCGTGGCCCGGCCCTGCGCGCGCGGGTGGCGCAGCACCTCCCGGCGCAGCCCCAGCGGGTGTGGCGCCCCGAGCACGACCAGCGAGCGCACCAGCCGCGGGTGCAGCGCGGTCACCGTCCAGCCGATCAGCCCGCCCCAGCCGTGGCCGACGACGGTCGCGCTGCGCTCGCCGAGTGCCCGGATCAGCCCGGCGACGTCACCGGCCAACGTCCACAGGTCGTAGCCGCGGGGTGGCTTGTCCGAGTCGCCGTAGCCGCGCAGGTCGACCGCCACCGCCCGGAACCCGGCTTGCGCCAGCCCGGTCAGCTGATGCCGCCACGCCCACCAGAACTCCGGGAAGCCGTGCAGCAGCACTACCAGCGGCCCCTGGCCGCACTCGGCGACATGCAGCCGGATGCCGTTGGCGGAGATCGCCCGGTGCTCCCACGGCCCTGGCAGCAACACCGTCGATGGATCCGGGCGGGTGGTCACCCTGCCCGAGCGCACGAGGTCCTCACCGCGGTGCCGGGGAGGACGCCTCGTTGCCCAGCTCGCCGTGCCCGTTGCGGCGCCGGTGCGTCAACACCTCCGCGGTGTCCTTCACGGTGCTGATCGTGCGCTGCGGCGCCCGGATCTTCCGCACCCGTTGGTAGCCGAGCAGCGCCAGCAGAGCGGTCGTGACCAGCATCAGCAGGAAGACGATGCCGTATGCCGCCCACGAGGGCAGCCACACCGAGAGCAGCTCGGCAAGGAAGAAGAAAAAGAAGAACAGGCTGAACGTCAGCACCGCGAGGGCGAGGATGAACAGGACGCTGCCCTTGACGCCCTTCTTCACCTCGGCGGTGACCTCGGCGCGGGCCAGCTCGACCTCGGAGCGCACCAGCGTCGAGACCTGGCTGGCCACCTCGCGGACCAGCCCGCCAACAGACTGGTTCTCCGCACTGAGCACGGGCTCTGGCGTGAGCGGGATCGACGGCAGCACGGGCGGCACCTCCGCGCTGCTGGGACTGGTCTGGCTGGCCACCGGGGACTCCCTCATACCGCACGACTCTGATCCGAGGGGCCATCGTGCCACGGCGACGGATGGCCCGCCCCGGCAGGCGTTGCGGCTCACCCTGCCGGGTCTCCGAGCACTGTCCCCGTGAGTGATCAGCCCAGCCGATAGGCTGACGAGCGGTGCGCCGGGAAGTCTGGTCGGCAGAGCAGTTCCGTATGCCCGTACGACCGGAGGCCCGGCATTGGAGCACCCAATTTCGCACTCCGACATCCGGCTTGCCGCCGCGAAGGACGCAGGGAGGCCAGCGCGACCGTCACCGCCGGCTCCGGATGCAGGTCTGCACCAAGCCAGCGGATACCGGCAAGAGCTGCACGGTCTGCGGGGGCTGGCTGTCGCGCTCGTGGTGCTCTACCACGTCTGGCTGGGGCGGGTGTCCGGTGGCGTGGACGTCTTCTTTCTCATCTCCGGGTTCCTGATCACCGGGCAGCTGTACCGGGCCGGTCAACGCGGTGGGATCGGATTCGGCCGTTTCTGGGGCCGGCTGCTCCGACGGCTGGTCCCGACGGCCATGACGGTGCTGCTCGTTACGGTCGTCGCCAGCGTGCTGTTGCTCGGCCAGACCCGCTGGGTGCAGACAATCCGCGAGGTGCTCGCCTCGGCGTTGTACCTGGAGAACTGGCAGCTCGCGGCGGACTCGGTGAACTACAGCGCCGCGAGCGACGCCGCCAGCGTCGTGCAGCACTTCTGGTCGCTGTCGATCCAGGGCCAGTTCTACCTGCTCTGGCCGGTCCTGGTGGCGGCGGTCGTCCTCATCGCCGGCTCCGGCCGGCTGCGCTCGGCTCTGACGGTCACCCTGCTGGCGGTCTTCACCGCTTCACTCAGCTACTCCGTGTTCCTCACCGCGGACAACCAGCCGTTGGCCTACTTCCACACCTTCGCCCGGATCTGGGAGTTCGCGCTGGGCGGACTGCTGGCATTGTCCATCGACCGGATCACCCTGCCGAGCGCGACCCGCGTGGTGCTGGGCTGGATCGGCGTTGCAGGGCTGATGAGCTGCGGCCTCGTGCTGGATGCCGGGACCGTGTTCCCCGGCTACCTTGCCCTGTGGCCGACGCTGGCAGCGGTCGCGGTGATCCTCGCCGGCACCACCGGCGGCCGGCGCGCCGCCGACCGGTGGCTCAGCACCCGCCCGCTGACATACCTCGGTGACATCAGCTACTCGCTGTACCTGTGGCACTGGCCGGTGCTGATCCTGTTCCTGCACGTGACCGCCGAGTCGCGCGCCAGCTTCGAAGCTGGCGCGCTGGTCATCGCCGGCTCGGTGCTGCTCGCGGCGGTGACCTACCACCTGGTCGAGAAGCGGTTCCGGAGCACGCGGGACGACACGACCGGCGGATGGCGCGGCTGGCGAGCCGTCGTTGTCGCCACGACCTCGGTACTCGTCGCCGTCGGTGCGTGGCAGTTGGTAAGCATGCCGAAGGACGCCGACCCGACACCGAAGGGCGATCTCGATCATCCAGGAGCGCTCGCGCTCAGACCCGGCTTCAGCTACGCGGGAGCCCCCGACGCCACCCTCGAGCCTCCGATGATTGCCATAGCCGGCGACTGGGCGGTCGTCGGCGAGGACTGTCGCACCTCCGCGCGCAACGACGAGCTTCAGATCTGCTCCACATTGAGCGACGGAGATCCGCTGCGGCGGGTTGTCGTGGTCGGCGACTCGCACGCGGGGCAGTACGTCGCCGCGTTGCGTCCGATCGCCGAGCGGCGCAACTGGCGGATCACCGCGATCTTGAAAGGCGCCTGCCCGTTCTCCACCGACTCCGACGGCTATCCCGGCGAGCAGAGTTGCCTCGACTGGAACGCTGCGGCCGTCGCCGAGATCGTCGAGCTGCGGCCGGACGCGGTGCTCACCATCGCGACGCGCGACGTGCGGGTCGGGCTGACCGAGTACACGCCGCAGGGTTTCGTCCAGCAGTGGCGTGCGCTTGACGAGGCCGGGATCCCGGTGCTCGCGGTGCGTGACAACCCCCGCTTCGACTACTCCCCGCCGGAGTGCGTACAGACCTTCGGCAGGGGTGCGCTCGCCTGCGATGTACCGCGCGCGGAGCTGTTCGCCGCCGAACCTCCGTACCGCCGGCTGATCGACACTCCACCCAACGTGACGTTCCTCGACTTCAGCGACTCCATGTGTGTCCGGTCGTCGTGTCCACCCGAGATCGGCAACGTACTGGTCTACATGGACCACAACCATCTCAGCGCGACCTACCAGGCGAGCATGGCCGACTTCGTCGAGCAGGCGATCAGCTCGGCCCTTGGCTGGTAGTACGACAGTTGATCTCAATGTGTCCGCCTGACGGGAAGGCCTGGTGTGGATCTGCTACCCGCCGTCATCGCATGCGTCATCTTCCTGGGGGCGTACGTCCTGATCGCGACCGAGCGGATCCCTCGGACGGCGGCGGCGCTCGGCGGCGCGGCGTTGATGCTGGCGCTGGGGGTCACCAACGCGCACACGGCGTTCTTCTCCGAGGACACCGGCGTCGACTGGAACGTCGTGTTCCTGCTGCTGGGCATGATGGTGATCGTCAGCGTGATGCGGGTGACGGGCATCTTCGAGTTCCTCGCGATCTGGGCGGCCAAGCGGGCCGGCGGCAGGCCGTTCCGGCTGATGGTGCTGTTGTTGGTGATAACCGCGGTGGCCTCGGCCCTGCTGGACAACGTCACGACCGTGCTGCTGATCGCGCCGGTGACGATCCTGATCTGTCAGCGGCTCGGGCTCGCGGTGGTGCCGTTCCTGATCGCCGAGGTGTTCGCCTCCAACGTCGGCGGCACGGCGACGCTGGTCGGCGACCCGCCCAACATCATCATCGCCAGCCGCGGCGGGTTGACCTTCAACGACTTCCTCGTCCACCTCGCACCGATCGTCGTGGTGCTGATGGTCGTGCTCATCGGGCTGTGCCGCTGGTTGTTCCGCGCCGCGTTCGTGACCGACGAAGCCCGCGTCGAGCAGATCATGAGCCTGAACGAGCGGGAGGCGATCCGCGACACGCGGCTGCTCGTCAAGTCGCTGGTCGTGCTCGCGCTCGTGCTCGTCGCGTTCGTGCTACACCCGGTGCTGGGCTACGAGCCGTCGGTGGTCGCGCTGCTCGGCGCCGCGCTGCTGATCGCGATCGCGGGCGTCAGCAACCAGGAGTACCTGCAGGACGTCGAATGGTCGACGCTCGCGTTCTTCGCCGGCCTGTTCATCATGGTCGGTGGGCTGGTGAACGCCGGCGTGCTCGGCGCGCTTACCGGGAGCCTGGCCGGCTTCGCCGAGGGAAACCTCCTCGCCTTCTCCGGCGTGCTGCTCTGGGGCTCCGGCCTGCTGTCGGGGATCGTGGACAACATCCCCTATGTGGCCAGCATGGCACCGGTCGTCGCCGACCTGGTAGGACCGGACGGTGAACCGCAGGTCCTGTGGTGGTCGCTGGCCTTGGGTGCCGATCTCGGTGGCAACGCGACGCTGATCGGCGCCAGCGCGAACGTCGTCGTGGCCGGCATCGCCGCCCGCAACGGGCACCCGATCGGCTTCTGGCAGTTCACCCGGTACGGACTGGTGGTCACCGCGGCGACGCTGCTGGTGTCCTCGCTCTACATCTGGTTGCGCTACTTCGTGCTGGCCTGACCGAGCGGATGCCGCGTTGGAGCCGATCTCCTATCCTGAATGCGGCGTGAACGGACGGGGTGGGCCTGTGCAGCGCGAGTTTCGCGTGTCCGACGCCGACCGCGAGGCCGTCGTCCGCCGGCTGCATCGCGCAGTCGGCGATGGCCGGCTGACCGTCACGGAGTTCGACGAGCGGGTCAAGGCCGTCTACGCGGCCGAAACCCGCGGCGAGCTCCATGATCTGGCGCGGGATCTGCCGCCCGACCTGTGGTGACGGACGCCCGGCCGGGCGTTCCCGGTGCTATGCCAGCTCTGGGTCGCCGGCAGCGGGGATGACCTCGGCGGAGACCTGGGGATCGGCGGTATCGAGGTCCTTCGGCGGCGCGGCCTGCGGCGAGGCGCCTGCGGAGGTTGCGGTCTTCGTGTCGAAGAAGCGCAGCAGCTCGATCGGGAAGGGCATGACCAGCGTGCTGTTCTTGTCCGAGGCGACGTCGGCCACAGTCTGCAGCAGTCGCAGTTGCAGGGCGCCGGGTGTCTCGCCCATCACGCGGGCCGCCTCGGTGAGCTTGCGAGACGCCTGGTACTCGCCGTCCGCGGTGATGACGCGGGCGCGGCGGTCTCGTTCCGCCTCGGCCTGGCGCGACATGGACCGCCGCATGCCCTCGGGCAGGGCGATGTCCTTGATCTCCACCCGGTCGACGCTGACACCCCAGGCCTCAGTGGGCGTGTCGATCACCGCGCGGAGCTCGGCATTGACCTGCTCACGGTCCGACAGCATGGTGTCCAGGTCGGCTCGACCGATCACCGACCGCAGCGAGGTCTGTGAGACCTGGGAGACCGCCCCGAGATAGTTCTCCACGTTGACCAGCGCTTTGGCGGGATCGGCGACCCGGAAGTAGACCACCGCGTCGACGTTGACGGTGACGTTGTCCTTGGTGATCGCGCCTTGAGCCGGGATGTCCATCACCAAGGTCTGTATCGGGATCCTGGTCATCCGGTCGGCGAACGGGATGATCAGGCGCAGACCGGGGTCGCGCACCGCGGGCAGGAGCCGCCCGAAGCGCAGCACCACACCACGCTGGTACTGCTGAACGAGTCGGACGCTGGCGCCGAGAACGATCAGCACGACCGCAGCGACGACGAGGAGCAAAGAGAGAACGGACACGTGGTCAACCTCCTGATTGGGATGTGCCTGACTGGGATGTGCCTGACTGGGATGGGGCAGTGGCGGCGATCCGAGCTCGGGACCAGGCGGCGCCCTCGCCAGCGAGCTGCGCTGGGTCAGTCGCCGCGGTGCCGCTGGATCGCGCACAGCACCATCCACGGGCCCAACAGCACGACGGTGAGCGGCGCCAGCAGCACCCACCACGACGCGGGCAGCAGCGCTGCGGTCACCGTGAGGAGAACCAGGGCCAGTACGAGCAGGGCACCCTGGCCGGCCGAGATCGGTGACCATGCCCCGACTCCGGCCGCCAGCGTGTGCTGGTGGCCGGGATCGATCTCTCGGAAGTCGTCCTCGATGCGGTCGAGGATCGCCTGCTCACGCAGGGACAGCGCGCTCGCATCATCTGGGCCGGGCGTAGGGGGTGCGGTCATGAGCTTGGGCCTTCCGGACGGCGGACATCGACCTGCCGACCAGACTTCCCGGCTCACCTGCCTCCTAGGGTAGGCCTCGCCGGCGTTTCATGCAGTCCGAACGGTGCCCGCTCTTACCTCGGGCTGCGCCGATCGGCGCCGCGGGGCTGGCCGGCCGGGGAGTCGGGCATCGGCAGCAGCACCTCCAGCAGGTGCGAGACCGTCAACAGTCCGCGGACCTGCTCGCCGTCCACCACGACCAGCAGCGGGCTGCCCAGTCGCGCCATCTCCGCCGCGCACTCGACCACCGTCGCATCACCGTCGACGACCGCGAGCGCGACCTTGCGGTCCGGGCCCGGAAGCAGGTCGCGCACCCGCTTGCCGAGCAGCTCGCTCGCACAGCCGTCCGCGCTGGCCTCGTCCAGCACCCTGGCCAGCGAGGGATCCTCCTGGACATAGCCCGGGATGACGAACCGCAGCACCTCACTGGCCCGCAGCACCGCCACCGGATGACGGCCGTCGTCGAGCACCGCGATCGCCGGCAGCCGTTCCCCGGCGATCAGCTGGGCTGCCTGCAGCGCGTCGTCGTCGGGTCCGACGGTGGGCAGGTCCTCAGCCAGGTCACGCGCTCGCATGACCACTACCGTAGGTCGCCCGTCCCCGACGCCGCCGGTGGGCCCGGCTGCGGCCGACGAGCACCACGGCCGCCAGGATCGCCGCCGCGGCCGAGGCGATCAGGACCGAGGCCTTCACCGTCTCGGCGAGGGGCCCTGGGGCGTCGGCAAGACTCAGCTCGGTCATCAGCAGGCTGACCGTGAAACCCACGCCCCCGAGCATCGACACTGCCAGCACGTCCCGCCAGCGCAGGTCGCGCGGCCGGCAGGCCGGCGTGAGCTTCACGACCAGGAACGAGGCCCCGAAGATGCCGACGACCTTGCCGACCAGCAGACCGGCGATGACGGCCTGCGAGACGGGCTCGGAGAGCATCTCGGCCAACACCGGCACGCCGATCGGCACTCCGGCGGCGAGGAAGGCGAACACCGGGACGCAGAACCCGGCCGAGAACGGCTGCAGCCGGTGTTCGAGCCGGATCGCCGGCGACTCGTCCTCGCCGTCGTCACGTCGCACCCTGGTTAGCAGGGCGAGCGCGACGCCGGCGATCGTGGCGTGCACGCCGGCCTCGTGCACCGCCACCCAGGTCGCCAACGCGAGCGGGACGTAGATCAGCGGGGACCGGACGCGGCGGTGTTGCAAGAGGGCGTAGAGCCCGCACAGCGCGGCCGCCGCGGCGAGCGCCAGCAGCTGCAGGCCGCCGGTGAACAGGACCGCGATGAGGATGATCGCGCCGAGATCGTCGACCACGGCCAGCCCGAGCAGGAAGATCCGCGCGGACGAGGGCAGGCTTCGGCCGGCCAGCGCCAGCACACCCAGCGCGAACGCGATGTCGGTGGCCACCGGGATCGTCCAGGCCTGGTCCATCCCGGGGGCACCCCGGCCGACCGCCAGCGCGACTGCCGCGGGCACCACGATCCCACCGATCGCCGCCGCGACCGGGAGAACGGCGTCCCGCGGTCGGGACAGCTCCCCGACCACCAGCTCACGCTTGAGCTCCAGCCCGACAACGAAGAAGAACACCGCGAGCAGGCCGTCGGTGGCCCACTGGGCGAGCGTCAGGTCCAGATGTAGCGACGCCGGCCCGATGGTGAAGTCGCGGACGGCGGCGTACACCTCGTCCAACGGGGTGTTGGCCAGGATCAACGCGATGCCGGCCGCGACCAGCAGAACGATCCCACCCACGGTCTCGGTGCGCAGGAACCGCGCGAACTCCGCAACGGCGGTACGGCTGGTCGTGATCACGAGCGGCTCCGGAAACGGGGTCGGCGACAACGGTTGCCGACCAGGCTTCCCGGCGCTCCGTGGATCAGTCTAGCCGGCGCGGTTCGGCCTACCGGTCGAG
>Ga0136617_10005085_pt1 | contig 11758 bp, 13 predicted proteins | sample AntDrymUQ3222106_2_FD_129672 | JGI IMG/M metagenome (GOLD analysis project Ga0136617, IMG submission 129672) | Polar desert sand microbial communities from Dry Valleys, Antarctica - metaG UQ322 (21.06) | ecosystem: Environmental > Terrestrial > Soil > Desert | place: Antarctica: Dry Valley...
GTTTTAACGAATGACGTATATCGTGGCTGAACCGTGCATCGAATGTAAATACACCGATTGCGCGGCAGTTTGTCCTGTCGAAGCGTTTCACGAACTTCCCGACAGACTTTTAATAAATCCCGATACTTGCATTGATTGCGATGCCTGCATACCCGAATGCCCGGTTGAAGCAATTTTTTCGGATATGTCAATTCCCGAAGAATATATGGATTGGCTTGAGAAAAATGCCGAAGCGGAAAATTATCCGATTATCAGCACGAAAGTTCCCGCGCTGCACGGTCCGGGCTGCACGGGTCCGCCCGAATAATTTTTTATCGAATGCTTAAAAAGGTGAATGATAAAACATTGCGTTTTGTCATTCATTTTTTTATTTAAGCGGCAATTTGTAAAATTCAAACGGTGAGCTTTGAGGCAAGCAAATTATTGAAATAAAAACAAGATATGCGGCGAGGTGTCTTGTCAGCCGCGCCGTTTGTTCATATCCTATTATTTTTGAGACTGAAATTTACGATCCCTAATTGGAAAGAATTCGACTTTTGAGGAAAAAGTAAAATGAATGAAACAATTTCGAATAATGCCGAGCCGAGACCGACGGTCAGATGTATCGAATGCGACCGTGAAGTCGAACATTACGTTACGTTTGTGATGCCGACGAACGAAATACGAAATGTTTGCTGGAGTTGTCAGGACCGAGAAGACAAAGGCTTTAATATGAAACCCGAATACAGGCGCGAACGAAGCGGCGGGCGATTCTTGCCGCGCTCGCCGAAATTTGATTAATGGCGATTAGAAAAATAACCGAATATCCCGAAAAGGTTTTAGCGGAAACTGGAAAACCCGTTTCCGAGTTTGACGAAGGATTGGAAAAGTTGTGCGCCGATATGTTTGAAACAATGTATGACGCCGAAGGCGTCGGACTCGCAGCGCAGCAAATCGGTTTAGCATTACAGCTTTTCGTAATGAACTGCGAAGGCGTCAAACTCGTCGCGGCAAATCCCGAAATAATTCATAAAGAAGGCGAACAAAGCGGACAGGAAGGCTGTTTATCAGTCGGCAAAGTACCGGCGGTTGTAGTTCGCGCAGAAAAAGCTACGTTACGGGCGCAAGATTTAAAAGGCGAATGGTTCGAGCGCGAAGCAACCGGTTACGCGGCGCGATGTTTTCAACACGAAACCGATCACTGCAACGGCAAACTTTTTATTGACCATCTGCCGAAAATGCGTCGGGATATGCTCGTGAAGAAATTTCAGAAAGAGAAACGGCAGCGATGAAATTTTTAGTTTATGAATGTTCTAATAAGTTTTGATAAATCAAGACACTGATTTTCGATTTGCCTGCACGGTTAAAAGCAAAGTGGCGGCGCACAGGGAAATACAGGCGCTGACTAAAAAAGCAGAGGTCGCGCCGAATTCGCTCCAAATCGCGCCGAAAATAAGAGATGCCGGAAAAACCGTGATGCTGAAAGCTAAATTATAAAATCCAAAAGCCGTTCCGCGTTTTCCCTTTAGAACTAAATCCGCAACCAGAGCCTTTTCAACGCCTTCGGTCAAGCCGAAATAAACGCCGTAAACAAAAAATAAAGCCCACGCTTGCCATGCTTCATTGGCAAAAGCAAACCCCGCGTAAACGAGCGCGTAAACAATCCAGCCCGTAAAAATTAAAGTTTTTCTGCCGAATTTATCCGACAAATCGCCGCCGATTAACGAAAACACGACTTTGCTAAAATGCAGAAACATCCACAAAAGCGGCAGCACAGCAACCGGGACTCCGGTTTGTTCGGCACGTAAGAGCAAAAAAGCATCGGTTGAATTCGACAATGTGAAAAGCGCGACGACAGCTAAGAAGCGTTTGAAATTCGAGTCAAACTCTTTGAGCGAAAGTTTGATTTTCGGCTGCTCAATCGGCGAGATTTCCTTCGGATTTTCTTTGACGAAAAAGACGATGACGAATAAACCCAAAACAACTGGAATCGAAGCGTAAAGAAAGACTTGCTGGTATTCTCTCGCCGTCGGACTGCTCGGGTCGGCGGCAAAATAGGAAAGCAAAACAAACGCGACAACCGGACCGATGACCGCTCCCAAATGGTCGGCGGCGCGATTAAATCCAAATGCCAGCCCGCGCTTTTCTTCCGGCACGCTTCCCGCGATAATCGCATCGCGCGGAGCGCCGCGGATGCCTTTGCCGACGCGGTCTGTGACGCGCACGAATAAAACTTGCTGCCAGCTTGTGACAAATGAAAGAAGCGGGCGCGTAATGCTTGCCAGCGAGTAGCCGAGAAAAACGGGAAGTTTTCGACTGTCGAATTTATCGCTTAAATAACCCGAAAATAGTTTTAGGAAAGCGGCGACTGATTCGGCAAAACCTTCGATTAAACCGATGACAAAAGGCGTGGCTCCGAGAGTTAAAGCGAGAAAGGCAGGAAGCAGCGGGTAAATTATTTCGCTTGAAGTATCGTTTAAAAGACTGACGAGGCTGAGCGCGAGAACATTGCCCGAGAGGTTTTTATAGCGGGCAAAAAAGCGTTTGAGCGAGAAAGACATTTTAAGTTTCAGCGGGATTTTTTGTTTGTGACCGGCGTTTTATCGGAAGTTTTATCCGATGCGCCGAACCACCACAAAGAAATTCCGCCGACCACGGCAATCAATAAAATGATAGCGACAATCGCCGCGCGAATCGCCATTTTAACGACCTTTTTTAATACAAAAAAAACGACAGCAGCAGCCGCAATCAAAAAAACTGTAAAAACAATTGGCGTGGTTTCCATATTTTAATCGTTTCTTTCCTGCTTCGCCTTTTCCGCTAAGGCACGTTCGATTTCGTCAATATCTTCTTCGCTTAAAGACGCGGTTTGCGAAGGCAGGCTGAATTTTCCGTCCGCCCAATCGCCAAAGTCTAATAATTTACAACGCTCCGAACAAAACGGGCGAAATTCGTTACCCGTGTATTCGGTTTCCTTCTTGCAGGTTGGACATTTTACTATCGGCATAAAAATTCAAAAACAAAGATTAGCATAATTGAATGAAAGATTATAACCGCAAAAAATCAAATTTTGCGTTATAATCAAACAAAATTCTGATGCGTTTTTGCATCCGAACGAACAAATTTTTTTGAAAGTCGTATTAAAGAAAAAGATTTTAGCAGAGGATAAAAAGATGTCTGATTATAAAGAAAAATTTGAAAAGTGGCAGCGCGAAGCAAAAGAGCGTTTTGAAGATTTTGACAAACAAATCAATCTCAAAGAAAAACTCGAAGAAGGCGCGAAAGCCTTTAAGGAAACGGCGCAAAAAGGCGCGGAAAGTTTGAAGCAAAGCGCGAAAAAAATCAAAACCGAAGCCGAAAAAAGCGAAGTCGGCAAGCAAGCTGTAAAAGTTGCCGAAGAAACAGTTAAAACAGCCGAAGAAGGAGCGAGAAAAGCATGGCAGGCAAGCGAACCAATTCGCAATGTCGCCGAAGAAGCTGGCGAAAAAGCCGCCGACGCTTTTGCAAAAGGCGCTTTTGACGCGGAAAGCGTTTTGAAAACCGTCGGCAAAAAAGCAGGTGAAGTTTTCGACGTTGCCAGCATAAAAGCCAATGAAGTTTTCAAAGACGCGAGCGATTCTTTCGGCTCAACCGCCAGCCGCGTTTCAAAAGTCTTTAATTTTGGCGCAAGCTGGACGCGCACGATTGACTCGGCAATAAAAACCGTGCGAAAAACCTCTGATTGGGTTGCGGAAAAACCTCTGCAAGCCGCGACGACCGGCGTTTCGATGGTTGTCGGCGCCGGTCTCGGCGTTGTTTTTACCGGAATCAGCTCGCACTGGCTTTTCAATTCGGCTTTGCCCGCGTGGTCGGTGCAAAAGGCGAGCGAACAATTTCAATCGTATCTCAAAAATCAAGATGAATTAATTCAAAAAGGCGAGTTGACGCAAGCCGAAGCCGAAAAAATCAAATTTGAACGCGACATTGCCAAATACATCGGCGCACCGCTTTTAGGCGCTTTTAGTTTCGCGTCGGGCGCGGTTTTAATGAGCAACATTTTCAACCCGAAAACAATCACGGGCGCGCCGCTCGATTGGCTTTTGAACGGCAATCCGCTGCTCGAAGGCGTCTGGTTTTTCGGCAACGGCGTCGTTTGTTTCAAAACCGGCTACGAATTTTTTATGTTCGCGCTCGAAGACCAGGAAGATGTTCAACGGATTGTGAAAGAATTGAAAGGTTTATTGCCTGCGTAAAAAATTTTACAAATGTTGATGGCTGTGAAATGAAGATGTTTCTTTTAATCTTTGTTTCACAGCCTTTTCACTTTAAAGACATTTTAAATATTATCAAAAATCGTTATCGAACTTAATAATTTGAACATTTAGCTTTACCGGCTCTTTTTTACAAACTTCATCGCCACTCCGTTGATGCAATAACGTAGTCCGGTCGGCTTTGGACCGTCGTCAAATACGTGTCCGAGATGCGCGTCGCAGCGATTGCACAATACTTCCGTGCGCGTTTCCGGCAAGCTGTTATCAACTTTTTCACCAACGTTGATTTTGGCAATCGGCGCGTAAAAACTAGCCCAGCCCGTATCCGAATTATATTTCGTTTTTGAACTGAAAAGCGGCAAATTGCAGCACACGCAAGTGTAAACGCCTGGTTTGTAATTTTTGTTGAGCGGACTTGTGTAAGGTGCTTCCGTTCCGCCCTGCCGCGCAATCCGATATTGTTCGGGCGTTAAAATGCGTTTCCATTCGGCGTCCGTTTTAACGACTTTTTTAAATGGAAGTTTATCGCTATTTCCATCAGCAAAATTCTCCGCAACACCTGTCGAACCAAGCGAAAAGCCCGAGAGAGCGGTTAAAGCGCCAAGCAACATTCCTGATTTTAAAAACGTTCGTCTGTCCATTTTCTTTTCTCCCATTGTCATTTTCTACAATATAATTCGCTCTCGACGAGGTTTTAGTTTCAATTTCAAGAAATGTCAGATTCGCAATTTTCACAAATCAGATGAAAATCTATACAAACTGTTTCGTCGGTTAATTCTTCTCAAAATAAACGATTAAAACCGAAGGGAAATAAAAAGTATTCATCAGAAAAAGTTCAAAAATATCTTCTTTTATCTATTTAAAATTCACAATCTTTTTGGGCGTAACACAAAAATCCAGCTTCACGTCAAAATCCTGCACGTCCGTAATTTCCGCAATCGGTTCAAAATAACTCAAACCGATTTTCAAACAATCGGCGCGGCAATTTCGCAAAAATTTATCGTAAAAACCTTTTCCGTATCCGACGCGAAAACCTTTTTGGTCGAAACACAAAAGCGGAACTATAACCGCATCAATCTTTTCACTTTCAATCAAAATATTTTCAACGGGTTCGTCAATTCCCAAAGAATTTTTGACGAGTTTTGTAGCGGGTGTAAACCTTAAATGTTCGAGTTCGTCGGTTTTGTAATTAATGCGCGGAACGAGAGTTTCAATCTGCTGAAACTCGCTCCAAATCCTTTGAAAAATCAATTTTGTGTCAATTTCGTTTGTCCGCTCAATCGGCAGAAAACAATGCAGAAAATTAACTTTGCCCAAATCGAAATTCTGAAAAAAAAGATTAGAAATTTGACTGCTTTTTTCATGCTTTTCTTCGGGCGAAAGATTTTTTCGGCGGGCAAGGTAAACTTTGCGAAACTCAGATTTTATCATCGACAACTTGTTAGGTTTTAGAAATCCAACCGCCGCCGACAACTTCTTCGCCGTTGTAGAAAACGGTCGCTTGTCCGGGCGTGATGGCGCGTTGCGGTTTGTCAAACACAATGCGGGCGCGGTTTTCCGGTAAAGCGTAAATTGTTGCCGGTTCTGGTTCGTGACGATAACGAACTCTAACAGAGGCGTGAACAGGCTCGCCGGGTTCGTCAAATGCCACCCAATTTACGCCTTTTGCGGTAAATTCGAGGGCATCCAATTCTTCCGCTTCGCCGACGATGATTTGATTTCTGGCGCGTTCGATTTGCACGACGTAAAGCGGTTTTTTGTGCGCGATGCCAAGTCCGCGCCGCTGCCCGATTGTGTAGCGGTGAATGCCGGAATGCTCGTTCAACTTTTCGCCTTTCGTGTTGACAATATCGCCACTCATCGGCAGTTCGTCCGAGCGATTTTCGTGTTCGAGATAGCGGTCAATAAATTCGGCGTATTTGCCGTCCGGCACAAAACAGATTTCCTGTGATTCCTGTTTTTCGGCGACATACAAATTCGCGCTCCGCGCAATGTCACGGACTTCGCTTTTTAACATTTCGCCTAACGGAAAATATGCGCGCGAAAGCTGGTCTTGCGTTAATTCCCACAAGAAATACGATTGGTCTTTCCAATGATTACGCCCGCGAAACAGGCGATAACGATTTGCTTTTTCGTCATATTCGACACGCGCGTAGTGTCCGGTTGCAACTTTGTCGCAATCGAGACTTTGCGCCAATTTATCAAGGGACGCGAATTTTAGACGCGAATTGCAAGCGACGCACGGAATAGGCGTTTCACCGTCTAAATAACTTTGGACAAACGGCTCGACAACCGATTTTTCAAACTCTTGTTCCAAATTCAAAACATAAAACGGAATTCCCAAACTTTCAGCCACGCGCCGCGCGTCGTAAACGTCGTCGAGCGAGCAGCAGCGCGACGGCAGCGAATCGCCGTTTTCGTCCACGTTAATACCGCGCCGCTGATTCCACAATTGCATTGTGAAACCGACAAGCTCGTGTCCTTGTTCTTTGAGAAGCGCGGCTGCCGAAGAAGAATCCACGCCGCCGCTCATTGCTACCGCTATTTTCATAAAACTATCTACTGCTAAAAATTTGCGAACAGCCGCAAACAAAATAGTATATCGTTTTAGGTGCAAAAATAGTAGCGAACACACAAAGCGGTTGAACCTTAATTCGTATTTACAGCTTCGGCGTTTTAAGGATTACATCAAAGAAATTCTTGCCAAAAAAATTGGCAAGTGTCATAATTCGCTCGTCAATTTACAGGTAAAAAGATGAAGTTGTCGCACGGAGAGACTTTCGGAGTTTGGCGAAACGCCGTCAGACAATTCCGCATCTTGCACGGCTTGAGCCTGGCAATTGGTTTTTTGTGCGTTTCAGCAGCCTACGCCGAACGGCTGCCGATAAAAACTTACACCGTCGCCGACGGGCTTTTGCGCGACGGCGTTTATCGAATCAAACAGGATTCGCGCGGCTTTTTGTGGTTCTGCACGGCGGAAGGCGTTTCGCGGTTTGACGGTTACGCTTTTACAAATTTCACCACCGAGGACGGTTTGCCCGAACGTCACGCCAACGATTTTCTCGAAACGAAAAGCGGCGAAATTTACGTCGCCACCGACGGCGGGCTGGCACGATTGAATCCTAAAGGCGTGCGCGATTCAGCCGAAAATCCTTTGTTCACAACTCGTTTGCCGGAGAATCCGAAGGCGAAAAGTTTTCAGGTTTTGTTTGAAGACGCAGGCGGCACGATATGGGCGGGAACGAGCGACGGGCTTTATAAATTAAACGAGGCGGGCGAACTCGAAGCGGTTGATTTGGGCAAGCCGCTGCTGCCGACGATTGACGAGCTTTCCGTCACGGCGATTATTCAAGACCGGCGCGGCGCGTTGTGGATTGGAACGGAGAATAGCGGCTTATTTTGTTTGTCGCCGTCGGGCGAAATCCGGCGACTTACGCAAGAGGACGGATTGTCGGGCAATTGGATTACCTCTCTGCTTGAAGACCTGAGCGGACGGATTTGGGCGGGAATACGCCCGAACCTTTTTAGCAGCGGGTTAAATTTGATTGCGCCGATAAACCACGAAAACGAGCGATTTGCAATACGCCGCTACAACTACAAAGAGGGATTGCCCGGCAATTGGGTAACGGCTCTTCATCAAGCGTCCGACGACAAAATGTGGGTGGCGACGACCGGCGGTTTGTGTCTCTGGCAGGGCGACGCCGCGCAGACGGTTTGTCAGACCTATACGGCGAAAAACGATTTGTGTGACTCGGACGTTTGGGCAATCGCCGAAGACAAGGACGGCAATCTTTGGACGGGTTCGCGGTGCGGCGCGAAGAAATTAGCGCGTTACGGTTTTACGACCTACACGACCGAAGACGGTTTGAGATACAATGGTGCCGATTCTATTTTTGAAAATCGGGATGGCGAGCTTTTCGTTACCATCAACAGCGGCGCGCGATTCGTTCATCGATTCGACGGCGAAAAATTTGTGATGGTCAAACCGAATATGCCGCCGGAAGTAACTTATTTCGGCTGGGGCTGGAATCAAACTGTTTGGAATGACAGCCGCGGCGCGTGGCTGATTCCGACCGCCTTCGGGCTTTTTCGATTTCACGAAACGATTGATTTTAAGGATTTGGCGCGAGCCGCGCCGCAGAAATTCAGCCCTGAATTGAAGGGCAGCGAAATTTTTCGCACGTTTGAAGATTCGCGCGGCGACATCTGGATTGCGACGACCGGAAACGCCAGCGAGCTTTGGCGGTGGGAGCGCGTGGCGAACCGTTGGCACGATTACACGGCGGAACTCGGATTTTCAAAAGACCGCCTCGGCACGGCTTTTGTCGAAGATTTGGCGGGAAATTTATGGATTGGAACAAGTTTTGCGGATGCGACTTTGATTCGTTACCGCAACGGTAAGTTCAGAATCTTCACCAGAGCCGAAGGCGTGCCTGCCGGTTGGACACGCGATTTGTATGTTGACCGCCAAGGCAGACTGTGGCTCGCCAGCACCGACGACGGTTTGCTGCGCGTCGATCATCCGAACGCGGAAAATCTGCGGTTTGTGCGTTACACGACCGCCGACGGAATGTCGAGCGCGAGCGTGTTGTGCGTTACCGAAGACGAATTCGGCAGAATTTACATCGGCTCGCCGCGCGGCGTTGACCGCCTGACGCCGGAAACCGGACAAATCGAAAATTTCACGACTGCCGACGGTTTGCCGAGCAGCCACGTCGAATCCGCTCACCGCGATAAAAACAATCAACTCTGGTTCACGACCCCCGGCGGCGTGGCGCGGTTTCGCCCCGAACCGGAACGCGCCCGCCCGCCGCCGAATGTTTTAATCACCGGCTTGCGCGTAGGCGGCGTCTCGCAAATTGTTTCGATTTTGGGTGAATCGGCGATTCCCGAATTGAATCTCGATTCCGACCAGCGGCAGGTAACGGTTGATTTTCTCGGTTTAGGCGCGACGCTCGGCGAGAAATTGCGCTACGAGTATCGCCTCAACAAATCGGATTGGACGCAGACCGGCGAGCGCACGCTAAATTTTGCCAATCTGCCGAACGGCGAAAACCGTCTTGAGATTCGCGCCGCCACCGACGATAGGATTTACAGCGCAAATCCGGCGAGCGTTGCATTTCGTGTTGCCGCTCCCGTTTGGCAGCGTCCGTGGTTCGTCGCTTTGACGATTGCTTTGATTGGGTTGACGGTTTTCGGAATTTATCGTTACCGCTTGAATAAATTATTGGAAATCGAGCGCACGCGAACACGCATCGCCACCGATTTGCACGACGACATCGGGACGAATCTTTCAAAAATTTCTCTTTTGAGCGAAATCGTCAACTTGCAACTTGCCGAACAAAACACGGAAAGCCGCCGCTTGCTCAATTCGATTGCGGAAATCTCCCGCGAGTCGGTCGGCTCGATGTCTGACATCGTTTGGGCAATCAATCCAAAACGCGATTCCGCGCTTGAACTCGTCCGCCGGATGCGGACGCACGTCGAAGAAATCTTCCTCGACAAAAATGTGCGCGTGCGCTTCAACGCATCCGACGATAGCGATGAATCAATCAAACTCTCGATGGACACGCGCCGCGAACTTTATTTGATTTTCAAAGAAGCCGTCAGCAACGCCGTCCGCCATTCAAATTGCGAAAACACCGAGATTGATTTTCGTCTGGAAAACGGCGCGATTTTTTTGCGAATCCGCGACGATGGCGAAGGTTTTGATACTTCAACCAAAACCGACGGCAACGGCTTGGAAAATATGCGAAGGCGCGCGAAGCGAAACGGCGGAGATTTTGAAATCGAGTCGGAAACGGGGCGCGGCACGACGATTGAAATTCGTTTTCCGCAAAGTTGAAGGCAGAAGCCCGCACGAAGTAAGGGCGTGAATGACGAAGCAACACACTTACTTCGTGCGTGTTTCTGCCTTGCTGCCGACCTGTCCGAATACACAGGTTTCAAAAACCCGCGCAAAAGATTATTGTTAGAAAACAAATGCCCGCACTCGCTTCAAATCTAACCGAAACCGCGACGGTTCGTGTCGTCGTCATCGAAGACCAGCGCGAGTTGCGCGAAGGCTTAAAACTCCTGCTCGATTTCACGCCGGATTTTCGCTGTATAAAATGTTTCGGTTCGATGGAAGACGCGCTCGCCGGATTGGAAGCGGACACGGCGGATTTGATTTTGACCGACATCGGTTTGCCGCGGATGGACGGCATCGAAGGCACGCGGATTCTGCGCGGTAAATTTCCCGCTTTGCCGATTATCGTGCTGACAGTTCACAGCGAGGACGACAAAATTTTTCAAGCCCTGTGCGCCGGTGCAAGCGGTTATTTATTAAAAAACACCGCGCCCGCCCGCATTGTCGAAGCCATCCGCGAAGTCTTAGACGGCGGCGCGCCGATGTCGCCGGATGTCGCCCGCCGCGTCGTGCATCTGTTTCGCACGTTCACGCCGCCTGCTGAAGTCGAATATCATTTGACCGAACAGGAACGGCGCATTTTGAAAATGCTCGTGGACGGGCATCATTACAAAACCGCCGCTTACGAACTCGGCATTTCCAGAAGCACCGTTGCGTTTCACCTGAAAAACATCTACGAAAAACTCCGAGTCCACTCGAAAACCGAAGCCGTCGCCAAAGCTCTGCGCGAGAAAATTATCTGAAAATTTCTTTGCTCAACCTGTCCATCTAAACAGTTACATCCGGTTTTCCTTATCCCCTAAAATCAAAAAACATTTTGCGAGTTAATTTGTTCACTCGATCAAAATCGGCAACACGACCAAAAGAGAAGTCGTAAGCAATAGGATTTTTAGCAATGAATTACGTTCGAGTTGATCCAAACTGAGCGGGAGATGAAGGGCTGAAAATAATAGGTATGAGAGAAACGATAAATAATAAAATTAGGAGGTTTGAAGAAAAAATGAGGAAAAAAATGTTAGGAATGAGATTGGGTTTTATGCTGAGCGGAAGAGTGTTAGCCGGGATCGCCGTCCTTTTGATGTGCGCGAGTTTCATCTTTGCGTTGACCGTCTCCGCGCACGATATGGATACGGTACAGGCAAGGACAAAGGTCCGTGAATATGCCCGGGAGGTTCTCAATGATGGAAGCGGTTATAACTATTCCGAGACGAAATGCACAAAACAGTTTCCTCACCGAGTAAATTGTCGTGTCTATTACCAGAACCAGGCGGACAGGGCTAATAGCGAGTGGACCTGCCGGGAGGATATCACCGTCTATTTTCAGGCTCACAGGGGCAATGGTAGAAACTGGGAGTATTACATGACGCATGTGTCCCCGCAAGCTAAGTGTGGAAAACGCACGCTGACCGGACCACAACCTTGACATTGCGCGGCAGTAGCAAGTCTGTAAAAGCTTTCCCGGTGGTAAAGAGCACCCGTTGAATGTCAATAAACGCGAATAATGTTCGCCGCAGTCATCGCGTGCAACAAGCGAGAAACTTGCTGCAGATGAGTGAAAAACTGAGAGCATCTTGCAATCAGTTCCAATGCAACCCGTATCAACCGTCACGATTTGTGACGA
>Ga0136617_10005086_pt1 | contig 11758 bp, 11 predicted proteins | sample AntDrymUQ3222106_2_FD_129672 | JGI IMG/M metagenome (GOLD analysis project Ga0136617, IMG submission 129672) | Polar desert sand microbial communities from Dry Valleys, Antarctica - metaG UQ322 (21.06) | ecosystem: Environmental > Terrestrial > Soil > Desert | place: Antarctica: Dry Valley...
AGCATCTCGAAGAAGGTGAGGTGGCGGGCAGTGGTGCCCACCTCCTCGATGTCGGGGGTGCGAAAGCACTTCTGGCAGGAGGTCAGCCGCCGCGAGGGCGGCTCCTCCTCGCCGCGGAAGTAGCGCTTGAAGGGCTGCATGCCCGCGGTGGTGAGCAGCACGGACGGGTCGGAGGCCGGCGGCACCAGCGAAGCCGAGGGCATGCGCCGGTGCCCCCGCTCCTCGAAGAACGAGAGGTAGAGCTCGCGTATCCGCGCGGTTTCCATAAGCCGGCTCACTCTAGGCAGATGCTCGACAGGTCGGCCCCGAACACGGGATGGGCGCGAAAGCAGTTCGCGGAGTCGATCCGGGCCGACAGCAGGGTCGAGTCCTCGTCGTAGCCGAGGGGCACCACCCGCGCCCGCTCGACCAGGCCGGCGTCGAGGGTGGCCCAGTCCTCGGCCGCCCGCTCGGGATCGGGGTCTGCGCGCACCCGCCGGGCCGCGCGGGCCAGCTGGGGGTCCAGGCCACGCAGCGCTCGCAGGTAGGCCTGAGGGTCGGGCACGACCGGGCGCAGGTGGAGCAGCGTTGCCTGCGCCGGGACCCCGGGTCTCACGACCCGGGCCCGAAGGCCGAGCTTGCGCAGCAACGTCGCGAACGAGCGGACGACGGCGCGGTCCAAGGCGCCGGGGCCGCCGCCCACCGTCACGCGGGCGCCTTCGGCGTCGGCCTCGCGAAGCAGCGTGGCGGCTTGGCGCAGATCGCCGGGCTCGGCCGGGTCGCCGTACGGGCACGGGTCGGGCTCCCGGTAGCCGCTTACCTTGGGCGGCAGCACGGTGCACCCCGGCGCGAGGCGCCCATCCAACACCCGGCCGAAGGCCTCGGAGTCCACGGCGAAGTTCACCGCCTGGCGCACGCGCACGTCGTCGACGGGGTCCGACCGGGAGCTGAGCGCGAACATCGTGGTGGACAGGCCCGCACTCTCGTCGTAGCGCTCGGCGTACCTCGAGCGGACGTCGGGCAGGCGCTGGGCGGGAAGCGGCCCGACCGTTGCGTCGAGGTCGCCGGCGATCGTCCGCCGGGCCCGGCGCTCGGGGTCGGGCTCGACGCTCACGGCGATGCGGTCCACGTTGGCGCCCGGCACCTCGGGCAGTCGGAAACCCCGTCGGCGGACGAGCACGAGCTGCCCGCCCGCCCGGGCCAGGCGGTAGGGCCCGATGCCCGGCGGCGGGCGCCCGCCCTGGTCGCTGAGCGGGACGCGCGCCGGGACGGGTGCCGCGTACGTGCTGGCGAGCACTTGGGCAAAGGCACCATCGCGGGCCCGCAGGCGGTAGGTGACCCGCCCTCGCCGGTCGTCGGCCTCGACGGAGTCCACGCCCGCGAACAGGCGCTTGCCCGGCGAGTCGAGCGCGCGCACTCGGCGCAGTGAGTGGACCAGGTCGCTCGCTCGCAACGGGCTGCCGTCCGAATAGCGAAGGCCCGGGCGCAGCTCGAGACGCCACGTCAGCCCGCCGTCGGAGATCGCCGGCAGGCGCCGGGCCAGGCCGGGGACCACCTCGGTCCCCTCCTGCCCGGAGGCACGCCGGAGCGTGAGCGGCGCGATGTAGGCCTGCCAGGCGACCAGCCGGGCCTGCGGGCCGGTGGCCAGTGCCGGGTCGAGCGAGCCGGGGGGACGATCGAGGGCCAGCGTCAACGAGCCCCCCTTGCGCGCGTCCTCCCCCACGCCGAACCCCTCGCCGGCGCATCCGGTGAGAGCCAGCACGCAGGCCGCGCAGGCCACAACCCCCCGCACGCGCCTAGCGCCGGAGCGCAGGCCGGGCGTTGGCCGGCCGAGCACCGCCGCTCGATGGTCTGCGCCGGAGCGCAGGCCGGGCGTTGGCCGGCCGAGCACCGCCGCTCGATCGTCTCACGCGAGCTCGTCGCGCATGGTCGACAGCGACTTGCGGATCAACCGCGAGACGTGCATCTGCGAGAGCCCGACGCGGTCGGCGATCTGGGTCTGCGGCAGCCCCTCGTTGAAGCGCATGCGGAGGATCTCGCGCTCGCGCTCAGGCAGGTGGCCGAGGGCGGGCTCGAGCGCCGTCCGGGTCTCCATCTGGTCGAAGCCCTCGTCCTCCTCACCGATCGTCTCCATCGGGTCGAGGGCCTCTTCGCCGCCCGGGCCGGTGGAGAGGGAGACCGTCGAGTAGGCCGAGCCCACCTCTAGTGCCTCCAGCACCTCTTCCGGCGTGGACTTCAACTCGGCGGCAATCTCGGCGATCGAGGGCGAGCGGCCGAGGCGGCCGGTCAGGCGGTCGATCGCGTTGGACATCGAGGCGTTGAGCTCCTGGAGGGCGCGCGGCACGCGAATGGACCAGCCCTTGTCGCGGAAGTGGCGCTTGATCTCGCCCACCACATTGGGGGTGGCGTAGGTCGCCAGGGAGACCTCGCGCTCGAGCTCGAAGCGGTCGATCGCCTTGATCAGCCCGATGGCGCCCACCTGCTCGATGTCCTCGAGCGACTCGCCGCGGCCCGCGTAGCGACGGGCCAGCGAGCGCACGAGCGGCAGGTGGCGCTCGATGAGCTCCTCGCGCGCCGTCGTGTCTCCGTCCAGGTGGTAGCGACGCAGCAGCAGGCGGTCCTGCTTGCGGGCCTTGGCGGCCTCGCTCGGGGATCGCGTTCGGCTCTGCCTCACCGCGCCTCCCGCACCTTCTCGAGACGAACGTAGATGGCGCCGTCGGCGGCGTCCTCGACGCCGTAGGAGTCCACCACCGCCTCGAGGATGCGACGCAGGTTGAGCTCGCCCGGCGCCGGCGGGGGGCCCTGCAGGGCATCGGCGATGGTCCTCTCGCGCAGCGGCCCGACACGGGTGCGCACGCTCCGCGGCCCCAGCTCGAAGCTGATGTTCACGCTCCCGGTCTGTCCCGCTTCGGCCAGCAGCCGCTCGACAGCCAGCTGGAGGTCGTCGACCTCGTCGAAGGCGAAGTCCAGGGACTCTGCGATTCCTCCCACGATCAAGCGGACCACCGCCCGGTAGTCGCGCGAGAGCGGCGTCGTCAGCTCGATGAGCTCGGCCCTCACGATGGCCTCGAGCTTGCGGTGCTCGCTCCACCAGCGCTGGGGCTGCGCTCCTCCGCTGGGGCCTTCGCGATCGTGGCCTCGCCCACCACTAGGTCGCCGTCGAGCAGCACGGCGGTCTGGCCGGGCGCCACGGCGTCGACCGGCTGATCGAGCGAGAGCTCCAGCCTGGCGTGCTCACCCGCCGGCGGATTGCCGCCGATGCGACAGCCCACGGCCTTCGCTTGGTAGCGCAGCTTCACCGCGCGCACGCGCCCGCCGGGCCGGTGCAGGCGGGCATTCTCCACGCTCACGCGGGTGGCCGCGAGCTCATCGCGCGGGCCCACCACCACGCGGTTTCGCGGGGCGTCCTTGGCCAGCACGAACAGGGGCTCCGCAGCGGCTACGCCCAAGCCGCGGCGCTGGCCCACGGTGAACAGGTGCTGGCCGTCATGGCGCCCAACGGAGCGCCCCGCACGGTCCACGATCTCTCCCGGGCGCTCGGACAGCCGGCTCCCCCCGTGGCGGCGCAGGAAGCCGCGGGGGCCCAGTCCGGCCACGAAGCAGAGGTCCTGGCTCTCGCGGCGCTCGGCAACGGGGAGCGCGGCGGCGCGCGCGAGATCGCGCACGTGGGGCTTGGCGAGCTCTCCGAGCGGGAAGCGCAGCCGCGCAAGGCGCTCGGGGGCAAGGCGGGCGAGCATGTAGCTCTGGTCCTTTTCGGCGCTGTCGGCGGCGCGCAGCAGCGGCCCGTCGCCGTCGTCGCGCACGCGGGCGTAGTGGCCGGTGGCCAGCTCCCCCGCGCCGAGGGCAGCGGCGGCGTCGAGCATCGCGTCGAAGCGGACCAACCCGTTGCATCGCACGCAGGGGTTGGGTGTGCTTCCCGCGGCGTGGGCATCCAGGAACGGGTCGACCACTTCGGCGCGGAACGCCTCGCGCATGTCGAGCGTGAAGTGCGGCAGACCCATCGAGTGGGCCAGGGCGCGGGCACCGAGAACTGCGGCCGGCGAACAGCACGAGCGCCCGCCGTCGGTAGCAGGGTCCGCCCACAGCTCGAGCGTCACGGCCACCACGTCGCGGCCCTCGGTGCGCAGCAGGTGCGCGGCCACCGCGCTGTCCACTCCGCCGCTGAGCGCCACCGCCACGCGCCCCTCGCGCGGTGCGGCGGCGGCTGCGCCGTCGCGCACTGCTGCCCCCAGCGCGCGGTGCAAGGCGTCGGCGGCCAGCTCTGCTCCGTGGCGGCCCGCGGGCGTGAGGCCGCCGAGGGCTTCGGCCACCTCGTGCGCGGTCAGGCGGGCGGCCTCGAGCAGCGGCGCGCCCTCGGCCAGCGCGGTCACTGCGCCGGTCGCGGCGCGGGCGGCGGCGCAACCCTCGACCTCGAACTCCGCCGCGGTCACACGCTCGCCCTCCACCCGAAGCGCTATTCGCACCATGTCGCCGCAGGCCGATCCGCCCGCGGCGCCCGTGTGCGGTGCGTCGGTCAACGGTCGTTGCGCCTGGGTCAGGCGGGTCTCGAGCTCTCCGACCACGTCGGCGACTCAGACTGACAGGTAGGGGATCGAGCGTGCGGCGCTCGGCCTGCGCTCCGCCGGTGGATCTGTCGAGCGTGCGGTGCTCGGCCGACCAACGCTCGGCCTGCGCTCCGCCGCTAGGGGGTCAAGCGGCCCCAGCTTGCCGCTGTCGTCCGGGAGTTGGGCCTGCATCTGCAAGCGTGGGTGTTCTCCGGGACCCCCCACGAGGAGCCCCGAGTCGAACTCCCATCCCGTTGGTATTGGCTCAACGATAAGAGACAACTGGCGCACAAGCTCGGGCCGGAGCCGAGGATAGCGTCGAGAATCAAGACTTACCGCCGCCCTGGGCGCGCAGCCCGAGCTCGCGCAGCTGAGCGGCATCGACCGGCGCGGGCGCACCGGTGAGCGGATCGCTGCCGCTCGCGGTCTTGGGAAAGGCGATCACGTCGCGGATCGAGTCGCGACCGGCCAGCAGGGTCACGATCCGGTCCAGGCCGAAGGCGATGCCGCCGTGCGGCGGCGCGCCGTAGCGCAGCGCCTCCAGCAGGAAGCCGAACCGGTCCTCGGCCTCGTCGGGCGCGATCCCCAGGGCGCCGAACACCTTCTGCTGCACCTCGGGGGTGTTGATGCGGATGGAGCCGCCGCCCAGCTCCCAGCCGTCGAGCACCACGTCGTAGGCGCGGCTGCGCCACGTGCCGGGGTCGCCGTCGAGGTCGCCGGTCGGGGCGGTGAAGGGGTGGTGCAGCGCGTCGAAGCGCCCGGCCTCCTCGTCCCACTCGAACATGGGGAAGTCGACCACCCACAGCACGTCGTGGACGCCCTCGGGCGCCGGACCCGCCACCTCGAGCCGCAGCGTGCCCAGGACCTTCGCGGCCACCTCGGGCTTGTCGGCCACGATCAGCACCACGTCGCCCTCGTGCGCATCGAGCGCGTCGAGAGCCTTGGCAATCTCGTCTTCAGCCAGGAACTTCGCCACCGGGGAGCGCAGCGCGCGGCCCTCTTCGACCACCCCCCACACCAGGCCGCCGGCGCCCAGCGACTGCGCCTGCTCGGTGAGCGAGTCGAAGCGGCTGCGGGGGAACTCCCCCGAGGCCTTGAGCCCGCGCACCACGCCGCCGGACTCGATCACGCCCGCGAAGACCTTGAACTCCGAGCCGCGGAAGGCCTCGGTCAGTTCCACGATCTCGTGGCCCACGCGGCGGTCGGGACGGTCGGTGCCGTAGCGCAGCATGGACTCGTCGTAGGCGAGGCGGTCGATCGGCAGGTCGACTTCGATGCCGCCCAGCGCGACCACCTCGCGCAGAAGAGGGTCGACCAAGGCGATCACGTCCTCTTCGTCCACGAACGAGAGCTCCACGTCGAGCTGGGTGAACTCGGGCTGGCGGTCGGCGCGGAAGGCCTCGTCGCGAAAGCAGCGGGCGATCTGGAAGTAGCGCTCGAAGCCGCCCACCATCAACAGCTGCTTGAAAAGCTGCGGCGACTGGGGCAGCGCGTACCACGAGCCCGGCTGGAGGCGACTGGGCACGAGGAAGTCGCGCGCCCCCTCGGGTGTCGAGCGGGTTAGGGTCGGCGTCTCGATCTCGAGGAACCCCTCGTCGCCGAGGTGGCGGCGCATCGCGCGGGTGACTTCGTGGCGCAGCACGATCGCCTCCCGCATGCGCTCCTTGCGGAGGTCGAGGTAGCGGTAGCGAAGCCGCAGCTCCTCGCCCACCGGGTCGTCCTCGGAGATCTCGAACGGCGGCGTCTCGGAGTCGGCAAGCAGGTCCAGCTCGCGCACGTTGAGCTCCACCTCCCCGGTGGGGAGGTTGGGGTTGACGGTCCCCCCCTCGCGCCGCACGAGCTCGCCCTTCGCCGAGAGCACGTGCTCACCCCGCAGGCGCTCGGCGGCCGCGTGCGCTTCGGGCGCCTCCTCGGGGCGGAAGACGAGCTGAAGGATGCCGGTGCGGTCGCGCAGGTCGATGAAGATCAGCCCACCGTGGTCGCGCCGGCGGTGCACCCAGCCGGCCACGCGCACCTCCTCGCCCACCTGGTCGGCGCGCAGGTCGCCCGCCCAGGAGTCGCGGTAGGCGTTGGGTCGCGGGACCTTCACTCCGAGCGCACCGCCTCCAGCAGTCCGTCGAATCCCTCGACTGCCCGTTGGTCACCGGTGCGCATGTCCCTCAGCTCCGTCTCCTCTCCGAGGATCACCGTCCAGAGGGCATCGAGTCGATCGGCCTGCTTGAGCTGGCCCTTGAGCGAGCGCCCGGCTTCGTCGAGCTCCGCCGGGATCTCGTTGTCGCGCAAGCCCAGGACCATGTCGAAAGCCTCCAAACGGCGCTCAGGCTTGGCCACCGCGACGAAGACTCGGCCGGCGCTCTCCCGCGAGGTCCCCTGACGCGTGGCCAGGAGCATCCGCTCGATCCCGGCCGCCCAACCCACGCCGGGAGTGGGCGGCCCTCCGAGCACCTCGACCAGTCCGTCGTACCGGCCACCCCCGCCGAGCGCGGCTTGAGCCCCAAGGACACCGCTCTCGAACTCGAAGACGGTTCGCGTGTAGTAGTCGAGCCCGCGAACCAGACCCGGGTCGACCTCGTACTCGAGGCCCACATCATCGAGCAGCGAGCGCACTTCAGCGAAGTGCGCCGCGTCGTCGTCGGCAAGACGGTCGAGCAGCTTCGGCGCCTCCGCCATGATCGCCTGCGTCTGCGGATCGTCCGAATCGAACGCGCGCAGCGGATTGAGGTCGAGCCGCGCGCGCACGGATTCAGACAGGCCACCCTCGCGCTCTCGCAGCCAGTCGCGAAGCTCAGCCGTGTAGGCCCTCCGCGTCTCGGCGGTGCCCAGGCTCGACAGCCGCAAACGGACCTCTTGGCAGTCCGACTGCTCGAGCAGCTGCGACAGCAGGAGTATGAGCTCCGCGTCCACCGTGGGCTCGTCGCTGCCGAGCACCTCCGCGCCGATCTGCGCAAACTGCCTGAAGCGCCCGGCCTGAGGCGCCTCGTGGCGAAAGAACGGGCCCCAGTACCAGACCTTCACCGGCTGGGCGCGCTTGTGCATGCCGTGCTCGACGTAGGCGCGGCAGATCGACGCGGTCCCCTCGGGGCGCAGGGTCAGCGAGCGCCCCGCCTTGTCCTCGAAGGTGAACATCTCCTTCTGAACGACGTCGGTCGACTCTCCCACCCCGCGCGCGAAGAGCTCGGTGTCCTCGAATACGGGAGTCTCCACGTAGTCGTACAGCGCGCGCCCGAGCAGGTTCCGGCTCAACTCGAGCAGGTCCAGCCGGTCGAGGCCGTCCTCGGGCAGGACGTCGAATGTGCCCCGCGGGGCCTTCAGCGGGCGAACTCCGCCAGGAACGGGTTGGTGGCCCGCTCGGCGCCCAGCGTGGTCACTCCCATGTGCCCGGGGTAGACCGTGGTCTCCTCGGGCAGCGTCTCGACCAGCGTGCGGATCGAGCGCATGAGGGTGGGTCCGTCGCCACCAGGGAGGTCGTCTCGGCCCACCGAGCCCTGAAACAGCACGTCACCCGAGAAGATGGCCCTCTCGTCGGGGATGTGGAAGCTCACGTGGCCGGGACTGTGGCCGGGGGTGAAGAGCACCTCGATTTCGAAGCCCGCCAGCTGCAGGGTCTCGCCGCCCTCGAGGTCGTGCTCGGCGTCGTAGCTCTCGAACGGGCCGAACCCCGGCCACGGCACGAAGCTCATGATGTCCGCCAGCACCGGCCGCTCCATCTTCGGCACCCACACCTCCGCGCCGGTGGCCTTGGCGACAGGCGCCACCGCCCCGACGTGGTCGAAGTGGGTGTGGGTGAGCAGGACCGCCTCGAGCGTGACCCCAAGCTCGTCGATCGCGCCCAGCAGCTTCGGCGCCTCGTCCCCGGGGTCCACGATCAGGGCGCTATTCGACCCTTCACGCCGGAAGATGAAGGTGTTCTCGGCCACCATGCCGACGGTGAGCATGCGCACGTCCATGACGCGAGCCTAGCCCGACTTTCCCTGCGCCTTGCGCTTCTGGCGGAAGTTGTAGAACAGCTTGTCGGTGCCGTAGCCGAGCGGGATGTAGATCAGGAATACGAACACGGTCAGCACCAGCCCCTGCTGAATCGGCCGGGCGAACAGCGGCGAGATCAGCAGGGCGCCGAAGATCACCGCCGCGATCGCCGCCCGGCTGACCGCGCCGCGCCAGGTGGGCTCTCGGTTCATCCGCTCCTCGCGTCGCTGGCGCGCCTCCTCCTTGGGGTCCGTGGCCTTGCCCTTGCCCCTGCCGCGGGCTTTGGCGCCAGAGGTCGGGCGCACGACGTTCCCCGCCGGGGTGCCCCGGTGCTTGCGGCGCCGCTTTCGCTTGGTCTGGGCCATGGTGGGGGCGTGCGATGCTCGCCCGGCCAGCGCCCGGGCTGCTCCTACGCTAGGTCAATCCTCGCAACACGTCCTCGATGAGGTGCCTCTCGGGCGAAAAGCCCCGCAGGGAAACGTCCTCGGGAAAGCGCGCGAAGGCCGCCTTGGGCGCCAGGCCCACCAGCTCGGCCTCGGCCACCGGCGCCTGGCTGCGAACGGCCTCCACGACCTCCCGCAACGGGGTCAGCCGATGGTCTTCCACGTTGGTCGAGACCTGCGCCCGCCCTCGGTCGGGCAGGTAGAGGCCGAGCGCCCGAACGCCCGGCAGGCCACCACCCGACTCGCGCAGGCCGACGGCGATCCGCTGCGCCAGCTCGAGGTCGTCGCTGTCCAGGTCGACGTTGAAGGCCACCAGCGGCGGACGCGCCGCAGCCAGCACGGCGCCCGCCGTGGGGTGGGCTCGCGGAGGACCGTAGTCGGGCACGACCTCACCGGCTTCGAGCCGGGCCGCGATTCCCTCCCGGCCACCTGCCCGCAGGTCGGACCTGCGGAGATGCTCGGGACGGGTGGCCAGCTCGCCGTAGAGGACCACGGGGACCCCGAGCTCCTCCCCTATCAGGCCGGCGGCGGTGAGCACCGCGGCGCAGGCGGCACCGCGCTGGCCATCGTCCAGGTAGACGACGGGCATGACGTCGAGTGCCCCCACACGCGGATGAAGGCCGTGGTGGTCTCGCAGGTCGATCCTGGCCACGGCCTCCCGCGCGCCCCCGAGAAGCGCCTCGGGGAGCTCGGCGGGCGACGCCGCGAGGGTGAAGACGCTGCGGTGGTGATCGGTGTCGCCGTGCAGGTCCAGCAGCCGCGCGGGCGCGAAGCCTTGGCCGATGGCCTCGATGACGTCCGCGTCGCGCCCTTCGCTCACGTTGGGCACAGCGAGCAGCAGCGGGGGCCCGGCCACGGGGCTAATCTAGACCGACGCGGCTCCGTAGCTCAGCGGTTAGAGCGCGCCACTCATAATGGCGAGGTCCCTGGTTCAAATCCAGGCGGAGCTATTCCCCTCATTAGCAGCCCTTTCCGCCCGCAACCAGCACGGTAATCACGACGCCTCAGCCGTCGAAACGTCCACCAGGCGTCCACGAGCTTTGAGGATCTGGTCCTCGGCGGCCATCGCGGGCTGTCCCCTCAGGTCTCTCACCACGTGGGTGTAGGTGCTGACTGTCATCTGAGGCGAGTGGCCCATCTGCTCAGCCAGCTCGGGGATCGACACCCCCGCGCGGATTTGCAGGGACGCAAAGGCGTGGCGCAAGTCATAGGGCGGCAGCTGCTCGACGGCCGCTCGCGCGCGCGCAGGATGCCATACCCGACGCCGCCAATTGCCGAAGTCGTGGCGCTGCCAGAACTGTCCGTCGGCGCGCGGAAACAGCGGAGCGCGTTGTGGTGGACGGCCCCGCGCCATTAAGTACTCGGCCACGTCTTGACGCACGGGCCGTGCGAGGTCAACCGCGCGCGGAGGGAGTCCGCGCACCTTCTGCCCGGGGACGATCTCTCCTCGTATGTTCCGCTGCTCCACCAGCACGGTGCTGAATCGCACGTGCTGGATCTCTAGTCCCAGTACCTCTTCGGGGAAGCGCAGACCCGCGTACGCGATCAGCGAGAGGATCGTCGCCGCGTACAGCTTCTCCTCTGCGAGCAGGATCGCTCGAATGTTCTCGACCTGATCCGGCGACAAGCAGACCACGGCCCGCTCGCGTTTGCCTGAGGGCTTGTCTACGTGCTGGGCGGGGTTTACCTGAGTCCAGCCCCAGCGGACCGCTTGGCGATACATCGCTTGCACGACCACCAATGCAACGCGCACAGAGTCGCGACCCACACCTTTGCGTTCGAGCGCTGCCCGAAAGTCCATCAGCACCTCGGCATTGACCTCGTGCAGCCGGTAGTGGCCCAAGGCGGGCTTCACGTGAGCGACAAGGATGCGCTGGTACTTGTCGAGGGTGTACTCGGCCAGGTTCGGCGTTGCGTACTTCGCCCACCACTGCAGCGCAAGCTCGTCGACCGTACGGTTGCCGTAGTCCAGGGACGCGAGCTGACCCATGCTCTTTCGCCGCTGAACTTCACGCAGGTACGTCTCGGCGTCGGCCTTGCGCGCGAACGTCTTTTGCCGACGGGGGGAGCCCCGCCCCGCCACGTACCATCTGATCGTCCAGGTGCCGTCAGGGTTCTTCCTTGGAGAGCTCAAACGGCACTGCCTTTTCTGAATGAACCCAACTCGGCCCCGAAGCTAGCCTTCTCGGCTAGCGACCGGCTCCAGATAATGGGCTCGTAGGGAGCAGCCGGCGGTCGCCGCGGTTTGACCCGCTCCCGCCTCTTGAAAGCCGCGAGCTCTGCCGGCTCCACGCGCAGCCTCCCGCGTACCCGGTAGGCCACCAGATCGCCTTCTTCGATCGCTCTATACACCGCGGAGCGCGATAGTCCCATCTCCGCGCTCACCTCCGCGGGGGACAAATCGCTCATCACTAAGTCCTGTCCTTCCAACGGCTGCCCGCATGAGGGCCGAGCCTGCGGTGCTCGTTCGTTGCCTGCGTTCGCGCGGCGCGAGGGTGTAGCTGCGGCCAGCGCTTGAAGTAGTCGCCGAGCGTGTCGACACGCTCTCGCCGCCCGTACGCATCGTCGATTGCCTGCGGCGCCTCGCGCTTCGTCGAGTAAGTGCCCACTGAGTCGAACCGAGCGAGCCTCTGGTCGAAGTCTTGGCATCGTCTCATTAAGTCCCGAACGGGCGGAACTCGCCCCCTACCCCAGGTGCCGTACGCGCTTAGCTGCATCGGGACTCGCCGCATCTACCGTGCTCCGACGTGTGAGCAGACCTTTTTCCCGCTGCGAGTTTGCTGCTAGATGAGCCTGCCCTCAGCGCGGGCGGTCGCGGGCTGATGA
>Ga0136617_10005087_pt1 | contig 11758 bp, 12 predicted proteins | sample AntDrymUQ3222106_2_FD_129672 | JGI IMG/M metagenome (GOLD analysis project Ga0136617, IMG submission 129672) | Polar desert sand microbial communities from Dry Valleys, Antarctica - metaG UQ322 (21.06) | ecosystem: Environmental > Terrestrial > Soil > Desert | place: Antarctica: Dry Valley...
ACGTGGTGTCCAAGCTCTACTGCTGGGTGGCGCTGGACCGCGCCGTGCGCCTGGCGGAGCGGTGGGGCGCGGACGCGAAGCGCTGGGCGGCCACGCGCGACGAGATCCGGGCCGCGATCCTGCGCGCGCGCCGGGCGGATCGAGCGCGCCCATCACGGGTTCGAGCGCGCGGCCGGGGCCGCCAATCACCTCGGCCTGCTGGCCGAGGAGGTCGACGCGGCCACGGGCGCGCCGCTCGGTAACGTGCCGCAGGCGATCTCGCACGTGGGCTTGATCAACGCCGCGAGCGCCCTGAGCGTGAGCCGATGAGCGTCGTCGTCATCACCGGGGCGTCGGCCGGCGTGGGCCGGGCCGCGGCGCGCGCCTTCGCCCGGCGGGGCGACGCCGTCGGTCTCATCGCCCGCGACAAAGCCCGCCTGGAGGCGACCGCGCGCGACGTCCGCGCGGCAGGCGGCCGGGCGCTCGCCTGCCCGCTCGACGTGGCCGACGCCGACGCCGTCCGGGCGGCCGCCGAGCGGATCGAGCGCGAGCTCGGGCCCATCGACGTCTGGGTCAACGCCGCCATGGCGGCCGTCCTCGCCCCGGTGGCCGAGACCGACGCGGCCGACGTGCGCCGCGTCACCGAGGTGACGTACCTGGGCGCCGTCAACGGCGCCCTGGCGGTCCTGCCGCACATGCGTGCCCGCGACCGCGGCGTCATCGTCATGGTCGGCTCGGCGCTCGCGTACCGGGCGATCCCACTGCAGGCGACCTACTGCGCCGCCAAGCACGCCATCCGCGCGTTCAGCGACTCCCTCCGGTGCGAGCTCATGGCCGAGCACAGCGGCGTCCGCGTCACGAGCGTCCACCTGCCCGGCCTCAACACGCCGCAGTTCGGCTGGGTCAAGACCACGTTGCGCCGCCACCCGCAGCCGGTCCCGCCCATCTACCAGCCCGAGGTCGCCGCCGACGCCATCGTCTGGGCGAGCCGCCACCCGCGCCGCGAGTTCCTCGTCGGCGGCTCGACCGTGCTCACCGTGCTCGGCAACAAGCTCGCGCCGCGCGTCGCGGATCGCTACCTGGCGCACACGAACATCGACGCCCAGCAGACCGACGACCCGATCCCGCCCGACCGCCCCGACTACCTCTACGCGCCGCTGCCGGGCGACCGCGGCGCACACGGGCGCTTCGATGCCCTCGCCACGCACCGCTCTCCGACGTGGTGGGCGACGAAGCACCGCGCGAAGCTCACGGCGGTCGCCGTCCTCGCCGCCGCTGCGGCCCTGGGCGGTCGGACGGCTCGATGAACGTCTCGCGCCGCAGCCACTTGTTGAGCACGAGCGCAACGAGCATTCTCCTCAGCCGCTTCTTCATCATCGAACTCCGTGGAGGGCGTGTCTTGCCGACAAGGGTGGCAACGACGTCCAGGGCCGGAACTTGACGCCCGGCCCTTGGCGGTCGGTTCGGGGACCGACGTCGACGTGCCGACCGGCTGCTCCATCTTTTCAAGGAGCTGCAGCGCCCGTCCCGCCGCTGGGCGGAGCGCCGCTTCACGGACATCCGCCACTGGAACGAGCTGGACCGGGGCGGGCACTTCGCCGCCCTCGAGGAGCCGGAGCTGTTAGCGCCGAGCTGCGTGCGTTCTTCCGGCACGTACGGTGAGAGCTCAGGCCAGAAGGAGCCGGTCGAGCCCGCGGATGAGTCCGACGTGGCCGCGGGCACGGCGGACCGCCAGCAGCGTGCCGGTGACGTACGGCACGGCGGTGCCGCCGGCGTCGTGGCGGATGCTCAGGCGCTCGTCGGTTGCTCCGAAGACGATCTCGGTCGAGACGACGAAGCTCGGGACGCGAACGGAGTGGATCTGGGTGCCGGCGATCGTCGCTCCGCGCGCCTCCGGGTGTCCGGCCACCTGCGCCGCGGGCAGGTCGACCTGCGGCTCCCGGACGCCCTGCAGGCGCTCGGCCAGCTCGCGGGCGGTGCCACTCGGGGCGTCGGGCTTGGTCGACTTGGCGTAGTCGATGATCTCCCACTGGGGGAGGAGCCCGGCGGCGAGCTCGGCGGCCGCGAGCGCCATCGCGGCGGTGAGGCTGAAGTTGCCGGCCGCGACCGCGCCGACACCGGCCTCGCGGGCGGCGGCGTCGATCTGGCCGAAGTCGCCGGCGGTCAGCCCACTGGAGCCGATCACGACGGCGACGCCGCGTTCGATGGCGGCGAGCGCGAGCTGCCTGGCGTGCTCGTGCGACGTGAACTCGACGAGCACGTCGACGCCGTCGAGTGCGTCGGCGACGTCGGCATGGATGGGAACGCCAAGTGGCTCGCGGCCGAGCGCGGTGCCGAGGTCCTGACCCGCGGTGCTGCGGGCGACGGCGCTCTTGAGCGTGATGTCGGGAGCGGCGAGCGCGCCTTCGACGATGGCGCTGCCGGTCCAGCCGGTGGCACCGGCGATCGCGATGGTGATGTCGGTCATGGCGGAGGTCATACCTTCCCGGGTTGGAAACGATGTCGGGAGAGGTGATGCGCCGGGCGCGGTGGCCGGGAGTCGTGGAGGTGGGTGTCGCTCGACCTCTCGGCGGGAGGGCGGGCGCGTCCGGCCAGGGTGAACGGCCGGCGCGGTCGATGCCGTGCCGGCCGTTCGAGTCAAGCCACGGAGACGCTCGTGCGCGCCCCCGTGCTGAGCGGGGCTGGTGATTCTCACCGCCCGCTCGTCGTGACCGAGCTACCGGATGAAGTCGCGGCGTTCGCAGCCGCGCAGCACCCGGCGCTCGTTGCGGTTGGCGCGCAGCTTGTCGAACCCGCCGCCGCAACTGATCAGGCGCGACGCCGGGCCGGCGGTCGCCGCGTTGATCTTGTCGCGTCCGCGGCCACCACGCACCGTGTCTCGGCCGTAGCCGGTATTGATCGAGTCGTTGCCGGCGCCGCCGTGCAGGCGGTCGGTGTTCGAGCCGCCATTGACGTGGTCGTTGCCGGCGCGGCCGAACTGGCGGTCGGAGCCGAGGCCTCCCGACAGGACGTCCCCCGCGGCGCCGCCGTCGAGGCAGTCGTTGCCGCGGCCGCCGTCGACGCTGTCTTTCCCGCCGCGGCCGAAGACGCGGTCGCCGCGGTTCGTGCCGGTGATGCGGTCGTTGCCCTTCGTGCCGAGCACGGCGTACCGCGGGCCGCGACCTCGCAGGCACGCGTCGGCGCTGGCCTCGCCACTTCCGACGGGCAGGGCGAGTATGCGCCGGGCCTCGACGAGCGTGACGACGCGACCGCTCTGCGGGCCCTCGAACGGTGCGCCGATGACGATCTCGCGGCTGCCGTTGGCCGGTGTCGCACGGATGACGCAGACGCGGCGAGCGACGTCGAGCTCGGAGCCCGGGGTGCACAAGCCGGCCGTGTTCAAGTCACCGTTGCGAGTGCCGCCGTCGCCGAGAGCGAGCGCGTCGCAGGACGCGGCGCCTGCACGCGCTTCACCGAACGTGTAGCGCTCGCCCGGCGCCTCGAGCACGAGCGCCTGTCGCGCGTCACCGCTGTCCTGGTTGGCCCGGATGCGCGCCGGCAACCGTGACGTCGAAGGGCTCGCCCTCGAAGATGGGAACGTCGACGCCGGCCACCGTCACCCCCTCGACGCGCGAGGTGCCGGTCACCTGCACCGCACCGGCGACGCACGCCGCCTGGCGGCTTGCCGAAGTGGCGCCGACCGTCACCGGCACACCGCCGACCGTGCCGCTCGAGCCGTCGTTGCGAGCCGAGGCCGCTGCCAGGCCGTCCTGGCGCAGCGTGGCCGCCTCTGGGTCGCGCACGGCAAACGTGCCGGTGGCCTCCGTGGCCGCCGCGACTGCTCGGTCGGTGACGCAGGGATCAGCGTTCGAGTTGGCCACGACGGGCTCGGGATTCGCAGGCCGCGGTTCAAGCTCGGCGCGCACCGCGCTGCCGCGGCAGAGAGTCCCGCTGCCCTGCGCATCGGCGATGGCGGCAGGACCAAGGGCCCCGACAAACGCCGCCAGGACCGACGCTTTGCAGGACGGCGGGGCGGAGCCGCCCTGGCATTCGCATAGTCGTACGAGCAACCGGCGCCGCGGCGCGCATCGCGGTCGCGTCCGCAGGCTTGGCTCCGCTCGGACGTGCTGTACGATCGGATCGATGAGCGTCGATATTGAACTGGTCCCGAAGCGGAAACGTGCGGCCGGTGAGCGCTGCTGTGAGCCGGTGGTCTATCCCGATGTCGAGCGCGAGCAGGCCGTTCGGCTGGCCGAGGTGGCCAAGGCGCTGGGCGATCCGATCCGCTTGCAGCTGGTCGACGTGCTGCGCAAGCACGCGGGCAAGGTCTGCGTGTGCGAGCTGGTGCCGCTCTTCGAGATCTCTCAACCGACGCTCTCGCACCATCTCAAGAAGCTGCGCGAGGCCGGCGTCGTCGACTGTGAGCGCCGCGGATTGTGGGCGTACTACTACGTGCGGCCAGACGCGCTCGCTCCTCTCGCCGGCTGGCTGACGGACTGACCCGGCGGGCTCGGCGGCATGCCCGAGCCGACCATCGCGCTGCGATCGGCCACGCAGCGGGACTTGGCCTGGTTACAGCGGCTCGCGGCCGAGGACAGCGTGGCGATGATGCTGGCCGTCGATGCCGTCGATCGCCTCCCCGGCGCCTTGGCGCGCGGTGAGCTCGTGGTTTCCGTGGCGGCGGGCGAGCCGGTCGGCGCCGCTCAGCTGGCGGTGCGCAACCGGCGCAGCCGCATCGTCGAGCTGCAGACGGTGATGCTCGAGCCCACCCGGCGTGGCCGCGGGCTTGGCGTCGCCACGGTCCGGGCGGTTGGCACGGAGGTGCTGCAGCGGCGCGGCATGCACCGCCTAGAGGCCGAGGTCTACGGCTTCAACCACGACGCGCTGCGCACCTTCGCCCGCGCCGGGTTCGTCCGCGAAGGCGTTCGCCGGCAAGCCTACGAACGCCACGGCGCCCGCCACGATGGCGTGCTCTTCGGGCTCCTCGTCACCGACTTATATTGACGTTTCCTGATCTAGCGGCTACGGTCAATTGGATCGAGCTACTTCGATGTGGAGGTGACCGTTGTCCGTTCCGACTGATCTCGACCAGCTGCGCGACGCCGTCCGCGAGCGCTACGCCGCCGCGGCGACGCTTTCAAGCCAGGACGGCTGTTGCGCGAGCGACTCCGACTGCTGCAGTCCGGACGCCGCGGTGATGTTCGACGCGCAGCGCGCGTCCTTCGGCGCGAGCCTCTACGCCGGCGAGGAGCGTGACGAGCTCCCCGACGCCGCCGTGCTCGCTTCGCTCGGGTGCGGCAACCCGATCGCCATCGCCGAGCTGCACGAAGGCGAATCCGTGCTCGACCTCGGCTCGGGCGGCGGCTTGGATGTGCTGCTTTCAGCTCGCCGCGTCGGCCCCACCGGCTTGGTCTACGGACTCGACATGACCGACGAGATGCTCGACCTCGCGCGGCGCAACCAGGCCGAGGCCGGTGTCGAGAACGTGCAGTGGCTCAAGGGGACGATCGAGCAGATCCCGCTGCCCGACGAAACGGTCGACGTCGTCATCTCCAACTGCGTCATCAACCTCTCCGGCGACAAGCCCCAAGTGCTGCGCGAGGCCGCTCGCGTACTCAGGCCGGGTGGGCGCTTCGCCGTCTCCGACGTGATCGCCGACCCCGACATGGACGACGCCACGCGCGCCGACATGGCCCAGTGGACCGGCTGCATCGGCGGCGCCCTCACCCAGGCCGAGTTCACGGCCGTCCTCACCGACGCGGGGCTCGTCGACGTCGAGATCCGGCAGACGCACCGCGTCCACGCCGCCGCCGCCTCGGCGATCATCCGTGCCGCCAAGCCCGCCCCGGACTCGACTCGGTGATCGATGGAACCCGCGCAGGTGGTCGTCATCGGGGCCGGCAGGCCGGGCTGGCCACCTCGAGACCACATCCCGACGCGTGGCCCGCCCACAGCCGCAGACCGCCGCGGTCTTCTGATGCCTCATCATGGCCGGATGGACCCGGCCATCGCTGCACCGGACCTGGCGCCTCACGGGGGCGTGGAGTGGAGCCGGCGGCTGGCGCGGCGCACGGCGGGACAGGGCGACGCCGAGCTCACGGCGATCCTCGCGCTCGCCAACCCGACCGGCGACGTCCTCACCTTCTCCGGCGGCTTCCCGGCGCCCGAGACGTTCGGCACCAAGCACCTCGGGCCGATCGCGCAGGCGCTCGTCCGCGACGACGCGGCGGTCGCGCTGCAGTACTCCGCCAGCGAGGGGGTGCCCAGCGTCCGCGACTACCTGTGCGAACGGGTCGGGGCGCTCGAGGGGCGGCGACCGGAGACCGCGGAGCTCATGGTCACCAGCGGCGGCATCGACTGCATGGAGCTGCTGGCCAAGAGCCTGCTCGACCCCGGCGACGTGGTGCTGGTCGAGTCGCCCACGTACCTCGGGGCGATCATGGGCTTCCGCTCCTACGAGGCCGACCTGCGTGGCGTTCCGATGGATGACGACGGGATGCAGGTCGACACGCTCGCGCAGTGGATCGATGACGGCCTGCGCCCGAAGTTCGTCTACGTGATCCCGGAGCACCAGAATCCCTCGGGCCTGACGCTGTCGGTCGAGCGACGGCGGAGCCTCGTGCAGCAGTGCCGCCGCCACGGGATCTGCATCCTCGAGGACGTCGCCTACCGCGAGCTCGGCTTCGACGGCGCGATGCTGCCGTCCCTGTGGTCGATGGCGCCCGACCTCGTGGTGCAGGCCGGCACCTTCTCCAAGGTGTTCTTCCCGGGGGTGCGACTCGGCTGGGCCCTCGGCCCTCCCGCTCTCATCGCCCAGCTGTCGGTCGCCAAGCAGAACTCCGATCAGTGCTCGGGTGCCTTCGGGCAGCGGCTGCTGGAGGAGTACGGCCGGGCCGGCCACTTCGAGCCCCAGCTGGAGCTGGCGCGTGCGCTCTACGCCCGGCGCTGGGCGCTGCTGGAGGAGGCGCTGCGCGCGCACATGCCCGCGGGCAGCACGTGGACTCAACCCACGGGCGGCTTCTTCACCTGGTTGACGCTGCCATGGGAGACCGATACCGCCGAGCTGCGCCCGGCCGCCGCGCGCGCGGGCGTCGCGTTCGTGGCCGGACGGCCGTTCTTCGCCGACGGTCGCTCCAGCCCCGCGATGCGGCTCTCGTTCTCGCGCATGGCGCACGACCGCATCGAGGAGGGCGTCCGCCGGCTCGCCGAGGCCGTCGACACCGTCCGCCCATGACGGACCTCCCGCTGCTGCAGCGCCTGGCGCGCGTGGATGCCGCCAGCCTCTCTGACGCCGACAAGTCCCTGCGGGTGCTGCCGCCGGCGCTCCGCCCGATCGTCCCCGGCGCTCGCATGGCTGGGCGCGCGCTGACCGCCGCGGCGAACGCCGACCTCATGTCCGTCCTAGCCGCGCTGGAGCAGGGCACGCTCGGCGACGTCCTGGTCGTGGCCGGGGGCGGAGGTGACCGTGCGCTCGCCGGTGAGCTGTTCGCCACCGAGGCGATCCGCCGCGGCATGGCCGGGATCGTCATCGACGGGCACTGCCGCGACACCGCCACGCTCGCGCGCCTGGCGCTCCCGTTCTACGCGCGCGGGGCGACCCCGCGCGCGGCGCCCGCCCGGGCCGTGCCGGAGGTGCAGCTCCCCGTCGTCATCGGCGAGGTCGAGGTCCGGCCCGGCGACCTGCTGCTCGGCGACGACGATGGGATCGTCGTCGGCTCCGAGACGGAGCTCGAGGCGGCGATCGACGCCGCGGAGGCGATCCAGTCCACCGAAGGGGCGCTGCGCGCCTCGATCCAGGACGGCGTCTCGCTCTTCGACAGCTGAACTACGCCGACCACCTCGCGGAGCTCCGCGCCGGGCGCGACAGCGCGCTGGCGTTCCGCACGTAAGCCTCACTCGGGCGCGACGCCTGAGCAGGCGCCGTCAGGCGCGGGTGCCCACCGCGAGCAGGTATTCCTTCTCGAAGTGCGCGCGGTCGGGCGTCCCGCGGTTCCACTCGTCGCAGAACCGGTCCAGCGCGGCGTCGAACTCCGCCTCGCGCCCGTTGCGGCCCGCGTTCGCCCGGGCGGCGAGGGTCGGGCCGTAGCGCGCCTTGAAGTGCTCGCCGTAGTCGCGGGGACGCTCGAAGGCGGTGATCTCCAGCTCGTCGCGCTCCAACGTGGTGAACTCGACGCGGTCGCCGAACAGCTCGCGCAGGTGCGCCTCGCTGCCCCACAGCGGCGGCGGCTGGGCGCCGGGCGGCGGCGGCGGGGCGAACGGCTTCATGGTGGCGAACAGCGCGCCGAGCATGCCTTCGGGGGTCCAGCTCAGCAGCCCGATCGTGCCGCCGGGGCGGCACACCCGGACCAGCTCGTCGGCGACCGCCTGGTGGTGGGGGGCGAACATCGCGCCGATCGAGGACATCACGACGTCGAACGACGCGTCGCCGAACGGCAGGCGCTCGGCGTCGGCTTCGACCCATTCGAGCTCGAGCCCTTCGGCCTCCGCGCGGCGCCGGCCGGCTTCGAGCAACTCGGGCGTGAGGTCGCTCGCCGTGACGGTCGCGCTCTGCTGCGCCGCGGGGATCGACGCGTTCCCGGTGCCGGCCGCGACGTCGAGGACCGCCTTTCCGGGGCCGAGGTCGCAGGCCTCGACGAGCCGCGGCCCCAGTGGCAGCAGGAACGTCTCGACCATCGACGGGTAGTCGCCGGATGCCCACATCGCGCGATGGCGCGCCTTGAGCTCTGAGTCCGGCGTGGCGGCGGGCTGGGTGGCCATGGGTTCTCCTCCTCGGGATCGCTGGGGCGACGCTAACGCCCGGAAGAGCGGCCGGACATCGGGAGGTGCCCCCTATCTTGGGCCGCGCGGCCTGGGTTAGTCTGGGCGCCGTGGAGCTCGAGCTGCTCGAGCGCGGAACCGAGCGGGCGGCGCTCGCAGCGGCGCTCGCGGACTCCTGGCACCACGGCCGGGTCGTGGTCGTCGCGGGCGAGGCCGGGATCGGGAAGACCGCGCTGGTCACGTCGGTGTGCGAGGGGATCGCGGGCCGGCGGGTGCTCTGGGGCGGCTGCGATCCACTGGTCACGCCGCGCCCGCTGGGGCCGTTGCGCGACGTCGCGGCGCAGGTCGGAGGCGCGCTCGCCGAGGCGGTGGCCGATGCGGGCTCGCGGGAGCGCGTGCTGGCCGCGGCGCTCGACGAGCTGAGCGGCGAGGAGCGGGCGGTGCTCGTCGTCGAGGACCTGCACTGGGCGGACGACGCGACGCTCGACCTCGTGGCGCTGCTCGGCCGGCGACTGGCGCGGTCGCGCGGCTGCCTGGTCCTCACCTGCCGCAGCGACGCGCTGAGCGAACGGCCCGAGGTCCGGCGCGTGCTGGGTGCGCTGCCGCGCGACTGCGTGCGCCGCATCGAGCCGGCGCCGTTGACCGAGGCGGCCGTCGCGGTCCTGGCGCACAAGGCCGGCCGCGATCCGCGCGACCTCCATGCCGTGTCGGGGGGCAACCCGTTCTTCGTCACCGAGGTGCTGGCGGCGCCCGCCGGGGCGGCAGTGCCGGCCAGCGTGCGCGATGCCGTCGCGCTGCGCGTCGGCGCGCTTGACGCGGAGGCGCGGCGGGTGATCGAGCTGGCCGCCGTGGTCCCCGGCCCCACCGAGCTGCGGCTGCCTGCGGACACCGTGGGCGCATCCGCCGCCGCGATCGACGCCTGCATCGCGTCGGGGATCCTGAGCGTGCAGGGCGAGGCGATCACCTTTCGCCACGACCTCGCCCGCCGGGCGGTCGAGCAGGAGATCGCGCCGGTGCGCCGGCGGGAGCTGGACCGGATGGTGCTCCGCGCGCTCGAGGCGGCGGGCGGCGCGAACCCCGCCCGGCTGGCGCATCACGCACGGAGCGCCGGCGACGCCGGTGCCATCGCCCGCTTCGCGCCGGCCGCAGCGCGGGCCGCGAGCGCCGCGGGCGGGCACCGGCAGGCGCTCGAGCACTGGGAGGCCGCCCTGACCGCCGCAGACCCGGACGGCACGGAGGCGCTCGAGGGCGTCGCCGTGGAGGCCTACCTGTGCGGTCGGCCCGAACGGGCGCTGGAGGCGCGCCGCGCCCTGCTCGCGCTCCACGAGGCGGCCGGCGACCCCCGCTGCGTCGGCGAGGACCTGCGCTGGCTGGCGCGGATCCTGTGGTGGTCGGGCGAGGGCGCGGAGGCGGCGGCGGTCGGCGGCCGGTCGATCGCGGTGCTCGAGACGCTGCCGGAGGGTCGCGAGCTGGCGATGGCCCTCAGCGGCCAGTCGCAGCTGGCCATGCTCTCCGACCGCGACGCCGAGGCGATCGAGCTCGGGACGCGGGCGATCCGGCTCGGCCGCCGGCTCGAGGACCGCGAGACGGTCGCCCACGCCCTGACCAACGTCGGCACCGCGCTGATCGGGGGTGCGGACCACGAGCAGGGCCGCGCGCTGCTGGAGGAGGCCTTCGGGCTCGCCGTCGACGCGGGTCACGACGACCACGTGGCTCGGGCACTCGTGAACCTCGCGACGACCACGCTGGTGCGACGCCGCGACGACGCCCGCGTCGTCACGGACTTCGACCGCGCGCTCGCGTTCGCGCGCGACCGCGACCTCGTCGGCTACGTGCAGTACCTCCTGGGCGCACGCGCGTGCCTCCGGGTATGGCGCGGCGCGTGGCCGGCCGCCGAGGCCGACGCCCGCGCGTCGCTCGATCTGGGCGAGCACGTCGGGGTGAGCGTGTGCCCGGCGCTGATCGCGCTCGGGCGCCTGCAGGCGCGGCGCGGTGAGGCCGAGGCGAGCGAGACGCTCCAGGAGGCCTGGCGCCGCTCCGTCGCCACGCAGGAGCCCCAGCGGTTGGCGCCGGCGGCCGCCGCGCGCGCGGAGCACGCCTGGCTCGACGGCGACCTGGCCGGCGCCGTCGCCGCGGCGCAGCCGGTGTACGCGCTGGCCATCGATCGCCACGGCGGCTGGTCCGGCGGCGAGCTCGCCTTCTGGCTGTGGCGGGCCGGCGCGCTCGACCGGCCGCCCGCCGGTGCGGCGGAGCCCTATGCCCGCGCGATCGCCGGTGACTGGAGCGGCGCGGCGGCGGCCTGGACGGCGCTGGGGTTCCCCTACGACGCCGCCGACGCGCTCGCCGACGCCGACGACGAGGCCGCGCGGGTCGAGGCGCTGAGCGCGTTCGACGGCTGTGGCGCCGCGCGCTCCGCCTCGCACCTGCGCCGGCGGCTGCGCGCCGCCGGCGTGCGCCGGATCCCGCGCGGGCCGCGGCCCGCCTCCCGCGCCGGCCCGGCGGGCCTCACGCCGCGTCAGGCGGAGGTGCTCGACCTGATGGCCGGAGGCGCGACGAACGCGCAGATCGCCCGGCGCCTGGTCATCGCGCCCAAGACCGTCGACCACCACGTCTCGGCCGTGCTGGCCAAGCTCGGCGTGGCCTCGCGGCGCGACGTCGCCGCGGCCGTCGCCTCCCGGCCCCGCCCCGGCTGAAGCTCAGCCGCCGGTCTCGCGCTGCTGGGCGGCGTCCGGCGAGGCGTCCCAGAAGTCGTCGAGCTTGACCGCGTCCATGGAGTCGACCTTGTGCGATACCGCCCACAGCTCGACCGGCTCGTCGCCCTCGTTGCGGTGGGAGCGAGGGGTGCGCGGCGCCACCCGCACCGCCGAGCCGGCAGGCACCGTGCGGGCCTTGCTCATGACCGTGAAGGTTGCGCGACGGCCGTGACGGGAAGTCCATGCCGCATGAAGGCCTTGACCTGGCACGGGAAGCGCGACGTCCGCATCGACACCGTCCCCGATCCCGCGATCGAGCACCCGACCGACGCCATCATCCGCGTCACGTC
>Ga0136617_10005088_pt1 | contig 11757 bp, 9 predicted proteins | sample AntDrymUQ3222106_2_FD_129672 | JGI IMG/M metagenome (GOLD analysis project Ga0136617, IMG submission 129672) | Polar desert sand microbial communities from Dry Valleys, Antarctica - metaG UQ322 (21.06) | ecosystem: Environmental > Terrestrial > Soil > Desert | place: Antarctica: Dry Valley...
CGGCGAGCGACCCGACCAGCGGGAGCACGGTGAGGATCGGCAGGTAGGGCAGGTCACTCATCCGAGCGTCACCGCCAGCAGAGCCGCCACCACGGCTACCGAGCCGCCGAGCATCGTGAGGGCGTACGAACGGACGAAGCCGGTCTGGGTCTTGCGCAGCCGGCCGGAGCTGCCACCGACCAGCGCCGCGAGGCCGTTGACCGCACCGTCGACGCCGCGGTTGTCGAACCAGACCGACAGCCGGGTCAGCCACTGACCGGGGCGCATGAGGACCATTTCGTTGAAGGTGTCGGCGTAGAGATTGTTGCGGGCGGCCACCGTGGTCGGCGCGACGGCGGTGGGGGCGGTCGTCGGGACCGCTCGGGTGCCGAAGGCATACCACGCTGCGGCCACGCCACCGAGCACGACCAACAACGTCAGGCCGGTCAGCACCAGCGGGGAGATGGGGTGGACGCCGTGCTCGACCGAGCGGCCCACCGACGGCTCAAGCCAGGCTTGCAACGCGCCGCCGAAGACCAGCAGCCCGCCGGCGGCCACCGACCCGACCGAGAGCAGCACCATCGGACCGGTCATCACCGGTGGGGATTCGTGCGGGTGCACGTCATCGGTCCACCGCCGCTCGCCGAAGAACGTCATCACCATCAGTCGGGTCATATAGAACGCGGTCAGCCCGGCACCGGCCAGCGCCGCGGTGCCCAGCACCCAGCCGGAGACACCGCCCTTGTCGAATGCCGCCTCGATGATCTTGTCCTTGGAGAAGAACCCGGAGAACGGGACCATCCCGATGATGGCCAGGTAGCCGGCCATCATGGTCCAGAAGGTCACCGGCATGACCGTGCGCAGGCCACCGAACCGGCGTATGTCCACCTGGTCGTTCATCCCGTGCATCACCGAGCCGGCGCCCAGGAACAGCCCGGCCTTGAAGAACCCGTGGCAGAGCAGGTGCAGGATGCCGATCGCGTAGCCGGCCGGACCCAGGCCGACGGCCAGGAACATGTAGCCGATCTGGCTGACCGTGGACCAGGCCAGCACCCGCTTGATGTCGTCCTTGGCGCAGCCGACGATGCAGCCGATGATCAGCGTGACCGCACCGATCGCGGTGACCGCGGTCCGGCCGTCTTGAGTGAGGTCGAAGATCGGCGCCGACCGGGCGATGAGGTAGACCCCGGCGGTGACCATGGTCGCCGCGTGGATGAGCGCCGAGACCGGGGTCGGACCCGCCATGGCATCGGGCAGCCAGCCCTGCAACGGGAACTGGCCGGACTTACCGCAGGCACCGAGCAGCAGCAGCAACGCGAGCGCCAGCAGGGTGCCGCCGCCGAGGGCGCCTACGCCGGCGAAGACCCCGGCGAAGGAGGTGGTGCCGAGGGTGGCGAACATGAGGAAGATCGCCAATGTGAGACCCACGTCGCCGACCCGGTTGAAGATGAAGGCCTTCTTGGCCGCGGTGGCCGCCTCCGGTTTGTGCTGCCAGAACGCGATCAGCAGGTACGACGCCAGGCCGACACCCTCCCAGCCGACGTACAGCGACAGGTAATTGTTGGCCAGCACCAGGAGCAGCATCGCGGCCACGAAGAGATTCAGGTAGCCGAAGAAGCGCCGCCGGCCGGCGTCCTGCGCCAGATAGCCGATCGAGTAGACGTGGATCAGGAAACCCACACCGGTGATCAGCAGGACGAACACCGCCGACAACGGGTCGTAGAGCAGGCCCATCTCGGCCTGAAAACCGTTGACCGGGATCCAGTCGAACAGCTTCAGGCTGACCGCCCGCTCTGATTGACCGCGGAGCGCGAAGAAGTAGATCAGGCCGAGGACGAAGCTCGCCCCCACCGTCGCGCAGCCGAGCAGGTGGCCCCACTTGTCGGCGCGCCGCCCAGCCAGCAACAGCACGACCGCACCACCCAGCGGCAGCACCAGAAGTAGCCAGGAGCTGGTCAGCACCCCGGTGGCGTCGACCAGTTCCTGGCTGGGCGCCGGGGCAGCAGCGAGCACGGAAGACACGGCCATCCTCAGGTCAGTACTTCAGCAGGTTGGCGTTATCGACCGAGGCCGAGCGGCGAGTCCGGAAGATCGACATGATGATCGCGAGTCCGACGACGACCTCGGCCGCGGCCACCACCATGACGAAAAACGCCATGACCTGGCCGTCGAGGGTGCCGTGGATGCGGGAGAAGGTCACCAGCGTCAGGTTGACGGCGTTGAGCATCAGCTCGATGCACATGAAGATCACGATGGCGTTGCGGCGGGTGAGGACGCCCACCGCACCGACGGTGAACAGGGCGGCCGACAGCAGCAGGTAGTACGTCGGTGTCACGTCTGGTCCTTGGTCCGCGCCTGCTCGACCGACATCGGCTGGATGACCGCGCCGGGGCCGTCGGAGACACGCGGCGTCGGGTCTCCGCTGCGGATCTCGGTGCCGACGCCGGTGCCGTCCGGCAGCAGTGCGGGCGTGGCTACGGAGTTGGAGGTGGCGAAGACGCCAGGACCCGGCAGCGGGCCGGGATAGCCGCCGTCCCGGAAGCGCGCGCGAGACAGCTCACGCTGGGTGACCCGTTCCTCTTTCGTCCGCTCGACGTGGGCCAGCATCATCGCGCCGACCGCCGCGGTGATCAGCAAGGCGCTGGTCACCTCAAAGGCGAAGACGTAGTCGGTGAAGAGCAGCCCGGCGATCTCGTCGACGTTGTCGCGGTAGCCGGCGCCGGCGCCCAGACCTTCGCTCGCGCCCAGCGCCGGCGACCGCACCGAGGACAACGCCCGGGTCAGCCCTGCGGCAACGAGGGCGGCGAATCCGATGCCCAGGACCGCGGTCGCCAGCCGCTGGCCGCGTAGCGTCTCGACTATCGAGTCGCTGGCGTCGCGGCCCACCAGCATCAACACGAACAGGAAAAGGATCATGATGGCGCCGGTGTAGACGATGATCTGAACCATGCCGATGAATGGTCCCTGCTGCACGACATAGAACACGCCGAGACTGAACATGGTCGTCACCAGGAACAGCGCGCAGTGCACCGCGTTGCGGGCCAGCACCATCCCGATCGCGCCGCCGAGGGCGACCGGCGCGAGGATCCAGAAGGTGACCGCTTCGCCGGTGCTGACGGTCTGGGCGGCGGCCAGAACCACGCTCATGACTCCTCCGCGGGACGGAGTGCGTCGTCGGTGCTCACGACTCCTCCGCGGGACGGAGTGCGTCGTCGGTGCTCACGACTCCTCCGCGGAGAAGAGCGCGTCGTCGGTGCTCACCGCTGGTTCCCGGCGGCACCTGACTCGCTCGCTGGCCGTTGTTGGCGGGTCCCGGTGATCGTGGGGTCCTGCAACCCGCTGTCCGGGAGTTGTGCCTCGCCGGCGGCCGACGTCTCCGCCGTCTGGGCCGCCGCCGATGCGCCCGGATCGCCCACCGCGCCGAGGTAGTAGTCCTCGCTCCCCCCGAGACGCATCGGGTGCGGCGGCTGTTCCATCTCGGGCAGCAACGGCGCCAACAGCTGCTCCTTGGTGTAGATCAAGTCCTGCCGGCTGTCGGATGCCAGCTCGTACTCATTGGACATGGTGAGCGCGCGGGTGGGACAGGCCTCGATGCACAGCCCGCAGAAGATGCAGCGGGCGTAGTTGATCTGGTAGACGTCACCGTACCGTTCGCCCGGCGAATAGCGCTCCTCGTCGGTGTTGTCGGCCCCCTCGACATAGATCGCGTCAGCCGGGCAGGCCCAGGCGCACAGCTCGCAGCCGACGCACTTCTCCAGCCCGTCGGAGTGCCGATTGAGCACGTGCCGCCCGTGGTAGCGCGGAGCCGTCGGCTTGACGTCCTCGGGGTACTGCTCGGTGGCGACCTTCTTGAACATGGTCGAGAAGGTGAGGCCGAAGCCCCTGAGCGAATCAAGCATCGGCTGGCCCGTCTTCCGGAGAGGTATGGGCGGTCGGTTCAGCACTTCGCCCGCCCGTGGCGACGAGCGGCGCCCTCACGGCTCGTGGAGCGTGCCGCACAGGAGAGGACGGCGGCACCACCAAGTCCATGGGAGGTATCGGGAACTCTGAGGTGTCCGAGTCCTCGATGCCGGCTGTCTGTGGTGCGGGATGTTTGCGCTCCGGCCAGAGCAACACGACCAACAGCACGACAGCCAGAGGGATGCCGACTATCTGCAGAAGCCGGCCACGTTCGTAACCTTGCGCGCCGAGCACCCGGGCGGCGTCGACGAGCAGGATCCAGAGCAGGCTGAGCGGCACGAGGACCTTCCAGCCCAGCGCCATGAACTGGTCGTAGCGCAGCCGGGGCAGCGTCCCACGGAGCCAGACAAAGACGAACAGCGCGAGGAGCAGTTTTCCGGTGAACCACAACACCGGCCACCAGCCGGTGTTGGCGCCGTCCCACAGCGACAGCGGCCAGGGCGCCCGCCATCCGCCGAAGAACAACGTGGTGGCCAGCGCCGAGACGGTGACCATGTTGATGTATTCGGCCAGGAAGAACAGCGCGAACTTCAACGAGGAGTATTCGGTGTGGAACCCACCGACCAGCTCGGACTCGGCCTCCGGCAGGTCGAACGGAGCCCGGTTGGTCTCGCCCACCGCCGCGACGGCATAGATGACAAAGCTCGGAGCGAGCAGGATCGCGTACCACGAGGGCAGTTGGAGGGCCATGCCGAGCAGCTGCACGGATGAGCCGCTCGCCTGAGCGGCCACGATCTCGCTGGTCGACAGCGACGAGGCGGTGAGGAACACCGCGACCATGGACAGGCCCATCGCGACCTCGTAGGAGATCACCTGCGCCGCACTGCGCAGACTACCCAGCAGCGGGTACGTGGAGCCGCTGGCCCAACCCGCCAGCACGATGCCGTAGATGCCCAACGACGAGGCCGCCAGCATGAACAGCACGGCGACTGGCAGATCGGTGAGCTGCAGCGGCGTGGCGTGACCGAACACGCTGACCGTGGGCCCGAACGGGATCACCGAAAACGCGAGGAAGGCTGGGATCGTGGACAGGATCGGGGCCAGGAGATAGACCGGCTTGTCGACCAGCGTCGGGACGATGTCTTCCTTGAAGGCCAGCTTGATCCCATCGGCCAGGCTCTGCAGCAGGCCGAACGGCCCCACCCGGTTGGGGCCGATGCGGTTCTGCATCCGCGCCACCACCCGACGCTCCATCCAGATCGTGAACAGCGTCATCACGACGAGGAAGACGAAGACGGCGACCGCCTTGACCAGGATCAGCCAGATCGGCTCCGCTCCGAAATCCTCGAGTCTGGTGGTCTCGGCAGCCGCTCGGGTCGTCTGGGCAACATGGGTCGTCTGGGCAACGTGAGCCGTCTGAGCGGCCGCAGTCACCTCGCACCTCCGGCGACGATGCGCACGACCGAGCCGGCGTCGGCTCCGAGGCCGCGGCGCACTGCCGAGCCCGGCGACCTGGTCGGCAGCCACACGACGCGGTCGGGCAGGTCGGCGAACGCCAGCGGAAGGGTGATGCTGCCCCGGTCGGTCGACACCGTGACCTCCTCGCCCGCGCCGGCCCCGATCTCGGCGGCGGTCGCGGCGGACAGGTGGGCTCGTGGCCGCTTGGCGGTGCCGGCCAGGTGCGGCTCGTTCCGCTGCAGCGTGCCGGCGTCGAGCAGCCAGTGCCAGGTGGCCAGCACCGCTTCACCGGCCGCGGGTGAGGGGGGGGTGAGTGCCGGCACCGCCGGCGCGGGCGGCCGGGCCGCGGTGACCCCGTCCAACCCAGCCAACCCGGCCAACTCGGCCCGCACCCGCTCGACCGTGGACGTGCCCAGCTCGATGCCCAGCTCGGCGGCCAGGGCGTCCAGGACCCGGGCATCACTCAGCGCGCCGGTGCCGCGCAGCACGGTGCCGAACTCGCGGGGCCGGCCTTCCCAGTCGAGGTAGGTGCCCTCCTTCTCCACCACGGGGGCCACCGGCAGCACCACGTCGGCCCGGGCCGTGACCTCCGACGGCAGCAGCTCGAGGCTGACGAGGAAGCCGATGGAGCCCAGGCCCACCGCCGCCAGGTCCGGGTCCGGAAGGTCGCCGGGATCGACGCCGCCGACCAGCAGCGCTGACAATTCCCCGTTCGCGGCGCCGGCCAGCATCCCAGCGGTGTCGCGGCCGGGAACCACAGGTAGCGGCTCGCAGTCCCAGGCGCGGGCCATCTCGTCCCAGGCGACCGGGTCGGACACCAGGCGGCCGCCGGGCAGCAGGGTCGGTAGCGCGCCAGCCTCGACCGCTCCACGCTCACCTGCTCGCCGTGGGATCCAGGCCAGCCTCGCCCCGGTCTCCGCGGCGAGCAGCGAAGCCGCGGAAAGCCCCCCGGGCACGGCAGCCAACCGCTCGCCGACGCAGATCACGGCCCCCGGGCCACGAAGCTCGCCGGCCAGCTCGAGCACCTCGAGCACCTCGGGCGCCTCGGGTGCCTGGGCACGCAGGGCGTCCAGGACGCCCGGTTCACCGCCCGGCCGGGTCCGGAGCAGGACGCCGTCGAGCTTGCGCAACCCGTCGGTGGTGAAGGGTGCTATCGAGAAGACCTTGGCACCGTGGTCCCGTACCGCCTTGCGCAGCCGCAAGAAGACGATCGGCGACTCCTCCTCGGGCTCGAAGCCCACCAGCAGCACGGCCGGCGCCGCCTGGAGCTCGGCATACGTGACCCCCCCGGCCACCGGTGCGGAGCGCGCGACGTGCGCCGCGAGGAAGTCCAGCTCCTCGGTGGAGTGCGGGCGGGCGCGCATGTCGACGTCGTTGGTGGCCAGCACCACGCGGGCAAACTTGGCGTAGGCATAGGCATCCTCGACGGTAAGCCGGCCGCCGGGCAGCACACCGACGCCGCCACCGTTGTCACGGGCTTCGCGCAACCCCTCGGCGGCCCGCTGGAGTGCCTCGGTCCACGAGGTGGGGACCAGGTCTCCGGAGACGTCACGCACCATGGGGGTGGTGAGCCGGTCGCTGGCCGCGGCGTAGGTGAACGCCCAGCGTCCCTTGTCGCAGTTCCACTCCTCGTTGACAGCAGGGTCCTCCCCGGCCAGCCGGCGCAGCACCTTGCCCCGGCGCCAGTCAGTGCGCAGCGAGCAACCCGAGGCGCAGTGCTCGCAGGCCGACGGCGTCGACTGCAGGTCGAACGGCCGGGCGCGGAAGCGGTACGCCGCTCCGGTCAGCGCAGCGACCGGGCAGATCTGCACGGTGTTGCCGGAGAAATAGGAATTGAACGGCTCGCCCGTGTCGCCGTCGCTGTAGACCGCCACCTGCTCCAAGGCGCCCCGCTCAAACAGCTCGATGAACGGGTCGCCGGCGATCTGCTGGGAGAACCGGGTGCACCGGGCGCAGAGCACGCAGCGCTCCCGGTCGAGCAGCACCTGCGAGGATATCGCGATCGGCTTGGGGAAGGTGCGCTTGACGTCGTGGAAGCGGCTGTCCGAGCGGCCATGCGCCATCGCCTGGTTCTGCAGCGGGCACTCGCCGCCCTTGTCACACATCGGGCAGTCCAGCGGGTGGTTGATGAGCAGCATCTCCATGTTGCCCTGCTGCGCCTTGTCGGCCACCGCAGAGGTGAGTTGGGTCTTGACGGCCATGCCCTCGGTGACCGTGACCGTGCAGGAGGCTACCGGCTTGCGTTGACCCTCCACCTCGACGAGGCACTGCCGGCAGGCGCCCACCGGGTCGAGCAGCGGGTGGTCGCAAAAGCGCGGGATGACGATGCCGAGCAGCTCGGCCGCCCGGATGATCAGCGTTCCTTTGGGCACCTGCACCTCGAACCCGTCGATCGTGACGGTCAGGTAGCCAGGCGGGGCACTTCCCGAAGGCTCATCGGAAGGAGCTGCCGGTTTCGTCGATGTGATCGTCAACTCGAGTGCACCCCCGCCAGCGGCTGGCTGTGACGAGACGGAGCCGAGCTGAAGGGACAGCCACCGCCCTCGTAGTGCGCGACGTACTCGTCGCGGAAGTGCTGGATCGACGAGACGATCGGGCTGGTCGCGCCGTCACCTAGCGCGCAGAACGCCCGGCCGAAGATGTTGTCACAGGTGTCCAGCAAGGTCTCGATGTCTTCGGCGGTGCCGGCCCCGGCCTCGAGCCGCTGGAGAATCTGCACCATCCAGTAGGTCCCCTCGCGGCACGGGGTGCACTTGCCGCACGACTCGTGGGCGTAGAACTCGGTGAACCGCAGCGCGGCCCGGACGATGCAGGTCTTCTGATCGAAAATCATCAGGGCGGTCGTGCCCAGCAACGAGCCGGCCTCCAGCATGCCCTCGAAGTCCAGCGGGGCATCGAGGTGCTCGGCGGTGAGGAAGGGCGTCGACGAGCCGCCGGGAGTCCAGAACTTCAGCTCGGAGCCCCCGCGCATCCCGCCGGCGAGCTCGATCAGCTCGCGCAGCGTCGTGCCCAGCGGCGCCTCGTATTGTCCGGGAGAGTTGATGTGCCCGGACAGACTGAAGATCTTGGGGCCGGATGACTTCTCGGTGCCCATCGACGCGAACCACTCAGGCCCGCCGAGCACGACAAAGGGCACGCTGGCGATCGTCTCGACGTTGTTGACCACCGTCGGCACGGAATACAGGCCGTGCGTCGCCGGGAAGGGGGGGCGCAGCCGAGGCTGCCCTCGGTAGCCCTCGAGTGAGTCCAGCAGCGCCGTCTCCTCCCCGCAGATGTAGGCACCGGCTCCACTGTGGACGGTGAGCTCGAGGTCGAAGCCAGAGCCGAGGATGTCGGCGCCGAGATAGCCGGCCTCCAGGGCTTCCTTGATCGCAGCGTCGAGGCGGCGACGGCCGTGGACGAACTCGCCCCGGAGATAGATGAAGGCGTGGTTGGAGCGCACCGCGTACGAGGAAATGATGATGCCCTCGATCAGCGAGTGCGGGTCGGCCATGATCAGCGGGGCGTCCTTGCAGGTGCCGGGCTCGCCCTCGTCGGCGTTGACCACCAGGTAGTGCGGCTTGGCGGCCTGCCCCTCGGTGCCCTGCGGGATGAAGCCCCACTTCATGCCGGTGGGGAAGCCGGCGCCACCGCGGCCGCGCAGCCCGGACTCTTTGACCAGCGCGATGACGGCGTCGGGTCGCATCCGCAATGCCTTGCGCAGCCCGCGATAGCCCTCGGTGCGCTCGTACGTCTCCAACGTCCATGACCTGGGCAGAGCCCAGCGCTTGGTGAGGACCGGGGTCAGCGGCATCAGCGGGCCTCCCCCGACTGTGCCGAATCTAGCCGGGCCGAATCCGACTGTGCCGAATCGGGATACGCCGAATCTGGATAGGCAGGCGCAGACTCACCGCGCTTGGCGGCCAGCCGGAGCCCCGCCAACGTCGGCTCACCGGCCGGGCCTTCGTTGAGCGCCGCCGGCCGCGGGTCGCCGAACCCGGCCAGCAGCCGCTCGGTCTCGCGGAAGGTGCACAGGCTGGCGCCGCGGGTCGGCTTGGGCAGCTCGCTGCCGGCGCCGCTGGCCAAGGCGTCGACCAACTCCCGGGCGGAGTCTGGTGTCTGGTTGTCGAAGAACTCGTAGTTGACGGTCACCACGGGGGCGTAGTCGCAGGCGGCCAGGCACTCGGCGTGCTCGAGCGTGACGTTCCCGCCGGGGACCGTCTCGTTGTGGCCGACCCCCAGATGCGCAGAGAGCGAGGAAAAGATCTCGTCGCCACCGAGGATGCCGCACAGCGTGTTGGTGCAGACGCTGACCAGAAAGTCCCCGGTCGGGCGTCGCTTGTACATCGTGTAGAAGGTGACGACGGCCCCGACCTCGGCCTTGGTCAGGCCCAACTCCTCGGCACACAACGCCACTCCCGCCGGAGTGACGTAGCCCTCCTCGGATTGGACCAGGTGCAGCATCGGCAGCAGCGCCGAGCGCGGCTGGGGGTAGCGCGAGATGATCTCGCGGACCCGCGCCCGGGTCTGTTCGGTCAGGGCCATCAGCGGTCCACCCCACCCATCACCGGATCCAGCGAGGCAACGGCGGCGATCGCGTCGGCGAGCAGGCCGCCCTCGCAGAGCGCTCCAACCGCCTGCAGATTGACGAAGGACGGGTCGCGCCAGTGCACGCGGTAGGGGCGAGTGCCACCGTCGCTGACCACGTGGAAGCCCAGCTCCCCGCGGGGTGACTCGACCGGCACATACACCTGGCCCACCGGCACCCGAAAGCCCTCGGTGACGAGCTTGAAGTGGTGGATCAGCGCCTCCATCGACTGTCCCATGATGTTGCGGACGTGGTCGAGGGAGGTACCGAGACCGTCGGCACCCAGCGCGAGCTGCGCCGGCCAGGCGATCTTCTTGTCGGAGACCATGATCGAGCCGGGCTGGAGCCTGTCCAGTGCCTGCTCGACGATGCGCAGCGACTCGCGGATCTCCTGAACCCGCACGGTGTAGCGGCCCCAGGCGTCACCAGTATCCGCAGTCGGAGTGTCGAAGTCGTAGGTCTCGTAGCCGCAGTAGGGCTCCACCTTGCGCAGGTCCCACGGCAGCCCGGCGGAGCGCAGCACCGGGCCGGTGACGCCCAGCGCGAGGCAACCGGTCACGTCGAGGTAGGCGACGCCCTGGAGTCGCTTCTGCCAGATCGGCTGCCCGGTCAGCAGTTGTTCGTATTCGTCGACCCGCTTGCGCATGTACGGGATGAACTCGCGGATCTGCTCCACGGCGCCCGGCGGCAGGTCCTGGACCACGCCGCCGGGGCGGACGTAGGCCATGTTCATGCGCAGCCCACTGACCATCTCGAAGATGTCCAGGACGTGCTCGCGATCCCGGAAGCCCATGGTCATCATGGTCAGCGCGCCGATCTCCATGCCGCCGGTGGCCAGCCACACCAGGTGGGAGGCGACCCGCTGCAGCTCCATCATGAGAACCCGGATGGTGGTCGCCCGCTCCGGGGCCGTGATGCCCAGCAGCTTCTCCACGGCCAGGCAGTAGCCGGTCTCGTTGAAGATGTTGGCGAGGTAGTCGGCACGGGTGACGAAGGTGACGCCCTGGGTCCAGTTGCGGTATTCGGTGTTCTTCTCGATGCCGGTGTGCAGGTAGCCGATCACCGTGCGGGCCTGGGTGACGGTCTCGCCCTCCAGCTCCAGCACCAGCCGGAGCACGCCGTGCGTCGACGGGTGCTGCGGGCCCATGTTGACGACGAGGCGTTGCTCGCTGATCGGGTCGCGGTCGCCGAGCACCGAGTCCCAGTCGCCGCCGGTCACGGTGTAGACGCGGCCCTCGGTGGTCTCGCGCTCGGCCGCGTAGGGATCTGCCGCGTAGGGATCTGCCGGGTGGGGGTCCGCCGCGTGGGGGGGCAGGGGCGCGCTCACCGGTATGCCCTCCGCTCGTCCGGCGGCGGGATCTCGGCGCTCTTGCCGTTCACCGGCTTGTACTCCACCGGCACGCCACCGAGGGGGTAGTCCTTGCGCTGCGGGAAGCCGTCCCAGTCATCCGGCATGAGAATGCGAGTCAGCGCCGGGTGCCCGTCGAAGACGATCCCGAACATGTCCCACGTCTCGCGCTCCTGCCAGTCAGCGGTCGGATAGACCGCCGTGACGCTCGGCACATGCGGGTCCTCCACCGTCGTCGACACCTCGAGCCGGATCCGCCGCCGATAGGTCATGGAAGTGAGGTGGTAGACGACGTGCAGTCGCTGCACCGCATCGCTGTCGAGGTAGTCGACCCCGGAGACGCTGGAGCACAGCTCGAAGCGCAGCGCCGGATCGTCGCGCAGCGACCGGCAGACCTGGGCGATGCGGTCCTTGCGCACGTGCATGGTGAGCTCGCCGCGGTCCACCACCACCCGCGAGATGGCGTCGTCGAATCCGGCAGACGTCTCCTGCAGCGCCTCCTGCA
>Ga0136617_10005089_pt1 | contig 11756 bp, 11 predicted proteins | sample AntDrymUQ3222106_2_FD_129672 | JGI IMG/M metagenome (GOLD analysis project Ga0136617, IMG submission 129672) | Polar desert sand microbial communities from Dry Valleys, Antarctica - metaG UQ322 (21.06) | ecosystem: Environmental > Terrestrial > Soil > Desert | place: Antarctica: Dry Valley...
CGCGATTAGCAGGTAAAACAATGACTTGATAGCTTGCGGTAAGTAGCGGTAACCCCCTGTGCCCTTTCTACGAACCAGGGGGTCGTGGGTTCGAATCCTGCCGGGCGCGCCAGATAATCTAAGGTTAGCGAGAGCTAGCCCTTTTCACACCTACCCGGCTCGCCGTCGCGAGAATGCACGCGAATGCCCGCAGCGGCACGCGCACATAGGGCAAGTCTTGGTCTTGAACCTCGACGCGCTCGCTGTCGGGGGCGACATCAAATTCCGGTCCGTCGCGTGGTTTTCAATAGACATGGCGTGCTGTGCTTTCGTCGCGACAACGACTCTTAGAACCAAAAGTTGCAACGACATCAATAAGCTTATACTTTTCCCGTTAAAGCGCTGAAAGTATCGCTTTTGTGACGATGAGCAACGGACGCAAGCGCACTGCGGTAACAATCCGTTGCCTGCTCGGGCCCCGAGATCGATATACCCAGATTCCGCACGATTCCGTCCTGCAACCGATAGATCCAACCGTGTACGGTCAATGCCTGAGTACGTTGCCAAGCATCGCGTACGACCGTCGTTTCACAGGCGTTGTTGACCTGCTCGATCACGTTGAGCGCACACAGCAGATCGGATCGGTCCGATTCGTTCTCAGTGGTCGCGAGTAGGTCCGCATGCTTGCGGCAGAATCCACGGACCTGACCCAACCACCTGTCGCTCAGACCCAGCCTCGCATCTGACAACGCAGCCAAGATGCCGCTGCACCCGTAATGTCCGCAGACGATGATGTGTTTGACTTTCAGCACGTCGACCGCAAACTGCATTGCCGACAGGCAGTTCATATCGGCATGCTTGATGAGATTGGCCACATTGCGGTGCACGAACACTTCGCCAGGCTGCAGTCCGACAATGGTGTTTGCCGGGACCCGGCTGTCCGAGCAGCCGATCCATAGGTATTCAGGCGCCTGTTGGCCGGATAGATTCGCGAAGAACTTCGGATCGCGCGCGCGTATGCCATCAGCCCATTGCCGGTTGTTCCGAAACAGATGCGCCAGCTCGCTCATCAGTGTCCTCCAGCCACCGGCATTGCCTTGCAGGGTCGCTTACAAATTTCAATCCCGAGGCGAACTGACAATGAATGACTTATCGCAGCCGCCTTACCCATTTCCAAGCGATTGGAACGGTCATCGCTGCGAGCAGGGTCTTGACAACTGTGGCGAGAAGAAAAGGCGTAACGCCAAGAGCAATGGCGCGCTCTAATCCCATAAGCGTTGCAAGCCAGACGGCGCCACACAGCAGGATCACTCCATGTCCAATCGTCATCGCAGCGAGGCTTGTGATCAACCGCCGGTCCCAACCCCGTTCCGTCAACTTTCCGCAAATCGCCACTGCCACGACGAAACCCACAAGATAACCGCCAGTTGGGCCAAGCATGTAAGCAACGCCGATACCCTTCTCAGGCGTACCTGCGAACACCGGCAGTCCCAGGGCGCCGGCCGCAAGATAGGCGGCAACTGTAAGCAAGCCGAGCCGCGTTCCGTACGCCATACCGATGACGAGGATCACGTACGTTTGCATTGTCATGGGAACGGGCCACAACGGGATCTGAATCTTGGCAGAAACCGTTAGTAGCAGGACCCCAGCAAGAACCAGCGCGTATTGAGGCCAGGTACTTCTGCCCAGGAGCTCGGCGGCGAGAGCCGGTTGGCGATATACGGCGGCATTAGTATTCATAGGGAACCACACCTTTCTCTCATCATGCGCACCTTACGCTCGTTTCGAGCGGCCGCGCGGTCCGCCGTCCCAGGTAGACTCGTCTACGCCGAACTGGCGCAACTCGGTTTTCTGCACCTTCGCGGTCTGGGTCCTCGGCAGTTGCGAGACGATCCGGTAGTAGCGCGGTACCGCGTAATAGGGAAGTTCAGCCTCGCAGTGCTTGAGCAGGTCCGCCACAGTCGTGGAGCACGACGGCTTGAGCACCACGGAGGCCATCACCGCGTCTTCCTCCAAACGGGCCGGCACCGCGTAAACCGCGACCTCCTCCACTGCAGGATGGCTCAGCAAGGCGCTTTCCACCTCGAACGACGAGATGTTCTCGCCAAACCTGCGCATCGCGTCCTTCTTGCGGTCGATGAACTCGTACCAACCGTCCGGGGCGCGGCGAAGGTAGTCACCAGTGTGGAACCAAAGGTTGCGCCAAGCAGCAACCGTCGCGCCCGGATTGCGCCAGTAACCTAACTGCATGATGTTCGGTCGGCGGGGCCGGACCAGCACCTCCCCAACGATCCCATCGGGCACGGGCATGTCGTCATTGTCGGCGACGAAGCATTCCCAAATGGGGTTCTCGATGCCGCACTTGCCGGGGCGGCCCGGCACGTCGTGCGGCACGCCGATCAGCACCCCCATGTCCGTCATGCCATAAAGGGAAGTGAGCAGTTCATCGTCGCGCGCGGCTCCGTGGAATCTTGAACATCTATCATCGGAGGCGGCATGAGCACATCGTTCAAAGTTTTCGAGAGAACGCGGCCGCCCATGCCGTCCTTCACGCCGCCGCGACCTCACGTGTCGCCACCCCCGCCCGACGCGCCGCCTATGCGGTGACCGCAGCCACCGCAACGGAGCGTGACGGGCATCGAGGGTTCGGTGAGCGGTCAGTCGCGATAGGGTGAGACGTCGGCCGGACAGTTGAGCCAGGTCTCCCCGGCGTCATCAGCGGCGTTTCCACATGTCGCGAGGCACGCGGCGTCGGTCGCCGATGTCTCTCCGCGGCTCGGCGAGCAGACGCCGTCGCTGGTGGACGGGACGAGCGGGATCGCGTCGGAGTTCGGCCAGAGCGCGGCTAGTCCCTGGTCGCCGGGCAGGAACGGCAGCCAGATGTTCAGCGCCAGGTGACCGGCCATGTAGATCTGCGTCCAGCCGTGCGCGGCGGCGTATCCGGCCAGGACCGATGGCGCGGACATCAGCTGGTCCATTCCGGCCGTGGGGAACGGCGCCAGGCGGTTCTGGAAGTAGACGACCGACACCACGCGATCCTCGCGGTTGACGAGCAGCCAGACCGCGGAGACGCCCGGGATTCGCTTGGCCGCGGCCTTCACCTGCGGCCACTTCAACTCCAGGAACACAATGATGCCGAGCGGCGTGGGGATCGACCAGCGTTCGGTACGAAGCTGGTACTGGGTCGTCTTGAAGTCCGAGAATTCCGCCGCGCCTACGACGTACCAGTTCCGGCAGTCGGGGTTGGCGAAGATGGAGCGGTCCAGGAACTGGACGACCTGGCCGGTGGCCGGATCGAAGGTGTGGAAGTCCTCCTTGACGAACTTCTCGTACGAGCGGGCCTGCGCCCACTTGTCGAAGAGGTATCGGCCTCCCGCGTACGTCTTACCGGTCGATGGGTCGACGAAGATCGGGATAACCTTGTGCTTGAAGCCCTCGGCTGCGTCGGCGCTCGACATCAGCTGGCGGTCGTGGTCGATGACGCCCGCCTGCGCATCCAGGGGCGTGGCCGGATCGACGAACAACTCGAAGTCGCAGGTGAACGCGCCGCGATGGGGAAGGTCGCGAATCGCGTGCGCGTGCATCGGGACAGCAAGGCAAGCGACCATGAACATGGCCGCAGTGTTACGCGTCTTGATCCTCCTCTTCATCGCTCGTGTCTCCTTCGTACGTCGGGTTAAACATCTAGCCGCTCACGATCGCGACACCCGGGCCGACCAGGCCCTCGTAAATGCCGTCCCAGGCCTTCGCCCAGTCCTGCTCGACCTTCCCGTCGAAGACAGGTCCGCGAAGCTGTCGGAGAGTCCTTCCGGCACGCCAGTCGGGAACGCATTCGAGAGGATGATAATGCCCAGATCGGACTTCGGATACAGGGTGACCAGATTGCGTGCGCCGACGCTGAATGCTCCCGCATGGCCCCAGCTCAAGCCATGGGGGGCCGAACACGATGTTCCAGCCGAGCCAATAAAAGGACGCGGTGCCGGTGACAGGGTTGATGCCGCGCGCCATCAGTGGCACACGAGTATCGTCGAGTGCCGCCGCCGCGACGCGCCGATCCCCGTTGTACATGCGTTGCCGAGTACGAGCCGCATCCACTGAACGAGATCGCGAGCGCTCGAGCTCACGCCGCCGGCGGGCGCCTGCGCATAAGGATCGCGCTTGAGCTTCGCGGCCCACGCACGGCGATGGCGAGTCCCGGCACGCTGCCGGAGTCGACCACGCGTCGCACCATGGCCTCGAGAGCAGGCAATTCCGCCGCGATTTGGTCGCGCGTCAATTTTTGGGCTTGGGCGGCAGCCGGCCCTATCAAGAGCTCCAGGCTAAACGCTAGGCAGGGAAGAATCAGGAGACAGAAGCGGGACTTCGGCGACCCTTGGCATTCGACGACCTATAGTTATCGCGCTTGCGACAGAAATCGGTTTGCGGCTCATTTGCGGCGAGCGAGATCCGGAACGATGATCTCCTCGAGGACGGTCTGGAAGGGCTTCGACGATACGTGGACTCCGCCCTGAAACGGTCGGTCGGTCACCGCAATGAAGAAGAGGAGCAGTGCGATTGGCGCCGCAACCAGGGAGGTGATCAGCACATGCATCCGCAAACTCTCGACGCGCAGCAGGAAGCACGATGCTATGGCGATCACGCCGAGCAGCGTCACCACCATCCATAGTTCCGCGGGGAGCGCCGTGTCCTGGACCGTCTGCAGCCTCAGCCGACGGTGCTCGATGATCCGATTGAAGGCTTGCACGATTTCAGCGTGAACGATCTTCTGGCCTTCGGTCCCCGGTTCAAATGCGAAGAACGCCTTCTGTGCACGTTCCAGGAGCTCGAGAGTGCCTCTCGGAACATCTCCGCGCTTGTGCAACGGCGACTCGTTGTCGATGATGTGACGGGTATAAGCTTCCATCATCTGCTTGCCCTGCATCTGCAGCGTTTCCGGATAGCCATCGAGGCTATGAAACAGGACGGTGATCGCCGCGACTTCGCGTCCGACGTTCGTGCTGGCGTCGACCAAGTTCTCCCAAACGGCCACGGCGGTCAGGCCGGCGGCGATCGCATAAACGCCGATCGATGCCGACAGAAGTGCGGATATCGGGCCGTTGCCGAGGTTTCGGTGGATGTTGGCCTTACGAAACCAGCGTGCGCTCAGCAGAAGTCCCAAGAGCGAGATCCCGATCGTGAACGCAACAAGGAGGAACGCAAGGGCGGCGGAGGGCAACTCGTGAAACGAATCCATGAGGCTTATTAGTTGCGGCGAGAAGGGACGGCGGCGCAGGGCTTAAGTCAAGGGACCGGCCGTGCAAAGGTTTTTTGAGAGCCGCTTCGCCAATTCTGCACCATGGCGAGCTGTTGCATAGCGGTGGCAGATCTGTCGAGCCTCACTGCATCGGCTCCGCAGCGAACTCGACGCAGAGTGTCTTAAACCGAATTTCGTCGGAGGCTACGGCAAGACCTCGACCTTGAGTGTCCACCCGAACGATCAAATCGCGCTAACAGGAAGTCCTGTCGCTCGACGCGCGGATGGGGCGGCTGCGTCACGCTGATGTGGCGAACTTGATCAATGTCCAGTGCGCCGCTTCGAATCGGTCGCCGGACATCCGGAGAAGAGTTGTGTTGGACTGCGCGCCATGGCACGCTTTAAGCCTCATTCACCCACGAGCGACAAATATGGCTGAACGCGACCTTCCCGAGGACGATGCGAACCCGCCGCCCCATCTCTCCAATTCCGTCCCGCGACGCGAGTTCCTAAAGGCATCCGCGGCCGCGGCAGGCGCAACACTGCTCGCCTCGTGCCTTTCGTCGAACGACTCGGAGACCGAGATCGCGGCCAGCGAAGACCCGGTCTCGCGCTTCGATCACATGGTCGTTGTCATGTTTGAGAATCGCTCGCTCGACAATCTGCTTGGATATCTCTACCCCGCCGGCCAGGGCTTCAATGGACTGTCCGGTAAGACGTTGACCAATCCGGTCCCGCCGTTCATCAACGATGGTCACGCCTTTGTCACGGCGCGTCCAAGCCCGGGAACGGACGCTGACATGCAGAACCCAAGTCCTGATCCCGGTGAACCCTATCCGCGCATCAATACTCAGCTCTTCGGCATCGTGAATCCGACCACGAATCAGTTCGAATCGGCTACGGAGATGCAGCCGCCGTACAACGCACCGCCGGCGGGCACGACACCGACCATGCAGGGCTTCGTACAGGATTACTGCAATACGTTTGTCCAGACGCAGGGACGCAATCCCACGTTTGACGAGTACCGCGTCATCATGGACACATTTACCTCGGCGCAGTTGCCGGTGCTGTCGACGCTCGCCCAATCGTTCGCGGTCTACGATGCCTGGTTCTGCGCTGTGCCGTCGCAGACGATCTGCAACCGCTCGTTCTTCCACGCGTCGTCTTCATCGGGCTTCGTCATCAATGTCCCGTATAAGAAGTGGCTTGAGACGAACTTCGCACCGACCATTTTCAATCGCCTCCAGGACGCGGGGCGTAAGTGGTGCGTCTATTACGACCCGACGCAACTCGTGCCATTCACGGCGCTGATTCATGCACCGGTGCTGTTTCCGTATTGGAGGACCAACTTCGGCACGATGGATGACTTCTATTCGGACGTGGCGACGGGAAATCTCCCCGACTACGCGTTCATCGAGCCGCGAATGGCGTTCAACCATAACGACTTCCACCCGCCCGGGCCGCTCTTCATCGATAAGGTCCCGATTCCGGGTCCATCCGATGTGCGAGCGGCCGATCTGCTCCTGCATCAGATCTACAGCGCGATCCGAACCAGCGCATCGGTGCAAGGGTCGAATGCGACCAACACGATGCTGCTCGTCACCTTCGACGAGCACGGCGGTTGCTATGACCACGTCGCGCCGCCGAGTGCCACGCCGCCTGAGAATCCTCAGCCCGAGGGTGAAATGGGATTCTTTTTCGATCGCCTCGGTGTACGGATCCCGACGATTGCCATCTCTGCGTACACCGCCGCGAACACGATCGTCAATCGCCCGGTGCATCACGCAGCGCTGATTCGCACGCTCTCGCGCAAGTACGGTCTCGCGCCGCTGACCGAACGCGACCGCGGAGCTCCCGATCTTAGCGATGCCATCAACCTCACGACGGCAAGGTCGCCATCCACGTGGCCCGTGACGGTGCCGCGACCGGTGCCTCCGTCGGCGTTGAATACCGATCCCACCTCGGCCGCACTTGCGCCGATACCTCTGAACGAACTCGAGCGCCACATCGTCGGGCTGGCGATGGCCCAGTTCACCGGGGTAGAGCCGACCGAGGCTTCGATTCCAACCACGATCGGCGAGGCTTATGCGTTGTTGAAGCCGCTGACGGCGGGCGCGTTCGGTCGGACGTAGCGGACACTAGAACCTATCTCAAAATCGCTTGGTCCCCTCACTCCAACCCTCTCCCGCAAGGGGGAGAGGGAGCTTGCGTTCCCTCTTCCCCAGCGGGGAGAGGGTTAGGGTGAGGGGGAAACGCCGTTGCTGGATTTTGAGATGAGTTCGAGTTCGAAGCGATGTGATAAAGCCAGCGAGCGGCTCTTGGAAACACAAGCCGGGCGCGAAGGAACCAAGCCAAGCCACGAAACAGAGGACGCTCTGAAGAGTTGATTCGCTTGCAGTGGGTGACGCGCTTCGCCCGAGCCCGGTTGCAGCGGCTCGCTCAATGCCCGGGAAATTGGCAGAGCGCCAATACCGGATAGCCGAGTGCCTCCACCTTTTCGCGGCCGCCTAAATCGGGCAGGTCCACGACGAAAGCGCAGCCAACGACGGACCCGCCGGCAATGCGGATTAGCTTGAGCGCCGCTTCGGCCGTGCCGCCGGTTGCGATCAGATCGTCGACAAGTAGCACGCGCTCGCCGCTCTGAATCCCATCGCTGTGAACCTCGAGGCGGTCGATGCCATATTCGAGCTCATAGTCCTGACCGAAGTATTCGGCGGGCAGCTTCCCCTGTTTGCGGATCGGTACCAGCCCGACATGAAGCTTGTAAGCAAGCGCAGCGCCGATGATGAAGCCGCGCGATTCAATCGCCGCGATCTTGTCGATGTTGGAGCCGGAATAGGCCGAGCCAAGTTTCTCGATGACCGCTCTAAACGCATTGCCGTGCTTGAGCAGCGTCGTGATGTCGCGGAACTGGACGCCTAGTTTGGGAAAATCAGGGACGGTCCGGATCAGCGACTTGATATCGATGTCTTGAGTCACATTGGCTCCATTGCCCATGCTGATAATGACTCCAAACCGTACGCGGTATCGGCATGGACGAGAATAGCGATCGTGGCGCTCGCGTGCGTCGGCGCTACCCGCCATCGCTGCAGCCGCCGATGTTCGCGCGAGATATGGCGGCCCCGGAGTCGCATCGCGAAATGAATTGTGGATAATTTTGGCGAGAGTTTGCACGATCCGATCAACCTAGCCAGGAGAAATCATGCACAAGCGTCTCTGGTTTGTTGTGCTCGCGTGCACGCTGGGCGCGACCGCGGCATACGCCCAGTCTTTCCCAGCGAAGCCGGTGCGCATCATCAACCCATTCGCCCCAGGCGGCGCGACCGACATCATCGCGCGCCAGGTGGCCCAGAAGCTCACCGAAACCTGGGGTCAAGCGGTGATCGTGGAGAATCGGCCCGGTGCGAGCGGCGCCATCGGTGTCGAGGCGGTCGCGAAGAGCCCGCCGGACGGCTATACGCTGCTCATCGCGACCCAGACCACGCATGCCGCCAATCCCGCGCTGTATGCGAAGCTCCCCTACGACCCCCAGAAAGATTTCGCTCCGCTAACCCTTGCGGGATCTACGCCATTAGCGCTCCTCGTGCATCCCTCGCTCGGTATATCGAGCGTGAAGGAGCTCGTCGACTATGCGCGAAGCAACCCAGGCAAGCTCCGCTTCGCCTCCGGCGGTAACGGCACGTCGCAGCACCTGACGGCCGAGCTCATGAAGAGCTTGAGCAGTACGTCGATGCTGCACGTTCCCTACAAGGGTGCGGGCCCGGCTATGACCGACCTCTTGGGTGGGCAGGTCGACTTCATGTTCGACAACCTGCCGACCGCGCTGCCGCACATCAAGGCCGACAAGCTCCGCGGACTGGCGGTGACGACGGCGGCCCGCTCGCCGCTCGCGCCGGAATTGCCGACAATGGCTGAAGCGGGATTGCCTGGATTCGAGCTCTCGACATGGTTCGCGTTCTTTGCGCCCGCAGCGACGCCGCGCGACGTCGTCGAAAAGATCGCGACCGACATGCGGCGCGCGCTGGCACAACCCGACATGAAAGAGAAGCTGACCGCGATCGGTGTCGACATCCGCGGCAGCACGCCCGACGAGCTGGCGGCATTCCACCTCGCCGAGATCGCGAAATGGGGGAAGATCATCAAGGATTCGGGCGCCAAGCTCGATTGACGATGGCCGTCCACAGCAAGATCATCGGTGATCCATGGGCGTGGCCATCGCAGGTATGGGGCGATGCACGGCTTTCGTGCGCTTTGCTATGCTCTTCGCTGCGCAGATTCAAACCAATTGGAGGAGATCGCAATGGCGTCCCCACGCAACGTCGCCGTACTGATCGGCAGCCTTCGTAAAGATTCGTTAAACCGCAAGATGGCGAACGAGCTCATCGCGATGGCGCCGCAAGGCTTAACGCTCGCGGAGGTTCCGATTGGCGACCTGCCGCTCTACAACAGCGACCTCGAAGGTGCGAGCGTGCCGGCAGCGTGGACGGCGTTTCGCCAACGCGTCGCCGCAGCAGACGCGCTACTGTTCGTCACGCCCGAATACAACCGCTCGGTCCCCGGCGGGCTCAAGAATGCGATCGACGTCGGTTCGCGCCCGTACGGGTCGAGCGTTTGGAGTGGCAAGCCGGCCGCTGTTGTGACCGTGTCTCCGGGCGCGATCGGCGGCTACGGAGCCAACCATCATCTACGGCAGTCGTTTGTCTTTCTCGACATTCTCCCGCTCCAGATGCCGGAAGCCTACATCGGCAACGCGAGCAAGCTCTTTGGCGAGGACGGCAAGATCGCCGCAAGCGAGACGCGCGAATTCATGGGCAAATTCCTCGACGCGTTCGCCAAGTGGGTCGAGCGCACCGCCAAGAAGTGACAAGCTTTGTGTTTGTCCATTAGCCCCATCGATTGCTTAACACTAGGTCATGATTGTCGCGGAGCGGGCCACCCGCGCGGCTCGTTTCTTCGCCAAGAGCGCTTGCAGTGCTTCATCCTTTGAGCCCAGATTCGACCAACGCCACGCTCGCGGCGCGCTACGATGCCATTGCCTATCCAGCGCTACCGCATCCGCTGACGCATCCGGACCGGTTGGCCACCGTGGCGACGTTTCTCGGCGCGAGCCCGCCCGAGGTCGCGCAATGCCGCGTCTTGGAAGTCGGCTGTAACGATGGCGGCAATCTGATTCCGATGGCGGTTGCGCTACCCTCCGCGACGTTCATAGGGTGCGATCTTTCGCCGTTCGCCATCGCCGCCGGACAGCGAACAATCGCCGAGCTTGGGCTCACCAATGTCGCGCTCGTCGAAGAAGATCTCGCTTCGCTCGCGCCGGTGCACGGAACCTTCGATTACATCATTGCGCACGGCGTCTACTCGTGGGTCCCCGAACACGTACGCGATGGCCTGTTCGCGCTCGCCCGCCAGCGGCTCTCACCCGATGGCGTCATGTTCGTCAGCTTCAACGCGATGCCCGGTTGCCGCATTCGGCAGGCGACGTGGGACGTGCTGCATTTTCACGTGGACCATATCGCCGATCCGCGAGTGCGTCTCGCCGCCGCTCGCGAGCTTGCTCGGATCATCGGGGATGGCGGGAAGGCGTTGCACGAAGCGGATGAAACACTGCGTGCCGAGTTCCGGTCGATTGCGCAACGCTCCGACAGCTTGCTCTTTCACGACGACCTCGCCGAGTTGAACACGCCTTTTTACTTTCACGAGTTCGCCGCACATGCTGCCCGCTTCGGCCTCAAGTATTTGGCAGAAGCTGAGTTGCACACGATGAGCGCCGCTGGCTTATCGGCGGAAGCGCGGGCATTTCTCACGACGCTCGATCCGCTCGCGCGCGAGCAATATCTCGATTTCGTTCGCTTGCGCCGCTTTCGTCAGGCGCTGCTCCTGCGCAGCGAAGCGCGATTCGACATGACGACACGTGGGCAACGCATGGGAGCGATGCATGTATCGGCAGATCCCTCGTTGCAGCGGTCGGCGGCGGCAGGGAAGCTCGCGGAGCTCGCGCGTGATCTCGATCCCGCACACGGTGGAGGAGGGCCGGTGCGAGCGATGCTCGAGGCGCTGCTGCAACAATCACCTGCGTCTTACTCGGTTGCCGAGTTGCGCGCGAAGGTAGGCGCCAGCACCCTCGCACGCCCACTCGACACAATTCTGACGGACGCGTACGTTGCCGGAATCGTCCTGCTGCACGTGTATCCGCCCGTACTCGCCAAAACGGCAGGGGAGCGGCCCATCGCCAGTGCTTTGGCGCGACTCGAGGCGCGTAACCAAGAAGACGTGACGAACCTGCTGCACGTGCGCGTGCAGCTTCCCGATGCAAACGCGCGGCAGCTCTTGACTCTGCTCGATGGCACCCGCGATCGCCGCGCACTCGCTGTATCCTTGAACGGACCGCCGTTCGGCGTTGATCGCAATCTTGCCGGCGCTTTTGTCGCGCATGCGCTCGAGCAGTTTGCGCGCCTCGCGCTGCTCGTAGCTTGAAGCACACGCGAGAAATCCCAAGTTTCTGCCCCGTGCTGTGGCCCGGATGCGCGAAGCGCGGAAAATTGAC
>Ga0136617_10005091_pt1 | contig 11754 bp, 11 predicted proteins | sample AntDrymUQ3222106_2_FD_129672 | JGI IMG/M metagenome (GOLD analysis project Ga0136617, IMG submission 129672) | Polar desert sand microbial communities from Dry Valleys, Antarctica - metaG UQ322 (21.06) | ecosystem: Environmental > Terrestrial > Soil > Desert | place: Antarctica: Dry Valley...
CCCATCCCACCAGCCCCGCTCCGGCCGCAGGCTGTAGCCGAAGGCGAAGCCGACGAGCTGACCACCAACGTGTGCCGTCACCAGCGAGTAGTTGATCGCTTGCAGTGCCCCGGTCGCCCGGTCTCGGAAGGCGCTGGACTTCTCGCGCGTGTCCTCACCCGGCACCGCGCCGTACGCATCGCCGTACGCATCGGCGTAGGCGTCGCACAGCTCGTCCATGAGCTGGGCCGCTTCAGAGCTGGTGTGGTGGGTGAGGGTTGGGTTGTCGGGAGGGGACATGGAGGTGAGCCTACTGCTCATGGCGATGCGGCATTTCAAGGCCAAGATGAAATCCTATTTTCCGCAGTGACGAGCAGGACGCCATTGCCAGACGCGGGAGCAAGAACGTGTTCGACCGCTGCGCTGAGCGACGGCATCGAAAGGTCGACTTTGGCCAGGCCTATATCCGCATGTCACACGATGCGGTTGAGATCGGCCCATGGCCGGGTCGCACAGGGACTTGCTTACACCGAAGAGGACACTGATTCAATCGCAGTATCGCCCCACCCGAATGCGATCACCGTGATCAGTGCGACTTACCCGAACTCGCCGGCTTCGTTGGCGTTGGATAGCGGCAGCGACAGCCTGACTGACCGGCCGCCGATCAGCGACGGACCGCGCCTTCCACCACGTCGAGCACGGCGTCGAAGTCGTCGGCAGGCAAGCCCATCGCCAGGTGGGAGACCAACCCCTCCAGCACGAGTTCCAGGTACTGGGCCAGCACCGCGACGGGTATGTCGTCGCGCAGCGTGCCCGCCGCCGCCTGCCGCTCCAGCCGCTCCCGGGTGGCGGCGGTGAGTGCCGACGAGTGGGCCTGCCAGCGGTTGCGGAAGTCCGGGTCGGTGCGCAGCCGCCGGGACACCTCCAGCCGGGTGCCCAGCCAGCTGCGGTCGTCGGGTCCGTCCTGGCCGGTCAGGAGCTCGCGCATCACCTGGACCAGGCCGTGCGCGGCGACCACGTCGGCCATCCGGCGGGCGTCCTGCTCAGCGAGTGCCAGGAACAGGGTGTCCTTGTCCCGGAAGTAGTGGAAGATCGCGCCCCGGGACAGGCCGGTGGTCTGCTCGAGGCGCCGCACCGTGGCGCCCTCGTAGCCGTGGCGGGCGAAACAGGTGCGCGCGCCGTCGAGGATCTCCTGGCGCCGTGCGGTGAGCTGGCCGATGCTGACGCGGGGCACTTGATCAGGTTAGCCCTCAACCAGACGTACGTACGGCTTGCGAGGGATCTGTGGCGAGCCTGCTGTTCCGGCGGCTGTAGAAGACGTAGACGACGAGCCCGATCGCCAACCAGCCCAGGAACCGCAACCAGGTGTTCACGGTGAGGAACAGCATCAGCGTGACGCACAACAGCACCGCGAGGATCGGCACCAGCGGCACCAGCGGGGTCCGGAACGAGCGGAGCAGATCGGGCCGGGTGCGCCGCAGCACCATCACGGCCACCGACACCAGCACGAACGCGAACAACGTGCCGATGTTGACCAGCTCGGCCAGCTCCTCCAGCGGGATGAACCCGGCCAGTGCCGCCACCAGGACGCCGATGATGATCGTGATCCGGTACGGCGTGCCATAGCGGGGGTGCACCTTTGACAGCCCGCGAGGGAGCAGACCGTCGCGGCTCATCGCGAACGCGATCCGGCTCTGGCCGAGCATGAGGATCATCATCACGGTCGTGAGCCCAGCCAGCGCACCGAGCGTGATAATATTGGCGAAGATCGGCTGGCCGACGGCCTGGAAAGCCGTCGCGAGGGGTGCCTCGGTGTCCAGGTCGGCGTAGCTCTGCATGCCCACCACGACCAGGGAGACCGCGACGTAGAGCGTTGCGCAGATCGCCAGCGAGCCGAGGATGCCGCGCGGGACGTCGCGCTGCGGGTTGCGGGTCTCCTCGGCGGTGGTCGCCACGATGTCGAAACCGATGTAGGCGAAGAACACCAGCGCCGCGGCCGCGAGGACACCACTCACCCCGAAGTTGGCCGGGGCCTGGCCGAAGATCGCTTCGACCAGTGTCCGGTCTCCGCCGGCCCCCGCCTCGGCGGGCTGTGACGGTGGGATGAACGGGCTGTAGTTCGCGCCCTTGACGAAGAACAGGCCGGCGGCGATCACGAACAACACCACGGCGATCTTGATCGTCACGATGATCGCGTTGAACCGCGCCGACAGCTTGATCCCGATGACCAGGATGACCGTGAGCGCCAGCACGACGAGCACCGCCGGCAGGTTGAACACGCCGTCGTCGCCACCCGCGATCGAGGTGGGCAGCGCCAGTCCGAGCGTCTCGAGCAGTGTTGCGAAGTACTGTGACCAGCCGACCGCGACCACGGCGGCGGCCAGGACGAACTCCAGGATCAGGTCCCACCCGATGATCCAGGCGACCAGCTCACCGAGCGTGGCGTAGGAGAACGTGTACGCGCTGCCGGCCACGGGCACGGTCGAGGCCAGCTCCGCGTAGCACAGCGCCGCCAGCCCGCATGCCACTGCCGCAAGGATGAACGACAACGCCACCGCCGGGCCCGCTGCCTGCTGGGCCGCCACCCCGGTCAGCACGAAGATGCCGGTGCCGATGATGACCCCGACGCCGAAGACGGTGAGATCGAGGGCCGAGAGCTCCTTCTTGAGCTGGTACTCGGGTTCCTCGGTGTCTCGGATCGACTGCTCGACGGACTTGGTGCGGAACACGCTCATGCGCATCCACCTCCCGGAGACGGCGCTGAACAGTGGTGACGGTCCGGGTATCTTCCCCCTCCGGCCGCTGGAGAACCCTGCATTCCGCAGCACGCGCGGGTACCGTTCTCCGACGTGACCCAGGACGTGCGTGCAATGCCGGGTGTCGAGAACGCTTCGGTGATCGAACAGGCGGTGCTCGGGCCGACCCCCGCGGTCCTGCGGACTTGCGAGGATGCCGAGGCGTACGTGGCCTCGGTGTGCTTCAAGCACGGACCTCCACGCCTGGTCGGTGTCGAGCTCGAATGGTTGCTGCACCAAGCTTCGGCCCCCAGCGCCCCCGTCGACGTCGCGGTTCTGATCGCGGCTCTCGGCCCGCATACCCCGACCACTCTCGATCCCCGTTCCCCCGCTCTGCCGCTTCCCGCAGGCTCCCTCGTCACCGTCGAACCGGGTGGTCAGGTCGAGCTCGCCAGCCCGCCGCTCGCCGATCTCGGTGACCTCATCCGGGCCGTGCGCAGTGACACCGACGCGTTGCATGCCCTGCTCGCCGCTTGCGGCCTACGTCCCCAGCCCCGTGCCGCGGATCCCATTCGCCCGCCGTCCCGGCTGCTCGACGTGCCCCGCTACCGCGCGATGGAGCAGTCCTTCGACCGGATCGGCCCGCACGGACGCAGCGGCATGTGTTCCACCGCCGCCGTGCAGGTCTGTCTTGACGCCGGCGACGGTGCGGAGGTGACGCGGCGGTGGGCGGCGCTGCACGCCGTCGGTCCGGTGCTGCTGGCGGCGTTCGCCAACTCGCCGATGCTGCACGGGCGGCGTACCGGCTGGAAGTCCTCCAGGATGGCGTGCTGGCTGAGCCTGGATCCGGCCCGCACCGCGCCGCCGCCGGCCTCGGACCTGCTCGATCCGGCCCCGGCCTGGGCCCGTCGAGTGGTGCGGACGCCGTTGCTGTGCGTGCGCCGGGAGGGCGCCTGGGAGGTGCCGGAGAAGGTCACCTTCGCCGACTGGGTGGCCGGCGCGCTGCCCGTCCCACCCACCACCGCCGACCTGGACTACCACGTGTCCACGCTGTTCCCGCCGGTCCGGCCACACGGGCACCTCGAGGTGCGCTACGTCGACGCCCAGGTGGGGCGGCGGTGGGCGCTGCCGACGGCGGTGCTGGTGGCGCTGCTGTCCGACCCATCGGTCACCGACCGCGCCCTGGACGCCTGCGAACCCGCCCAGGGCAGGTGGGTGTCCGGCGCCCGGTACGGCCTGGCCGACCGGGTGCTCGCCCGCTCCGCCGCCACCGTGTTCGAGCTGGCCACCGCCCGGCTACCGGCCATCGGGGCCCCGAAGTGGGTCGTCGCCGAGTTGGCCGAGATGACCGATCGGTACGTGCTCACCGGGCGTTGCCCGGCTGACGACCCGGCGCCGGGCGAGGGCGCCGCACAGCCCGACACCTCGAAGATCATAGAGGAGATGCCGCCATGAGCGTCACCCAGCCCGAACTGGATGTCGTCCTGGATGTCGAGGCCCTGCGCACCCGCGTCGCCGAGCTGCTCGCCGCCGCCCGCGCGCGCAGCACCGCACTCACCGAGGCCGTCGACGATTCCGATCTCATTGCCCAGCACTCGACGCTGATGTCCCCGCTGGTCTGGGATCTTGCGCACATCGGCAGCCAGGAGGAGCTGTGGCTCGTCCGCGACGTCGGTGGCCGCGAGCCGCTGCACCCGGAGATCGACGGGCTCTACGACGCGTTCCAGCACTCCCGGGCCAGCCGGGTGGAGCTGCCGCTGCTCACCCCCGGGGAAACCCGAGCCTATGTCGCGCAGGTCCGAGACAAGGCACTCGACGCGCTGGGCCGCAGCCCGCTGCGCGGGCACCGGCTCGTCGACCAGGGATTCGCCTTCGGCATGATCGTCCAACACGAGCAGCAGCACGACGAGACGATGCTCGCCACCCATCAGCTGCGCGCCGGGGCGCCGGTGCTGCACGCCGAGGCCCCGCCCGCCGCGGATAGGCAGTTACAGCCCGCCGCGGATAGGCCTTTACAGCTCGCCGCGGATAGGCAGTCACCACCCGCAGCCGTCGCCCTTCCCTATCGGGAGGTGCTCGTCGCGGCCGGGCCGTTCATCCAGGGCACGTCCACCGAGCCGTGGGCACTGGACAACGAGCGTCCCGCGCACCCCGTCGACCTGCCGGCGTTCTGGATCGACACCGCACCGGTGAGCAATGCCGCCTTCACCGAGTTCATCGCGGACGGCGGCTATGACGACCGGCGCTGGTGGAGCGATGCCGGGTGGGCGCACCGGGTCGAAGCCGGTCTGGTGGCACCGCAGTTCTGGGAGCGCGACTCCGGCGGGGTGTGGTGGCGGCGCCGGTTCGGCGTGCTCGAACGCGTCCCGGACGCCGAACCCGTGGTGCACGTGTGCTTCCACGAGGCCACCGCCTATGCGACATGGGCGGGCAAGCGGCTGCCCAGCGAGGCGGAGTGGGAGAAGGCCGCCCGGTTCGACCCGGTGAGCGGACGGTCCCGGCGCTACCCCTGGGGCGACGAGGACCCCACACCCGAGCACGCCAACCTCGGCCAGCGCCACCTGCAGCCCGCGCCGGTCGGCGCCTACCCGCGTGGGGCGTCCGCGCTGGGAGTGCATCAGCTCATCGGCGACGTCTGGGAATGGACGAGCTCAGGCTGGCACCCGTACCCGGGATTCGAGGTGTTTCCCTATCCCGAGTATTCGCAGGTCTTCTTCGGCGGCGACTACCGTGTGCTGCGGGGCGGCTCCTTCGGCACCGACCCGGCGGCAGTTCGTTCGACGTTCCGCAACTGGGACCATCCGATCCGCCGGCAGATCTTCGCCGGTTTCCGCTGCGCGCGCGACGCCTCGGCGGCCGAGCCTGCGGACCGGCGTTAAGCGGCGTGTGCCGCCATTTGGCCTACCTCGGACCGCCGACGACGCTCGCGGCGCTGCTGCTCGACCCCCCGTACGGGCTGCTGCGCCAGTCGTATGCGCCGATGGACATGCGCGGCGGGGGCACGGTGAACGCCGACGGCTTCGGCGTGGGCTGGTATCCGGGTGGGGTTGGTGGGAGCTGGGCCGGCGAGAACGGGGTCACGTCCCCCCCGGAACCCGTGCGCTACCGGTCCGAGCGGCCGATCTGGTCCGACGTCGCGTTCACGGCCCTTGCCGGAGCCACCACCAGCGCCGCGATGCTCGCTGCGGTCCGCTCGGCGACGGTCGGGATGCCGGTGACCGCCGCCGCCGCGGCCCCGTTCGGCGAGGGCCGGTGGCTGTTCAGCCACAACGGGGTGGTCCGCGGCTGGCCCGGCTCGATGGCCGCCCTCGCCGGCGCCCTGCCGGTCACCGATCTGCTCACCCTCGACGCCCCGACCGACGCCGCGCTGCTCTGGGCGCTGGTTCGGCACCGGTTACGGTCCGGTGACGCCCCGGCCGATGCGCTGCGCGCCGTGGTCACGGCCGTCGACCGGGCCGCGCCCGGGTCGCGGCTGAACCTGCTGCTCACCGACGGCGTCGGCATCTGGGCCACGGCCTGGGACCACGCGCTGTCCGTGCGTATCACGCCGGTCCCGATGCTCGGACCCGCAAGCGATCCTTCGGTCCCGATGCTCGGACCCGCAAGCGATCCTTCGGTACTCGTCGCGTCCGAACCGATCGATCCGCTCCCCGGATGGATCGCGGTGCCCGACCGACATCTGGTGGTTGCCCACCCGGGCCACCGGCATTTCGAAGAGCTCGCGCCTCCAGTGCCCGCCGATCCGCAAGGAGTCCGATGAGAACCAGCGTCCAACTCGACGTCCACCTCACCGACGCCGACGCCGATGCCGCGCTGCGCGCCGACGTCCGCGCCGGTCTGACGGCCTTGCCCAAACGGTTGCCCCCCAAGTGGTTCTACGACTCCTTTGGCAGCGAGCTCTACGAGCGGATCACCGAGCTGCCCGAGTACTACCCGTTCCGCACTGAGCGGGCGCTGCTGCGGCAGAGCGTGGCCGAGATCGTGGTCGCGTCCGGGGCCGACACGCTCGTCGAACTGGGGTCGGGTTCGTCGACGAAGACCCGCCTGCTGCTCGACGCGTTCACCTCCGCCGCCACCCTGCGCTGTTATGTCCCCCAGGACGTCAGCGAGTCGGCGTTGCGCCTCGCGATGGACGCCCTCGCACCGGACTATCCCGAGCTCACCCTGCACGGCGTGGTAGGCGACTTCACTCGCCACCTGGACCGGTTGCCCCGCGGCCGGCGGCGAATGGTCGCGTTCCTCGGCGGCACGATCGGCAACCTGATGTCCGCCGAGCGGGAGGAGTTCCTGACCCAGCTGCGGTCGGTGCTGGAGCCGGGGGAGCAGCTGCTGCTGGGCACCGGCCTGGTCATCGATCCGGCCGTGATGGTGTCCGCCTACGACGACGCGGCCGGGGTCACCGCAGAGTTCAACCGTAACGTGCTGCGGGTGCTCAACCGCGAGCTCGACGCGGACTTCGACGTGGCGGCGTTCGCGCACCGCGCACTGTGGGACGCGGAGAACGGGTGGATCGAGATGCGGTTGCGGGCCGAGCGAGCGATGACCGTCACGGTCACCGCCCTGGGGTTCGCTGTCGAGTTCGCGGCGGGCGAGGAGATCTGTACGGAGATCTCGGCGAAGTTCTGGCCCGAGCAGGTACGGGTGATGCTGGAGTCGACCGGGTTCGAGCAGACCCGGGTGTGGACCGATCCGTGGGATCGATTCGCGCTGTCCCTGGCCACCGCAAGGTAGCCGGCGTCGCCCAGTCGCGTTCCGCGAGGCCGGCGGCCACCCTGTCGCTTGAAGCCGCCCGTCAGGTCGAGAAGCCCGGAATCGCTGCCCGGGCGGCGTCCGTCCGGCCCTTCGGCTCCTCCCACTCCTCCTGGCGGCCGAGTGCCGTCAGATCGAGTGCTGTCAGATCGTCAGATCGAGTGCCGTCAGATCAAGGAAGAAGTAGTAAGAGCCACCGAGTGACTCGGCGCCGCGGGTGAACATCGAGTACGTGTGGAAGACGCGGTCGCCGTCGCGGAGGAAGCAGCTCATACCGGGCTGCTCGCCCTGCGGGTCGTTGGACCTGCCCGCCTGCTCGTGCTCGGCCGGAGAGCGGTAGTTGTACTCGACGGGTGCGACGGAGGGGTCCATCGTCACGTGGAAAGTCGTGGTTGAAGTGGCTGACCATGAGCTGGCGGCGGCCGTCGAACAGGTCCAGCAGACGACCGATCCGTCCGGGCCTTCGAAGGTGTAGTCCTTGGTGATCTCGACCATCGGCAGGCGCCTACGGTCGGCGCTCAGCACATTCCGCTGCCGGGCGAGCTCCTTCTCCCCGGCCAACAGCTCCTTTCGGGTGACCAGCCGAACGTCGAGGGGCACGATCTGCTGCAAGCTCATCCTGTTCCTCCTCCTGGTCATGTCCTTGTCGAGACCGCCCTGACGCGAAGAGCTCATCGGTCGTCCGTCACTCCCGTTGTCTATGGTCACCGCATTGTGGAAGGGGAACGTGCCATGACCGCTGTGATCGGACGTCGGTCCATGCTCGGTCTCACCGTGCTCGGCGCAGGTGCGGCGATGGCGGCTGGGACGGGGTCTGCTGCGGCCGCCGGGGCGCGAACCGGTGACCGGATCCGGCGGGCCTACGAACGGGAGACCGACCGGGCCGGCGGCAACTGGTATTCCATGATCAGCATCGTCGACGACGGGGGCGCCACGGAACTCGTCGTGCTCGACGAGCCCGACACGCCGATCTTCGCCTACAGCGTGAACAAGATCTAGGTCGCGGCGGCGGTGCTCGACAAGGTCGACCGGGGCGAGCTGACCCTGGACCGGACCGTTACTTTGACGGGAGAGATCCTCAGTGCCGACGGTGACGGGATCTACCTCCTGCAGCCCGTGCAGGGCGACCGGCTCACTCTCGCCGGCATCATCTGTGCGCTGCTGCTGGTCTCCGACGACACGGCTGTGCGGCTGTGCGGCACGGTGTGTTCGGGGCCGGAGGTCAACGACTTCCTCGCCACCCGGGGTGCCGCCCAGACACGGGTGATCCCGCTCGAGGACAACCCGAATCGATTCTTCCTCGGCCCGACCACACCACGGGAGACGCACGACCTGCTCGGCAGGCTGGTGGACGGGACGCTGCTGTCGGCGCCCTCGACGGCGTTCCTGCTGCGGGTGCTGCGCTGGAAGGACGGCTACCACGACGGGATCCGCCGGTCGATGTCCTCGGCCGAGCGCCTGCGGGTGGCCACGAAGTACGGTGCGTTCCGCGACGGGCGCAACGAGGCCGGGGTGATGTTCGACCCGGCCGGGGCGCCCGTCCTGCGCTACGCGTTCTTCGCCGACGGCCAGCCCGGCGCGGACGACTTCGGCGCCACCCATCCGGCCGTGGAAGCCAGGGCGAAGCTCGGTCGGGTGCTGTTCGACGAGGTGTTCGAGATGACCAACCGAACGTCCCCCACCAGGCTCCCGATGCAGCACATCCCCATCGACGGCGGCTGATCGCCGCGAGCGCACGTTCACGCAGGCCCGAATTCTGCGTCAGTCAGCGTGCGTTCGCGGGGATCACGTCCGGGCGCTCGGCGAGCCATTGCGTCGCCGTCATGTCGGGCAGGGTGCGGAAGTCCCGGGACAGGTGGGACTGGTCGACGTAGCCGGCTTCAGCGGCGATCTGGGCGAGCGGGGGGCGGTCGGCGTGGCGCTGGCGGTCGCAGGCCTGTTCGAAGCGGATCACGCGGGCTGTGGACTTCGGGGCTAGGCCGATCTCGCGGCGGAACCTCTCGGCGATCGCGGCGGTGTAGGCGCCGGAGACGCGGCGGTACGCGTCGGACCTCGTGGGCAGACTCGATGGCAGCCACAATGGCTGCGAATCTCTGCCATCCGTGTGCACGCGGTGCAGTGCAGGCATGGTGTTGGTCGGCCTGACCTGCGCTGGACGATCAACACCGTGACTGGCCGCACGTTTGAAGGGCGCTGCTCGGCCGTTTTCGCGCTGGCCCGCCTTTTCTCGGCTGGTGGACAGGTCATGTCGTCGCCGGCACCACACGGTTCGCCATGGCACACCTCCGGGCCGACGTCAGCTCAGCCCACCAGGACCGCCCCCCACCCAACCGCGACGTCATCTGCCAACCCGACTACCACCTCGGCGGTCCGAGGAGAAGCCTCATTGGACCTGAGTTAGCGCGTAGGCCCCTCCTCCAGTCCATAAGATGGCCGATATTGTGTAGGCGACAACCGAAGCAAGAGGGCTCGTAGTCGCTCGCCCGCGTCCTCAACCCGCGTCCGGGTGTGTTGTTCGATGTGTCCGGAAACCGTGCGGTCGGCGCCAGGACGACGATCGGATCGTAAGTATTCGGTGATCCCGTAGGGCCTCGGGCGCCTGGTCGGTGTTTGCGACACGCCGTGTTGGTCGGGTGCATGTCGATCGTTCGGTTCGCTGTCTACGTCGCAGCGGCGTAGGTGGTGTCGGGACGGAACTGCCGGGCCCATCGTGGCGGAGGTCGGGCACGTCGCCGGCGGCGGTGCGGGTGACGGCGCTGATGGTGTCGGGGCCAGCATCGTTCGAGCTGGCCCAGAAGGGGTGATGGCCGGGGGGTGCCTGTGTTCGCCGCCGTGTCGGTGCGCCCTCCTCGCTCGCCGTCGAGTTGGGGATTACGCTCGTCGGGTTCCTGCGCGGAGCGGCTATGAACGTCTGCGCCGGGGCCCGGGCGGATCGCGGCGGAGCCGGTCATGACGGTATGAAAGGGGTCATGGTGCCCGACACCCCGCAGGAGATCTTCGAGCGCTGGATCCGGGGCGGGATGACCCGCGACGCCGACGCGCAGGCCGAGCTGTTCGCCGTCGACGGGGTGTTCGAGGCGCCGCTCGTCGCGCCCGGTGGCGCCTTCCCGAGTCGGCTCGACGGGCGTGAGGCGATCCGCGCCGGGATGGCGGCGTACCACCGCCGACCCCCGGATGCCGATCACGCGGTCGATGTGGCCCGGTCCCGGTACGTGCTGCATACCACCGCAGATCCCGACGTGTTCGTCGCCGAGATCGACACCGCCCTGGTTGTCGCCGGGGTGGCCACGACCATGGCGCTCGTGCAGATCTACCGGATGCGCGACGGGAAGATCGCCCTGCTGCGCGACTACTTCGCGCCCGAGCATGTGAACCTTTAGGTCGAGCCGTACGGGCAGATGAGGGCTTCAGGGAACGGCTTCCGAGTACTCGGTTAGGCGATCCGCGCGCCGGTGGACGCTCGGAAGAACCGAAAGTATCTCACGATCAACCCGCCGCACCGGTTGCGGATTCGAGGTAAAGAAGTGCCGCGCTGCGGCATGCGGCGATCGCAGCTGGTGTTGGCTAACGCCTCCAGACGGCTGTGACCGCCGCTTGCGCCTCGCTCCGCGGTGCGTGGCCCGCTACTCCCGCTACAGAGCAGTGGATCTCTGTCCACGCTCTTGGCCACGAACTGCTGCCCACCGATACCTACGATGCTCATTCGCACGACTGTGCTGCTGCTCGCTGATCCCACGAAACCCCACATGCCCGCGGGAGTGTCCCGACTACGGATCTGCAGTCCAGCTAAGCTGCCGGGCATCGGCGAACCTGGCTTCGAGGTGACGTTTCGGCGTGCTGCTGGGGCGTCAGACGGACTTAGCGTGCCTGCAGCGTGTAGCTGTGTGCCAGACGCTCCGGGCGGTCGAGCACGCGCCACTCGCCTAGGTTGATCTGTTCCATCTGGCCGGGCAGGGCGTTCCACGGCACGCTGTCGTGCTCGACGAGCTGGGTGATCGTCAGCCCCTGGTCAAGCAGGGCTGTGACGATCTCGCCGATGCCGTGGTTCCAGTTGTGGGTCGTGGTGTGGGTGAATTGGACGTCGGTCCCGACGTAGCTGCCCTGCTCGTCCCAGATCAGCGGGTCTGCCGTCTCGAAGTAAGGGAATCCTACGACGAGGTTCTTGGTGTGCCGCTCGTCGAGCGTCCAGAGCATCGGGTGACCCTCACGCAGGAACAGGCGCCCGCCCGGCCGTAGCAGGGTGGCGACGATGCCTGCCCAGCGGCGGACGTCGGGCAGCCAGCACAGCGCG
>Ga0136617_10005093_pt1 | contig 11753 bp, 7 predicted proteins | sample AntDrymUQ3222106_2_FD_129672 | JGI IMG/M metagenome (GOLD analysis project Ga0136617, IMG submission 129672) | Polar desert sand microbial communities from Dry Valleys, Antarctica - metaG UQ322 (21.06) | ecosystem: Environmental > Terrestrial > Soil > Desert | place: Antarctica: Dry Valley...
CGTCCATGCAGCCGCGCCGCCCTTCGACGATGGCCGTGGTGCGTGCCGATCCGGGACGATCAGGGCAACCGATACGACCACCCAACCGCCGGAGGGATCGCCCCGATGCTCGCCAGCCCCGCCTGCCCGTGGCCATGTGAAAGTACCCACTGGTGGCCGCGGAGAAGTACCCACCCCTCGATTGATCTGAACCCCCGGGAAGCCCCCGGGGCTGCACGATGGCGGTTGTTCGAACCCCGTCAACGGCAACCCCGAGGGACGCCCATTGTGAAGTCAGCGAGGAACCAGTTGGACATCCTGTCCGCGTACCGCGAGCTCGGCTCGTACCGCGCCGCGGCGGCCCTGTGCGGGACGACGCACCGGACGGTGCGCCACGTCGTGGAGCGCCAGGGCCGGCCGCCGCTGGAGCGGCCACCCCGTCCGAAGACGACCGATCCGCTTGGCGTCCTGATCGCCGAGCGCGTCCGGGCGACCGACGGCCGGATCAGCGCCAAGCGCCTCCTGCCCACCTGCCGGGCCGCTGGGTACACGGGCTCGGCCCGTCACCTGCGCCGGGCGGTCGCCACGGCCAAGGCCGACTGGCGGCGCGACCGCCGCGTGTACCGGCCCTGGCAGCCGGTGCCTGGCGAGCACCTCGCCATCGACTGGGGCAGCGAGGGCGGCCTCCACGTCTTCTGCGCGGTCCTGCCCTGGAGCCGCTGGCGCTTCGTCCGGTTCGCCCTCGACGAGAGCCAGGCGACGACCCTCGCGATGCTCGCCGAGTGCTTCGAGATGCTTGGCGGCGTGCCCGCGGTCGTGCTCGCCGACCGGATGGGCTGCCTCAAGGGCGGCGTTGTCGCGAACGTCGTCGTGCCGGCGCCAGGCTACCTCGCGTTCGCTTCCCACTATGGCTTCCGGCCCGACTTCTGCGAGGCCGCAGACCCGGAATCGAAGGGCGTCGTCGAGCACCTCGTGGGGTACGCCAAGGCCGACCTCCTGGTCCCGGGGGCGCCGTTCACCGACCTCACGACGGCCAACGCGGCGGCGGTCGCCTGGTGCGCCGAGGTGAACGCCGCGGTCCACTCCGAGACGTCGGCGATCCCGGCCGAGCGCCTCGCTGCCGAGCGGCCACTGCTGCGGGCACTGCCCTCGCTCCGTCCGGCTCCCGCGCCGACGGCCACGCGGGCCGTCGACACGCTGCGGACCGTCCGCTTCGCCAGCGCGCGGTACAGCGTGCCGGGCGCCTTCATCGGGCGACGGGTGGACCTCCTGGTCGCCGGCGCCGAGATCGTGATCAGCACCGCGGGTGCGGAGATCGCGAGGCACCGGATCGTGGGCCCCGGCGAGATGTCCCTCGATGATGCCCACTACGGCGGTCCGGCCAAGACCCCGGTGCGGGCGATCCGACCCCGGACACCGGCCGAGATCGCCTTCCTCGGGCTGGGCCCCGTCGCCGCCGCCTTCCTGCGGGCCGCGGCTGCCTCGGGCACGAGCGGGCTCGGCCATGAGCTCGCCCTGATCGCCGACCTCGCGGCGGCCCACGGCCGGGAGCCGCTCGTCGCGGCCCTCGAACGGGCGCTCGCCTACCGTCGCTTTCGGGCGGCCGACGTGCGCTCGATCCTCGCGGCAGGACCGGGGGTGCCGCGCCACCGGGAGCCCGGAGCCTCGCTCACGGTCGCTCTGCCGTCGGTGCCGGTCCGACCCCTCGCGGCGTATGCCCTGGAGCCCGTCGCATGACCGCGACGCCGACACCCCTCGCCCCCGATCTCGAGGCTGCCCTGCGGCGGCTCAAGCTCGCCTCGATCCGGCGGCTCGCCCCCGAGGTCCTCGTCACGGCCAAGGTCCAGCGCTGGGCGCCCGACGAGCTCCTGCGCACCCTGCTCGAGGCCGAGCTCGCGGCGCGCGATGCGTCCAACGCCCGATCGAGGCTGCGGGCCGCGGGGTTCCCGGTCACCAAGACGCTCGAGGGGTTCGCGGTGGCCGAGTCCTCGATCCCGCGGCCCACGTTCGACTACCTCGCCTCGCTCGAGTGGATCCGGGCCCGGGAGAACCTCGTGCTCGTCGGCCCGGCGGGCACCGGCAAGAGCCACGCCCTCATCGCGCTCGGGCACGCCGCGGTCGAGCAGGGGTTCCGGGTCCGCTACTTCGCCGCCGCATCCCTGGCCGAGGCGCTGTACCGCGGCCTCGCCGACAACAGCGTGGGCCGGCTGATCGAGGGGCTCCTGCGAGCGGACCTCGTGATCGTCGACGACCTGGGCTTCGCGCCGCTCGACGATACCGGCGCCCAGCTCCTGTTCCGGTTCGTGGCCGCCGCCTACGAGCGCCGCAGCCTCGGTGTCGCGTCGCACTGGCCGTTCGAGTCCTGGGGCCGGTTCCTGCCCGAGCACACCACCGCGGTCGCCCTGCTCGACCGCCTGCTCCACCACGCGGTCACGGTCGTCACGTCAGGCGACTCCTACCGGATGAAGGAAGCGAGAACGAGAGCGGGTGGGCCATCGACGAAGGCCTGACGACGTCCCAGGGGTGGGGACTTCTCACGGCCACCAGTGGGTACTTTCACATGGCCATTGACAAACAACGCCGGGCTCAACGCCGACTTAGCTGCGCTCGGCTCGCCGCTACGGGCTTCAGCGCTGACTGCGAGTCATCAACCCGGGACTTGCGGCGCTGCGCGATGCCGTTGGCGGGCACTCTGTTGACTGGCAGTCAGCGCCGACGTGGCGACCGGACGGTCAGCGTCCCTTCGCGGCCACGTTGTTGTCTGGCCGTCACGCGCACGGCGGACCCCATGCACGACGCCGGGTTCCCGGCTCGAACGGATGATCTAAATGCGCGTCGCGACCTATACTCGGTGATCCAGTGGCCAAGGCACCCACCGCCGATCCGCTCGCTCCCTTCAGCCCGCCGGTGCGCGAGTGGTTCCAGGCCACGTTCGACGCGCCCACCCAGGCCCAGGCCGACGGCTGGACGGCGATCAGCGAGGGCCAACACACGCTGATCCACGCCCCGACGGGGAGCGGCAAGACCCTCGCCGCGTTCCTCTGGTGCCTCGACCGGCTCGCCACGCAGCCGCGCCCGGCCACGAAGGGCATCCGCGTCCTCTACGTCTCGCCGCTCAAGGCGCTGACCTACGACGTCGAGCGAAACCTTCGGGCGCCGCTCGCCGGGATCGCCCTCGCCGCGACGAGACTCAGCCAGCCCGCCCCCCAGATCGCCGTGGCCATCCGGACGGGCGACACGCCGCAGGACGAGCGGCGGGACATCGCCCGGCACCCGCCGGACATCCTCATCACCACCCCCGAGTCGCTGTACCTGATGCTGACCAGCCAGGCACGCGAGGTGCTCAAGACCGTCGAGCACGTGATCGTCGACGAGGTCCACGCGATCGCCGGCAGCAAGCGCGGCGCGCACCTCGCGCTCAGCCTCGAGCGGCTGGAGGCGCTGGCCGCCAGGAGCCCGCAGCGGATCGGCCTCAGCGCCACCCAGCGCCCGCTCGAGACGATCGCCCGCTTCCTCGGCGGCGCGGGCCCCGGCAGAGACGTCACCATCGTCGATGCCGGCGCGCGAAAGCCGCTCGAGCTGGAGGTCATCGTCCCGGTCGAGGACATGGCGAGGATCGGCGAGATCCTGCCGCCACAGGACCAGCCCGGCGGTCCGGCCACCAGCCCTGACGCGCGAACCAGCATCTGGCCGGCGATCCACCCGCGCATCCTCGAGCTGATCCGCAGCCATCGCAGCACGATCGTTTTCGTCAACAGCCGGAGGCTCGCGGAGCGGCTCGCCCACCGGCTCAACGAGCTCGCCGGCGAGGAGCTCGTCCGCGCCCACCACGGCAGCATCGCCCGCGAGCAGCGCGTCCAGATCGAGGAGGAGCTCAAGGCCGGCCGGATCCCGGGGCTCGTCGCGACCAGCAGCCTCGAGCTCGGGATCGACATGGGCGCCGTCGACCTCGTGATCCAGGTGGAGAGCCCAACGAGCGTCGCCCGCGGGCTTCAGCGGGTCGGGCGAGCCGGGCACCACGTCGGCGCGCCAAGCAAGGGCGTGATCTTCCCGAAGTACCGCGGCGACCTGCTCGAGTGCGCGGTCGTCACCCGCCGCATGCACGAAGGCGCGATCGAGTCCACGACGTTGCCGCGCAACCCGCTCGACGTGCTCGCCCAGCAGGTCGTCGCCGTGACCGTCATGGACCCGTGGTCCGTCGACGACCTGCTGGCGATGGCCCAGCGCGCCGCGCCCTACGAGACGCTCACCCGCGACGTGCTCGAGGGGGTGCTCGGGATGCTGGCCGGCGCATACCCGAGCGACGAGTTCGCGGAGCTCAAGCCAAGAGTCACCTGGGACCGCGTGACGGACAGGGTCGAAGGTCGCCGCGATGCGCGGGTCGTCGCGATCACGAGCGGCGGCACGATCCCGGACCGCGGCTTGTACGGCGTGTTCATGGCCGGCGAGGCCGGGACGCCGGGCCGGCGCGTGGGCGAGCTGGACGAGGAGATGGTCTACGAGCTCCGAGCCGGCATGCACGGCGACGTGATCGTCCTTGGCGCCAGCAGCTGGCGGGTAGCGGAGATCACCCAGGACCGCGTGATCGTCGAGCCCGCGCCAGGCGTCCCGGGCAAGCTGCCGTTCTGGAAGGGCGACGCCGTGGGGCGGCCGATCGAGCTCGGCCGCGCGCTTGGCGCCTTCGTGCGCGAGGCGGAGGCCGATCTCGCCCGAGGCGAGAAGGGCCGCCGGACCGCCACCAGCCGACTGCGCAAGCACCATGACCTCGACCAGCTCGCGGCCGAGAACCTGGTGGCCTACCTGGACGAGGAGCGCATGGTCGTCGGGGCGCTGCCGACGGATCGGCGCATCGTCGTGGAGCGGTTCCGCGACGAGCTTGGCGACTGGCGGCTGTGCCTCCTGACGCCGTTCGGGGCGCGCGTTCACGCGCCGTGGTCGCTCGCGCTCGAATCGCGCATCCGCGAGCGGCTGGGGATCGAGGTCCAGACGATCTGGTCGGACGACGGGATCGCGATCCGCCTGCCGGAGGGCGACATCGACGGGGTGGACGACCTCCTCTTCCCCGACCCGGAGGAGGTCGAGGACCTCGTCGTCTCACAGCTGGGCTCGTCGGCCCTGTTCTCGGCCCGCTTCCGCGAGAACGCCGCCCGTGCGCTGCTCCTGCCGCGCCGCCGGCCCGGGACGCGGACGCCACTCTGGCAGCAGCGCCAGCGGGCCCAGGGCCTTCTCCAGGTGGCGTCGCGCTATGGCTCCTTCCCGATCCTCGTCGAGACCTACCGCGAGTGCCTGAGCGACGTTTTCGACCTCCCGGCCCTGCGCGAGCTGCTGGCCGGCGTCCAGCGCCGCGAGATCGCGGTGCACAGCGTCGAGACGCCGAAAGCCTCGCCCTTCGCGAGCTCGCTGATGTTCGACTACGTGGCCGCGTACATGTACGACGGCGACGCCCCGCTGGCCGAGCGGCGGGCCGGCGCGCTCACGCTCGATCGAGACCTGCTGCGCGAGCTGCTGGGCCAGGAAGAGCTGCGCGAGCTGCTCGATCCCGAGGCACTTGCGGACCTGGAGCTCGGCCTCCAGGCGCTGGCCGATGATCGTTGCGCCACGACGGCCGATCAGCTCCACGATCTGCTGCGCCGGCTGGGCGATCTCTCGGCCGAGGAGGTGGCCGCGCGCTGCGAGGGCGGCGCCGCGGCCGGCGACGGCTGGCTGACGGAGCTCGCGGCATCGCGCCGGGCGCTTCATGCTCGAATCGGGGGCGAGGAGCGCTGGATCGCGATCGAGGACGTGGCTCGCTACCGCGACGCGGTCGGGGTCGCGCCGCCATCGGGCATCCCGCACGCGTTCCTCGGCGCCACGTCGCAGGCGCTCGAGGGGCTGCTTGCCCGCTGGGCGCGGACCCACGGCCCGTTCCTGACGCCGGAGCCGGCCGCCCGCTGGAGCCTGCCACTCGGCGTCGTGGACGACGCGCTGGAGCGACTTCTCAGTGCCGGCTCACTGCTCCGCGGCGAGTTCCGGCCGGACGGCGCCGAGCGGGAGTGGTGCGATCCGGACGTTCTGCGGCTGCTCCGGCGGCGCTCCCTCGCCCGGCTGCGACGCGAGGTGGAGCCGGTCGACCCGGCGGCGCTGGCCCGGTTCCTGCCGGCGTGGCACGGCGTGGCGGCGGTTGAGGAGTCGCCGGCGCCACTCCGTGGTTCGGCTGCGCTGGAGCGGCTGGCGGAGGTCGTCGACCAGCTGGCCGGGCTACCCATCCCGGCGTCCGTGCTGGAGCGGGACGTGCTGCCGGCGCGTGTTCCCGGGTACCAGCCGCGGCTGCTCGACGAGCTCGGCTCGTTGGGCGAGGTGACGTGGGTGGGGCGGGGAAGTCTCGGGCGCGACGATGGCCGGATCGCGCTGCTCCGCCCCGGCCGCGAGGCGCTCCGCCCGCGCGGCGTCGTCGACGGGAGCGAGCGGCCCGCGGAGGAGCGGCACGAGCGGATCCGCGAGCACCTCCGTCAGCGGGGTGCGTCGTTCTATCGGGCGATCTTCGTCGCGGCGAAGGGCGGCTCGGACCGCGAGGTGCTCGACGCGCTGTGGGACCTCGTCTGGGCGGGCGAGGTGACCAACGACACGTTCGCGCCGCTCCGCGCGCTGCGCTGGAAGCGGACGGGTCGCGATCGGCGTCCGCGGGTCGGCCGGCTCACGTCGCTGGGCCCGCCCGAGGCGGCCGGGCGTTGGTCGCTGGTCGACCCGGACACCACCGCCGCCACGGAGCGGCTCCACGCGCTCGCGCTCGCCCTGCTCGACCGGCACGGGATCGTGACCCGCGAGGCGGTCGCGTCCGAGGGTATCGAGGGCGGCTTCAGCGCCGTCTACCCCGTTCTCCGCGCGCTCGAGGAGGCCGGTCGCATCCGGCGCGGCTACTTCGTGGAGGGGCTGGGCGCGGCCCAGTTCGCGCAGGGCGGCGCGCTCGACCGGCTGCGGGCCGCCCGCGAGACCGCCGCGTCGCGCGACGAGCGTCGCGTCCACGTCCTGGCCGCCGCCGACCCGGCCAACCCATACGGCGCCGCGATCGCCTGGCCGCGCCGCGGCGAAGATGACAGGCGCCCGTTCCCGCGCGCGGCCGGAGCCCATGTCGTGCTCGTCGACGGCGAGGCGGTCCTCTATCTCGACCGCGGCGGGACCTCGCTCCAGACGCTGCCGGCGTGGGACGACCCGGAGCTGGGGCCGGCCGCCGCCCGGGCGCTCGGCGCGTTGCTCACCGGCGCAGATGCCCGGTCGCGCGAGCTCGTGATCGGCAAGATCGACGGGCAGCCCGTGTCCGAGTCATCCGCGCGGGCGCCCTTGCTCGAGGCCGGCTTCGTCAACGGCTATCGCGGCCTCGTCCTGCGGCCGGCCGCCGGGACGACGGCCTGGGCGGCGGCCCGATCGGCCGGCTCGGGGAACGGTCGCCGGACGCCCGTCGCCGCCGGCCGGCGTTGAGGTGCCCGAGGGCGACACGCTCCACCGCACGGCCGCAGGGCTGCGTCCGCACCTCGTCGGCCGGTCCGTGACGCGGGCCCGTGCGCACACCCCGGGTCCGGACGTCGAGCGGATCGTGGGCGCGACGATCACCTCGGTCGACGCCGTCGGCAAGAACCTGCTCATGAAGTTCGACAACGGGCTCGAGCTCCGGACGCACCTCCGCCTCCACGGCTCGTGGCACCGCTACCGGCCCGGCGAGCGCTGGCGGCGGCCACCCGGTCGGGCCCGGCTCATCATCGAGACGCCTGACGCGGTCGCGGTCTGCTTCGACTGCCCCACGGTCGAGCTCTTCGAGCAGCGCACCGAGCACCTCCACCCGTCGCTTGGCCGGCTGGGACCTGATCTGCTCGGGCCGGACTTCGACACAGCCGAGGCCATGCGCCGGCTGCGCGATCCATCACGGGCGGAGCTGACGATCGCCGAGGCGCTGCTCGATCAGCGGGCGCTGGCCGGCATCGGCAACGTCTACAAGAGCGAGATCCTGTGGCTCGAGCGCGTGTCGCCGTTCCTGCCGGTCGCCGCCGTTGACGAGGCGCTGCTGGCGCGGCTCGTGGAGACCGCCCGGCGGCTGCTCATGTTGAACGCCGATCGACGCCGCGGCGCAGAACGCATCACCACGGACGGCAAGCCCGCCGCGGCCGGCGAGGCGTTGTGGGTCTACGGCCGGCGCGATCGGCCCTGCCGCCGTTGCGGCACGCCCATCCGATCCACCCAGCAGGGCGTCAACCTGCCACGCACCACGTACTGGTGCCCGCGTTGCCAGGAGGACGCGACGTGACGACGATCGACGTGGCGTGCGAGCGCGCCGGCGAGGGTTGGGTCTGCCGGGTGACGGTGGCCGACGAGACCGGCCGGAGCGAGCACCGGGTCCACGTGAGCGCCCTGGATCTCGAGCGCCTGTCCCCCGGCGCCGAGGACCCGGATGACGTCCTCCGTCGCTCGTTCGAGTTCCTGCTCGAGCGCGAGCCGCGGACATCGATCTTGTCGTCCTTCGACCTGCCGGTGATCGGGCGCTACTTTCCGGACTACGAGCGGACGATCGTTCGAAACCGCTAGGTCGCGGGTCGCGACTCCGGGCCATGCGGCCGGCGGGCGTTGCCGAGCCAGACATGGATCGCCGAGATCACCAGGAACCCGACCGTGATCGCCACGACCGTGACCGCGACCGCCCCGTAGCCGCCGTTCGCGGGATCGAGGAACGGATACGGATACCAGCCGTCGATCGTGCCGCGGACGAGCGTGAGCGCCACCCACACGATCGGATAGACCAGCCAGAGGGCGGCATCGCGCAGCGTCAGCTTCGACCTGGGCGGATCGAGCAGATAGTCGGCCACGAAGACGACGGGGAACAGCTTGTGGAGCACGAAGTCGACCCAGCCCAGCTGGAGCTGCACGTCGACGCCGGACAGCAGGAAGATCACGACGAAGAACGTGACGGTCAGATAGACCGCCGCCGCGCCTCGCAGCGACTCGAGCCAGCGGGGTCGCCCGGGACGGCGATGGAGCAGGAGCAGCACGAAGGCGGCGACGCCGATCAGGTTGCTCTGGATGGTGAAGAAGGCGAAGAAGCGGGTCGGGTTGAAGGCTCCCTCGCCGACGAGCACCGCGCCCTGGGCGACGATCGCGACGATGACGACCGCGACGGTGGCGGCACGGATCGCTGTCAGGGCGGGGGCTCCAGCCATCCCGTCACTCTAGAGCGCGGCCATGGACTCGTCGCGGCGTGCACGTCGTCGGTCCCCCTAGAACCCGAGGCGGGCCAGACCGGCTTCGGCGGGCGGACAGCCGTCCGGGGAGGCCAGCGCGGCCTCGCGAAACGCCGCCGCGGACGACGTGCGGTCCCCGGCCTGCTCGTAGCCCTCTCCCAGCGCAAGGAGCAGGTCGACCAACCGGCCACGCAGCAGCGTCCGTCGTTCGTCCACGTGGACGCTGTCGCCGTAGAACGGACAGTCATCGAGATAGTCCCCGCGGTACAGCGCGCGGGCTTCCTCGAGGCAGGCCATTCGCTCGGCGGGCGACGCCGCCGTCCGCGCATCGTCGAGACGGGCGACGAACCGGTCGACGTCCGACCATCCCACCACCCCGGCCTCGAGCCGGTAGCGGTCGTTGCGGAAGCGGATCGCGCGGCCGGCACGGCCGCTCGCCCCCGGATCCAGCGTCCCGCGCAGCCCCACCAGGGTGCGGTGGAAGGCCAGATCCGCCCTCCCGAGGTCCGTATCGGGCCAGATGAGCTCGAGCGCTTCCTCCTTCGATACGCCGCGCTCGCCGCGGTCGAACAAGAACGCAAAGAGGCCCTGTGCCTGCCGGCTGCCGGCCTTGTCGCCGCCCCAGCGCTCGACCGGCTCGCCGGCCCGCTCGACATGCAGCGGGCCCAGCGCCAGGACGCGGAGCGGACGTGGCGCCTCGGCATGCTGGACCATCGCCGCGTGCAGCGAGGTGGCCTGCGCCTCGACCGCGGCGCGCTCGACGGTCAGCCCCGCGAGTGATGAGACCTGCTCGTCCTCGCGGATCCCGGTGCGCAGGGCCGCCGCGACGTACGTCGCCGACAGGCGCAGGAGCTCCTCGTCGTGCTCGCTCAACGGCCGGCCGGAGACGGTCCGGCCGACCCGGAGCTCACCCAGGACACGCCCGTCGGCGAGGAGCGGAATGGGCCGCACCGTCCCGACAGATGCCACGAGGCCCTCGCTCGCCAGCCAGGTGCCGTCGGGTCGGACGACCGAGAGGCCGTCGACGTCGAGCGCGCGGGCCAGCCGGTGGAGCGCCGGACCGACGCCCGCCGCGGCCGGCCGGGCGGTCAGCTCGGTCTGGCCCAGCGCGCGCATCAACCGATCGCGCGCGGCAGCCGGTCCGCCAGCGCCGAGGAGTGGCGGAACCCGGGCGGCCACGGGCTCGTAGATCGCAAGCACCACGACCAGCGCGAGGATCGGCAGGAGCGGAAGATCGCTGCCGATGAAGCCTCGGCCCAACGCGTCGAGGCCGATCAGGGCAAGGACGAGGACGAGGAGCGCGAGACCTCCGCCGATCGAGGTCCGGAAGGCGCGACCCGCGACCGCGGGCCCGAAGAAGATGCCGGCCGAGAACACGGCGTAGGTCGCGAGGACGATCGACAGCGTCACGAGCGACACGCCGATCCACGGGTCGTTGTCCGCGATACCGGGCACGAGCCGCAGCGCCGCGCCCAGCCCGCCCGCGCCCACGGTCGCGAGCGCCGCCGCGATCTGGCGACGCCTGACGCCGGCCCCGGAGTGGCGCGCCGCCTCGACCAACCACGCGGCACCCACCACGAGCGGTGCGAGGCGCACCAGGATCCAGGTCCAGGCAAAGACGGTCTCGGCGGTTCCGGCGCCGACCAGATGCGGCGCCGAGACGTTCGGATCGGCGAGCGTCGGGATCGCGAAGGCGAGATTGAGGACATACGCAGCGCCCACGAGCCGTCGTCGCCGGGTCGAGGGATGGCCTTCCGTGGCGATGATGAGCGACAGGTGCGCGGTTGCCGGGATCGCGAGCACGACCATCAGCTCCTCGACCCGCCGGGCGACGAGGCCGGCGTCCGGTGAGGTAGCCAGGCGCCCGACGATGACGCTGCTGCTCCAGACGGCGAGCGCGATCGCGACCAGCGCGAACACGCGGGCCGGCGGCGATCCCGAGCGGGTCGCCACCGTGAGGCCCAGCCACAGGCCCAGGACGGCCGTCACGCCGTGGGCGACGACTTCGAGCAGCCCCGGCGTGTTCACTGATCGCAATCCTCCCGGTCCGGGTGTGCCGACCGAAGCGGCGGCGCGGATTCCGGACGACCCCCCAAGCTCGACTCCATCTTCAGCCGCCGCCCAGCGCGTCGAACGTTCCTCCGAAGAAGTCCGTTGCCCATTGGCTCCACTCGTCCGCGCAGTGATCGACCATCCAGGGTCCTCCTGCCGTGCCAGCCACGCCCACGTGGTCGTGGCGGGGACCGCTGGCCCCCGCCACGAGTACGCCTATTCCAAGCGGATCGTCAGATCGTGCAGTTTGTGCGGAAGGTGAAGTTGCCCTCGCCGATCTGCGAGTCGGTGGCATCGAACGATCCCTCGAACGAGGCCCCGCGGGAGCGACCCTTCTCGACGTGGACCAGGACGCAGGTGCCGTCGTCGAACCTGGACCTGGTCGTGTGGCGCGAGATCGGTCCCGCACCGGTCCAGGTCCCGCGCACGGTCGTCGAGCCAGCCTCCGATTCGGTGCACGCCCCCGATTCGTCGCACTCGAGCGCGATCAGGGCGATGACGGTAGGGCCGAGCCTGATC
>Ga0136617_10005094_pt1 | contig 11753 bp, 10 predicted proteins | sample AntDrymUQ3222106_2_FD_129672 | JGI IMG/M metagenome (GOLD analysis project Ga0136617, IMG submission 129672) | Polar desert sand microbial communities from Dry Valleys, Antarctica - metaG UQ322 (21.06) | ecosystem: Environmental > Terrestrial > Soil > Desert | place: Antarctica: Dry Valley...
CCGGTCGGCGGGATGGCCGAGCGCGAGCATGATGCCGGTATACACGGGGACGTTTCGCTGTGTCAGCCGTTCGGTGTGGGACCGATACGTATCCGTGGTGACGATTCCCGACGTTGCACGGCTGAGCTGCCCACTGAGCGCGCGGTCCAGCATGTCGCGGAGGCGCGTCGAGCAGTTGTCCTTGTAGTAGTCGTACCGGTAGAACTTGTTCTCCGGCCGCGCGTTCTCCTCGACGAGACGCTGCAGTTGCAGGCGCTGGGCGGGCGTGAGATTGAGCTCCTGCGCGAGAATGGAGCGGTTGCTCGCGCGGTACGCGGGCAGCTTTGCGTCGAGCGGAAAACCCTCCAGCCAGTACGAAGTATCGCCGGTGAGAAAGCGCGTCACGAAATTTGGCTGTGCGAAGTCGAACATACCCCAGTTGTAGGCGATGTCGGTGCCCAGCGACTGGTTCTTGATCCAGATCGCGTTGTGGCCGAACAATTCCCACACCTCGTCGCCCTGGCCGAAGGTGAGCAGGTAGATCGTCAGCTCGGAGCCGGGCTCGCCGGCGGCGACCGGCGGGGTGAAGGGAACAACCTGCGCTTTGATCGTGCGAAGGGGAGCGCAGGCGAGGAAGACAAGCGCAGCGATGAAGAGAAAACGATGCAATGTCCTGCTCGCGGCAGTCGCGCTACGATGTTCGGCCATCGGGTAAATGTATATCAGGCCTCGAGACTATTTTCGCGTTCACCCGGCGGGATGTCCGAGGTCCTGCGCCCCTCTTCACCTTTCCCGCGTGACGATGCACGGCGCGGCGGCTTGTATGAAATCACGCGGTAGATGTAAAGGCTGATGACGGCCGCGAGCACGATGTAGCTCGCCGGACCCATGAACTTCTCAACGCTTGTGTACTGACTGCCGAGCATGCGGCCGAGAGAAGCGAGGATCGCCGTCCAGATGACTGTTCCCGCGGCGGAATACGCGAGGAACGGCAGGATCGGCATTTTCGCGATTCCAGCGGGTACTGATATCAGCGTCCGGATGCCCGGCACGAGTCTCCCCACCATCACCGCCAGTCCGCCCCTGTCCTCGAACCATTTCTGGGCGCGGTCCAGATCGCGCCTGCTCAACGTGAGCCAGCGGCCATGGTCGTCCACCCAATTCCAGAGCCTCTCGTGTCCGATCCTCCTGCCGACGCCATACCAGACGCCAGCGCCGGCAAGAGACCCGACCGTGCCGGCCAGGACTGCAGGCCAGAAGGAGAGCGTCCCGCGCGCCGCCGCGAACCCTGCCAGCGGCATCACCAGCTCCGAGGGGATGGGCGGAAAGATGTTCTCCAGGAACATCAGTGCTCCAACGCCGGTAAGACCCCACTCGCCAACCGTTCTCAGAATCCAGTCGAACAATCGTCCACCTCCGCCGCGCTCTCAACGCACAACGAGTGCCCCGCTAACTGGTTTCAGCCAGACGATTTAGCTATTATTAGAAGCTCGATACACGTCACCCGGAATCCGTCCATGAAAGCCGATATCCATCCAGTTTACGCCACGGCGACCGTCAAGTGCGCCTGCGGAAATACTTACCAGACCCGTTCCACTCAGGCCGATATTCACACCGACATCTGCGCCAACTGCCACCCTTTCTTCACCGGCAAGCAGAAGCTCGTCGATACCGCGGGCCGCGTCGAGCGATTCCGCCAGAAGTACGGCAAGCCCGCCGCTGCGCCTAGCGGCGACGCCTGAGTCTTCGAGACCGGCTCGCGGACGCGCTCAAGCGCGCCGCGGAGGTTGAGACAGAGCTTTCCGATCCGAAGACGGTAAGGGACCAGCAGCGCATGGCGGCGCTCGGACGCGAGCACCGCCACCTTACTCCGCTCGTCGCGATGGGCGGCCGTCTTCACAAGCTTGACCAGGAGCTCGCCGAAACGCGCGAGCTCTTTCGTTCAGACGACCCGGGGATGGCTGACGAGGCACGCGCCGAAGAAGCTCTCCTGAACGCCGGCATCGAGGAGCTCGAGCAGCAGATCAAGCCGGCGCTCATTCCCCACGATCCGCTCGACGACCGGCCGGCGATCGTCGAGATCCGGGGCGGCACCGGTGGCGACGAAGCAGCGATATTCGCCGCCGATCTCTTCCGCATGTATATCCGCTTCGCCGAAGGCCGCCGCTGGCGGGTCGAGATGATCTCCCAGTCCGATGGCGCGCTTGGCGGCGTCAAGGAAGCGATCTTCAAGGTGAAGGGAGAGGGCGTGTTCGGCGCGATGCGCTGGGAATCGGGTGTGCACCGCGTGCAGCGCGTTCCCGTCACCGAAAGCCAGGGCCGCATCCATACGTCGGCCGCGACGGTGGCAGTCCTCCCCGAAGCCGAGGAGATCGACCTCAAGATCGAGGACAAGGATCTCCGCATCGACGTGTTTCGCTCCTCGGGACCGGGCGGACAAAGCGTCAACACTACCGATTCCGCGGTGCGGATCACGCACATTCCCAGCGGCATCGTCGTCAGCCAGCAGGACCAGAAGTCGCAGCTCCAGAACAAGCTGAAGGCAATGGAAGTTCTGCGCGCGCGGCTCCTCGATGCGCGGCTCGCCGAGCAGGAAACGGCGCGCGCGAGGATGCGGAAAACGCAGGTCGGAACTGGCGATCGATCGGCCAAGATCCGCACCTACAACTTTCCCCAGAACCGCGTCACCGACCATCGGATCAACTTCTCGATGCACGAATTGACGAAGGTGCTCGACGGCCAGATCGATCCGCTGATCGAGGCGCTCAAGGTGGCGGACATCGAGGAGCGACTCGGTGAGTAGCACCGTGGCGCGTGGCGCTGGTGTGGAAACCATTGGCGACATCGTCATCCAGTGCGCCAGCGTGCTCTCGCCCGGTGAGGCTGGCCGGCGCGAGGCTCGTGACATCGTTGCGGGGCTGCTCGACGTGCCCCGTTCCTGGCTTTCCCTGAATTGTGACGCGCCGGTCGCAGCGGACTTTCGCGCCGTGGCACTGACCGCTGCACGCCGGCTCGCGGCGGGTGTCCCGATCGCCTATGCGGTCGGGCGGACAACGTTCCGGCACCTCACGCTCGACGTTGACGAGCGTGTCCTCATTCCGCGTCCCGAGACCGAAGTGCTGGTGGACGTCGTGCTCGCGAGGTGCGGCTTGCGCACTGCTGTCGTTGCCGACATCGGAACCGGATCTGGCGCGATTGCGCTCTCACTTGCTTTCGAACAATCGTTCGGCCGGGTGATCGCTACCGACATCTCGAAGGATGCTCTCGCTGTTGCGCGAAAAAATCTCGACCGGCTCGCTCCGACTCTCACGTCGCCCGTCGAGCTCCGTCACGGCTCGGTGCTTGCGCCCCTCGCTGGCGAGAAGCTCGATGCCATCATCTCCAACCCGCCGTACATCAGTTTCACGGAAGCGGCGGAGCTTCCGCCCGGTGTTCGCGACTGGGAGCCGGCCGTGGCACTGATGGCGACGGCCGACGGATTGAGCGTTACGCGGCAACTTGTGCGCACTGCGCCCGACTACCTGCACGCGGGCGGACTGCTCGCCATGGAAGTCGACACGAGGCGGGCCGGCGTCGTGGCGGAGATGCTCCTTGTCGATGGACGTTACCGCGAAGTTGAAGTTCTGACCGACCTCACGGGCCGCGAGCGGTTCGTCGCCGCGCGGCGCGTGTGAGAGAAACGACAGACCGCTGGAGGAGTTGAAGGATGCTGGAGGAGAAAGGACGCGAGCTGGGCCGGTTCATTGGGCAGACGCCGGAGTACCAGGCGCTAAAGCGCTCGAGCGAGGCGCTGAACGAGGACAAGAGCGCCGTCGCGCTGCTCCAGAAGATGGAGCAGCTGCGCGGCAGCGCGCAGGCCCTGATCCAGAGCGGGCAGAACCCGACGCCTGAGATGGAGCAGGAGCTGGACGACCTGTTGTCCGAGATACAGAGACAACCGGCTTACCAGCGTGCCGTTTCGGCGCAGGAGAACTTCGACAAGCTGATGATGCGCGTGAATCAGTGGATCATGGACGGCATGAAAAAGGGCGCGACGAGTTCCATCATCTCGCTTTCCTGATGGCGCGCGGACGGCTGATCGTTCTCGAGGGCGCGGAGGGTGCGGGCAAGACCACCCAGATGCGCCGCCTGACCGAACAGCTGGAGCGGAGCGGAATCAGCGCCGTTGCGGTCCGCGAGCCGGGCGGGACCCCGGTTGGTGACGCGATCAGGGAGATTCTCCTCGACCCCGCAAGCCAGATCACCGCGACAGCGGAAGCGCTGCTTTTCATGGCGTCCCGCGCAGAGCTTACGGCGCGCGAGATCATCCCGTCGCTCGAGGCCGGGAAGACCGTGCTGCTGGACCGGTTTTTCCTCTCGACCTACGCCTATCAGGTCATGGGGCGAGGCCTCGCGGAAGATGACGTTCGCGCCGCCAACAGCATCGCAACTCAGGGCCTGGTTCCCGATCTCACCCTCCTGCTCGATGTGCCGGCGGGCGAGGGACTTGGGCGCGCTGACAAGCGAGGCGGGCGAGATCGGATGGAGCAGACCGGCGACGAGTTCCACGGCCGCGTTGGGGAGGCGTTCCGGACGTTCTGTAAAGCGTCGTGGCAGGACTCCCATCCAGAGTGTGGACTGATCAAGTTGATTGATGGAAGAGGCGACGAGGCGGAAGTTTACCAGCGCATCGTCGGGGCTCTCGCAGCTGAGTTTCCCGATCCGTTCAGGGCACTGACTACATTACGAAAGTGAATCCTCCAACGAAGCCTTCGGCCAAGGCACGCACGCTCATCGTCGCGGGCACCATGCTCGGCGCGCTCGTCACGGGCGGCTGGCTGATGCAGCGCGGCACCCGCACCGGCGCGTTCACCGCATACGAGGGGTCGCGACTCTTCGAGAACGTATTCCGCCGTGTCGAGAATGATTTCGTGGACACGCTCAGCGACTCGGCGCTGTACCGCAAAGCCGTTGATGGGATGCTTTACGAGCTGCGTGATCCGTACTCGACGTTTCTTCCTCCTGATCGCTTTGCGCGACTCAACGAAACGACCTCCGGCAATTACGCGGGACTCGGCATCGAAGTGGACGTTCGCGATGGCTGGCTGATCGTGGTCGCTCCGATTGCCGGTGGACCGGCGGAACGGGCGGGACTTCAGTCCGGCGACCGCATCGTCGAGATCATGGGGAAGGTCACGCGCGGATGGACCAACGAGGAAGCATCGAAGCTGCTGCGCGGGAAGGCGGGCACGCGCTTGTCGCTCAAGGTCGAGCGTCCGGGAGTCGCCGAGGCCATTCCGATCACCATCGTACGCTCCACGATTCATCGCAGCGCCGTGCGCCGGGCATCCATGCTCGGCGAGGGAATCGGATACATCGACCTCAAGGCGTTCAGCGATTCGACAGTCAGGGAGCTGAACGGCGCGATTACGACGCTGTTATCGCGCGGCATGAAGACACTCGTGCTCGATCTACGCACCAACCCCGGCGGGCTGCTCGACCAGGGCGTTAAGGTCACCGACCTTTTCCTCGGGACAGGGCAGAGAATCGTCAGCATGCGCGGCAGGGTACCGGAAGCCAATCGCGCGTTTGCGGACTCTGCCCCCGAGCGCTGGCCGCAGCTGCCGCTGCTCGTGCTCGTGGATGGCAGGAGTGCCAGCGCGGCGGAGATCGTCGCGGGCGCGCTCCAGGATCACGACCGCGCCGTGATCGTAGGCACGCCAACCTACGGAAAGGGTAGCGCCCAGACGGTCTATTCTTTCGGGACGGAAGGCGGGCTCAAGATTACCACCGCGCGGTGGTTCACGCCGGCGGGCCGCTCGATCACCAAGCCACTCCCCGCTGACGACGAAAGCGATCTCCCGCCGCCGAGGCGCGAGCGTTTTCGTACGGACGCCGGCCGTACGGTCTACGGCGGTGGTGGCATCACGCCCGATGTCCTCGCCGGCGACAGCGTTGCCCCCCCGGCCGAGCTGGCGTTTATCACCGCGCTCGGGGCGGGCGGCGCGCATTTCCGGGATGCCGTCACCGACTACGCGTTGTATCTCAAGGCAGCGCGCACGGTGACGTCGCCCGATTTCGCCGTGACTTCAGAGATGCGAGATCAGGTCTGGCAGCGGATGCGTGCGAGAGGAGTCGAGATGCCGCGGTCGCGGTACGACGAGGCGGAAGCGCTGGTTTCGCGCGTCATTGCCTTCGACATCGCACGTTACGTGTTCGGCCGCGAAGCAGAGTTCGCGCGCCGCTCTGCGGCCGACAAACCGCTGCTCAAGGCGATGGAGCTGGCGAGGGGAGCGCGCACCGGACAGGAGCTGCTCAAACGCGCGGCGCTGCAGCCCTCACCCGTGGACACTTCGGATTCGCGGTGAGCGAACGGGTCTTTATCATTGGCCCGGGGCACGTGGGGCGCGGACTGTTCCGCGCCTTTCGCGCATCAGGGGTAGAAATGGTCGGCCTTCACGGGCGGCGCCCCTCAGCGGTAGCAACGTCGACCGGCTCACTGCCGGGCTCGATGTCAAGTGCGAACGTGATCATCGTCGCGGTGAGAGATCCCCAGATCGATGACGCGGTGAAAGAGCTGAGCGACGCCGCCGGCTCGGGCAGGATGGCGCGTGGCGCCGTCGTCCTTCACACGTCGGCAATTGCGGAGCCGGCGGGTCTTCGCGCTCTCAGCGAGGCGGGGTTCGCGACAGGAACCTTTCATCCGCTCATCCCGTTCAGCGATCCCGAGACTGCGGTGGGGCTGCTAAAACGCGGGTGGGTGGGCATCGACGGCGACAATGGCGCGCGCAACGCATCGCGGCGCCTTGCCGGCCACCTTGGTGCGCGGACGCTCGACATTCCGGCGGGCGGCAAGCCGGCCTATCACGCCGCCGCCGTGATCGCATCCAACTTCCCGGTGGTGCTCGCTTCAGTCGCCGGCCACCTGCTCAAGGGAATCGGCGTCACCGAGGCAAGTGCTTTTCACGCCGTCGAGAGCCTGATCAGTGGCGCTGTGGCCAACATGCGGGAGACGTTGCCGGACGATGCTCTCACCGGGCCCGTGATGCGAGGGGACGCGGAGACAGTCGGCAAACACATTCGCGCACTGCGGCCACACCCCGATGCGGCGGAAGTTTACAGGGTGCTGTCAGCCGCCGCCGTGGAGATCGCCCAGCGCAGGGGAGTCGATCCGAAAAAGCTAGCTGCGCTCGCCGGAATGTTGCGGCCGGTCGAGGACAACTAGCGAGCCCAAGCCTAGTTGGCCAGCGCTCCCATCGACGACTGGTCCACGATCCTGGCGCCACGCGGCGGCGTGAATGAAAATGCGGAACGACTGAGGGTCGGGTTTGCGACCAGTCTCGTCACGACGACAAGCCGCTTCAGCCCGTTGGCGTCCGCCACCTCGAACTGGCGGATGCTGAAATCACGGTCGTCGATCCACACCTTGGCGCGCGTGAATGCCTGCACCGGCCTCTTGGGCACCAGCATCACCGCATGCGCGGGCCGGCCCGAGAGGACCGCCTCGCCGGCGGAGGTGACGGTGTAGCGCGTCCGGGGCGAGTCGAGGAACTGGCTCGCCGGATCGATGATGCCGGCGTTCATTCCGCGCGAAGGCATTCTCATCACCTGGCCCGGCATGCTGCTGGGGAGATACACCCAGATCATCGACCCGTCGGCGACGATGCGGTCGCCGGTGTCGAACGAGATGCTGAGAAGACCGGGCTTCTTGCGCAGTATCTGGCCGCTCGTCGACACGTTGGTGCCGGTGAGCGGATTGGTAATCGTCTGGCGGAAGTCGGCGCGCATGCTGTTGAGGCGCGAATAGGCGGAAGCGGCGCGCTCGATCAGCGCCTCGGCGCCCTGCGCGCGTGCCTGTGATGCAATCGGGAGCGACAGCAGGGCGAGAATAGCGGTGTTTGCGATTTTTCTCATCATTACCTTACCCGCGGGCGGCAACGCCGTTCCCGACCGGAACGGGAATGTCGCGCCCGATTGCCGCCGCGACGGCACGAAGCTCCTGCACCAGCTGCGTGAACTGATCCGGGTAGAGCGACTGCGCTCCGTCCGACAGCGCGCGGTCGGGCTCGGGGTGCATCTCGACGAGCACACCGTCCGCTCCCGCCGCCACTGCAGCGCGCGCCATTGGGATCACCTTGTCGCGAAGACCCGTTCCGTGGCTGGGATCGGCGATTATGGGGAGGTGGGAGAGCCGGTGCACGATCGGGATCGCCGTCAGATCGAACATGTTGCGCGCCGCCGGGTCGAAGCTGCGAACGCCGCGCTCGCACAGTATGACGCTGTCGTTTCCCTCGGCGAGAATGTACTCTGCGCTAAGGAGCAGCTCGTTGATCGTCGCTGCCATCCCGCGCTTAAGCAGAACCGGCTTGCCGATCCGCCCCACTTCCTTGAGCAACGAGTAGTTCTGCATGTTGCGCGCGCCGATCTGGATGCAGTCCGCGTACTCGGCGACGATGCGGGCGCCTTCCGGGTCCATTGCCTCGGTCACGATCGGCAAACCCGTCTCGGCGCGCGCCCGTGCGAGGAACTCGAGCCCGGGCTTGCCCAGGCCCTGAAAAGAGTAGGGCGAGCTTCGCGGCTTGAAGGCGCCGCCGCGGAGCGCGTTGCCTCCCGCCTCCTTCACCATGTGCGCGGCGTCGATGATCTGGCGCTCCGATTCGACGGAGCATGGTCCGCCGATGACGATGACGCTCTCGCCGCCCACCGCCGCACCGGGGCCGATGGTGACCACCGTATTCTCCGGGCGCCACTCGCGCGACACCTGCTTGTACGGCTGCGTGACGTGTATGACGCGCGCGACGCCTGGCAGCGCCTCGATGCGGGACGAATCCACGCGGCCGTCATTGCCGACGAGCCCGACAGCGGTTCGCTGCGCGCCGGGCATCGGGCGCGCCTCGTAGCCCATCTCGACAATGGTCTGGACGACGCGGTCGATCTCGTGCGCCGCCGCGCCGTGCTGCATGACGACCAGCATTTATGCGGAGAGTGGCGCTTCGATTTCCGCCGTTGCGAACGCCGCCGATGAGGTGGACGCAATTGCATCGTCCACGGTCTTGCCGCGCATGCGGACGCTGACGAGCGCGGAAACGCCCGGTTCCTGCATCGTCACGCCGTACACGGCATCGGCTGCTTCGGTGGTGGTGCGGGGATTGTGCGTGATGACGATGAACTGCGTCTTTGCCTTGAAACGGTTCAGCATGCGCACGAAGTGGCCGATGTTATGGTCGTCGAGCGGGGCATCGACCTCATCGAGCAGGCAGAACGGACTCGGCTTCGTGAGAAAAATTCCGAACAGCAGCGAGAGCGCTACGAGCGCCTTCTCGCCACTGGACAAGAGATGGATGCGCTGCGTTCGCTTGCCGCGTGGCGAAGCATGGATCTCGATGTCGCCCTCGAGCGGGCTTTCCGGATTTTCCAGCCGGAGATCGCATTCGCCGCCGCCGAACAGCGTCAGGAAAATGTTGCGGAAGTTTTCACGCACCTTGACGAAAGTCTGCAAAAAGAGATCGCGTGCCGTCGTGTCGATTTCGCGGATCGCCTGGTGCAGCGATGCCTTGGCCGAGTTGAGGTCGTCCCGCTGGACGGTGAGAAACTCGAGTCGCTTCGTTTCCTCGTCGTGCTCCTCGATGGCAAGCGGATTGACGGCACCGAGAGCATCGAGCTGCTCGCGTACCAGAGCCGCCTCGTGCCTCAGCGTTTCGTCGTCCAGCTCAAGCGACTCGGCACCGGCAAGCAGCTCGTCGACCGGCTTCTTCCATTCCGCTTCGAGCCGCTCGCGAATCGCCGTGCGCCGACCCGAGAGCTCCGTATAGCGCAGCTCCGCGGCGTGCAGCTCGTCGGAGAGAGCGGCGGCGTGCCGCCGTATGTCGGCGAGAAGGGCGTCCGAAGTAATCAGCCCGGCGTCTATCTCCCTGACGGACTGCTCGGCGTCGCCGAGGCGTGTTTCGCCATCCTCGAGGGTCGCCTGCCGCGCGTTGAGATCGCCGTGCCACTGCGCCAGCTGTTCGGTTAGCCGGTTGTCGGCGTCCGACAACGTGCTCAGCTCCGATTGCAGAGACTGCAGTCGAACAGTCGCCGAGGCGAACTCATCGTTCAGGTGACGGCGGCGATCGGATGCAACCTCGAGCTGCGCCAGCGCCTGGGCGCGCCTGATCTGCACCGCGGTGCGCTCCTCGCGTGCCTCGTCCTGCTTACGGTCGGCAACGACAAGCGCCTCGCGCGCGTTCAAGGCAGCAGTTTCGTGCTCCGCGATGCGCGCTTCGATTTCCTGGACGGAAAGTGCCAGCGCTTCCAACCGGCTGCCGACCGTGCGCTCACGCTCCGAGATCCGGTCGAAAAGCGCCCGCGCTTCACTGGCTTCGCGCGCAGCGCGCTGGTGCGCGCGCGCCAGCGTCGCCGACCGCTCCAGCGCCTCGGCGCTGACGCGACCCGTGAGAATTGCTTCTTCCTGGGCGATAAGCATCATGCTCTCCGCCGCGAGGAGGGCCGCGCGATCGGTCTCGGCGGCCGCCACCGCGGCCTGCCGCGCGATTGCGCTGTTCGTCACCGACTGATGCAGCTCTGCGATCTCCGCCTTCCTGCGCAGTGGTCCGGGACCGGTCTCCTTCGCCGTCAGCCAGATCGCGCCGCGCGAATCGACGAAAGCGCCGCCGCCCTCCATCGCGTTCACCTTGCCGAGCAGCGACCGAACCCACGCGCCGGCGCCCGATGCCGCCTGGACGAGACCGGCGAGATCACCCGTGTCGGGATCCTCGGCGTTTCCTGTGATCGCGTCGAGCGGCAGCAGCAGCAATGGTCCGGGAGAGGCGGCTTCGTGCCAACCGCGAACCGCGTCAGCAGCGGCGCGGTCGCGAACGATCACCGCGTTAACCGTCGCCCCGAGGTAACGCTCGACCAGTGAGGCAGCAGCAGAATCGGCAGTGATGAAATCGCTGAGCGGCCCCACGACTGCGCCTTCGCCAAATATTGCGCGCTCCTTGAGCAGCCGGGCCGCCGCCGGAGCGAGCCCAACGCGCTCGCGCTCGAGGCCTTCGAGTGCGTTCAGCTTCCCCGTCAGCGCCGCATGCAGCTCCTCCGACCGGAGCAGCTCGGAGCGAGCAGCGGCATCGCTCTCCCGCGCCTGCTGCAGAGTTGCGCGTGCACCATCGGCGGCGGCGGCGGCGGCGGCGACGCGGGACGCCGAAATGGACGCCGCATCCTCGGCAGCGGCAAGATCACGCCGCGCGATCTCAGACGCGTCGAAGAGCTGCAGCTGTTCCGTCTCCAGCACCGATCTGCGAGCGGAAAGCTCTTCCCGCTCGCGCTCGCCACTCTGACGGTCCAGCGCGACGCGGTGCAGCTCCTCGCGAACGGCGCGGAAAGCGCGTTCCGCCTGATCGAGCTCTGAGCGAATCGCACTGACGCTGGCGCGCGTCTCCTCTTCGTGCGCGGTTCTCTCACTCAGCGCGGCATCGGCTGCGCGAAGGCTCTCCTCCATCACGGAGAACTCGCTTAACGCGCGCTCGAGCTCACCGCTGACTCGTCCCGCCGCCGCATCTCCTTCCCTGCGCTCCTCTTCGGCGCGCTCGCGGCGGGAAAGGGCGTTGCGCTGGCGTTCCAATGCAACGGCGATCTCACCGCGCAGCAGCTGCGTGCTTTCCCGCTGCCCGGCAACGAGACGGCCCAGCTCGCTGCGCCGCGCCTCGGCGGTCGTCCGCGCGGCAAGGGAGCTGTCACGCGCCGCCTCCGCCGAGCGCAGCCGTTCTTCCTCGGCGGGCACTTCACCGCGCAGCAGAGCGACACGCTGCTCGAGCCGC
>Ga0136617_10005095_pt1 | contig 11751 bp, 13 predicted proteins | sample AntDrymUQ3222106_2_FD_129672 | JGI IMG/M metagenome (GOLD analysis project Ga0136617, IMG submission 129672) | Polar desert sand microbial communities from Dry Valleys, Antarctica - metaG UQ322 (21.06) | ecosystem: Environmental > Terrestrial > Soil > Desert | place: Antarctica: Dry Valley...
CCCGGCGGGCCGGCCTCGCAGCCGCCACTTCAAGAGCCTCGACCGTACTCATCGCGCGAACGAACCCGTCGCAACCCCTTACGCGGCCAACGAGGCCAGAACGTCGAGGTGATCGAGGTCGGTCAGGTCGAGCACCTGGAGATAGATTCGCTCGGCGCCGGCGTCCTGCCAGCGTTCCAGGGTCTCCACTGCTTCAGCGACCGTTCCGGCCACCCCCGAGGCCCGGATCTCGTCAGGATCCCGTCCGATGGCGCCGGCGCGCCGCTCGAACTCGGCCCCGTCCTTGCCAACGGCGGCGACGAGCGCCGCCGAGTAGATGATCGTCGACGGATCGCGGCCGACCGCCTCACACGCCGTCGCCACGCGGTCGCGCTGAGTCGTGAACGTGGCCAGGTCGCCGAAGGGCAGGTTGAACTCGGCGCCGTAGCGCGCCGCCAGTGAGGGCGTGCGCTTGGGACCCGACCCGCCGATCATGATCGGCACTCCGCCGGCCTGCACCGGCTTCGGCAGCGCGGGTGAGTCGGCCAACGAGTAGTGGGTTCCGGTGAAGGCAAAGCGGTCGTCGAGCGACGTCGACCACAGTCCCGAGATGATGGTCAACTGCTCCTCCAGTCGGTCGAAGCGATCGCCGAGGTTCGGGAATTCGATGCCGTAGGCCGTGTGCTCCTCCTCGTACCACCCGGCGCCGAGGCCGAGCTCCACCCGTCCTCCGGACATCTGGTCGACGTTGGCCACGGTGATCGCCAACACCCCCGGCAGCCGGAACGTCGCCGACGTCACCAGCGTGCCGAGCCGAATGGTGCTGGTGTCGCGGGCCAGGCCGGCCAGCGTGACCCAGGCGTCGCTGGGGCCGGGGCGACCGCCCTGCCCCAGGGCATCGCCCATGGCCAGGAAGTGGTCGCTGCGGAAGAAGGCGCCGAAGCCGAGGGTCTCGGCCTTGGTGGCGACGGCGAGCAGGTCGTCGTAGGTGGCGCCCTGCTGGGGTTCGGTGAAGATGCGGAGCTGGGAGATGTCGTGCACGGGGCCACGGTAGGGGCGGGTTCCGCCCGAGCCACGACCGGCGGAGTGGGCACGGCTGTCGCCTATGACGGGGTAGCTGGTCGGCAGGACGCGGACGCCGACAGGGCCGTGAGCACGCCGTCGAGCAGCCACGCCGAACCGGCCGGTGACGGGTGCGTTCCGTCCGGCCCGACCAACAGGGGGTCGGCAACAACCGCGATGTCCCAGCGGACCAGGGCGTGACACGGTTGCGCGGCGATCAGCTCCACCATGATGCGCGTGTGCGACATCGCGATCATGTGCGGGAACGGTTCCAACGTGAACTGACCTGTTTGCGAGGAATAGGTGGTGACGAAAACGAGGCATCGATCGTCAGGCAGCACACGAACGATATGGGTGAGCAACCGCGCCCACTCGTCGTCGCCAAGGGGCAGCCCGTTGTCCTGGAAAACGAGGCATCCGCCAGGCGCGATCAGCGCCACGCCGAGGTCGACGGCGTCCCAACTCGACGATGCCCCGTCGTTGCCGTAGAACGGCTGACGTCCGTCCGCCAGGTCGGCGAACCATCCAGGCCGGTCGTAGCTGGCGAGGTCAACGGCGAGGATCGAATCACCGACCACCACAACGTCGTACGTCGCGTCCCCCGTCTCGTCGTGCGACGGAGCTGTCAACGCGCAGGCGGCCATGAGGGCGCCAAGACGGATCGATCTCGATGGCACTGGGGGACGACGGTACATGATGGGCAAGAGCACGCCGGGTGGCGCCGATACGGTCGGTGGCCGTGACCACGGAACCCCCGGCCAACGAATCGTCCGTCCGGCGCCCGGCCCTACCCGAACTGGCGCCGGGACGCGACGCCCTCCGGCGCCACGTGCTCGAGCATGCGGTGCGATTCGGCGACTTCACGCTCAAGTCCGGGGCCAGGAGCACCTGGTTCCTCGACGCCAAGCAGACGGCGTGCCGGCCCGACGGCATCGTGCTGGTGGCCGACGCCGCTCTGGACGTCATCCCGGCCGACGCCACCGCTATCGGAGGCCCGACCGTTGGCGCCGATCCGGTGGCCTACGGCGTCGCCGCCATCGGGGCCACCCGCGGGCGGCCGCTGCGCAGCTTCACCGTGCGCAAGGAGGCCAAGGACCACGGCGTCACCGGGCGCATCGCCGGAGCGCTGGTGCGGGGTGACCGGGTGGTGATCACCGAAGACACCGTCACCAGGGGCACAACGCTACTGGAGGCGGTCGAGGTGGTCCGGGCCTTCGGTGCTGAGCCGGTGCTCATCACCGTCATCGTCGATCGCGGGGGCACGTGCGCCGCCTTGGCCGCCGCGGCCGGGGTGCCGTTCGTGCCGCTACTCACCGCCGAGGACCTCGGCTTCGGATTCGGAACCTGAGCTGGCCCACCCAGTCAGTCGCCGGCGGTCAACGATCGAGCCGTGACTACTCGTCGGCCGAACGGGCGGCGGCGATCGTCTTGCCCATCCGGAGCAGCGGGATGTCGACGCCGTCGACCGGTTCGGTGAACGGTTCGATGGCGGTGAATCCGGCGGCGGCATAGAGCGGTTGGCCGGCTCGAGTGGCCATCAGTTCCAGGCGGGTGAACCCTTCGCGCGCAGCCGCCGCTTCGCACCGGGCCAGCACCAGCCGGCCGACGCCCCGGCGGACGAACGCCGGATGGGTGTACATCGCCCGCACCCGGGCGGCGTCGATGGCCGGGTCGAGCCGGGCGGCGTCCCGGCCGGCCGCATGGTCACCGCCGTACAGCGTGGCCCGCCGGCTCCAACCGCCACATCCGGCGGGGGTGCCGTCGGCCTCGACCACGAAGTAGGTGCCGTCGTCCACCAGTTGGGTATCGATGCCCATGATGGCGTGACTCGCCCGCACTTGGGCCACGTCGAGCACGTGACGTTGCAGCTCGTCGATGGCTGCGTCGATCAGCGGCTGCAGCGCGACCAGATCGGATCGCGTGGCCAGTCGGATGGTCAGCCCAGCCGAAGTGCTGGTTCGCTCACTTCGCTCGTTCACGTCGATGGGCGGGCGTTGCGCAGGAGCATCGTCTGTACCGCCTGGCCCACCAACCCCTCGTCGTCGAACAGGGTGGCGGTGGCCAGCCCGATACCCGAAGGCTGCCACTGGGACACGGTTCGTGAGCCCAGCCAGGCGCCGATCGGATCCCGATGCAGGGCGATGGTGAGATCGGGATTGAGGAACATCACCTCGGACGGCTCGGCGTGGCGACTGAGGGCGTTGCCGCAGTCGGCGAGAGGACAGATGCGCTGAAACGGCGACGGCGTCTCGTCGGGCAGCAGCACGGCCGTGTTCATCCAAGCCGTAGTCGATCCGGGGCCGGTGGACTCACCCGGTGGGTACCGCATACGCACGGCCGGGCCATTAAAGCCAGGGCGACCGTGGGGCAGGGGGCGGACCAGCGGGAACGCACCGGGCTCGGCCGAGGCCAGACGAGGCGGGACGTACCCCGAGTTGTCGAGGGGATGATCGAAGAGCGGACGCTCAGCGGGTGTGATGTGCAGGCCGACGGCCGTCACCCGGGTCACGCCGTCACCGTCGACGAGGGCCGCGCTGGTCGCCCCGACGGTGCGACCGCGGCGGGTGATGTCGGCGTCGATGCGGAAGCCGGCCATCGGGATGGGCCTGGCCAGGTCGACGGTGATGCGCACCAGCGACATGCCCCGAAGGACCTGTTCCATCGCCCGCACCATCAGCCCGGTGGGCGGGCCGGCGTGGCAGGACTCCGCGTCCCACGGTCCGCGAGTGTGGTCGGTGGGTGTGAACCACTCGACGTCGGCCCCGCCGATCGCCCGCCACTCGGGAGTGGTGAAAAAGGCGTCGGGCACCGTCTCGGTGGCTCGCTCGCTCCCGACGGTCATGGTTGGACGTTAGAGCGGGATCTGGCCGCCGGTCCGATCAGCCGGCCAGCGCCGTCCCCCGAACCATGGTCGAAAGTGAGCAAGATCTTGCTCACTTTCGACCACAGTTCCAGCCGACTGGCGATCGGCGGTCCGATCAGCCGGCCAACTCCAGCACCTTGGCGATCGTGCGCAGGTTGCGGGTCGTCGTCGGCACCTTGGTGGACGCCGCCAGCTTGGCCGCCACCTTCGACGTGCCCAGCCCGTTCGGGCAGTGCACGTGGATCACCCTGTCGATGATGCGGAGTTCTTCGCCGGCGGTGGCGTAGGCGGTGAGGTCGCCGAGCCGATCCGGGTCGCCGTCGACGAACACGACGACGGCCTGCGCCGGGTCGGCGGCGCCGTACGGGCTGGCCGCCAGATGGCCGGCCACCGCCGCGACGGTGAACACCATCACCATCGGTTCGATGCCGCTGATGGTCCCGATCACGCCGGTGATGGCCCGCCCCTCGGCCCGCAACGCTGCGGTCGAGTCCGGGCCGTCGGCGGGGCCGTCGTAGACCACGTTGCCGCTCTGGATGTAGGTGCGCACATTGCCGAAGCCGATGTCGGCCAGGCCGGCGCGCAGCTCGGCCATCGGCACCTTGCGACCTCGACCGACGTTGATGCCTCTGATAAACGCGACGCGACGGCCCACCCCGTCCACTGTGCCATTCCTGCCGGGTCGGGCGCACAACCGATGGGAGCCCGCAGGACCGTCCGGTTGGCTCCCATCGGTCAGTGGCGGGTGCTCCAGCTACGTGAGCGGGGCGGTTGCACCCGAGGACAACAGACGACCGACGATCTCGCGACCTTCGCGTTCGGTCTCCACTCGCTAGTTCGTGAACCGGATCCGAATCTCGGCGCCTTCCGGGATGTGTCGGATTTGCAGGGCCAGCTCGGCGCGGAGTCGCATGGACTCCTCCGCATCGACTGCTCGCATGTTGTCGACGACGTAGTCGCCGCCGATCACGAACGGCACAGTGGGAACGAGTCGCTTGCCGGGTTCCAGTGGCGAATGGGCGATCTGCCAATCGTGCGCGAGGGGATGACCCGTGAGCACCGAGTAACGATCGAGCACCTGACCCGCCCAGTCTTCGAGACTGGTCGCCATCCGCGCGAGATCGCCGGTCTCGGGATCGAACGTGCAAACGTCGTCACCCCTGAGCGCGAACTGTCCGCCGAAGACATCTTCGGCGAAGAACAACAGCCCCTTGGCCATGCCGCCGTACGCCGCCCGCCATCCGTCGGCCGCATTCCAGGTTTCCAGGGTTTCCGTCGACGCGGGCTCGACGGGGAAGACGTGCAATGCCGACTCGAACGCGTAGAAGCCGTTCCTCGCCTCCAGCAGCTCGGACAGCTCGGCGGCGAGCCGAGAGGAACCGGCTGGCCGATGTGATTGCTGCCCGAGCGCGCGACGCGACGGTCAGCAATCTCATTGTCCGGGGGCCGAGCATCTAGTCCACGACCCTAGTTCGCGCCTCGGTGCCGTCCGGGTCCTACGAGACCGGTCACGATCGGCCCACCCCGCCGACGTGCCATTCCGGCCGGGTCGGGCGCACAACCGATTGGGAGCCAGCCGGACCAGTTCTGTCCGGTTGGCTCCCATCGGTGCCGGAACCGACGTCGCCATCGAGTCGGCCGGGGTCGTGCTGGCGTCGAGCGACCCGCGCAGCGTCGCCGGCGTGGTGCGACTCTCACGGGCCAGCTATCGCAAGATGACCCAGAACCTGGCCTGGGCGGCCGGCTACAACGTCGTGGCCATCTCCCTGGCCGCCGGTGCCCTGGCGTTCGCCGGGATCAGCCTGTCGCCGGCCGCCGGCGCGATTCTGATGAGCCTGTCGACGATCGTCGTCGCCCTCAACGCCCAACTGCTGCGTCGTGTTCGCCTGACGTCGTGACGCTCCTATGTCAAACCCCTCCGCCTCAGTCTCACTGCGGCTGAGTTGGGTGAGTCTCTTCTTCGGCGCCGTGGTTCGTGAGCAGCGGTTCAAGGCCCCGCTCGAGCGCGAACGCCACGGCCTCGTCGGCGCCCATCGCCCAGCCGTCCTGCCATGCCGCTGAGAAGTGGGTCGCATCCATCGCTCGCCGGAGGGTGACGACATCGGCCTCGTGCCGCTCGGCCTCGGCTGGCGACGGGATGGTCCCGGCAGCCTGACGCAGGGCCGCGGCCGCAGCGGCGAGGCGGACCGCGCGGGCGGGCTGTTGGCGACGGGCAGCGAGCGTCGTGAACAGCTCGAGGCACTCGGCCAGGTCCGATCGCTCCCCGGCGCCGTGCCAGAGCACGGCTGCCTTCACGAGGGCTCGGTGCGCCTCCTCGACCTCCCCTAACTCGAGCCGCGACGCGGCGAGGTTCGTGAGGGCGGCGGCCTGCCCAATCGCATCCCCCGCAGCGGCAAAGAGCGATGCGCTGTCGTCCTGCAGAGCCACCGCCTCGGGGAGCTGTCGCTGCCGGCGGGCGACTTCGCCGAGGTTCGTGAGGGCGACGGCCATAGCAGCGTCGTCGCCGTAACGCCGGTGGATCTCCAGGCTCTCGCGGTGGAACGCCGCCGACTGCTCCAGATCACCGTGGTCGTAGGCGACCACGCCAAGGCCTCCGAGCGCCCGGGCCCGCCCGACCTCGTCACCGAGACGCTCGCAGACCTCGAGACTTTCCCGCCAGCGCTGCTCGGCCGAGGCGATATCGCCACGCTGGCGAGCCACCCGTCCGGCAGCGTGGAGGGTGACCGCCAGGACCTCCGGCGGCAGCCGTTCCGCCTCCCGCAGGGCGAGGTCGAGCCAGCGCTGGCCTTCCGACAGCGAGCTGCGCCGAAGCCAGAACGGCAGCAACGATGCGGCGATGGTCGCCGCGGCGGTCGCCTCGTCGTTATCGAGGCTCCATCGCAACAGGGCGCGGATGTTGTCGAGTTCTTCTTCGGCGCGGTCAAGCCACTCGGCCTGGCGCGATCCGTGGGCGGCGCGCTCGACCTCGCCGGCAACGTCGACGACGTACTGGAGTGCACGCCGGTGGGCGAGTTGCGATTCTTCGTCGGTCAATAGTGACGCGGCATACGAGCGGACCGTCTCCAGCATGACGAAGCGAGTCTCGTCGCGCTCCGTGAGGGCGCGCAGCAGGCTGTGATCAGCGAGCGCCATCAACGCGTCGAGGACTTCCTCCGAACCAAGCGGCCGCCCGACGGCTTCTGCGCCGTCCAGCCGGCAACCGGACATGAAGACCGACAGGTGAGCGAAGAGCTGCCGTGCCGCGTCGTCGAGGTGATCCAAGCTCCAGTCGAGCGTGGCGTACAGGCTCTGGTGACGAGCGGGCAGGTCGCGAGCGCCCCAGTTGAGCAAACCAAGGCCGCGTGCGAGCCGCGTCAGCAGCCCCTCGGGGCCCAGAACGGTGCTGCGGGCGGCGGCGAGCTCGATGGCCAAGGGGAGCCCGTCGAGCCGGCGGCAGATCTCGGCGACGACACCGACGTTCGTGGGATCGAGGCGGAACGGCGCGTCGACCGCGCGGGCCCGCTGAGTGAACAGCGAGACTGCGGGGCTCGCCGCTACCGCCTCGAAACTCATGTCACGGTCGTCAGGTACGGGCAGCGGAACGACTTCGTAACGGTGCTCTCCGTACAGGTGGAGGACGGTCCGGCTGGTGACCAGGAGGGTCAGGTCCGGAGCGCCGGCCACGAGTGCGGCGATGACGGGCAACGCCCCCAGGAGGTGCTCGAAATTGTCCAGCACGACGAGCTGGTGACGGGACGCGAGTTCCTCGAGTTGGATCCCATCGCCGCTCCCGGTCACGCCCAACGCCTGGGCAATGAGCTCGGGCACGAACTCGGCTTCGGTCAGCGGAGCCAACGCGACGTAGGCGACCCCATCGCGAAATTGCCCTGAAACCGTGCGTGCGACCTCGATCGCCAACCTCGTCTTACCGGCTCCGGCGGCGCCCGTCAGCGTCACGACACGCACATCAGCGTCGCAGACGAGCGCACCTACCGCCGCTCGCTCGGCCGTGCGCCCGAGAAACGGCGTCGCCAGGATGGGCAGCGGAGCGAAGGCCGACGGGTCGGAACTCCTCGGTAGCACCCACGGGGCGAGGAGGGCCCGATGACCGTCGTCGGCCACCCGAGCCAACTCACCGAGAGAAAGGTGGCCCGCCGCTGCCAGTAGCGCCTCAGTCTCATCGCGGCCGAGGCGCATCGCGTCGGCGACTCGCACCAGATCCTGCCAACGACGCGGGCGAGCCACGCGGCCCTCGAGCCAGTTCACGATCGTCGCTTTCGGCACGCCGGACAGGCGGCTGACGAGGCCCGGCGAATAGCTCGGCGGGCGACTCATCTGCGCTCGCAACACTGCGGAAAGTGGCACCCATTCATCCTGCCATCGGAGGATGAACTGATACGAAACTGGGGGCAGACAGGTGTACGGGCCTCGCCATACGATCGCCGAGCCGGCCCAGGGATCCCTTCGCCGCCCACCCACCCGTCGAGGGAGAACTGCTCATGAAATCCTTGCTTTCGATCAAGGGCGGCAAGACCATCGCCATCGCGTCAGGGGTCGCACTGGCGTTGGTCGTCGGCTTCTCCGTGCTGCCAACGTCCGCCGTCGACGACGTGCCGCCACTTCCTCCTGAGTTCGCCGGGCCACCGCCGCCGGACGTCGGCGCGGCCGTTCCCGGGTCGTACTTCGGCCCGATGGCGTCGGAGGTGGACAAAAATCTGGTCGGGCCCGTTCAGCTGCTGCGGTCGGGGCCGATGGGTGACGACGGTCTGTCCATCACGGTGCCGTTGTACAAGGGGCAGATGAGCGACGGGAGGAGCGTCTGGTACATCCTCACGGACACGACCGATCGCGAGAATGCCGATGGGCTCGGTCTCAACTTCGCGTCGAAGCTCGCGTACTCCAACGTCGGGGCCGCCGTCCGCGACGCCACCCTCCAAGCCGACACCACCCTGACCTTCGAGACTGGAACGGTGGACTTTGCCCCCGTGAGCACCGTCACCCCAGGTTCCGCTGACGCCCCCTTCCCACCGACGGTCGCCGAACCCGGCTCCGTCGGGGATGCCGCGTACTCGCCGCTCGTCCAGATCACCAACCAGCCGGGCACACCCGTCTACAACGCTCCCGTAGTCGCCTTCGACGTCGCCGCCGAGGACATCGCCTTCTGCGAGGGCGATGTCGACTACACGCTGGTCCACGACCGGGTCATGAACATCTGCCCCGAGGACGGCACCGTGACGATCGAGCTCACGCCGATCTTCAGCTTTGCCCGCCCGGCGGTGTACATGAGCATGGAGGCCTCCGACGCAATGGTCGCCGCACTCGATAAGGGCACGTTCACCCCGGCGCTCGGCGACATCCAAACCGGACGCGACGACAGTGCGTTCAGTGCGATCGAACGACTCTTCGTCACGGTCAACGGGCCCACTGGGCCGGACAACCCGCAACGCCAAGGACTGGGAAGCGCCCTGCTCGACGGCCTCCCTCCGCTCCACGTCGTCGGTGGGTTGCCGACCATCGCCCTCGACTACAGCCCACTCTGGGACCTCAACCTCGGCGAGTGGACGCCGGAGGCGATCGACGCCGGGTACCGGGCACGAGTGATCGACGAGTTCCAGATCCTCTCCCTCGTCCGCGACGGCTGGATCACCGGCCCCGAAGGGGTGCCATACGGCTCGACCGGGATCGTCGTGAACTGTCCCATCGTCGCCCGCTTCCTCTAACCGTGCCGGTACGCCCAGGCGCCACCACGAACTGTGGTCGAAAGTGAGCAAGATCTTGCTCACTTTCGACCACAAGACCGGCCGACCGGCCGACTGAGCCGAGCGCGACCCGCTCAGGGGGTCCAGTTCGGATCGCGGCCGGTGAGGCCGACGAGCCGGTCGAGGGGGTCGGCGTCGTCGCCGACATCAACGGGTGGGCCGAACAGCCCGCCGTCGTCGTTGGCCGGGGCGTCGAAGGACTCGACGAAGTCGATGCAGATGGCGACGGCGGCCTGTTCGGCGTCACAGGCCTGGCCGGTGGCGCGGGCAAGATCCCATCCGTGGACGACCAGCTCGTTGAGGGCGACTCGGGCCGCCTCCGGGGCCGGGAGGTCGATCGGTCCGGCGTGGGTCGTGCCTTCGTACGCGGCTGGTTCGGCCCAGGATGCCGCCAGCGTGGCCAGATCGAGCCCGACGCGGTCGCGCCAACCAGCCTCCAGTTCGTCGCCGTCGCCATCGCCATCGGCTTGGGGCTGGGGTGAGGGCTGTTGACGGGCGGAATGGATGAACTCGACGGTCAGCCCGCCAATGTGGTCGAGCAGGTCGGCGACGCGGTAGTCCGGACACGGCGTCGGTGCGCTCAGCTGATCGTCGCGGGTGCCGGCCAGCAGCCCAGCCATCGTTCGCGTCGCCGGTCCGAAGTCGATGGGTTCCATCCCGCCGAACGTACCGCAGCAGTCGACGGGCTCGCTCAGAGCGAGGCGACGGGCGAACTGGCCTTCGGGCGCAGCAGCAGCGTGCCGGCCGGGACGAACCCCGCCCGGCGGTACAACGAGATGGATCGTGGGGACGGGTTCAGCACGAGCCGTTCCAGGCCCAGCGCATCGGCGTGGGCGGTGACGGCTATCAGCAGATGGCGACCGACGCCGCGATCCCGGTGGGACGCCGAGACGTACATGTTGCCGAGGTAGCCCCACCCGCCATCCGGTGCGTCCGGACGGGGCATGCGGTCGAACAGCATCAGGTTGGCCATGCCGACGGGGTCCTCGCCGTCGCTCGCCAGCCAGAACACCCGCCGATCGGACTCTCGACGGAACCATTCATGAAACCTGGTCCCGAAACGCGGCTCCGCCCGACCGCCAACCTCGATCGTCCACTCGACACGCAGCTCGGCAAGTGCGGGAAGGTCCGAGCTCGTCGCCACCCGCACCGCCACCATGGGCCGAACGGTAGCCATCGGGGCCGACCACGGCAGCCGCCCTGGACGAACTGTGGCCGATTGTGAGCAAGATGTTGCTCACAATCGACCACGGTTGGCGAATCCGGACAGCACGGCGCGCCCGGGTCTGAAGGATCAACCGCCGAACAGGCCGCGAAGCACGTTGGCGAGTTCGGAGTCGGCACCCAGCGGTCCGCCCTGGAACAGATCATCCTCTGGCGCCGGTCCCGGGGCGGGAGCCGAATTGCACAGCAGCCCTGTGCCCAGCAGGCCCGGGCTGCACTGGTACTCCTGGTGGTCATCGATCGGCTCGTCGGCGAGCGCCGGCGCCGCCACTACGGTCGTGGCCACCGCGGCTCCCACCACCAGAAGCATCTTCTTGATCCTCATCGGAGGAACTCCTTGTTCGCTGCGCTCGATCGGTTCGAGCGTCCCCCGTTCATGCGCGTCGATTGGGCCGCGTCACGAGAAATGACCCGCCTGCCAGCTCTCGCCACTCCGATCGGCCCGGGCCGGGTGATCGGCGCCCAGCGTCATCTACGACGTAGCGATCGATGACGTCTCGTCTCCGAACGCAGCGAATTCACGGTTGGAGCGGGCGCGTACCTGGTGGTCGAGCCCGGCGTCGATCCGGGGACCTTCCGCTTTTCAGGCGGACGCTCTGCCGACTGAGCTACTCGACCGCAGTTGAGCGCCGGTCGCCCGGCGCGGTGTCACGCGGTCCCCGAGGTGTTCGCACACCCCGGGGAAACCTCGTTTGGCGGTCCCGACGGGACTTGAACCCGCGACCTCCGGCTTGACAGGCCGGCGTGAACTCCAGACTTCACCACGGGACCAGAACTGTATTTGCGCACCCCCAACGGGATTCGAACCCGTGCCGCCACCTTGAAAGGGTGGTGTCCTAGGCCACTAGACGATGGGGGCTCGGACGACTCCGGTTGAGAGCACCG
>Ga0136617_10005096_pt1 | contig 11750 bp, 10 predicted proteins | sample AntDrymUQ3222106_2_FD_129672 | JGI IMG/M metagenome (GOLD analysis project Ga0136617, IMG submission 129672) | Polar desert sand microbial communities from Dry Valleys, Antarctica - metaG UQ322 (21.06) | ecosystem: Environmental > Terrestrial > Soil > Desert | place: Antarctica: Dry Valley...
ATCGACGACTGCGGATCGAAGTTCGTCATCACCTCCGACGGCGGATATCGGCGAGGAGCAGCGAGCGCGCTGAAGTCCAATGTGGACGCCGCCGCCGATGCCGAGGGGTCCCCGGTGGAGCGGGTCCTGGTCGTCCGCCGTACCGGCCAGGACGTGGAGTGGAACGACGATCGCGATCTGTGGTGGCACGACGTGGTGGACAAGCAGTCCGACACCCACGAGGCGCAGGACTTCGACGCCGAGCACCCGCTCTTCATCCTCTACACGTCAGGAACGACGGCCAAGCCCAAGGGAATCCTGCACACCTCGGGCGGCTACCTCACCCAGGTCTCCTACACTCACAACGCAGTCTTCGATCACAAGGCCGAGACCGACGTGTTCTGGTGTACCGCCGATATCGGCTGGGTCACCGGGCACAGTTACATCGTCTACGGGCCGATGTCAAACTGCGCCACCCAGGTGATGTACGAAGGCACCCCGGACACGCCGCACCGGGGCCGGTTCTGGGAGTTGGTGCAGAACTACAAGGTGACACTGCTCTACACCGCGCCCACCGCGATCCGTACGTTCATGAAGTGGGGCGCCGACATCCCGGCAAAGTTCGACCTGTCCTCGCTGCGACTACTGGGCAGCGTCGGCGAACCGATCAATCCCGAGGCCTGGATGTGGTACCGCGAGCACATCGGCGGCGACAATTGCCCGATCGTGGACACCTGGTGGCAGACCGAGACCGGCGCCATCATGATCAGCCCACTGCCGGGCGTTACCTCGACGAAGCCGGGGTCGGCGCAGCGCGCGCTGCCGGGAATCTCTGCCGATGTCGTGGACGAGTCCGGTAGTCCGGTACCCAACGGTGGCGGGGGCTACCTCGTGCTGAGCGAACCGTGGCCGGCGATGCTGCGCACGATCTGGGGTGACGACGAGCGGTTCAAGGAGACCTACTGGTCGCGCTTCGCCGAGCAGGGGTACTACTTCGCCGGCGACGGGGCCAAGAAGGACGACGACGGAGACCTCTGGCTGCTCGGCCGAGTGGACGACGTCATGAACATCTCGGGGCACCGGATCTCTACCACCGAGGTCGAGTCCGCCTTGGTCTCGCACCCGAAGGTCGCCGAGGCCGCTGTGGTCGGCGCGACCGATCCGACTACCGGCCAGGGGATCGTCGCCTTCGTCATCTTGCGCGGTGGGAACGACGAGGAGGGCGAGGACCTGGTCAAGGAACTGCGCAATCACGTCGCCAAGGAGATCGGGCCGATCGCCAAGCCGCGCCAGATCATGATCGTGCCGGAACTGCCCAAGACCCGATCGGGCAAGATCATGCGCCGCCTGCTGCGCGATGTGGCTGAGCATCGCGATCTAGGCGATGTCACGACCCTTGCCGACCCGACGGTCATGAACATGATCGGCGAAGGACTGAACTCCGACAAGCCGACTGCCGAGGAGTAACCGGGCCCCTGCCGCCCTCCCCTTTCGCCGTTATGCGCATCACGGTGACATTGGGGCGATGGATCGTGCGGTTATGCGCATAACGGTCACGTTTGGGGGCTCGGATCTCGCGGTTATGCGCATGACCGTGGGCAGGGGCGAGGGCTAGTCTCAGCGGCCGTGCCAGTCGTTGCTTCAGACATCGGGGGTCGGGGCGGCGGGGATCCGCTTGCTGGGCTGCTGCAACTCGATGGAGTGGCCGAGGCAGCAGACGAGGCGCGGCGCGCGGTTGATCGGCTTCTGGTCCACCGCGTGCTTCGTCGGCAGATTCCCGCCGTGGCCGCGGAGTCCACCATTCGGGGAGCCAGGGCCGCCGCGGCGCTGTCCGGCGTGGACATCCCGCTGGCCGAACTCCGGTCGTCGGAGGCCGGCGACCCGGTCGTGCGCGGTGCCGTCCGCGCGTACGCCGCGCTCGGCCCCATGGTGGCGACCTGGACCCGTGCTCCCGGCCAGGTCCTTGCCCGGCTGCACGCCTTGGCTGCTGCTGACCTGGTCTCATCCGATGGCCTCGGTCGTCCACGGGCACGACCTGAAGTCGGTCGACGGCTGAGCGGACTCGGGCAACTCGTGTCCGAGGCGACCGGTACGCCTGCCGTCGTGCTCGCCGGTGTGGTTCACGGCGAACTCGCAGGTCTGGCTGCGTTCGGCTCTGCCGACCGGGTGGTGGCCTTGGCCGCGGCGCGGCTGACGATGCGCTCCCGAGGACTGGACACCAACGCCGTCTCCGTCCCAGAGGTGGGAGTCCTCGAGAGCGCCACCGACTATCCAGCGCTGCTGGCCGGGTTCGTCGGAGGTACGCCAGATGGCCTGGGTGCCTGGCTGCGGTGGTGGGCTCAGGCGGTGGCCCTCGGCGCCACAGAGGGCTTGGCCATCTGCGAGGCACTGGCCCGCGAAGGCAGCCGCTGACCGCACATTCTCCGGCGACAGGCCGTTCTACTGGCACAGAGAACGGCGCCCCGCCGAGGCGGGGCGCCGTCAGGCACGGTATGCCGGGCTACCAAGCGTGCACCTCGTTAGTCGCAGATCGGTCTGCATGGCAGAGCCGCTCTGGAATGCCTCTCGTGGCCGGTCGCGCGTGGGTACCTGGTGTGCCGTGCGCGGAGCGGTCCACGTCGCCGCGAATCGGTCCGCACCTAGAGTTCTACGCCGTGTCCTGATGTGGCACAAGAGGTTAGCGAAAGACTAGAGCGAATCCAGAAGTCAGCTCATACACCGGGACGTTATGCGCATAACGTGCAGAAGGTGCGGGTCAATGGGGGGCGAGGATCACGCCGGCCACGGCCACGATGCCGACCGCGGCGAAGGCGACGACTGCCACGATGAGCCAGGCATCGGTCAGCGTGGCCGCGCCAAGAGCAAGCAGGACCACCGCAACCGGACCGCTGATCGACAAGGCCGTCCCCAACCGACGGTTCCGGGCGGCCCGGGCATCGCGGGGTCGGCGATTCGGCATCCGAGCGCCCTGACCGAACAGCACCGCCGACACGGTGATGGCCAGGACGGCGAGCCAGGCTGCGGCCATCACCCACGGTTCCGACATAGCGGCCTCAGGCCGGCCGATCCCGGCGTTTGGCGGCGTACCAGGCTATTCCGGCTACGGCCGCCCCGATTCCGAGCGCGGCACCGGTGACGGCAGGAGCACGGCTGGCGCCGAAGCGTGAGCGGAGGGTCACCGGTTTGGTGAACATGAGCACCGGCCAGCCCCGCTCGAGGGCGATCTTGCGCAGGCCACGGTCAGCATTGACGGCGGTCGGATGTCCAACGACCTCGAGCATCGGCAGATCGGTGATCGAGTCGCTGTAGGCATAGCAGTCGGCCAGGTCGTAGCCCCGCTCGACGGCGAGGTCGGCGATCGCTGCGGCCTTGTTCGGCCCGTACGCGTAGTACTCGATCTCGCCGGTGTACTTCCCCTCGTCGGCTACCATCCGCGTGGCGATGACGTGGTCTGCCCCAACCATCTCGCCGATCGGACCGACGAGCTCCAATCCGCTGCTCGACACGATGACGACGTCTCGGCCCTCGCTGCGGTGCGCCTCGATCAATTCAGCCGCCTCGTCGTAGACGAGCGGGTCCATGATCTCGTGCAGCGTCTCGTGCACGATGTCGTGCACCTGGGCGACATCCCAGCCGGTGCACATCGCGGTGATGTGCCTGCGCATGCGCTCCGTCTGGTCGGCATCAGCCCCGGACACCATGAACACGAGTTGGGCGTAGGTGGACTTCATCACCGAGCGCCGGTTCAGCAAGCCGTTGTCGAAGAACGGCCGACCGAAGGCCAGGGTGCTCGACGTGGCGATGATCGTCTTGTCGAGGTCGAAGAAAGCGGCGGCGCGGCCCACTCCCCGAGCTTAGATCGCGAAGATCGTACGTGCGGCGGGCGCGCCGTGAACAGGGCGGCGACAGTGTCCACAGGGCTCACCCGTTCTCCACAATCAGGTCGGCAGCGCGTGCGTGGTCCGATCGGGGTGTTGAGCTTGATCCGTGCCAGGAAGTCGCCGCGATCGGCCCGCCGGAGCCGCTGGCAGCAGCCGGCTATTGGTCGTCGGGCCGGACTCGGCCGTACGCGAGGAGGTCCTGCGTCTTGCGGCGGCTGCCGGAGTCCCTGCCGGGGCGTGCGAGGGCGGTGATCTGAGCGGCTCCGTATGGGCGGGGCCGGATCTGGTCGTGATCGACTCGGACTGCGCCGCTCAGGTCTGTGCAGCACAGCTGGCCAGACGATCGGGCGTGCTGCTCGTCACGACTGGCCGCGCCGGCACGGAACTCTGGTCAGCAGCGGTGGGCATGGGCGCCGAACAGGTTCTCGAGTTGCCGGCCGGTCAAGCCTGGCTGGGCGAACGGCTGTCAGATGTCGCAACTGGATCGGGGCAGCTGGGCACCCTCATCGCGGTCATCGGCGGATGCGGCGGCGTGGGCGCGACTACCTTGGCCACAGCGTTGGCCCTCACCGCCGCGAGTTCGGGCCAGGAGCCCGTTCTCATCGGGGCTGACCCGTGGGACGGCGGCATCGATCTCGCGCTGGGAGCCGAGGACGTACCAGGACCTCGCTGGCCCGACCTCGCCACGGTCTCCGGCCGGCTGTCCAGTGCGGCGATTCTGGACGGGCTGCCGCAGGCGCATGGCGTTCGTTTCCTGAGCGCGGCTCGCAGCCATCCCTCCCTGGTTCCGCTACCGGCCCTGTCGGCAGTGGTCACCGCGGCCCTGCGTACGGGTGGACCCGTTGTGGTGGATCTACCGCGAGGATCGCCGGATTCAGCGCGGTGGGTCGGCGGCGTGGCGGATCTCGGCCTCCTGGTCTGCTCCGCCACGGTCCCTGGCGCACTGGCCGCGCGAGCACTGGTGGCCGAGTTGGACTGGACCCCAGCCAACTCGGGGATCGTCGTACGCGTGGGACTCGGAGGCGACATCGAGAACGACGCACTGGGATCCACCGTCGGACTTCCGGTCATTCTTCGGCTTCGCGAGGAAGCGCAGCTCATCAGGGACAGCCGAGAGGGCGCTCCGCCCGGGCGGCGACGCCGAAGCAAGGTTGCCAAGTCCTGCGTCATGTTGTGGGGGCTGGCTGCCGAGCGGCACCTGGAGGCCGCGTGAACGTGGACATGATCGTCGAGCGAGTTCGTACGAGATTGGCGGACCTGGATATACCGGCGGGCCGAGCCCGGGTCGCTGAACTCGTCCGAGCCGAGGCCGGATCGCTCATCGACGACGCGGACCTGCTCGCCCTGATCCACGCAGCCGAGGACGAACTGGTCGGGGCCGGACCGTTGGAACCCCTTCTTCGCCGCCCCGGCGTGACCGACGTGCTCGTGAACGGTCCGGACGACGTCTGGGTCGACACCCCGGACGGCCTGGAGCGCACTGCGGTGACCTTCACCGACGCTGTGGCGATCCGCAGGCTGGCCCAACGCCTCGCCACCCTCGCCGGTCGCCGGCTCGACGACGCGACTCCGTGGGTCGATGCGACACTTCCCGACGGAACCCGGCTGCATGCTGTGCTCCCACCGATCGCCGCCGACTGCCCGTGCATCTGCTTACGGGTGCTCGGGCGACGCCGCTTCTCCTTCGCTGACCTGGTCGAGCGGGGCACGATCCCTCGGCCGGCTGCCGCGGTGCTGGAAGAGTTGATCGCTGGTCGACGCTCGTTTCTCGTCACCGGCGGGACCGGATCAGGGAAGACCACCCTGCTGGGGGCGCTGCTCTCCCTGGTCCCCGAGCATGAACGGCTGGTTCTCGTCGAGGACGCACCGGAGCTGACACCCGTTCATCCACACGTGGTCCGACTGCTGGCCAGAGCGCCCAATGTCGAAGGCGCGGGTGCGGTCACTCTTCGGGATCTGGTCCGGCAGGCCCTACGGATGCGTCCCGATCGGGTCATTGTTGGTGAGGTACGCGGTGCCGAGGTCGCTGACCTCCTGTGCGCGCTAAACACCGGTCACGAGGGCGGCTGCGGCACGGTGCACGCCAACTCGCCGACTGAGGTGCCGGCCCGTCTGGAAGCACTTGGCGCCATGGGCGGCCTGGACCGCGCCGGCGTGCACAGTCAGATGGCCGCCGGACTTGATGCAGTCGTGCACCTCACCAGGACGGGGTACGGCAGAACGGTTTCCGAGATCGCCGAGTTCGAGTCATCGGGGGAGGCACTGCGAGTCCGGACGGTGTGGCCGTGCTGACTCAGGCTCTGACCCAGGCATCTGCGCTGGCACTCATGGCCGCCGCCCTGTTGGCCTGGCCACCTACGGTCGCCGCACTCCGACTGAAACGAACCATCGCGGATGTGACGGCCTCCGAGGGGCTGGGCTCGGAACGGCTGACGGCGGCTGACGGCGCACTGCCGGGGTGGGCCCGTTCCCGGTGGATGGGGCGATCGTTGGCCGGCGCAGCGGTGGCTGCTCTAGTTCAGATCTGGTCATGGCCAGTGGCTTTGGTGGTGATCGCAGTTGGCTGGACTGCCGGACGAGGGTTGCTTCGAGCCCGTAGCGAACGAGCCGCTGCGCGCGCCGACCAGGCCGCCGTCGAGGGACTCGGTGTCCTCGTCGCGGAACTACGCGCAGGCCGCTGTGCCGGCGACGCCCTGACAGCCGCGGGCCGACATTGCGGTCATCCGCTGGTCGGTGACGTGCTGAGCCGGCTGGGCCGTTCGGTGCGGCTGGGTGATCGCCTGGCTAGCGGCTTCGACCGCGGACCGGCACCCCCGACCCGCTACGAGCCGAGGCCATCTGCGGTCAGTGCGCCGGCAACGGCAGAGTTTCCGCGCGGGGCCGGCGACCCGGTGCGTGGAGGTAGCTCGGAATGGCAGCTTCGCCTCGTGGATGGCTTGCGCCTGAGTCATGACTCCGGCTGCGCGCTGGCCGACGTCGTCGCTGCAGTCGAGTCAGATCTTGCCGACCGCGGTCACCGGCGTGCTGACCTACGCGCCGCGGCGGCCGGCCATCGGGCAACCGTCGCGCTCCTGGCCGGCCTACCGGTGCTCGGGCTCGCGATGGGCAGCGGGATCGGCGCCGAACCGGTCCAGACCCTGACCACGACATGGGTCGGCAACGTCCTCCTGTTGAGCGGCGTGGGCCTGGAACTCATCGGGCTGACATGGAGTCGCCGGATCACCGACGCTGCGATGCGCGACAGGTGAGCCGTGGTTTGGCCCCCGGAGCCTCTCGCGTTGGTACTGCCGCTGTTGTGCCTGGCACTCACGGTCTGGCCGGCACCGAGCGCGGCGGCACGGAATCGATTGCGCCGTCTGGCAACTCAGGCTGAGCTGGCGCGTCACGGCGGCGGATCCCTCCGTGGCGTAGTCCCTGGTGCTCAGTCTGCCGCCGGAGCGTCAGGTCTATCGGACAACGGCGCTTCCGTCCGGCGGGCGCTGGTCTTCGCAGGGCTGGCGGGCTCGGCGGTCCTCGCCACGTTTCCGACAGTCGTGGGGGCACTGATCGCTGTTGTGGTGGCGGGAGGGTGCTACCTGTTGTTGGGAGGCTTCTCTTCGACGGAGCCACCCGGTTCGGGCAGTCCCGCTTGGCTGGCCAGGCTCCGCCGGCCGCGTGGGCGAGCAGGACTCGGCCGGGACGCTGACGGCACTCTGCCTTTCGCGATCGACCTGCTGGCCGTGTGCCTGCGCTCGGGAATGCCGACCTCGCTGTCGATGCGATCGGTGGCGAGCAATCTGAGCAGTCCGGGCTCTGATCGCCACGAGCGCAGGGCAACGCCGACATCGGGGGGTCCTGGAGTGTGTGTGGTTCTGGCTCGCGTTGCGGCGGCAACTGAACTCGGCAGCGAACCGGCGACGGCTTGGGAGGAGTGGATCGGTCACCCGTCGTACGGCCCGCTCGCCCGAGCCCTCGTCGTTACCGGCGAGTCCGGCAGCGCGGTCGCCTCTCGCCTCGAGGCTGTCTCCCACCAGTTGCGAGTCGCCTCCGGTCAGCAGGCGACGGTGCGCGCGCAGCGAGCCGGAGTTGCTCTGATGGCGCCGCTGGGTCTGTGTTTCCTTCCTGCGTTCGTGTGTCTGGGGGTGGTGCCTGTGGTGGTCGGCATCGCGGGTCGTGTCTTCGGCTGAGACGCAGGACATGTCGCGCCGGTTGTCCACAGCGTGTGGCAGGGCGGCACTGCTGGCAGCCGCTCTGTCCACAGAAGCGCGGACCAGCAACCGTGGTCTCTTGTCCGGCCGCAGGCTTGGCTCGTGCGGACACGGTGTCTGGCACGTACGTCAAGAGAGGGGAGGGCGGACATGTCGAAGTGGGTCGTCGTCGTCGCCCAGTTCATGTTCAGCCTTGTCGCCGCGACGGTACTCGGCTGCCTCACGATCCACGCCGTCGCAGGAGACGCGTTGCGTAGACGGCGGGGTCGAGGCAGCGGCGATGCCGGAATGAGTACCGCCGAATACGCGGTGGGGACCATTGCCGCCTGCGCTTTCGCCGCAGTTCTGTACCAAGTGGTCACCGGCGACTCGATCGTCTCAGCGCTGCAGGACCTGATCGACTCGGCCCTGTCGACCCTGTCCTGAGTGACCATGGCAACGGTCAACGGTTCGGCGCGGATCACCCGTCTGCGTTCGCGCATGGCCGCTGCACGGCCGACCTCTAGCGTGAAGCGGAGATCAGGTGACTCCGGAATGGTGACCGCCGAGACCGCCGTCGTTCTTCCGGTCCTGGTGTTCGTCCTGGCCGCTGCGCTGGCCGCGGTATCGGTGGTCACCGCGCAGATGCGATGCACCGACGCCGCTCGTGAGGGTGCCCGCGCCGCGGCCCGGGGTGAATCGAGCGCAGCAGTTCTGAGAATCGCCGCCTCATCCGCCCCGGATGCGAGCACTGTGACGGTGGATCAGGACGGGGAGACCGTCACGGTCCAGGTCACTGCGTCGGTCCCGCTCTTTCCTGGCCTTGGTCCTTCGATGACGGTGTCGGACAGCGCCACGGCAGCCCTCGAACCCGGGGTGGATGCGGCTCGTGCACCGCCATGACCGCAGCCCGCGCATTTCGAGTTTCGGCCGATCGTGGTTCCGCGGGCGTGTGGGTTCTGGCGCTGTCCGGAGTCCTGCTTCTGGCCGGCGCGGCCTCCGTGCTGGCTGGGCTGGCCATCATCAGCCGGCACGAGGCCGGAACTGCGGCTGACCTGGCCGCCCTCGCAGCTGCGAGTCAGGTGTTGTCCGGATCCGAGGTCGCCTGCGCCAGGGCAGCTGTGATCGCGGAGGCGAACGCAGCCGCCCTGGAGTCGTGCACCATCGCCGCCGATGGTGTGGTCGACGTGACAGTTTCAGTGACGGTCGAGTTGGGGTCGCTAGGCATCGGTGTTGCTCGGGCGATGGCCCGCGCGGGCGTGGCCGAGGTGGGTGAGGTGCCCTTACCAGGTCCTGGGGATCCGTAACTGGTCATTGCCGCACGCGTCGGTGCGGGATAGGCCAGTTCCCCGAGCATGTCGAAGGCGGCGGGCCACCAAGGGCTCAGAACGACTGGTCAGGGATCTCCGTGGGACTGGGTACGGCTACAGCGATGGCATCGGGTACGGCATCGAGAAGGGCATCCAGTACGGAATCAAGGATGGTCACGGCCGCTCCCTTGTCCAGGGGCGAGTTGCCGTTGCCGCACTTGGGGGACTGCACGCATGACGGGCACCCGGACTCGCACACGCAACTGGCGATCGTTGCGCGCGTGGCGGTCAGCCATTCGCGGATTGCGTCGTGACCGCGCTCGGCGAATCCGGCACCGCCCGGATGTCCGTCGTACACGACGATCGTGGCCGCGCCGGTGTCGGGGTGCAGGGCAGTGGACAGCCCACCGATGTCCCAACGGTCGCAGGTGGCAAACAGCGGCAACAGGCCGATGGCGGCGTGTTCGGCCGCGTGCAGGGCCCCTGGGAGGTCGGCTTCACCGACCTCGCTGCGCCGTACGGTCCGCGCATCCAGAGTGACCCAGACCGCGGCGGTCTGAAGTAGTCGCGGCGGCAGGTCCAACGCGAAGTCGGCCAACACCTGCCCGGTCCACACCCGCCGGCGCTGGTAGGAGACGACCTGATCGGTGACGTCGACGATCCCGCGGTGCACGCCGACGCCTCCGTAGGACGAACTACGCAGCGTCGAGACGATCCGCAGGTCGGTGATCTGCTGCACGCGGGTGGTCCATTCCGGCTCCTCGGCGTGCACCAACGCGATCCCCTGCTCGAGGTCGAATTCGTCGACGACATAGGACGCGCCCTGATGGACGTACAACGCGCCCTCGTGCACGGTCGAGTGAGCCGAGCCACCATCGACGGTGCCGAGCATCCGCCCGGTCTCGGACTCCACGATTGTCACCGGCGCCCCGCCACCAGATCGCAGGTCCACGTCCGGGCGGTGACGATGCGTCCAGTACCACCCACCGGGCCGCACCCTGAGTTCCCCGGCTGCCACCAAGCTGTCCAGAGCCAAGCGCGCAGGTCCGCCACCGAACAGGTCGACGTCGGGCTCGGTCAGCGGGAACTCCGTGGCCGCCATCAACAGGTGTGGGGCCAGGACGTATGGATTGGCCGGGTCGAAGACGCTCGCCTCGACCGGACGCCCGAAGATGGCCGCGGGGTTGTGAGCGAGGTAGTGGTCCAGCGGGTCATCGGCGGCGACGAAGACGGCCAGCGACTCTTGTCCGGCCCGTCCGGCCCGCCCGGCCTGTTGCCACAGCGAGGCCAGTGTTCCTGGGAACCCGGCCAGCACCACAGCATCCAGACCGCTGATGTCGATTCCGAGTTCCAGAGCGTTGGTCGAAGCGACGCCCAGCAACTCCCCGGTGTCCAGTTGGCGCTCCAACTCGCGCCGTTCCTCGGGGAGGTAACCGCCTCGGTAGGCGGCCACGCGCTTCGACAGCACCGGATCGACGTCGGCCACAAGCCGTTTCGCTTGCGCGGCAATCCCTTCCGCTCCGCGGCGGGATCGCACAAAAGCGACTGTACGAGCCCCGTCGCAGACCAGGTCGGACAGGATTCGGGCGGTCTCCGCGCTCGCCGATCGACGGGTCGGTCCGTCGTGGCCGTTCTCCTCCCAGGGCGGCTCCCACAGGGCGAACGTGCTGGCCGCCCGCGGTGATCCGTCGTCGGTCACCGCGCTCGCCTCGAGCCCGGCCAGACGCATGGCCGAGGCCTCCGGATCAGCGACCGTCGCCGAGGCGAACACGAACGTCGGCACGGCGCCGTACCGCGCGCAGATCCGGCGAAGCCGCCGCAGCACGTTGCCGACGTGCGCACCGAACACGCCTCGATAGGCATGGCATTCGTCGACGACGACGTACCGGAGATTGCGCAGGACCCCGGACCAGCGCGGATGCCGCGGGAGGATGCCTCGGCTGATCATGTCCGGGTTGGTGACGATCCACCTGCTGTGCTGCCGTACCCAGTCCCGTTCGTCACCCGGGGTGTCACCGTCATAGGCGGCCGGACGTACCGACGGGCCCGCCAGTGCCGCCACGGCGGCGAGCTGATCGTGGGCCAGCGCCTTGGTGGGCGCCAGGTAGAGCACTCGAGCCTTGTGGTCGGACTCCAGAGCGGCCAGGCCTGCCAACTGGTACGCCAGGGATTTGCCCGAGGCCGTTCCAGTGGACACGACGACGTGCTGACCGGCGTGGGCTAACTCGGCAGCCGCGACCTGATGCAGCCACGGGGCCTCGATCCCGACACCGGACAGTCGATCAAGCAGTGGTGCCGGCGTCCAACTCGGCCACACCCCCCGGCGCGCGGGCCGGGAGGCCAGGTCGGCGACATGCGTCAGTGGGGACTGGACGGCTCCCCGTACGAGCCTGTCCAATCTCGAAGCCGAGCGG
>Ga0136617_10005097_pt1 | contig 11749 bp, 13 predicted proteins | sample AntDrymUQ3222106_2_FD_129672 | JGI IMG/M metagenome (GOLD analysis project Ga0136617, IMG submission 129672) | Polar desert sand microbial communities from Dry Valleys, Antarctica - metaG UQ322 (21.06) | ecosystem: Environmental > Terrestrial > Soil > Desert | place: Antarctica: Dry Valley...
ATTCGGGGTCGCCGCCACCTGTCCTTTCGCCTGCTCAGACCCGCAAACCGACCGCGCTGGCGATCCCCGCACCGACCGCCACCACCACACCCTCAAGCCCCAAGAATCACGAAACTCGAGTGGCAGATCATTACCGACAAAAGCACGGTGTTGCCAGCCATGTCTTGCGTACACCGATCGATGAAGTCGCCAGCAACACGAGAAGCATCGTGCCGGGCCACGCGGGCCAATGGGAAATCGTCATCGCGGGGTCCATCTACTGGGCCCAGGCGGAGGCGCTGGACCGCGTGGCGCAGGCCGTTCGCTTGGTTGCAGGGACCACGCTCACGGTGATCGGCGACCCCAGACTGCGACGCCATGAGATCGACGCGGATCGCTACGAGTGCGTTCTGCGCGCGGCGCCTCAGTCAGGCGTGTACTCACGGTGAAGTGAACGCTGGCAGGTAACTGCGAAGTTGGCGCATTGGCGCTCGTAGCACAGATAAGGTAAGCTGGCTTCTGCCATGGTTGGCGCCGTTGTCGTCGTGGCAGTGGAGGCCCTCGGGCTCGCCGCGACAGGAAGCAATCCCTAGGAGGGACCGACGTGATCCGCAAGCTTGCACTGACGCTGAGCGTGGGACCCGCGCTTGTGTTCGTCGGGATCGGTGCTGCGCAGGCGCAGGAGGACTATCCGCAGCCGCAGACGGCGAAGCCCGCGGACTGCCCGCAGAGCGGGTTCCTGGTCCAGGGCACCGCCGGCGACGACGCGCGCAACGGCAGCGCGCTCAGCGACGTGATCAACGGCCTTGCCGGCAACGACACCCTCAACGGCCTTGGTGGCGCCGACTGCCTCTACGGCGGGGACGGCAACGACAGGCTCAACGGCGGCGCCCGCAACGACGCGATCTTCGGCGGCGGCGACGGCAACGACCGGGCCACCGGCAGCACCGGCAGCGACCGGATCAGCGGCCAGGCGGGCGACGACCAGTCGCTCTCCGGCGGCTCGGGCAGCGATCGCGTCAGCGGCGGCGGCGGCGAGGACTTCGTCAGCGGTGGCGCCGGCGCCGACATGCTCACCGGCGGCTCCGGCGCGGACCGGATCAGCGCCGGCTCGGGCAGGGACAAGGTCAGCGCCGGAGCGGGCAACGACAGGATTTCGGTGCGTGACAACGTCAAGGACACGGTCAACTGTGGCAGCGGTCGCGACAGGGTCACCACCGACGCGAAGGACACGGTCGCAACGAACTGCGAAAGCGTTTCCAGGAAATGAGCGCTGGTTTGTAGTTAACTGCGTCGCCGGATGCCAGAGCTGACGATCTACGAGGTCTCGGCCTGCTCGACGAGGGCGCGTCCGACGACGAGCTCATCGCAAGCATGGTCACGCACCCGCGTCTCCTGCGGCGGCCGATCGTCGTGCGCGGCGACCGCGCGCTGCTCGCCCGGCCGGTCGAGCGCGTGCTCGAGCTGCTCGACGACTGAGCTCGCCGCGCGCCGCGAGCCCGCTCGCGCCCTAGACTCAACGACCAATGGTCATCTGCGCGCCCGTGAGCGTGCGGCCTGCGCTGGCGGAGGATTTCGGTCCGCTGGCGGAGGTTCTCGCCCGCGCCTTCTACGACGACCCGGTGACCGCGTGGTTCTATCCCAACGACGCGCGGCGGATGCGCCATGCGCGCCGGTTCTTCGGGATCCGCCTGCGCCAGCTCGCCGTCCACGGGCTGATCTACACGACCTCCGAGGTCGCGGGGGCAGCGCTCTGGGCGCCGCCCGGTCGCTGGCGCGAGGACGTGCGCCAGGCGCTCATGCAGCTTCCGATGCTGCCGGTGCTGCTACCGCGGATCGTGCGCACGACGCAGGCGGTGCGCGCGATCGAACGTCACCATCCCGCCGAGCCGCACTTCTACCTGTCGGTGATCGGCACCGACCCAGAACAGCAGGGCGGAGGTATCGGCTCCGCCCTGCTTGCTCCGGTACTGCAACGCTGTGATGAGACCGGCACGGCGGCCTACCTCGAATCCTCCAAGGAGAGCAATGTCTCCTTCTATGCTCGCCACGGGTTCGCCGTGACGAAGTGCATCGAGTTGCCCGAGGGGCCGCCGCTGTGGCTCATGTGGCGGGAGCCGCCGGGGCGCCGAAGAGGCTACCCAGGAGGTTTCCGATCAGGCCCGTGACGCTGCCGATGATGCTCCCGATGCCGCCGGCCGCGGGGGTCGTCGGACCGCCGCCGCCGGTGCCCGCATCGCTGCCGAAGAGGCCGCCGAGCAGGTTGTTCAGCATGCCGCCGAAGTTGCCGGGCAGGCTCTGCGAGCCACCGCCGACGACCCCGCCGAGCAGGCTGCCGAGACCGAGCAGGCCGCCGTCGGATGCCGACGTGCCGCCGACGAAGGGCAGCGAGCCGAGGATCGTGTCGATCAGGCCGGTGACGGTGCTGAGCACGCTCGGGACGATCGTGCCGATGGTTCCCGTGACCATGTTCAGGATCTGCGAGAGCGGACCCTGCACGGCCGTCGGAAGCATCGGGACGAGACCCTGGATCATGGTGAACGCCTGATCGATGATCCCCCGTCGCCATGCTCAGGGCCTGGGTGACGATGCCGGCGATGCCGACCGGCAGGCTGCCCGTGTCCAGCGCGTCGTCGAGGTTGACGACCTCGTTGGCGTCGCCGACGGACAGCGCGGCGATGATCGAGGCGATCACCGGCTGGGCCTCCGCGGGCACCTGACCGAGGAGCTGCGTGAGGACCTCGATGATCTTCTGCTTGCCCGCGAGGGTCGGCGCGATCGCGTTGGCGACGAGCGCCTGGACGTGACCGGTGATCTGGTCGACGATCGCGGTGATCGCCTCGACGAGCGCGTCGTACTGCGTGCCGGCGAGCGTCAGCGCCTGCGCGGCGGCAACGCTTTCGGACCCGGCGCCGGCCGTGTTGGCCATCTGGCGCGCGGTCCGCGAAGCGGCGGCTGACTGCGAGCGGGCGATCTTCAGCTGACGCGCGACGGCGTCGCCGTTGCCCAGCCGTGCGTAGCGCTTCATGCGCTTGACGGCCTTCGTGGCCTTGTCGACGTTCGCTTGAACGCTGGCGCTGGCCGTGATCTTGGACGAGGACTTCGCTGAGGCGGTGGCGGGAACCGCGACCAGCACAGCGAGCGTGGCCATGGCGGCGACGATGCGACGGGAATGAGACATAGGTGCCCTTTCGGCAACTGGGCGGCCTCGGTGAGGCCCCTGGTTTTGCGCACCCGCCTCGCGACGGGGTTGCCTTTTCGATGTGCGACTGCCCCTACCACGGTGGCGCTGCGGGCGTCGAACACGGCGCGCCGGGCGGCTTCGTTGGAAACGCCGAGCAACAGGCCGATCTCGTCGGCGAGCGACTCGTCGCTCATCCGCGACCGGGCGATGATGCGCGGGGCTCGCGGGATGAGGATCGCGGTGGCTTGCATCGTGGGTCGGGTTATCGGCAGACGCAGACGGATGTTTGAGCGTCCGTACTCTTGGCCGGAATGCTCGTCCAAGCCTCGATCAGCTCGAACGTCGGCTCGTTCTTCGACGCCGTCGGCTCGTTCTTCGACAGTCTCTCGCGCGTCGGCTGGACGTCGCTGCTGATCGGCGCGGTCGCGTTCGTCGTGTACCTGACGCTGCGCTCGCGCGCGTTCTTCCACACGCTGCGCGCCGCCTACCCCTCCGAGCGGATCGAGTTTCGCCGCATCTGGGGCGCGTACATCGCCGCGTACGGCTTCAACAACGTCATCCCCGCGCGCGGCGGCGACATCATCAAGCTGTTCCTCGTCAAGCGCTCGATCCCGCACGCGACCTACCCCGCGGTCGGCGCGGCGATCTGTGTCGAGGCGGTCTTCGACGCGGTGATGGCGGTCTTCATCCTCAGCTTCGCGTTCACCCAGGGCGTGTTCCCCAAGCCGCCGGACTTCGCCAAGCTCGACGCCTTCGACCTGTCGTTCTTCGCCGGCCATCCGAAGTTCACGCTGTTCGCGCTGACCGCGCTCGCGATCGCGGTGCTCGTCGGCTTCGCTGTGCTCTCGCAGCGGGTGCGGGCGTTCTGGGCCCGCGTGCGCCAGGGGCTGACGATCCTCTTCGACCGCCGGCGCTACCTGCGCGAGGTCTTCGCGTGGCAGTTCGCGGGCTGGTGCTTTCGCTTCACGGCGTTCTGGTTTCTGCTCGACGCGTTCAACGTCGGCGGCTCGGTGCGCAACGTGCTGCTCGTGCTCGGCGTCAACGCGGTCGCGGCGGTCGTGCCGTTCACGCCCGGCGGGGCGGGCGTGCAGCAGGCGCTGCTCGTCAAGGTCTTCAGCGGCGCCGCCGCGGGCGCGACGGTCGCCGCGTACTCCGTCGGGCAGCAGATCGTGATCGCGGCGACGACGCTTGCGGTCGGCTTCGGGGCGCTCGCCTCGATCTTCCGGATTCGCTCGTTCAAGGAGGTGATCCGCCTGGGCAGGGAGGAGCGCGAGGCCGAAAGGGCGGCCGAGCGCGAGGCAGCGCGGGAGGGCGCCTACTGAAGGCCCGAGCGCGCTTCGCGCACGAGCGCGACCGCGTCGGGGAAGACCGTTGCCATGACCGCGCGGATCTGCTCGGCCTGCTGTTCGACCGTGCCCTGGATGTTCACGCGGTTGATCGCCGCGACCGTCATCTCGACGGCGAGCTTGATCGCGTTGTCGGCCCACACGAGACCCTGCTGAGCCTGCATCTGCTCGGCGAACTCCGCCATCCGCCTGCTGAGCTCCTCGGGGTCGCCGAAGAGGCCTCCAAATCCGCCTTCCATGCACACAGCGTAGCTACTGCTTGATCGCGGCAAATCCGATGTGTCCGGGGCGGAAGCGCACCCGGCGCCCGTAGCCCGTCAGGGTGCGGGCGCGCATGCCCGCGGCGTCGAGGTCGGCGAGCGCGTCGCCGCGCGAGTACAGCCATAGGCGGTGCAGCTCGTCGCTGCGCCGGTAGCCCTCGTCCTCGGGCCGGAAGACGGCGATCCGGCGTGTCAGCGTGCCCGCCGCCGGGTCCTCGCGCGCGTCGAGGCACAGCAGCCAGTCGGGTCCCTCAGACCAGGTGCGCCGGCCGCTCTCGGGCTCGCTGCCCGGCGTCATGACGTCGAAGACGCGCAGGCCGCCGGGTCGCAGCGCCGCGGCGATCCGGCGCAGGACGATCGCCAGCGCCGGCCGTCCCGCACGCTTGTCGACGCTGTAGGAGAAGCACTCGCCGAGCGCCGTGACGGCACTGCAGGGCGGCAGCTTGACGTCGAACAGCGAGCCCTGCACGAGCTGCGCGCCGGGCGCCCGATCGCGCGCGATCTCCAGCAGCGCGGGGGACTGGTCGACCCCGATGACGTCGTAGCCCGCGTCGACCAGCGCGGCGGCCCAGATCCCGCTGCCGCAGCCGAGGTCGATGACGAGGCCCTCGTGGATACCGGCCCGCCGCATGAGGCCGAGCACGCCGGGCGCCGCGTCGCGGGCGAAGTCGCCGTGACCCATATCGTGCACGTAGGCGACATCGCGTCCGTAGGCCTCCACGCGGCGAAGCTACTAGCCTCGGCCGCATGCCGCATATCGAGGGCGCCGGGGTGGCGCTGCAGTACGACGAGCGCGGGGACGGCCCGCCGGTGCTCGTCGTCCACGGGATGGCATCCGACGCCGCCGCCTGGGCACCCGCGCTCGACGAGCTCGCGGCCGCGGGAACGCGCGCGATCGGCTACGACCGCCGCGGCTACGGCGCGAGCGGCGCTCCCGAGCCATACGCCGCCACGACCGTGCAGGAGCAGTCCCAGGACGCCGGTGCGCTGTTGCAGGCGCTCGCCGCGGCGCCCGCGCTGCTCGTCGGCGAGGGCTTCGGCGCGCTCGTCGTGCTCGAGCTGCTCGTCCGCCGGCCCGAGCTCGCGCGCGCGGCCGTCGTCGTCGATCCACCGCTGCACGCCTTCGTCCCGGAGGCGACGATGGCGCTCGCCGTCGAGCGTGAGCTGCTCGAGCACGCGCTGCGCGAGGGCGGGCCGGCGGCGGCCGTCCGGGCGTGGCTCGGCGACGACCCCGACCCCGACCGCGCCGCTCGCGCCGCCGCCGCACAGCTCGGCTTCTTCGCCGACTACGCGGGCCAGGCGAGCTGGTCGCCGTCGCGGCGGGAGCTGCGCGCGATCGGCGTCCCCATCGCCGTCGTGACGGGCCCCGGCACGCCGGCGTTCGTCGTCGCGGCGGCCGACGCGGCTGCCACGCTGATGCCCGACGCCCGCCGGGCGAGCGACGGTGACGTCGTCGCCGCGACGCGGGCGCTGCTCGCCTGAGCCTCGCCTCCGGCCAGCACCGCATGGCGGGGTTCAAGCTGGGCCGCCGCACGGTCGACGCGACGTGGATGAGGCTGACAACGACGTACCGTCCGCTGCACGGGCGCGCCAGGTGGTCGTCGCCCTGCTTGTTGTGACGGTCCTGATCAGCTGCGTCTCGATCCTCTACGAGCTCGATCTGCAGGCGCTGCTGGACCGTCTCGCTGCCGGTCAGCCCGTCGGCTCCGCCGACCTGAACACCGCCGGCGACCGCACCGCGCTGATCGGGGGCCTGTCGTTCGCGGCGCTCGTCTGCGAGGCCCGCGGCTGGCAGCATGCTGCCGTCCCGGGCCTGCTGCTCGGCTGGTGGGCGGCGTTCCTGATCGGCGGGGGCGTCGGCAACGTCGCGGGGCTGATGATCGACAAGGCCGAGACCGTCGCGGCGCGCCAGTCCGCCGGCACGGTCGCGATCTTCGCCGACGGCGGACTGATCCTCAGCGCCGTGCTGGCGGTGCTCGTCGTGCGGGCCGTGACGAGTCGGCAGGAACGCCCGCGCCACGCGTGGGTCGGGTGGCGGCCCGCCGCTGGACGTCGTGCCGTTCGTGGCGGCCGAGCCCAGCCTCGACACGTCGAACAGCATCCCGCCGCCGCTGGCGGCTTAGCAGACCCGCCGCGCCACGACGGCCACGGTCCCGCCACGGCGGGCAAGCGCGAACGCGGCCTCCGCCGCGACGGCGAGCGGCGCAAACGGGAGCGCGGCCGCCGTCACCAGCGCGTCCCCGCTGCGCAGCGGCGCGTTGCGCTTCAGCGCGTGGTAGAGCCACGAGGGCGTGCGCGTCGCGCGGCTGACGAGCGACTGCCAGAGCCCGAACGGGTTGTGCTCGGCGAGCAGGTGATGGGTCGCGACAGGCTGAAAGCCGCTGCGGCGCAGCAGCGCGTGCAGGCCGTCGACCGTGAAGTGCGTGCGATGGCGCGGGACGTCGAGGTGATACCAGCGCGCGCCGCCCGCACGCGCCTGGACGCTCGCGAGGTTCGGGACGCCGATCACGAGCAGTCCGCCCGGGCGCAGCCAGCCGGCGATGCGCTCCAGCGCGGGGCCCGGGTCGTCGAGGTGCTCGAGCACGTGCCACAGCGTCGCCGCGTCCAGCGAGCCCGGCGTGACGACGGCGTCGTCGATCCCCGCCCGTTGCAGCCCGATGCCGTGGGCGAGCGCGCCCTGCACGCCGCGCCGCGAGGGCTCGAGCCCGTCCGCGTCCCAGCCCGCCGCGCGCGCCTGGGCGACGAAGCGCCCGCGGCCCGCGCCGACATCGAGCATCCGCCCCGGCGGGCTGGCGCCCGCGCGCGCGAGGAACGCCAGCCGGCGGCGGTCAAACGCGCGCAGCAGCGGCGCTGCGAGCCGGGCGCCGCGCGGCGTGCCGCCGCCGTACGCACCCTCCTCATGCGCCTCCGCGGGCGCGGGCGCGAGCGTGACCGCGCTGCCGCAGGCGGGGCAGCGGGCAAGCGCGTAGTCGCCGGGCAGCGCGGGATCGGAGCCCGGCACCGTCCGCCACGAGACGAGCGGCCTGCCGCCGCAGGCGGGGCAGCGGCGGTTGGCGGGGCCGTCCTGCGTGTTCGGCGCCGTGGGCTCGCCCTCCCGTTCGCTGCGGGCGGAGGAGTCGCCGTCTCCTTCGCTGCGGCGGAGGACTCGCCTCACGGCGCGCACCCGCGCCGCGCGAGCGCCCGCCCACCGCGCGCGGCCTTCGCGCACCGTGGGCCCCCGGCGGTCCTCGCCGCGGGCGCACCCGCACGGCCTCGCCGCTCCCCCTCGCGCGCGGTGCTAGTGGGTCGTCCAGGAACGTTCCTGGACGACCCACTAGCGGGTGCTAGCAGGGGGCTAGCATTCGCTAGCACCTCCGGGGAACAGCCCTCGCGTACGCGCCCCGGCGTCACGGCGCGCAGGCCCGGCAGCGCGACCGCACGCGCACCCCCGCGGGCGCACCCGCACGGCCTCGCGCCCCGTCACCCACCCCTGTCGTGAAAGTAGAACCCCGGCAGCGCGGCGCGGGTGATCTGGGCGGTCATGTGGGCAGCGAGCTCGAGGTCGCCGGTGCGCACGGCGAGGTCGTCGAGGGTGACGATCCCGGTCAGGCGGCCGCCGTCGAGGATCGGCAGGCGGCGGATCCCGTGGCGCACCATGAGCTCGGCGGCCTCCTCGACGTTCATCCCCGGCTCGGCGGTGACGACGGGCGACGAGGCGTGCGCCGCGACGGGGTCGGCGGGATCGCGGCCGTCGGTGAGCGCGCCGATCGCGAGATCGCGGTCCGTCACGAAGCCCGCGAGCGTCCCGTCCGCCTCGTCGACGAGGACGACCGATCCGACGTTGCGCTCGCGCATGAGCTCGGCGACCTGGCGAACCGAGGCCGACGGCGGGGCGCTGACGACGCCCTCCGTCATGACGTCACGGATGTCCACGACCGCAACATACACTTGCGCCGTGGCCGCCACTCCGGAGGAGACGCTCGCCGAGGAGGCGCGCCGTCGCACGAAGGCCGGGGCCACCGCGATCGCGGCCGGCATGCTGACGCTGGCGGGCTCGGGTCTCCTGCTGGCGGCGAGCAGCGACTTCCCGAGCGCGGGGCTCGTCGAAGCGCTGCGTGCGCGCCTCGGCGAGGGGCCGGCCTCCGGCCCCGGTCTGCTGGCGCGCAAGGTCTTCTTCTACGACGACCACGCCGCGCTGAGCATCGCGTCGCATCTCGTGCCGGCCTTCGCGGTGGCGCTCGTCGGCGTCGCGCTGACGTTCCTGTACCGCTCGACGAAGGCGCGCAACCCGCAGATGAACATGATCGCGGTGACCGCCGCGATCGCGGGCGCGCTGCTCGTCGTCATCCCGGCGCTCGTCGCGATCGTGTCGCTGACGCTCGACGCCCACGCGTTCGCGAACGCCGGCGACCAGAGCGAGGGCGCCGCCCGAGACCTGCTCGACTCGCCGCTGCGCTCCGCCGCCACCGACCTCGGAGTGCTGGGCACGGCGTCGATCGGGCTCGGGTTCGTGCTGACGACGCTCAACGCGATGCGCGTCGGCCTGCTGACGCGCTTCATGGGCGTGCTCGGGATCATCGTCGGCCTCCTGTTCCTCGTCCCACTCGAGGGGCAGCTGCCGTTCGTGAAGGTCTTCTGGCTGCTCGCGCTCGGCGCGCTCTTCCTCGGCCGCTGGCCCGGCGGCCTGCCGCCCGCGTGGGTGACCGGCGAGGCGCAGCCGTGGCCGACCCAGCAGGAGATCCGCGAGCAGCGCACCGCACGCCAGGCCGAGCGCGGTGGCGGGGGGCTGGAGGACAACGTGCGCCGGCCGCGCCGGGGGCGCGCCGAGCCGCCCGAGACGCCGGCGCCCGAGCCGCCGCGGTCCAAGCCGCACCCGTCCTCCAAGAAGAAGAGGCGCAAGCGCCGCTGAGCGCGGCAGGATGCGGCAACGCCGACTGCCGCGGGGCGGTACGGTGCGCGCACGATGACCTACGAGGAAGCCTGCGCCGCGCATTCGTGGCAGGTCCCCGAGCGCTACAACATCGCCGCGGACGTCTGCGACAAGCATCCGCGCGACAAGCTCGCGATGGTCCACGAGGACCCCGAAGGCAACGTCCGCGAGGTCCATTGGGGCGAGCTGCAGGACATGGCCGAGCGCTTCGCGCTGGCGCTGCTCGAGCGCGGCGTGCAGCGCGGCGACCGCGTCGCGATGCTGCTGCCGCCGGCGGCGGAGACCGCCGCCGCGTTCTTCGGCACGTGGAAGATCGGCGCGATCCTGCTGTCGATGTCGATCCTCTACGGCGACGACGGGATCCGCCACCGGCTCAACGACTCGCAGGCGACCGTCGTCGTGACGAACAAGGCCAACCGCTCGCGGGTCGAGGGTCTCGCGCAGGTCGTCGAGCTCGAGCGCGGCGATCTCGACGCCGGCTCGACCGACCACGAGACCATCGACACCTCCTGCGACGACCCGGCCCAGCTCTACTACACGTCGGGCACGACCGGCCTCGCGAAGGGCATCCTGCACGCCCACCGCTACATCCTCGGCCACGAGGAGTTCGTCTACTGCCACGACGTGCGCGACGGCGAGCGCTTCCACGGCATGGGCGAGTGGGCCTGGGCGGCCGGCATCTGCCCGCTGCTCGGCCCGTGGCGCTTCGGCGCCGTCCAGGTCGTGCTGCAGCGCAAGGGCGGCTTCGATCCGCACGGGCAGCTCGCGTTCCTCTCGCGCCACAAGGCGACGAACGTCTTCGCCACCCCGACGGCGATCCGCTCGATGATGGGCATTGGCGACGCGGGCACGCGCTACCCGCAGGAGTTCCGCATCGTCTGCTCGGCGGGCGAGCCGCTCAACCCGGAGGCGATCCGCTGGTTTCGCGAGCAGTACGGCGTGACCGTGCTCGACTACTACGGCCTGAGCGAGTCCTATCCGCTCGTGGCGAACTATCCCTTCATGGAGGTCCGCGACGGCTCGATGGGGCGCCCGATGCCGGGCTGGGAGGTCGAGATCCTCGACGAGGACGAACGCCCCGTGACGCAGGGCGAGCGCGGCGAGATCTGCCTGCGCGCGCGCTCCAACCCGCACTATCCGCTCGGCTACTGGAACAACGAGGAGGCCGGCAGCGAGACGTTCGGCGGCGAGTGGTTTCACACGAAGGACGCCGCCAGCACGGATGTCGACGGATATTTCTGGTACGAGGGCCGCGCCGACGACGTCATCATCTCCGCCGGCTACCGGATCGGCCCCTTCGAGGTCGAGTCGGCCTGCCTCGAGCATCCCGCCGTCGCCGAGGCGGCGGCGGTCGCCTGGCCCGAGGAGCGGCGCGGGCACATCGTCAAGGCATTCGTGATCCTCGCCGCTGGGTACGAGCCCGGTGACGACCTCGGCAAGGAGATCTCGGCGTTCGTGCGCGAGCACCACTCGGCGTACGCCTATCCGCGCCTCGTCGAGTTCGTCGACGAGCTGCCCAAGACCCTGACCGGCAAGATCCGCCGCATCGAGCTGCGAGAGAGGAGCAGATCTCAGTGAGCGTCGATTCGCACGAGGCCCTGGCCCAGCGGCTGGAGGAGCTGCTCGAGGTCGAGTCCTTCCCACCGCCGGTGCAGTTCGCGCGCGACGCGCTGCTCAACGACCCCGAGGTCTACGCGCGCGCGGCCGCCGACCCGCTCGCGTGGTGGGAGGAGCAGGCCCGCGCGCTGGACTGGTTCTCGGACTGGGAGACGACGCTCGACGACTCAGACGCGCCGTTCTACAAGTGGTTTCAGGGCGGGACGATCAACGCGTCGCACAACTGCCTGGACCGCCACGTCGACGCGGGACTGGGCGAGCGGGTCGCATTTCACTGGCGCGGGGAGGAGGGCGAGGAGCGCGAGATCACGTACGCCGACCTGCATCGCGACGTCCAGCGCTTCGCCAACGCGCTGCGCGACCAGGGCATCGAGCAGGGCGACGTCGTCGGGATCTACCTGCCGATGATCCCCGAGGTCGTCGTCGCGATGCTCGCCTGCGCGCGGATCGGCGC
>Ga0136617_10005098_pt1 | contig 11749 bp, 11 predicted proteins | sample AntDrymUQ3222106_2_FD_129672 | JGI IMG/M metagenome (GOLD analysis project Ga0136617, IMG submission 129672) | Polar desert sand microbial communities from Dry Valleys, Antarctica - metaG UQ322 (21.06) | ecosystem: Environmental > Terrestrial > Soil > Desert | place: Antarctica: Dry Valley...
CGTCGGAGGCGCCCACGAGCTCGCCCGTGAAGCTGCGATGCCCTTCGCGGGCCTCCCGCAGGCGCACCCGGGCCCGGCGCCCGATGAAGCGGCGAAAGTGGTCGGGCTTGGTGAGCGGCCGCTCCGGACCCGGCGACGAGATCTCGAGCCCGTAGTCGGACAGCAGGTCGGTCAGGTGGTGCGTGACCCGCTCACACAGCTCGAGCGACACCCCGTCGGGGTGATCGATGAACAGGCGCAGCCGGTCGGGCCCCACCTTGTCGACCACGAGCAACTCGACCTCCGGCTCGGCGGAGGCGAGGCGCTGCTCGATGTCGCGGGTGTGGGCGTCGGTCTGCATCAAGTCAAAAAAGAAGGTGGGCTATGAAGCCCACCTTCAGGCGCCGCCCGCGAGGGCGGCGTACGGCTGAAAGTCAGAGGCCGAGTATAGACGCGCCGCGCGCCTACGCCCGCGCCGAGATCAGCCGATCGATTCCCGCCTCGCCGGCTTCTCGAAGGCCGGGTTTGGCTACAGCTGCATGCTCTTCGTCACGAGGAACTCCTCGAGGCCGAAGCGGCCCGCCTCTCGACCGTGGCCCGACTGCTTGAAGCCGCCGAACGGCGCCATCGGGTTCCAGGTGCCGCCGTTGATCTCCACCTGCCCGGTACGGATGCGCGCGGCCATCTTCTTGGCCCGCTCCTCGTCAGCGGACCACACTCCTCCGGCCAACCCGTACTCCGAGTCGTTGGCGATGCGAATCGCATCCTCTTCGTCGTCGTAGGGCATGATCGCCAGCACCGGGCCGAAGATCTCCTCCTGGGCGATCGTCATGTCCGTCGTGACCTGCGAGAACACCGTCGGGCGCACGAAGTAACCCTGCTCGAGGCCGTCGGGCGGCTGCGAGCCACCGGTCACCAGCTTCGCGCCCTCCTGCTTCCCCTTCTCGATGTATCCCCGCACGCGCTCTCGCTGGACGTCCGACACGAGCGGGCCCATCGCCGAGCCGTCGACCAATGGGTCGCCCGGCGTGTACGCCTCGGCCACCGCGGCGGCGATCTGCTCCGCCGCATCGAGGCGCTCGCGCGGCACGAGCATGCGCGTGAGCGCGCTGCAGGTCTGCCCCGAGTTCAGAAAACACTTGCCCACGCCGTGGGTCACGGCCTTCTCTAGGTCGGCGTCGTCGAGAATCACGTTGGGTGACTTGCCGCCCAGCTCGACTGCCACCGGCTTCACCCGGGCCGCGGCCAGCTCGGACACCCGCCGGCCCGCGCGCGTTGAGCCGGTGAAGGAGATCATGTCGGTCTGGGGATGGGAGACGATCGCCTCGCCCACCACCGGGCCGTAGCCGGTGACCAGATTGAACACCCCGGCCGGGAGCCCGACCGCCTCGCAGGCCTCGGCCAGGACGAACGCGTTGAGCGGCGCCACCTCGCTCGGCTTGACCACCACCGTGCAGCCCGCGGTCATGGCCGGCGCCACCTTGAGGGCGATCTGGTTGAGCGGGTAGTTCCAGGGTGTGATCGCCGCCACCACGCCCGCTGGCTCGCGCACGACCAGCGAGTTGCCCACCTCCTCTTCCCAGGCGACCTCCTCCACCAGCTCGGGCATCGAGGAGAAGGCCAGCGGGGGCAGTCCCGCCTGGATCATGCGCGACAGGCCGATGGGCATGCCCAGCTCGCTGGTGATGAGGGCACCGAGTTCGTCGCCACGCTCTGTCAACTGGGCGCCGATGGCCTCGCAGTAGCGCGCCCGCTCGTAGGGCGACAGCGCGGCCCACGAATCGAAGGCCGTGCGTGCCGCGCGTACGGCGCGGTCGGCGTCCTCGGCCGTCCCCTCGGGAATGCTGCCGACCACCTCTTCGGTCGTAGGATTGATCACGTCGATCATTCCGGTGCCGTCGGGTTCGACCCATTCGCCCCCGATGTAGAGCTTGTCGCGAGTGAGGGTGTCCGTTGTGCTGGCCATGTCGCTCCTTAGGCAGTGGTGGCGGCGGCGGGGCTCGCCGCCACGATGGCCTCGCCGGTTCGCCGGGCAAGGGCCATGATCGTGATCATCGGGTTGGTTCCGCTCGGTGTTGGAAAGGCGCTGGCGTCGCCGATCCACACGCCGGAAGTGTCGTGCAACTCGCCGTAGGGGCCGGCAACGCTGGTGTCGGCGTCGCAGCCCATCCGGCAAGTGCCCATCTGGTGCGCCGCGAAGAGCCGGAAGCCGCCCGCCCGCAGCGGCACGCGCTTCAGGCGCTCGACGTAGGCCTCGACGTCGTCGCCCACACGCCAGGTGGGCATGCCGGCGGCCAGCGCGTGGATCTGGCGGGCTCCGGCGGCCACGTGCAGGCGCACCTGGGCGTCGATCGCGCGGTGGCTGTTGCGCACGTCGAGTGGGTCGTCGAGTGAGTACCAGGGCACGGCCTGGCCCGCCTCGTCGATCGTGACTCGCCCGCCCCCGTGGTCGCGCACCAGGCCGATGAAGGTGGCGCCGAACCTGTACTCGGACATCGCGGCCTTGTGGTCGTCTCCCGACACGAACGGCAATGCGGCGGCCGCCGTGCCGGTGGCGTACTGGGTGGCCTCGAGGAGAAAGCCGTAGCCGTCCTCGATGTCGGCGAAGTGGTCGACCAGACCCGCGTGCGGCGCCCCCCACCAGGCGCGCATGTCCTCGTCGTACTGGGCGAAGATCGCGGTGCAGGGATGCAGGCGCAGGTTGTGACCCACGGCGGGGCCGCCGATCCCGCTGCGCAGCAGCAGCGCCGGCGACTCGAGCGCACCGCAGGCCACCACTACGCGCGGCGAGCGCACGGTAACCCGCGCGCTCGCTCCGCTTTGGGGGTCGAGATAGACCGCCTCCACCCCGGCCGCGCACCCGCCCTCCACGAGCACACGCTGGACAAAGCAGCGCACCATGACCTCGGCGCCGCGCTCGAGCGCGTCGGCCAGATAGGTCTTGGCCGTGGACTGCTTGGCGCCGGACTTGTCGCCGAAGCCGATCAAGCCGGCCGTCTCGGGGTCGTAGCGCGACTCGTCGATGTTGCGCGTGATCGTCTTGAACGACCAGCCGAGTTTCTCCGCCCCCTCCTTCATGCTCGTCTGCGTGCCGTTGAGGTGCGAGCAGCGGTCGCCGACGGCGATCCGCTCCCAAACCGCGTCGAGGTGGCGGTCGAACTCCGGACCGTCGAGGCCCTCCAACCCGTGCTCCCGCGCCCACTGCTCGCGCACCCAGGGCTTCGTGCGCAGGCAGTTGGTCCAGTTGATTGTGGTGCCACCGCCGTAGTTCGAGCCCGCGTAGAGCGACACGTTGAGGTCCGCCGTCGGGCTGGGACCGCCGCGCCAGTAGAGGTTCTGGTAGGCCCAGAGCTCGTAACCGTTGAAGTCCGACTCGTCGAACAGGCCGCCCGCCTCGAGCACGATCACCTTCTGGCCGGCCTGCGCCAGCGCCGCGGCGATCACCCCGCCGCCGGCGCCCGAGCCGACCACCACGGCGTCAGCCTCCAAGGTCATCTCTTCGCCCTCGGGCACGAGCGGCGTCACGGTCTTCAGGTTTTCTCGCTGCGCAGCAGGCTCGTTGGGCAGTCCAGGACCGGGGTAGCCGAAGGTCGACCAGAACGCGTTGGTACCGGTCTGGGGATCGGGCATCCCGTACGCGAAGAACAGCGAGAGCCCGGCGAGCGCCTGGCCGCCGGCCACGGCCTTCGGGCCCAGCGAGGCGAGGTTGCGCAGCAGCTGCTCGCGCGAGCGCCGCGAGGCGCCGAGGAAGCCCATGCGCGCCAGGCCATCGAGCAGGTCGCCGAGGCCGTCACGCTGCTCGGGAGGCATGGCGTCGATCGCCTGGGCAACGCCTTCATGGGCGCCCACATCGCTGCCCGAGCGCGCCCAGAAGCCGTCCGGGTCGTCGCTGCGCTCGAGCTTGGGCACGACCGTGTCGGCGATCGCCTTCAGTACCTCGAGCCGATGGTCTTCCATGCTTCGAAGCCTACGGCCTCACGCTTCCAGCATGATCGTCACCGGGCCGTCGTTGACGAGCGAGACCATCATGCGCGCCCCGAAGCGTCCGCCCTGAGCGTCCAGCGCATCGCGCACGCGCTCGTACAGCGCCTCCGCCTGCTCGGGCGCGGCAGCCTCGACGAAGCTGGGCCGGTTTCCCTTGCGGGCGTCGCCGTAGAGGGTGAACTGCGAGACGCAGAGAACCTCGCCGCCGGTCTCGTCCAGGGAAAGGTTCATGCGCCCCCGGGCGTCCTCGAAAATCCGTAGCCGCCTCAGCTTGCCCGCGATGCGGTCGGCCTGCTCAGGGTCGTCCCCCACCCGCACCCCCAGCAGCACGAGCAGGCCCGGTCCGATGCGAGCCACCTGCTCGCCCTCGACGCTCACCGAGGCCTCGATCACCCTCTGCACCAGCGCACGCACTGGCCCGTAGATTGACAAGGTGGCCGCGACCGACGTTCTCGATAGCTATCTCAGCTCCCTTCCCGGAGAGGTCAGACGCCTCGCCCACGGTGAGTGGGGGCTGACAATCCCGCCCGAAACGCTGGGCGAGCCGCTGGATGTCGGCCTCTCGATCGTCGACGGTCTGCTGCGCGCCAAGGCTCCGGCGCTCGGGGCCGCGGACGAGCTCGACCCGTGGATGCTGCTGTGGTGGAACCGCCAGACGCGCCTCGTACGCTTCGCCTGCACCCGCTCGCGCGAGATCTGGGTGCACGCCGACCTGCCCGTGGCGGCCGTCGATGAGCGCAGCATCGACCGTCTGCTCGGCCTAGTAGTGGAGGCGGTGGTGGCGGTGCGAGGGCTACCCGACCGTGGCTGACTGCCCGCCGCTGAGCGAGCCTGCAGTGAGCGAAGCCGAGGCAGGCGAGCGGGCGAACACGTGTCCAGCGACGCTATGCGGCGCGCAGACGCTCACGAAAGGCTTGGTAGTCCTTGCGGTCAGGGCGCATGGAGGCGGCAAGCACGGCGTGCTTGCGGGCTTCCGCGCGGCGCCCGCTGTTCTCCAGTGAGCGGCCTAAGCAGAAGTGGGCGTAATCGTTGACCGGGTAGCGCTCCACAACGGCGGCAAACTCCTCGGCAGCCTGCTCGAAGCGAGCAGAGCGAAAGTAGGCCCGGCCGAGTGCCTCGCGGATCGAGCTCTTGTCGGGCTCGAGCTCGCGGGCTCGTTCGAGAGGGACGGCCGCGGCCATGAAGTCGCCCTTTTCGAGCAGGTCGCTCCCCTTCTTGAAGAGCTCGTATGCGCCTTCCGGGCTCACGTTGCGGGTCCTAAGTTACCCACCTCCGCAGCGCTGGCCCTGAGCGCCTCGACCTCGTCGAGAATGGCCGCCGCGACGTCCCGCTTGGACCCCAGCGGCACTCGGGTCTCGCCGGCCGCCGTCACGATCGTCACCTCGTTGTCGGGTGCGTCGAAGCCGATCTCCGGGCGCGAGATGTCGTTGACCACGACCGCGTCGAGGCCCTTGCGCGCGAGCTTGACCCTCCCGCGCTCGATTGCGCCCTCGCCGTGCTCGGCGGCGAAGCCGATAAGCGTCTGGTGTCCCGTTCGCCGGCGGGCCAGCTGCACCAGCACGTCCTCGGTGGGCTCGAGCTCCAGAGAGAGATGGTCGCGGCCGGTCTTGGCGATCTTCGCCTCGAGCGCCTCGGCGGGACGAAAGTCGGCCACCGCGGCGGCCATCAGCAGCACATCAGCCTCGGCGAAGGCGGCCTGCGCGGCCACCAGCAGCTCGGCCGCCGTCTCGACCTCGACCACGCGCACACCGCCCGGCGGCGGCAATGCCACGTTGGCCGCGATCAAGGTCACGTCGGCACCGCGCCGGGCCCCTTCCGCGGCCAGCGCGTGGCCCATCCGTCCCGAGGAGCGGTTGCCCACGTAACGCACCGAGTCGATCGGCTCGCGGGTGCCGCCGGCGGTCACGAGCATGCGCAGGCCATCGAGCGCTCCGCCCGCCACGCCCAGCTCGGCCTCGACGGCGGACAGAATGGTGGCGGGGTCGGCCAGGCGGCCCACGCCCCACTCCCCCCGCGAGGCCAGGCGGCCGCGTCCGGGCTCGACGATGGTGACGCCCCGCGACCGCAGCAACTCGACGTTGGCCCGGGTGGCGGGATGCTCGTACATGTGATTGTTCATGGCCGGAGCCACCACGGTGGGGGCCAGACAGGCCAGCGCGGCGCCAGTGAGCACGTTGTCCGCCAGGCCACCGGCCAGCTTCGCGATCGTGTTGGCCGACGCGGGCGCGACGCAGAAGGCGTCCGCGCGACGCGCCAGCTCGAGGTGCGAGATCGGGTCGTGGTGCAGCGCGGGCTCGCCCGGATAGGAGCCGCGAGCCGGGTCACGCTCGAACTCCTCCACGAGCACGGGCGCGCCGGTGACTCCCTCGAAGGTCGCGCGACCGACGAAGTTCAGGCTCGCGGGCGTCTGGATCACCCTCACGGCGTGACCCGCCGCGGTGGCCAGGCGAACCAGCTCCACGGCCTTGTAGGCGGCGATCCCGCCGGATACGCCGAGCAGGATTCGCGCCACCGGATTTCCTCTGCGCGCCGCTACCGGTAGCGGTACTTGATTTTGCCGGCCGCGATTTCCTCGAGCGAGATCTTGAGGTAGTTCTTCGAGCCGGTCTCCACCATGGGGGGCGGATACTCGTCGAACGTTCCCTCGCCGAGGTTGTGGTAGTACGAATTGATCTGCCGGGCGCGCTTGGCGGCGACGAGGACGCAGGCGTAGTGAGAATCCACCTGGTCGAGCAAATTGTCTAGGCGGGGATAGATCACGGCCCGTACATGGTAGCGACCAGGGCTTCGAGTTCTCGCACGGCTCGCTCCAGATCGTCGTTCACTATGCGGTGGTCGAACTCTACGGCGGCCTCGAGCTCCTGCCTGGCCGCCTCGAGGCGGCGCGCGATCTCGGCCGGACGATCGGACGCCCGCCGGGCGAGCCGCGCCTCCAGATCCTCGAAGGAGGGCGGTTCGATGAACACCTGCACCGCCTCCGGCAGGCTCTCACGCACCTGTCGCGCGCCCTGGACGTCGATCTCGACAACGATCGCGCCGGCCGGCCGGGACAGTTCCGATTTCAGCGTTCCGTAGCGGTTTCCCGCGTAACTGGCGTGTTCGACGAACTCGCCGCCCGCCACGCGCCGTTCGAAGTCGTCGGGGCTCAGAAAGTGATAGTCCACTCCGTTGGCCTCGCCGCGACGCGGAATGCGCGTGGTAGCCGACACGGCCAGCTGCAGGCCGGGTACGCGCTCGAGCAGCCCCTCGATGAGTGTCCCCTTGCCGACGCCCGAGGGGCCGGTGATGACCAGGATCGGGGTTATCGCCGCAAGAACGAGACGAGCTCGTCGCGCTGCCGGTCGGACAGGCCGCCGATGGTCTTGCTCGGTGAGATACGGCAGTGGGTGAGGATGCGATTGACCTTGACGCGGCCGTATTTCGGCACCGCCAAGAGCAGATCGAAGACCTTGGCGGTCAGGAGGTATTCGGGCGGATCGAGCAGCAACCCGTGAATTTGCGCGCGCCCCGCCTTAAGGTCGCGCTTGAGGCGTGCGCGCCGGGTACGGATGTCGTTGGCGCGCTTCAGGGCGTCCATTCGCTGGTTGAGCGAGCGCTCAGGAGCCAGTCCCGCGGACGGAGGCTTGGTGGGCGTCTGCGGGGGGGCCGACATGGGCGGCGATAGTACACGCTGGGACCGAGCCCGAGGGCCTGCAAAGGCAAAAAAATCGCTAATTTTGCTCGACCTCCACCTTAGCTTGAGGCGGGTTGCGGGCAGTTGAGCGTAATGGCATGGTTTGCAGGGATTTTCAAGGTGTTCCCGGCGCCATTGTCCAGGAGGAGGCCAAAGAGCCCGCTCGTTGCGGTGAAAAGCACGTGACCAGGTCACCCAGAACGGGTCCGATGCATGTCTAGCCGGTGGAAGTGCTCACCCAAGTCGGCCGCGATGCGGCGAGCCGCACCGGGATCGCGAAAACTCTCTGTTCCGATGGCGATGCAGCGCGCGCCGGCGGCTAGGAAGTCAGCAGCCTGGGCGGCCGTGGCGATGCCTCCCATTCCGATCACCGGCAACTCGACCGACCGCGCGACGCTGTGCACCTGCGCGAGCGCCACGGCGCGCACGGCCGGGCCCGACAGGCCGCCGGTGCCTCCCCCCAGCCACGGCCCCGACCCGCGCGGGTCCAGGGCCATGCCCTTCAGCGTGTTGATGAGCGAGATGGCGTCGGCGCCGGCCTCCTGAGCGCAACGGGCGACCGCGGCCGGCTCGGTGGCGTTGGGCGTGAGCTTCACGATCAGCGGCTTGGTCGTCAGCGGTCTAACCGCCTCCACCGCGCGGGCCGTCTCGGCCGGATCGGCACCCATGATCAAGCCCGACTCAACGTTCGGGCACGAGACGTTCAACTCGATCAGCCCCACCTCGTCACGCTCGCTCACGCGCGCGACCAGACTGGCCAGCTCCTTGTGGCTGAAGCCCATGACCGACACGATCAGCGGAACGGGCAATTGGGCGAGCTGCGGTAGGTCGGAGCGGAGAAACCCCTCGAGGCCCTTATTGGGCAGCCCAATCGAGTTGATCAGGCCGGCCGGCGTCTCCCACAGCCGCGGCGGCGGATTTCCCTCGCGTGGCGCCAGAGTGATCGTCTTAGAGACGAAGGCATCGAAGGGAAAGCGCTCGAGCAGGGCGTCCCCGAAGGCGCGGCGCGCGGCGATCGCGTCGAAGGTGCCGGAGCCGTTGAGCACCGGACCCGCCAGCTCGACTCCACACAGATCGAGCATCAGTGCCCGGGCATCAAGGCCGAGTCGAGCTGCTCGGCGTCCAGCACGGGGCCTTCCATACACAAGCGGAGGTAACCCGACTTCGTCGCCACGACGCAGCCGAAGCAGGCGCCGAAGCCGCAGGCCATTCCCGACTCGAGCGCCAGCTGAGCGGGGGTCGCGCTACCGGCGCAGAGCACGCGCACCGCTTCCAGCATCGCCGGCGGGCCACAGGCAAAGACGGTCGCCGCGGGGTCACGGTCCAGTTGCTCGCGTAGGAGGTCGGTGACGAGCGATTGGCGTCCCGCCGAGCCATCGTCGGTGGCCACGTCGGGAGGCCCGGCGAAGAGCGACGCCGCCTGTGCGTGACGGGCGGAGCGGAAGCCGAGCAGCACGGCAGGCTCAGGACCCAGCTCGTCCTGAAGGCAGAGCAGCGGCGCAGTCCCGATGCCTCCGCCGACCAACAGCGGGCGGGTGCCGTCACGCGGGGGGCGCCACCCGGCCCCGAGCGGTCCCACCAAGTTGAGACCCTCCCCGGCGACCAGGCGGCCCAGGCGCTCGGTGCCCGGACCGATCTCGTCGAGAAGGAAGCTCAAGCGTCCGTCGCGTGCGCGCGCGTGGGAGAAGGCCCGGGGCAGGTAGGGGCGCTCGTCCGTGCCTCCACCCCACTCCGCGGCGCTCGAGAGCATGTAGAACTGGCCGGGCTGGGGGACCGGAACCGCCTCGGCTTCACTCACCGTGATCAGCCGATAGGCGCCGAGTCGCACGTTGTCGGCGACGGCGACGGTGCGGCGCTCCGGTGGAGCGAGGCTGCGCGGCTCAGCGCGTGGCGCTGCGCTCACGCTCGAACCGGCCTCAGCCGGAAGCACTCGGCTCGGCCGAGTGCGCCCGGATTGGAATCACGCCGTTGTGCAGCTCCTGCAGCGACATGGGCGGGGTCTCGCCACTGCGGCTGGCCCGGATCGCGCGCTGGGCGGCGCTCGCGCCGGACATCGTGGTTATGCAGGGCACCCCTCGGCCAATGGCGGCGCGACGGATCTCATAACCGTCGGCGCGGGCGCCAGAGCCGGTCGGGGTATTGATCACCAGGTCGACCTCTCCCGCCTCGATGCGCTCGACCACGTTGGGCGATCCCTGCGAGAGCTTGCTGATGCGGTCCACCGGCACGCCCATGCGCCGGATCGCCTGGGAGGTTCCGCCGGTGGCCAGAACGCGGAAGCCCATGTCGTGAAAGGCGCCGGCTATCTGTGTGGCCGCCGGCTTGTCGCCGTCGGTAACGCTGATGAAGACCGTCCCCGCCTGGGGCAGCTCGGCCCCCGCCGCCGCCTGGGCCTTGCCGAAGGCGGTCGGGTAGTCGGGAGCCACGCCCATCACCTCGCCGGTCGACTTCATCTCCGGTCCGAGCACCGCGTCCGCGAGCGGGAAGCGCCCGAAGGGAAGCACCGCCTCCTTGACCGAGACGTGGCGCGGGGCGCTGGGGATGTCGAGCGCCATCTCCTCTAAACGCTCGCCCAGCATGAGCCGGCAAGCGAGCTTGGCCAGCGGCACCCCGGTGGCCTTCGAAACGAAGGGGACCGTGCGCGAGGCGCGCGGATTGGCCTCGATCACGTAAAGCTCCTCGTCGCCGTACACGGCAAACTGGATGTTCATCAAGCCGATCACGCCGAGTCGCAGCGCGATCGCCTCTGTGGCCTGCCCCACCTGGGCGAGCATCTCCGGCCCGAGCGACATGGCCGGGATCACGCAGGCCGAGTCGCCCGAGTGCACTCCCGCCTCCTCCACGTGCTGCATGATCGCCCCGATCTGCACGGCCTCGCCGTCGCACAGCGCGTCGACGTCGATCTCGATGGCGTTCTCCAGGAAGCGGTCGAGGAAGATGGTGCGCCGCGCCCCGTCACCATTGGTGCGCTCGAGATAGTCGGCCAGCCCGTTGCGCGAGTAGCAGATTTCCATGGCTCGCCCGCCGAGCACGTACGAAGGCCGAACCAACAGCGGATAGCCGACGCTGTCGGCCACCTCGAGCGCCTGGACCGAGGACTCCGCGGTCGCGTAGGGCGGCCCCTTCAGCCCGAGCTCGTCGAGCAGGGCGCCGAAGCTCGGCCGGTCCTCGGCGCGGTGAATCGACTCCGGCGGCGTTCCCAGGAGCGGGACGCCGGCGTCGGCCAGGCCGGCGGCCAGCTTGAGCGGTGTCTGGCCGCCGAACTGGACGATCACCCCTTCGGGCTGCTCCAGATCGATTACCGCGAGCACATCCTCCAGGGTGAGGGGCTCGAAGTAGAGTCGATCCGACGTGTCGTAGTCGGTGGACACCGTCTCCGGGTTGCAGTTGATCATCACGGCGTCGCGGCCGGACTCGCGCACGGTCATCGCGGCGTGCACGCAGCAGTAGTCGAATTCGATGCCCTGGCCGATGCGGTTGGGCCCGCTGCCCAGGATCACCACGCTCGCCCGGTCCCCGCGGCGCACCTCGTGCGCAGCTCGGCGCTCCCAGCCCGAGTAGTAGTAGGGCGTCTCGGCCTCGAACTCGGCGGCGCAGGTGTCGACCGACTTGAAGGAGCGCTCGAGCCCGGCCTGCGGGTCCTCGCCGCGGGCCAGCGCGGCCATCTCGGCCATGAACCACGGGTCGATCTCGGTGCGCGCGCAGAGCTCGGCCTCGGAGTGCCCTTGGCGAACGGCCTCGAAAATGACGTCGTAGCGGTCGTGCGAGGGCGACTCCAGACGGGCCAGCAGGTCGCCCTCCAGCGAGGGCGTGACGTCGAGCTCGCGCGAACGCATCGCCTTGACGAAGGCCTGCTTGAAGGTGCGCCCGATCGCCATTGCCTCGCCCACCGACTGCATGGAGGTGTGGAGCTGGCCGTCGGCGCCGGGGAACTTCTCAAAGGCAAAGCGCGGGACCTTCACGACCACGTAGTCGATCGTGGGCTCGAAAGACGCCGGCGTCTTGCGCGTGATGTCGTTGTCGATCTCTTCGAGCGCGTAGCCCACGGCCAGCCGGGCTGCGATCTTGGCGATAGGGAAGCCGGTGGCCTTCGAGGCCAACGCGGAGCTGCGC
>Ga0136617_10005099_pt1 | contig 11744 bp, 11 predicted proteins | sample AntDrymUQ3222106_2_FD_129672 | JGI IMG/M metagenome (GOLD analysis project Ga0136617, IMG submission 129672) | Polar desert sand microbial communities from Dry Valleys, Antarctica - metaG UQ322 (21.06) | ecosystem: Environmental > Terrestrial > Soil > Desert | place: Antarctica: Dry Valley...
CGCGACGACGTTCCGCTCGACGCGATCGATGCCGCAGCTTGGAACGCGCTGTCCGATGGTCAACCATTTCTGTTGCATGCTTTTTTATCGGCGTTGCACGAGACCGGGTGCGCATCGCGGGCAAGCGGTTGGACGCCACGCTACGTGACCGCATGGCGCGACGGCGCGTTGGTGGGGGCGCTGCCGCTCTACAGCAAAACCCACAGCTACGGCGAGTATGTCTTCGACTGGGCGTGGGCCGATGCCTACCGGCGCTATGGTCGCCGCTATTTCCCGAAACTCGTGGCGGCGATTCCGTTCACGCCCGTGCCCGGACTTCGCGTTCTGGCGGGAGATGCGCACATTCGGCGTCCGTTGTTCGAGTACGCTCTGGGCATGGTGCGCGAAGGTGAGTTCTCGTCGCTGCACATGCTCTTTCCTCCTGCCGAGCAACAAGCGGAAGGCGCAGCGCTCGGGATGATCCCGCGCGCGGGCATCCAGTTTCATTGGACGAATCCCGGATATCGCGACTTCGCCGATTTTCTGGCCGCCCTGGCCCGCGACAAGCGCAAAAAGATCAAGCAGGAGCGGCACAACCTTGCCGCCGCGGGCGTTTCATTCGTGCGCAAGGAGGGCCACGCGATCACCTCCACCGACTGGGCATTCTTCTTTCAATGCTATACCAGGACGTATCGTGCGCATCATGCAACGCCGTACCTGTCGCTAGCTTTCTTCCAGCGCTTGGGCGAAACGCTTGCCGACCACGTGCTGCTGGTCGTGGGCTATCGTTCCGGCCGGCCCATCTGCGCCGCGTTGGATATCTTCGATGGCGCGGCGTTGTGGGGTCGTTACTGGGGGACCATCGAATTCGTCTCGGGTCTCCATTTCGAGGCGTGTTACTACCAGGCAATCGAATTTTGCATTGAACGCGGGATCGGTCGCTTCGAAGGCGGCGCGCAAGGCGTGCACAAGCTGGCTCGCGGCCTGCTGCCAGCAACGACCTATTCATTGCACGCCATCGGCGACGCCAATTTTGCAGCGGCCATCGCTGACTACTGTGCGCGCGAGCGCGTCGACATCGCGCATACTGTCGACGAGCTGGAGCTGGCCACGCCATTCCGCGATCCGCCCGCACAAGACAGCGAGAACGTATCGGTGTACAACCCGGTTTGCCGTGGGCCGCGCGACCCCTAAAGTCGCGCCGCGCGATTCACGCCACCTGATCCCGATCTCCATAGTCCTCTCCATGTCCGATCCTGTCTTGGTTTCGCGTCAGGGCGCCGTCGCTACGCTGACGCTCAACCGGCCCGATGCGCTCAACACGCTCGATTTTGCGATGATGGATTCGTTGGTGGCGGCCGTAACGGATGTCGCCGCGGACGATGCCCTGCGCGTCGTCATACTCCGCGGCGCCGGCAAGCATTTCATGGCTGGCGGAGATCTGCGCGCGTTTGCGGGCGAGCTAACGAAGGCGCGCGTCGCGCGGCAGGCAGGCTTCACTCAGATGATTGGACGCCTGCATTCCGCAATCGAGCTGCTGCGGGGGATGTCGCACCCTGTCGTCGCGCGCGTGCACGGCGCCGTTGCCGGCTTTGGACTCTCGTTGGTTGCGGCCTGCGACCTTGCAATCGCGGCCGACTCCGCCTATTTCGCGTCGGCGTATCGGCAGATCGCACTGACTCCGGACGGCGGCATGTCGTGGACGCTGCCGCGAATCGTCGGTCTGCGCAAGGCCATGGAGATTCTACTATTGGGTGAGCGCTTCGATGCCCAGCAAGCATTGCAGCTTGGCCTCGTCAACCGCGTGGTTCCCGCTTTAATCCTCGACGCAGCGGTCGAAGGCGTAGTCCAGGCACTCGTTTCCGGTCCCACGCTGGCGCTGCGCAATACCAAGCGACTACTGCACCAATCGTCGGCGCATTCGCTGTCCGAACAACTGAATGCGGAGAGCAGAAGCTTCGGTGAATGCGCGGGCACTGCCGATTTCGAGGAAGGGATTGCGGCGTTCCTCGAGAAACGTCCGCCGCAGTTCGATCGCGGATGAACACCATGGGGCCCCTTACCGGCAAGACCTTGTTCATCACCGGCGCGTCGCGCGGCATCGGGCTCGCGATCGCACTGCGCGCCGCGCGCGACGGCGCCAACATCGCCATTGCGGCCAAGACCACGGCGCCTCACCCGACCCTGCCCGGCACGATCTTCACGGCAGCGGCCGAGATCGAACGCGCCGGCGGCCGCGCCTTGCCCATCGCCTGCGACATCCGCGACGACGCTGCCATTGAAGCCGCAGTCGAGGCCACGGTGGCGCAGTTCAGCGGTATCGATATCTGCGTCAACAACGCGAGCGCGATCGGCCTGACCGGCACGCTGCAGACTCCACTCAAACGCTTCGATCTGATGCTCGGCATCAACGTGCGCGGTACGTTCGCCACGTCGCGCGCCTGCCTGCCGCATCTCCAACGCGCGGCAGCCGCTGGACGCAATCCGCACATCTTGAATCTGGCCCCACCGTTGAATCTTGACCCGAAGTGGTTCCGCGATCACGTCGCCTACACGATCGCCAAGTACGGCATGAGTCTTTGCGTCCTCGGCATGGCGGAGGAGTTCCGCGGTGATGGCGTCGCGGTCAACGCGCTGTGGCCGCGTACGACGATTGCGACGGCGGCGCTGGCGCTGCTGCCGGGTATGACCGAAAGGATTGCGCAGACGCGCAAACCGGAAATCGTCGCCGAGGCAGCGTTTGTCATCTTGGGTCGCGATGCCAAGACCACGACCGGAAACTTTTTTATCGACGAAGATGTTCTGCGCGCGGCAGGCGTGACTGATTTCGAACCTTACGCGATGCAACCCGGGACGCCGCTGATTCCGGATCTTTTTCTCGATTGAAGGAGCGTTGCCCGAACGCTTACGGCGCAGTTGCTTTGCCACTCCAGCACCAAAAGGTGCCGCGCTCACTGCCCGTCATCATCGACCGGCGTGCGTTCCTGACCCTTAGGCGCTACGTTACCGTCGACATCGGCGCGAGGCTGACTGGAGCGGCGCTGATGGCGTGGCGTGGACGCGCCCGGTGTATGAGTGCCACCGTAACCGCTGCCGTGCCCGCCGCCGTAACCGCCGCCTTTTGCGGCACGCGGGCCGCTGCGGTGCCGCGGCGCTCCCGGGACTGGGGGTGCGCCGCGAGGACGTCCGCCAGGCACCGTCAAGGTCTTACCGAACGGAGACGCATTTGCGTTGCTGTGCGGTTGGACCTCGTCGTAGTTGCTCCGCTCGCGACGAGCGCCGGGATGCGGAGCCTGCGCGTTGCTGTGCGGTTGGACCTCGTCGTAGGTGCTCCGCTCGCGGTGAGCGCCGGAATGCGGAGCCTGCGCGTTGCTGTGCGGTTGGACCTCGTCGTAGTTGCTCCGCTCGCGGCGAGCGCCGGGATGCGGCGCCTGCGCGTTGCTATGAGGTTGGACCTCGTCGTAGTTGCTCCGCTCGCGGCGAGCGTCGGGATGCGGAGCCTGCGCGTTGCTATTGGCTGCGGGGCCGTTTCCAGGTCCGCGCGCCGGACGTTGCGCGCCTTTTCCGTGCGGCCGCCCGCCCGGTTTGCCGTGCGCGCGCCGTTGTTCCGGCTGACCCGGCGGGCGCGGCCCGTGCTGGCCGTGCGGCCGGGATCCATCTTGCGGCGTCGCCTCCGGCCGCCCGCCGCGGGGTCCATGCGGACGCGGACCACCATGTCCGGGCGGCCGCCCGGCGTAATGCGAACCCCTGCCTTGTGTCTTGGGCGGATGCGGACGATGGCCTTCTGCCGCGGGCCGGCCTTGCAAGCCGGCCGCTTGGAGCACGCCTTCCACTTCTTGCGGTTGCAGCTCAAGAATATCCCCGCGTTTCATCACCGACGGCATCGCCAGTGTCCCGTAGCGGGTTCGGATCAGGCGGGAGACGGTGAGGTTCAGTGCCTCGAATAAGCGCCGCACCTCGCGATTGCGCCCTTCTTTCAATACAACCTTGTACCAGTGATTCGAACCTTCGCCGCCGCCATCTTCGACCGACTCGCATTTGGCAACGCCGTCCTCCAACGGTATCCCCGTCGTCAACACCTGCACGTGCTCTTGCGTCAGTTCACCCAGGATCCGCACCGCGTATTCGCGCTCGACTTCGTAGCGCGGATGCATGAGCCGATTGGCAAGCTCGCCCGAATTGGTGAACAGCAGCAACCCTTCGGTGTTGTAGTCGAGCCGTCCCACGTTGATCCACTTGCCGCTGCCAATCGATGGCAACTTGGCGAACACCGTCGGTCGGCCCTCGGGGTCGTCGCGCGTGACGATTTCGCCCGCCGGCTTGTGGTACATGAGGACGCGCGCTCGCGGCTCGGCGAAGCGAACGCGCACGAGCTCGCCGTTTATGCGCACCTCATCGCCCGGGCCAACCTTCTGCCCGACTTCGGCGGGCATCCGATTCACGGTGATGCGGCCCGCCATGATCATCTCTTCCATGGCGCGGCGCGAGCCGAAACCGCACGACGCCAGCACTTTGTGCAAGCGTTGCGGCTCCTGGAAAATTTCGTCAGTGGAGCGCTTGTGCTTTGGCGGCGGAAAGCTCTCCGCGATCCTCTGCAGCGCGAGGTTGGGCTGCGGAGTCGGTTCCGAGGAGCGAACTCGCGGATGCGAGTGGCGTCTCGGTGGCCTTGGTGGGGGCATCGGGCATCTCCAGGAGGTGGGAGGAATCGAGCTCGGCAAGAGGAGGCAGTTCCGTCAAGGACTTGAGACCGAGGTCGTCGAGGAAGGCTTTGGTCGTCGCGTACAGCGCCGGTCGTCCCGGCGTGTCACGATGGCCGACGGCCTCGACCCATTGCCGCTCTTCGAGCGTCTTGATGACGTTCGTGGAGACGGCGACGCCGCGGATGGCTTCGATATCACCGCGGGTTACGGGTTGCTGATAGGCGATGATCGCCAACGTTTCCATTACCGCGCGGGAATAGCGCGGCGGCTTTTCCGGTGCGAGCCGGTCGAGATAGGGTTGCACCGAGCGCGCGCCCTGAAAGCGCCAGCCGGAGGCGACTTGCGTCAATTCGATTTTGTGTCCGGCCCAGTCGTGCGCGAGTTCACGCAATAATGAGTCGATCGTGTCCGCCGGCAGCGGCGGCGCAAAAAGCCGCGACAGCTGGGCCACCGACACGGGTTCGCCCGCGACCAATAGTGCCGCTTCGAGGATGCTCTTGCTCTCAGTCAAGTCGGCTCTCGCCGGCGTTTGCTCATTATCCAGAGGTATTCCAGTATCGTTCATAGCTGCTCGGCCACCAGCGCGAACGCCGGCTCGCCCTGCAATTGCACATGGATCGGCGCATACGGCATAACCTGTGCGAGGCTGACCAACTTCTCCCGCGCCAGCTCGAGTAACGCAAGAAACGTCACGATCAAATGCGGTACGTCGGCATGCGTCGCAAACAGTGTTGTGAATTCCGCGAACCGCGCGGGCGTCAAGAGCCTCAAGATCCGGCTCATCTCGCTGCGCACCGACAGTTGCTCGCGACTCACCAGGTGATGCCGGTTGATGCGCGCGCGCTGGATCAGCGCCGCCCATGCAGTCTGCAGGTCGCGCGGATTCACCTCAGGCAAGCGCTCGGCCGCAAGCCGATCGAACCACACCCGTACTGTCGCAAAATCCCGGTCAACCAGAGGCAGCGCGTCGATCTGACGTGCCGCCTGCTTCATTCGTTCATACTCGAGCAGCCGCCGCACCAGCTCTACTCGAGGATCCTCTGCTTCGGCGCCCTGGGGTGCGGGCGGCTTGGGCAGCAGCAATCGCGATTTGATCTCGATCAACACGGCCGCCATCAGCAAATATTCGGCCGCGAGCTCGAGATGCGTCCTGCGCATCAGTTCGACGTAGCCCAAATACTGCCGCGTCAGCTCTGCCATTGGAATCTCCAGAACGTCGATATTCTGCCTGCGGATTAAATAAAGCAAGAGATCGAGCGGCCCCTCGAACGTCTCGAGGAACACCTCGAGCGCCTCCGGTGGAATGTACAAGTCCTCCGGCAACTCGTGCAACGGCTCACCGTGGACTCGCGCCAGCGGCTTCCCGACCTTTGCTGCCGCGCTAGGATCGATCGAAATCTCGGTCACCTCTCGGTCACAAATAAGGGTCAATCGTAGTGCAGTCCCATCGCCGCGCGGACGTCGCGCATCGTTTCCTCGGCAAGTTTGCGCGCGCGCTCGCAGCCGTCGGCGACGATGTTGCGAATGAGCGACGGGTCGTCGACATACTTCTGCGCCCGCTCGTGCAGCGGAATCTGCTCGCGGATGATGGCATCGATGACCGGTTGCTTGCATTCGAGGCAACCGATGCCCGCGGTCGTACATCCCTCGACGACCCACGCTCGCGTTGCTTCGCTCGAATAGAGCCGGTGCAGCGGCCACACGGGGCAACGCTCCGGGTTGCCGGGATCGATGCGCCGCACCCGCGCTGGATCGGTCTGCATCGTGCGAATTTTTCGGGTGACCTCGGCCGGGTCCTCGCGCATTAGAATCGCATTGCCGTAGGACTTCGACATTTTCTCCCCGTCGAGCCCCGGCACCTTCGGGTTATCGGTCAACAGCGCGTGCGGCTCTGCCAGTATGACGCGGCGCGAGCCTTCAAGGTAGCCGAACAAACGCTCGCGATCGCCCAGCGCCAGGTTCTGCGTCTCGTTCAACAGGCCTTTTGCCGCCTCCAGCGCATCCGCGTCACCTTTCTGCTGAAACGCCGTCCGCAGTGCCTCGTAGCGGCGCGCCTTCTTGGCGCCGAGTTTCTTGACGGCAGCCTTTGCGTTCTCCTCGAACCCGGGTTCGCGTCCGTAGATATGGTTAAAGCGGCGCGCCATTTCGCGCACGAGCTCCACGTGCGAGACCTGGTCTTCGCCCACCGGCACCATGTTCGCGCGGTAGATCAGAATGTCGGCGCCCTGCATCAACGGATAGCCCAGAAAGCCGTAAGTCGATAGATCACGGTCGGCAAGTTTCTGCTGCTGGTCCTTGTAGCTGGGAATGCGCTCGAGCCAGCCGATCGGCGTCATCATGCCCAGCAACAGCGTCAACTCCGCGTGCTCCATCACCCGTGACTGGATGAAAATCGTCGCGCGCGTCGGATCGAGTCCCGCCGCGAGCCAGTCGATGATCATGTCCCATACCGACTCCTCAATCGTTTCCGGCGCCTCATAATGCGTGGTCAATGCGTGCCAGTCCGCGGCAAAGAACAGACATTCGTACTCTTCCTGCAAGCGAACCCAGTTCTTGAGAGCGCCGTGGTAATGGCCGATATGCATGCGCCCGGTGGGGCGCATGCCGGACAAAACCCGGTCAGCGAACATCAATGAACCTCGGATTGATGATGCTTACGCGCGCATCAAGCGGCGATGCCGGACTTCGATGCAAGCTTCAAGATCCGGTCAACGCCCGCAACAGGAACTGGCCACCGTGCACCAGCGGCATCATGAGGTCGTCGAGCAAACGGACGGCAAGCAACACCAGGATGATCATGAATCCGTAAGGCTCCACGCGCGACAGCGCATACCCCGCCGCATTGGGCAGAATTCCCACCGCGATGCGGCCGCCGTCGAGCGGCGGAATAGGCAATAGGTTCAATGCCATCAACATCAGATTCACCGAAACGCCGATTTGCCCCATTTGATACAACCCGTCGCTCGCCCACACCCCAGACGGCGCCGATGCCTTGAGCAACAGCACCCACAGAAATGCCATGAAAAAATTGGCCAGCGGGCCTGCCCCCGCCACCCAGATCATGTCGCGCTTGGGCCGACGCAAATTGGCGTAATTCACCGGAACCGGTTTCGCCCAGCCGAAAATGAACAGCGGGGCCTTAGTGAAAACCGCGAGCGCAACCAGAGCACCCGGCACGAGAATCGTCCCGATCGGATCGATATGCTTCAGCGGATTCAGCGTCACCCGACCGGCTAGCTCAGCCGTCCGGTCGCCGAACATCTTGGCGATGTACCCGTGCGAGGCCTCGTGCAGTGTAATCGCGAACACCACCGGCACCGCCCAGAGCACGATGGTTTCGAATGAAAAATTCATTGAGCTGGCATTTTACAGCAGTCGCGCCGGGGACGCCTTGCGGCTATCAGAGATGGGACGCGTAATCAGACTGCCGACGCCAGACCGAGCCGCACGGGATCTCCGACGCCCTGGCGCACGATCACTGGCGGATCGACTGCCAGGTCGACGACCGTCGTGAACTCCGCCGAGCAGGGGCCCGCATCGACGACCAGGTCGACCGCGTGTTCGAGCCGATGGCGAATCGCTTCAGGGTCGTTGAGCGGTACGGTCTCTCCGGCCAGCATCAGCGTGGATGACAGGATGGGCTCGCGCAATGCCTCGAGCAATGCCGTGACCACAGGGTGACCCGGCACGCGAATACCTATCGTGCTGCGTTTGGGATGGACCAGGCGGCGCGGTACTTCGCGTGTCGCCGGCAACAAGAACGTATATGAGCCGGGTACGCCCTGGCGCACGATACGAAATTGCCAATTGGCGAGTCGAGCAAAACGTCCCGCGTCCGCCAGATCACGACAGACGAGCGTCAGCGGATGCCGCTCATCGACACCGCGAACATCGAGGATGCGCTTGGCGGCAGCAGCGTCATCGAGCCGGCACCCAAGCGCATAGCTGGAATCGGTGGGATACGCAACGACGCCACCGCCGCGCAGTATTTCCGCCGCCTGCCGGATAAGGCGCGGTTGCGGATGCGTGGGGTGCACTGAGAAAAACTGGGCCATCGAAGCGAAATGGTGGGAAAGAGCGCGGGAATGGGTCGGGGAGGTACGCGGTTTGCCAATATAATCGTTGCGCAAAACGCGTGTGCAGTTATAACACCGGGATGAATCTCCAACAGCTCAAATACTTAAGCGCGGTCGTCGATCACGGGCTCAACGTCTCTGACGCCGCGGCCGCGCTTTTCACCTCGCAGCCCGGCATCAGCAAGCAGATCCGGCAGCTGGAGGACGAGCTCGGGCTGACCATTTTCGTGCGCCAAGGCAAGCGGCTTGCGTCATTGACGCCCGCGGGCGACGTCGTCGTCTCGACGGCGCGGCGCGCGCTTAAGGAAATCGCCAACCTAAAGCGCGTCGCCGCGGAATTTCGTGCCGAGGACAGCGGCACGCTCGCGATCGCAACGACACATACGCAAGCGCGGTATGTACTGCCGGAAGTCCTGCGCCAGTTTGCAACACAATACCCGAAGATCAAGCTGGTCCTGCACCAGGGTAATCCGCACCAGGTTGCCGATCAGACTGCGCGCGGCGAAGTCGATTTAGGCATCGCGACCGAAGCGCTCGCGGACTTCCCGGAGCTGGTGACCCTTCCTTGCTACCAATGGAACCGCGTGGTACTCGTACGCAAGCGGCATCCGCTCAGCAAGATGGTGCCGCTGACACTCGAGAACATCGCTCGCTTTCCGATCGTCACCTACGATTCGAGCTTTACTGGCCGCTCCGTCATCAACGCCGCGTTTGACGCGGCCGGCCTCGAGCCGAACGTCGTTCTGACCGCCCTCGATGCCGACGTCATCAAGACGTACGTCGAATTGGGAATGGGCGTCGGGATCATTGCGCAGATGGCTTTTGACCCCGCCCGCGATGTCGCGTTCGAGAAGCTCGATGCGAGCCACTTGTTCGCACCGTCAACGACACGTTTGGCGCTGCGCCGCGGCGTTTTTTTGCGTGGCTATGTCTATGCATTCATCGCGCTGTTCGCTCCGCAATACGGACGCACGGCCGTCGATGACGCGCTGGGCGATGCGCGCGCGCGATGAGTCCGCCGCCCGGTCGAGTGTCCGCTACGGTACCGGAGATTCACCGCCGCTCGTGGGGTCTCGCCGCGCTCCTCGCGTCGCTCGCGATGCTCGGGCCGTTCGCGATCGACACCTATCTGCCTGCTTTTCCGGCGATCGGACGCGAATTGAGCGCGTCGCCGATCGCGCTGCAGCAGACGCTTTCCGCCTACCTCTTCGCTTACGCATTCATGATGCTCTGGCACGGTGCGCTCTCCGACGCCATCGGCCGGCGGCCCGTGGTGATTGGCGGCCTCGCGATCTTCGCAGTCGCAACGTTGGGTTGCGCAATCGCCGGTAATATTCAATCGCTCTGGCTGTTCCGGGCGCTGCAGGGGCTTTCCGCAGGAACCGGTCTCGTGATCAGCCGCGCGATCATTCGTGATCGCTTCAGCGGCGCTGAAGCACAACGGCTCATGTCGCAGATCACGCTGGTGTTCGGCATCGCACCAGCCATCGCGCCGGTTTTGGGCGGCGTATTACTTAACACCCTTGGTTGGCGTTCGATCTTCTGGGCGCTCTTGTTGTGGGTCGTCGTCATCATCGCGTGGTCGGCGAAGAGCTTGCCGGAAACGCTACCAGTCTCGCAGCGCCAGTCGCTGCATCCGCGCGCGCTGTGGCGAAACTATCGAACGGTTCTGGGTAGGGTCGATTTCTTGCTGCTGGCGCTGATTCCTGCGTTCAATTTTTCGGCGTTCTTTCTTTATATTGCAAGCGCGCCTGCGTTTCTCATCGACCTGCTGGGCGTAACGACTTACGGGTTCGCCTGGCTCTTCGTGCCGATGATCGCGGGCATCATGATCGGCGCAACGCTCTCCGGAAGAATGGCGGGGAAGCTCTCGCCCCAACGCACGATCCGCCTGGGATACGCGTTCATGTGCGTTGGCGCGGTCGTCAATCTCCTGATCTGCGCGCTTCTACCGCCTGGCGTGGCGTGGAACGTGCTGCCGATCATGATCTACACTCTCGGATCAAGTATCGTCATGCCGAGCACGACGCTCATCCTGCTCGATTTGTTTCCGGCGATGCGCGGCCTTGCGTCTTCGCTGCAGGGCTTCGTACAGTTCACGCTTTCTGGGTTCACCGCGGGTACCGTCGCGCCGTTCCTCGCGCATTCGCTGTCCGCGCTGGCATGGGGGATGGCCGGATTCAGCGTTGCCAGTCTTGGCTGCTGGCTCGTCTATCAGCGGCGTGCGCGAACTCTTCTCAAGGATTGGTCACCATGATCTCGCTGATGGCTGCGCTACGAATACTCACCGGCGCTTGGATACTCGCGCCCCTATTGATCGTGCACGAGGCGGCGAGAGCAGCGGAATTGCCCACGGTGGCGCTCAGCATCGGTGCGCACCAGTTGACGGCGGAAGTTGCGGCAACTCCGGAACATCGCGCGAAAGGTCTGATGCAACGCTTCAGCCTCAAACCGGATCAAGGCATGTTGTTCGAGTTCGAGCATCCTGGGATTCAGGGCTTTTGGATGAAGAATACCTACATTCCGCTGTCGATCGCTTTCATTGCGGCCGACGGACGCATCCTCAATATCGAGGACATGCAGCCGCACAGCGAGGACGTGCATCGGTCGAAGGGGCCGGCGTTATACGCGTTGGAAATGCGCAAAGGATGGTTTGCGGAGAAGGACATTGTCGCGGGGAGCAGGATGTCGGGACTACGGCTGCGCCAATGAAGAAACGTCGGCGAATCAGTCCGGATTTCTCGCGTGTCGTTTCGTCCTCTCCCAGGCGGCCACGTAGCGTTCGCCGGCTGGAGCGCCTATCCTTCGATGATCGGATGAAGACGGAGCGGCGTGAGCGGCGAGGCCCGGCTTGCCGGGCGGCGAGCAATCGCGAATCGACGCTTGAGGCCGACACGTTGCGCTTCATACCGCGCGATGGGACAAGGAGGCCGGGCGGCGTGAGCGGCGAGGCCCGGCTTGCCGGGCGGCGAGCAATCGCGAATCGACG
>Ga0136617_10005100_pt1 | contig 11739 bp, 12 predicted proteins | sample AntDrymUQ3222106_2_FD_129672 | JGI IMG/M metagenome (GOLD analysis project Ga0136617, IMG submission 129672) | Polar desert sand microbial communities from Dry Valleys, Antarctica - metaG UQ322 (21.06) | ecosystem: Environmental > Terrestrial > Soil > Desert | place: Antarctica: Dry Valley...
CTGACGCTGGCCGGGATCGCCGGGTTCATCCTATCGGTCGGCATGGCGGTCGACGCGAACATCTTGATCTTCGAGCGGATGCGCGAGGAGCTCCGCTGGGGTAAGGGTTTGCGATCGGCGGTCGAGGCCGGCTTCGACCGCGCCTGGAGCAGCGTCCGCGACTCGAACGTCACCACGCTCATTACCTGCGCCCTGCTGTACTGGTTCGGCCAGCAGTTCGGGGCGACGGTGATCCAAGGGTTCGCCCTCACCCTGGCGATCGGGGTGGCGATCAGCATGTTCAGCGCAATCTTCACGACCCGGTCGCTCTTGCGGGCGATCGTCGGGACCCGCTGGGCGCACAACCCGGCCCTGTTCGGGATCGAGGTCCCCCAGGTCGCGCCGGCCGCCGCCGCGACCCGTCGCCTGCGACTCGGGGAACGCGGGGCAGGGTCGTGACGTTCGACTTCGTCCGACACCGCTACAAGTTCTACCTGTTCTCGCTGGCCCTGATCCTGCCCGGCGTGGTGTCGCTGTTGCTGCCGGGTGGTCTGCGGCCCGGGATCGATTTCAGCAGCGGCACGATCATGACGCTGCGGTTCGACCGGCCGATCGATCAGACCGCGCTGCGCGAGGCGTTTGCCGATCTCGATCACCCCGAAGCGATCGTCCAGCGGTCCGAGGGGAACACGTTCGTCGTCCGGACGCTGCCCTTCCAGCAGGCGATCACCGAGGCCATCGAAGCGCAGCGCCAGTCAGAGCGCCAGGTCGTCGTCGGCGGCCTGACCGAGCGGTTCGGGTCAGTCGAGGTCTTGAGTTTGGATTCCGTCTCGCCGATTGTCGCCACGGAAACCGTCTGGTACTCGATACTGGCGGTGATGGCCGCCTCTGTGGGAATCATGCTGTACCTGTGGTGGGCGTTCCGCCGCGTGCCGCATCCGATCCGCTACGGTGCGTGCGCGGTGGCAGCCCTAGTCCACGACGCCGTCCTGCTGCTGGGCGCCTTTTCGATCTTCGGTCGCCTGTTCGGCACCGAGGTGGACTCGATGTTCATCTCGGCCACGCTGACGGTGATCGGCTTCGCCGTCCACGATACGATCACCGTCTTCGATCGAATCCGCGAGAACTTCGTCCGCCATGCCGGCGAGCCGTTCGCGGACGTGGTCAACCACAGCCTGGCCCAGACGCTGGTCCGTTCCATCAGCACCGGCATGTGCGTGATCCTCACGCTGGTGGCGCTGTACCTCTTCGGCGGCGTGACGATCCGCAACTTCATGCTCGCGCTGCTCATCGGGATCACCGCCGGGACCTATGGATCGATCTTCAACGCCAGTATGCTGCTGTACTCCTGGGAGGACGGCGAGCTCGGCCGGCTCTGGCAGCGCCTCATCGGGCGTCGACCCATGCCGGTCCCCGCGACGTAGACCCGAAGAACACGCGCGCCCTTCGTAGGGGTGGGGAAACCCCGCCCCTACGGGGCTGACAGCCCCCCGTCACATGATAGGCCGCCGCCTACAATAGGTCCTGGTGCTCCGAATCGAGGGCGAGGCGCTCGACGAGCTTCTTGACGTCCTGGACGCGGTCGCGGGGACAGACCAGGACCGCATCCGGCGTCTCGACGACGATCATGTTTTCCAGGCCAACGGTCGCCACGGGCCGCGAGGTCGCAAATACCAGGCTATCCCGCGTGCCCAGGGTCAGGTGGGTCCCCCGCACGACGTTGCCCGCCTGATCGCCAGGTAGCAGCTCGAACAGCTCGCCCCAGCTCCCGATGTCGCTCCAGTCGAAGCGCGCTGGGATGACGGCCACGCGATCGGATTTCTCGAGGATGCCGACATCGATGGTCTCGATTGGCACCGTTGGATAGAGCTCGCCCAATGCCTGCTCCTGCTCAGGTCCGCCCAACGCTGGCGCGATCTTCGAGATCCGATCGAGAATCGCGGGCTGGTAGTGCCCGAACTCTTCGAGGATGACATCGACGCACCAGACGAAGACGCCGGGATTCCAGAAGTGTCGACCAGACGACGCGAAACGGCGGGCACGCTCGAGCTCCGGCTTCTCGATGAACCGCACGACTCGGCGCACCGTGTAGCCGCCGACCTCGCTCAGCGCGTCGCCTGCCTCGATGTAGCCAAGCTGCGTCGACGGGCTGGTCGGCTCGATCCCCATCAGCACGAGCTGGCGAGTGGCGTCAGCCGCCGTAAAGGCGGCCCCAAGCGTCGCGCGGAACTCATCACCATCGGTGATGAAGGCATCCGAGTGTACCGACGCCATCACCGCCGTGGCGTCGCGCCGCTGGATCTCCGCGGCCGCCAGGGCGAGGCTACCGGCGGTCCCGCGGCGGGCCGGCTCGACAAAGACGTTGCCCGCGGGAACCTCGGGGAGCTGCTCGCGGATGCCATCCGCGTGGGACTGCTCGGTCATGATCAGCACCCGCTCCGGCGGAACGAGCGGGGCGATCCGATCGACGGTCTGCTGCAGCAGCGATCGCTCGCCGTGGACCGTCAGGAGCTGCTTGGGGTGATGCGACCGGCTCAGCGGCCAGAGCCTGGTGCCGCTGCCGCCGGCGAGGACGACGACGAACGTATGGGATTCGGGCACGCCTGGACTCCTTGGGAGCGTCGCCGGCGGGCCTGGCCGAGCAGCGCCGCTCGGGCTTGTTAGGGGGCCGCCACTTCGCGGCCCCCCCGAGATGCTACCACACCCCCGGCTGCTCCGACCGGCTGAGCCGCCACGATCGGTCGCGGCGTCTCGAGCTCTTGCCGTCGCACTTTGGCGGCGTTGACGAACTGGTCGAAGAGCGGGTGTGGGCGGTTCGGCCGCGACTTAAACTCCGGATGGAACTGCGTCCCGAGCATCCAGGGATGGTCGACCAGCTCGGCGATCTCGACCAGGCGGCCGTCCGGCGACAACCCGCTCAGGCAGAGCCCTGCCCCGACGAGCGGCTGCCGAAAATCGTTGTTGAACTCGAAGCGATGGCGGTGGCGCTCGAAGACGATCGCTTCGCCATATGCCGTCGCGGCGAGCGAGCCCGGCGTGAGCTGGCAGGGATAGACCCCGAGCCGCATCGTCCCACCCTTGTCAGAGACGTCCTTCTGCTCAGGCAGCAGGTCGATCACTGGATAGCGAGTGAACAGGTCGAACTCGGTGCTATTGGGCTCGTCGGACCCGAACACGTGGCGAGCAAACTCGATGACGAGCACCTGCATCCCGAGGCAGAGTCCGAGGTACGGGACGCGTCGCTCGCGCGCGAAGCGGGCGGCTCGCACCATCCCCTCGACGCCGCGGTGGCCGAAGCCGCCGGGCACTACGATCCCGTCGAAGCCGCCCAGGACCGCCTCGGGGTCCTCTTCCTCGAGCCGCTGCGAGTCGATCCAGGCGATCCGCGGTCGCGCGTCGTGGCGCCAGCCAGCGTGGTAGAGCGACTCCCGGACGCTGATATAAGCGTCCTCGAGGTCCATGTACTTGCCGACGACGGCGATGGTGAGCTCATCGCTGACGGTCTTGGCGCGCGTTACGAGGTCGCGCCAACTGGCCAGCTCCGGCGCGCTGGCCGCCAGGCTCAAGCGCTCGACGACGAAGTCGCCGAGCCCCGCCGCTTCGAGTGTCAAGGGCACCTCGTAGATCGTCGTCGCCGTCTCCAGCGGGATCACAGCCCGACTCTCGACGTCACAAAAGAGGGCGATCTTTTCCTTCAGCTCGTCGGGCACCGGATAGTCGGAGCGGGCGACGATGACGTCGGGCTGGATTCCGATGCTCCGCAGCTCCTTGACGCTGTGCTGGGTCGGCTTGGTCTTGAGCTCCTTGGTCGGACCGACGAACGGCAAAAGGGTCACGTGGATGTACAGGGTTTCGTCACGCCCAAGCTCGCGGTGCATCTGGCGAATGGCCTCGAGGAACGGTAAGCACTCGATGTCGCCGACCGTCCCGCCGACCTCGACGATGACGACCTCGGCCCCGGTCTGCTTTGCGACTCGTCCAACGCGGTCCTTGATCTCGTTGGTGATGTGCGGGACGACCTGGATCGTGCCGCCCAGAAAGTCGCCGCGGCGCTCGCGGCCGATGACCCCCGAGTAGATCCCGCCCGTGGTCACGTTGCTGGCGCGGGTCAGGTTGGCGTCGATGAACCGCTCGTAGTGCCCCAGGTCCAGGTCGGTCTCAGCCCCATCGTCGGTCACAAACACCTCGCCGTGCTGGTAGGGGCTCATCGTGCCAGGATCCACGTTGATGTAGGGGTCGAGCTTCAGGATCGAGACGGAAATCCCCCGACTCTTGAGCAGACGCCCGAGCGAGGCAACGGTTATGCCCTTCCCGACTGACGAAACGACGCCACCGCTGACGAAGATGTACTTAGCCACGCCTTCCCTCCGAGCTGATTTCAACAAAAAACCGGCGCCCCTGCTGGGGGCGCCGGTCGGTCGCTAGAGTCGCTGCGCTGTTCGGGGGTGCGGGGATGGCTGCTTACACCCGACCCCTACCCTCATGGGCTGCCGCCTTGTCCGTGCATGAGATCATGATACGACCGACAGCGAGGGCCTGACAAGCACGAAACACCGCGCGCACGGGGCGGCTTTGAGCGCTCGGGCTAGCTCGGCGGCGCTGAGCCACGGGGTGACAGACGTACCGTCATGCGGTCGTCGCTGGTCGTCACCTCGACGACATCGAGCTGGCCGTCCCGAGCCATCTGGGCCAGCTCACGGTTGATCGGCTGGGTGAGGAGAGCGTCGATGTCGATCGGGAGGACCAGCGACCCGAGCATGACTTCACGAGCGTCCAAGCGCACCAGCCGGTCCACCACGCCGACCGCCATCAGCGCCGATGCCTCGAACCGCTGACCCATGAACGGCACCTCGGCGATCAGCACCAGGCGCTCGCCTGGCATAACGTCGATCCGCGGGTTCTCCAGCCGGACTGGCCCCTGGATGGCCGCCAGTCGCTGCTGCACCAGACTGGTAAGGTAAGGCTCCTGCAAGGTTAGGACCAGATCCTGTCCGCTGGCGGCGGAGATCCTCGGACCGATTGACTCGGCTCGCGGCGCGCTCAGCGCCTGGACCATTAGCAGGACGGCCGGGCCGAGGATCGCGCCGAGAATGAAGGCCAGGATCGTAGCCCAGCGCGGACGCATGCTCACGACTGGTCCGAGTGTACCACGGCTCCGCGGTCGCGACGATACTGGGACTGGATGAGCGCCGCGACCCAGCAGGCCCCCGCGAAGGCCACGCCCAGCGCGTTGCGGAGTCGCACGTCACCGCGGAGCAAGCCGTCCTGGGTGCCGTCCGGTCCGAGCAGCAGCAGCAGCGCCGCGCCCTGGACATCCAGCGCCAGCAGGAACAACGTACCGGCCAGCGCCAGCCCCGGCCAACGGGCGCCCCCGCCGGCGAGGCAGGAACGACCCAGCGAGACGAAGTAGAGCGCCAACACCGCGCTCAACCCCCCGAGCCCTACGTGGTCGAACAGCCCCAGGATCGCCACGCTATATGCTTCCCACGACTACTTGCGCCCGAGTCGCCCCCCCAACCCCCCGAACTCGGGGGGGTTGGGGGGGCGACTCGGTCCCGCGCTCTGCGTGCGCTCCTGCCGCGGCCACCGAGAGACGATCAGCGCCAGCAACACGGCCGGCAGCAAGAGCGCGCCAAATCGCTCGTCGTCGTAGAGGGCGGGCCGCGGTACGAACCACGCCAGCCCTCCCAGGCCCACGACCAGGACTGGCCCTAGCCCTCGGGCGAGCTCCCACAGCCGGCCTGCCACCCAGACCAGCGGAAGCGCCAGCAGGACGTAGTCATGCGGATAGGCGTAGGGCGTGACCAGCAGCGATGCCGCCAGCAGGGCGCCGGCGAACGGCTCGACGGCCGGCGCATCCCGCCACCACCACACGGCGACGCCAACAAGGAGCGCGGCGGCGAGCGACGCCCAGACAAACCAGCCGGCTGTTCGGTCCTCGAGGGCAGCGCTCAAGAAGACGTTGGAGCCGATGGTCGACCCCCAATAGTTCCAGCTCGTGGGAAGCTCGCGGCTGAGGACTTCGATCCAGCGGCGGGAGTACAGCGCGGTGGCGCCGACCAGACCGATGCCCGTGACGAGGAGTGCCCTGGCGAGATCGCATCGGCGGCGGTCCCGCCACTCCTGGCAGGCGAGGCCGGCCGCGAGCAGCACGACTAGATGCGGTTTGGCGACCACCGCGAAGCCCAGCAGGGCGCCCGCAACTGCCGGCCGCCCTCGCGCGGCCGCGACGGCGAGCGTGGCGCAGAGCCCGACGGCCGCCGAGCTCTGCCCGAGGAGCAAGCCATACGCGCTCGCCGGCCAGAGGCAGAGCAGCCCAGCCAGCGGCAGGACACCCACGGGCCAGCGGGGAATGGCAGCGAGCCACGGCGAGGCGGCGGCGATGGCAGTCAGGGCGGCGACGCTGAGGCCGAGCCAGACGGACGCGGCGGCCGTCGGGGTCAGCGTGACCAGGGGCACCAGCAGGAAAGCAAACGGCGCTGGACTGACGAACCCCGCGCCGTACGGATTGCCAGTGAGAGTGTACCCCCGAGCGCCTTCGTAGAAAACCACGAAGTCGTTCCCCTCCACGCTGCCGGGCGGATGGTCCGGATCGAGGGCCGAGACGAGCGCGAGGCCCGCCAGGACGACACCCAAAGCGGTCAGCAGGATTCCCGACCGCCGATCCGCGCGACCCACTCTAGACTGCCTCGGGCGGATCATAGTCGCCGTGCGAGCCCACGACAAGGACGCGTCACGGGTGTGGTATACTCGCCACGGAATCTCTCGCCCACGGTGGTACGGGGTCACTGGACGCGCAAGCGCTCGCAAAACTGATCGTCGACATCGCCTCGGATAAGCAGGCTAGTGACATTGTGCTGCTAGACATCCGGCAGCTTTCTTCGGTCGCCGATTATTTTGTCCTCTGCAGCGCGGCCAGCGAGCGTCAGGTTAGCGCGGTCGTGCGCGACATCCTGGCCGGCCTACGGAACGAGCACCAGGTGCGTCCGCTCCGCGTCGAGGGTCAGGCAAGCTCTGGATGGGTCTTGCTCGACTACGGCGATGTGGTCGCTCACGTCTTCGCCAACGCCCAGCGCGAGTTTTACGAGCTCGACGACCTCTGGTCCGGAGCCGTGCCCCTGGTGCGCGTGCAATGAACCTCTCGTTGCGTCGCCAGCACGGACTTCATCCGGGACAGTTCTTTGGGATCGGCATGAGCGTCGGCGTCGTCGTCGGGCTGGTGCTCGGCACGTTGCTCGCACTACGACTCGGCGAGGACGCGTACGAGGTGGTCAAATACCTGATCGACCGGCTCGCCGGGCGTCGCGACCGCGTAAACTTTGAGCTGCTGCTGCAGTGACCCGCCCCTTCCGCGGGCGCTCATCCACCTACAGCTCAGGCAGCGTGACGTGGAACGTCGTTCCCCCGCCCTCACCCGGTTCGTGCCACACTCGGCCGCCCGAGCGCCGGACGATCTCGCGGACGATGTACAGGCCGAGCCCCAGGCCCCGGGCGCTACTCCGCTCGGCGTCGCGGCCCCGGTAATAACGATCGTAGATTCGCTCCGCCTCCTGGCTGTTGGTGCCCATCCCGGTGTCCGAAACGGCGATGTGGACGCCGTCGGGGCCGCGCTTGACCTGGATCGTCACCTGCCCGCCCTCGGGAGTGTAGCCAAGCGCGTTACTCAGCAAGTGCGCCAGGATCTGGGCGACCCGACGGGGATCCAGGCGCGCCACCAGCGCGCTGCCATCCACCACGCGGAGGTCGTGCCTGCCGTCCAGCCCACGAGCCTGATCCGCCGCGGCGCGGGCGACCGCTATCAGATCGGCCTCGACCGGATCGCTGTAGAAGGACGCCGAATCGAGCTCGGCAACTTCGGAGAGGTCTCCCAGCAACCCCGACAGTCGAGTGGTTTCGCGAAGGATCACGTCGAGGGCGCGCTGCGCGACCGCCGGATCGCTCAATCCGCGTCGGAGGAGCTGCGCATAACCATGAATCGCGGTCAGCGGCGTGCGAAGCTCATGCACCGCCGCGCGCGAGATGCCGATCATCTCCCGCTGGTCGGCCATGGACGACCGATGGCTCGCCACAGCGCGGATACCTTGCGGCTCCGTCGATGCTTGCGCCTCGTCCAGCTCTTCAGCCCGCTGCGTGTCCATGGCCCACGTCCACTCAGGATGTATGGCGCCGTCCGCGGCTCGGGTCGTGTGGCGGACCAGGCCAACCGTCCGCACCGTGACGCGCTCCAAACCGTTCGATGGCCACCTCTGGCACGTACCCTGCACCGCCACCCGACGCGCGCAGGTTGCGGAGAGAGTCTGCAGGAGTTGTGCCAGCCATGAAGACGGGCGTTATCAGCGGCCCGCCGGCCGAGCTGCTGGTGGCAGAGCGAGAGCTGCTCGGTGACCTCCGCGAGCTTCTCGCGACGGCGGGCTCACCCGAAGAGAACCTGGCGGTGTTGCGTCAAGCCATCGTCGATCTCGATCAATTGTTCTTGCTGGTCGTGGTCGGAGAGTTCAACGCCGGAAAGTCGGCCTTCGTCAACGCCCTGCTCGATGCCGAGGTGCTCGAGGAGGGGGTCACGCCGACGACAGCGGCGATCACGGTGCTGTCCCACGGCCCGGCGTCGCGACGAGTCGACCCTGATGGCGTCGTTGAGCTGACGTTCCCTGCCGAGGCGTTGCGCGAAGTGCGCGTCGTCGACACCCCCGGCACCAACGCGATTCTTCGCCACCACGAACGGCTGACGCGGGAGTTCGTCCCGCGCAGCGATCTGGTCCTTTTTGTCACGTCAACTGACCGCCCCTTCACCGAGAGTGAGCGAGCTTTTCTCGAGCAAATCCGAGCCTGGGGCAAGAAGATCGTCGTGATCCTCAACAAGGTCGATCTCTTGCGCAGCTCGGACGAGCTCGCCACACAGCGGCGCTTCATCGAGGAGCACGCGGCCTCGCTGCTCGGCTTCGTGCCCCAGATCTTCGCCGTCTCGGCCCGCCTGGCGAGGGCGAGCGGCGATGGCGTCGACCCGGCCGCCAGCCGCCTGCAGAGCGGCTTGCCCGAGCTAGAGGCCTTTCTGGCGCGTACCCTCGACGATGTTGGCCGGCTCCAACTCAAGCTCTTGAGCCCGCTCGGCGTCGGCGATCGCCTGGTCGCCGATCAGCGCGCCGCCGCGGCCGCGCGCCTCGGCGTCCTGCGCGATGACCTGCGAGCGAGCGAGCAGATCGACCGGCAACTCCAGCTCTACCGCGACGACATGCAGCGCGATCTCGAGCCGCGCCTGGCCGAGCTGGAGAACGTGATCCGCGCCATGGGCGAGCGGGGCCAGGTCTTCTTCGACGAAACGCTGCGGATCGGCAGGATCTTCGACCTCTTCAACGCCGATCGGGTACGTGGCGAGTTCGAGCGCCAGGTCGTCGCCGACGCGCCGGAGCAGATCGATCGTCTCGCGCAGGATCTGATCGACTGGATGGTCGACCAGGACTTGCGGCTGTGGCGGAGCGTCGTCGACCAGGTCGACCGACGCGGGCGGGAGTCGGCCGGCGGCGCCCGCCTGGCCGGATCCTTCGAGTACGATCGGCGTTCCCTCCTTCAGTCAGTCGGGCGAGCGGCGCGGGACGTCCTTCAGCGTCACAACCATCGCCAGGAGGCCGAAGAGCTCGGCGGCTCGGTCCGCGACGCGGTCACCAGGGCCACAGCCGTCGAGGCCGGCGCGGTGACTCTCGGCGCGGTCACGCTCGCCGTCTTCAGTTCGGCGGCCGCGGACGTGACCGGCTTGCTGTTTGCGAGCCTGGCGGCCGGTTTCGGGTTCTTTATCCTGCCCATGAAAAAGCGCCAGGCGCTCGAGCGCTTTCGGGAGCGGACGGACGAGCTGCGCGAAGGCTTGACGGCGGCGCTACGCACTGAGTTCGACCGCGAGCTCAACGGCTCGCTCGGGCGGATCAAAGATGCCCTCGCGCCCTACGATCGCTTCGTGCGCGCCGAACAGGAGCGGCTCGGCGAGACCGACCTGGCGTTGCAAGGGGTCCAGGAACGGGCCCGCCGGCTGCGGGCCGAGATCGAAGGACTGGTCGAGCGGCCGGAGCAGCGCCTGGGCGAGCCGCCGCTGGCCGTCGCCGAAGGCGAGTCTCGATGAACGATCCATCCAAGGCCTGGCCGCCGCTCGTCGGCGACTTCATGCTTGGCAACCCGAACAGCCCAGTCGCCGTTTGCACCCTCGCCAGTCGTGGCCTCGTGCCCCTGCTGGGCTCCCGTCCTGAGATTGCCATCGCCGGACGGGTCTGGACTGAGAACGTCGGCATCGAGCGGATGGTCCAGAATCTCGTCGCCAATCCGAGCCTCACCGTCCTGATCCTCTGTGGTCGGGAGTCGCGCCACGGAGTCGGCCAGACGATCCTCAGCCTCCACTGCAACGGCCTGGATGGAGATTTCCGGGTGATCGGCTCCCAGAGTCCAGAACCGTACCTCCCGAACCTGCGACCAGAAGAGCTAGCCCGCTTTCAGCAAGACGTTCGGATGATCGATCTGATCGGAGAAATGGACCCGGACAAGATCGTCGAGTATGCCCATGCCGCGGCCTCGTCGGTCGAGTCTGCGCGCGCGGGCGTGGACGCCGCCGGGCCTTCGGGACGGATCGATCGACCGGTGGAGAGGGTCCAGGCCCGCTCGGACGATCATGCAGACTGGCGCTATGATGCGAGCGGCTTTTTCCTGATCTTCATCGACCGACAGACAGCCACGATCCAGGCCGAGCACCACTCGCAGGATCGCACGCTGTTGCGGGTGGTCGCTGGCAGAACGGCGCAGGAGATCTGCCACACCCTGGTCCGCCTGGGGCTGGTCACCGAGCTGGCCCATGCTGCCTACCTGGGCCGGGAGCTGGAGCGCGCCGAGGCGGCCCTCCGATTGGGACTTCGCTACGAGCAGGACACGCCCATCGACCTGCCATCGCTCGCTCGCTAACGTAGCCCTTTGGGGATAGAGCACGTGACAACAGTACTCGCGATCATGGCTCACCCGGATGACGAGCTGTTTGGGACCGGCTACCTGGCCAAGCTGGTCGCCGAGGGCCACGAGCTCAGCATGCTGTGCACGACTCGTGGCGAGGGCGGTGAGGTCGGGGAGCCGCCGGTCGGGCCGAAGGCGCGGCTCGGCGTGTACCGCGAGGCCGAGATGCGAGCCGCGGCGCGGGCGCTCGGAGCGCGCGACATCTGGTTCCTCGACTTCGTCGACCCCAGGATGGAGATCGACGGCGAGGCCCTCCCGATCGACGCGACATCCCAGCAGTTTCGAGCCGCGCTCAGCGTTCACCTCGAGCGGCTCCGCCCTGACGTGGTGGTGACCCACGGGTCCAACGGCGAATACGGCCATCCGCAGCACGTCTACACCCACCGAACCGTGCGCGACGCGCTGGCCGAGCTGGCCCCGTGGAGACCCTCCGAGATGCTGACCTGGTGCGCCAATACCGGCGCCAACGCCGAGGACAAGCTGACCAATCGCGACGACCCGGCCGACTTCTCGCTCGACATCACACCCTGGTTCTCGACCAAGCTTGCGGTGGCGCAGGCCCACCGAAGCCAGCACGCCATGTTCCTCCGAAACAATCGGACTAGCGACCTCGCCGACGCCCTGCGCAGAGAGGAAGCGTTCCGCCGATGGGACACCGGCTCTTGACAGGAGAGGGACCCAAGGCGGGATAATGGGATGACCCAGCCATCTGGACGGAGTAGGCCAAGCGATGAAGATCACTCGTCGTGCTTTCCTGAGGACCGCGCCCGCGGTGGCGGC
>Ga0136617_10005102_pt1 | contig 11737 bp, 8 predicted proteins | sample AntDrymUQ3222106_2_FD_129672 | JGI IMG/M metagenome (GOLD analysis project Ga0136617, IMG submission 129672) | Polar desert sand microbial communities from Dry Valleys, Antarctica - metaG UQ322 (21.06) | ecosystem: Environmental > Terrestrial > Soil > Desert | place: Antarctica: Dry Valley...
ACGGTGTGCATCGGGTGGGTGAGCGCCAGGGTGCTGAGGACTTTGTAGACCACGTCGAGTCCTTCCCCGCCGGCGGCGTACTCGTGCGCCTGCTGCATGAAGGCCTCGACGTTGAGCTGCCCCGCGAAGCCCTGCCCCCGGCCGCCGCCCGCCATCTTCATGTCCACCCGTTGGGCGATGACGATGTCCTGCCCGCCAAGCAGTCCGGCCCGGTCGGCGGAGAGCTCCGCCTTGCGGGACCATTCGAGAAAGGCGAGCCGAACCGGCAGCACCGCCAGCCCCGCGAGCATGGGCAGGGCGCCGAGGCTGATCAGCGCGAGGATGGCGGCGATGGTCCGGTAGAGCGCGTGCCCGCTGATTACGTGACCCAGCTCATGCGCCAGCAGTACTCGGAGCTCATCGTCGTCGAGCAACTCGATGGCGGCCGAATGGATCACCACGAACGGTTGGTCAATGCCATAGGCGCCGGCGTTGAAGAAGGGCGTCTGGGAGACGTACAGCTCGGGCACGGCCGGCCAATCGAAGGTGGTGCAGACCTCGGTGTGGAGATGCCAGAGCTTGGGAAACTGAGTCGGCCCGACCCTGATTGCGTTCCCCTGAAAGAGGAGCCGCACCCCCCGCTCTCCTCCGAGCAGCGCCAGAACCCTGCGGATCACTTCATCCACTCCCGGAAGCGTCCTGAGCGCCTGGAGTGCCGCCCGGTCTGCCGGATGCTCCCAGCTCAGGGCGGAGATCTCGGGAAAGAGCCGGCGGGGGCGGAGGGAGGGGGTGGTCATGGTGAACTCGCTTCAAACGCCTTTTCCAGATCCGCCACCAGATCCCCGCCATCTTCCACCCCGCAGCTCAGCCGCACCAGGCTATCCGTGAGTCCCATTCCGGAGCGCATGGCGAGGGGGACTGATGCGTGGGTCATCGAGGCGGGGTGGCCGATCAGGCTCTCGACTCCGCCCAACGACTCGGCGAGAGCGAAGATGCGGGTCTGCTCCACGAAGCGGCGCGCCCGGGCCGGGTCGCCCAGGTCGAACGCGATCATTCCCCCGAACCCGCTCATCTGGCGGCAGGCCAGCTCGTGTTGCGGGTGGCTGGGAAGTCCCGGGTAGTAGAGTCTGGTTATCTCCGGCCGCCGGCTGAGCCACCCGGCGACGAGGCGGCCGTTAGCGTCGTGCTGCCGCATCCGGAGCGGCAGCGTCTTGAGACCGCGGAGCGCGAGCCAGCAGTCCATCGGCCCCGGGACCCCGCCCGCCGCGTTCTGAATGAAGCCCAGCCGCTCGGCAAGATCGTCCCGGTTCACGATCAGGAGGCCGCCTACCATATCGCTGTGCCCGTTCAGATACTTGGTCGTCGAATGCAGCACGATGTCCGCCCCCGACTCCAAGGGGCGCTGGAAGTAGGGGGTGGCAAAGGTGTTGTCCACCACGTACAGAAAGCCGTGCGCCTGGGTCAGATCGCCCAGCGCGCCCAGGTCCACCAGGTGCATCATCGGGTTGGTGGGCGTCTCGCAGTAGACCATTCGCGTCGCCGGTGTGAGCGCGCCCTCGATGTTGCCGATCTCCCGCATGTCCACAAAGGTGAACCGCAGCCCGAACTCGGCGTAAATCCGCTGCATCAACCGGTGGGAACCGCCGTACACATTCTCGCCGCAGATCACGTGATCGCCCGATTTCAGCAGCTTGAGAACGGTGTCCAGGGCGGCCAAGCCCGACCCGAAGGCGAAGCCGTGGGTGCCTCCCTCGAGGCTGGCCACGTTGCGCTCCAGCGCCTCTCGGGTCGGGTTCTGGGTGCGGGCGTATTCATAGCCGCGGTGCTGGCCCAGAGCGCTCTGGATGTAGGTGGAAGTCTGATAGATGGGCGTCATCACCGCCCCCGAGAGCGGCTCCGGCACCTGGCCGGCGTGCACCGAGCGGGTGGCGAAGTGGTGGTCGTGGTCGTGGGGGAGGATCCGGGTCATCGGCAGACTTGAAAAAGAGAAGCAGAAGCGTAATGGTCCCGAACCGCGCGCGGCAAGGCGTAGTTGAGAGGGATCTCTCGCTCGGTTAGCTTCGATGCGTGATTTCCCCCTCTTCGCTTGGCGCTACGGCACGCTGCCTGGTAGTAGACGACGATGCGCAGACGCGGCACGCCCTGGCACGCCTGGTCCAGGGCCATGGCCTGGCTACCGTCGAGGCCGCTTCGGGAGCCGCAGCGCTGGCGCTGCTGGAATCGGAGGGCGAGGTGCCGCTGTGCATTTCCGACATCAACATGCCGGAAATGGATGGCGTCACCTTCCTGCGCGAGGTGCTCCGGCTCTATCCCGACATGGCCGTCATCATGCTCACCGGCGTCGCCGAGGTGAGCACCGCCGTCGAGTGTCTCAAGATCGGGGCACTGGACTATATGTCCAAGCCGGTGGTGATGGAGGAGGTGCACGCCCGCCTCGACAAGGCGTTGGAGAAGCGCAACCTCATTCTGCAGAACCGTTTCTACCAGCAGAACCTGGAGGGTCGTGTCCGCGAGCTGGACCGCCGCGGCAAGCAGTCGCTCATCAACGGTGTCCAGATGCTGGTTCACGCGCTGGAGGCCAAGGATGCATACACCAGCGGGCACTCGACCCGGGTAAGCCGCTATGCCGTCAAGACCGCCGTGCAACTGGGCTACACCGGCGATCGTCTGGAGCACATTCGACTCGGGGGCGAGCTGCACGACATCGGAAAGATCGGCACCCGGGAGGACATCCTGAACAAGCCGGGCCCGCTCACCCCCGAGGAGTTCGAGCACGTCAAGGGGCACACCAGTCTGGGTGAACGGATCCTGGCGCCGTTTCTGGCCGAGTCGCCGGTGGTACTCCAAATCGTGCGCTCGCACCACGAGCGGATTGACGGTAGCGGCTTCCCCGACGGGCTGACGGCGCAGCAGATCCCCCAGGAGGCCAGGATCGTAGCCGTGGTGGATTCATTCGACGCCATGACGACCGACCGGGCGTACCGGCCTCCCCGTGCCCCGGTGGACGCCATCGGCGAGCTGCGCCGCTGCGCCGGAACCCATTTCGACGCCGAGGTGGTCGAGGCCTTCCTCCGCGCCCAGGTACACTCGGTCACCTTGTCCACCGCTCTCTGAGCCCACCCAAGCGATCCCATCCGTGTCTGACACTCTCATGATCAGCGTCTCGGGGATGCGGGGCCACGTGGGCACCGATCTCACCCCGGAGCTGGTGGCCCGCCACGCGGCGGCATTCGGCGCCTGGGTGCGGACTGCGGCGTCGCCGCAGATCGCGGGGGCGCATCGGAGCGCCACCCGCCCGGCGGTGGTCCTGGGCCGGGACGCGCGCACCAGCGGCCCGATGTTCGCTCGGGCGGCCACCGCTGGTCTTATGTCGGTGGGAGTGGACGTGATTGATCTGGGAGTGGTGCCGACGCCCACCGTGCAGATGGCGGTGGAGCATCACCGCGCGGGTGCGGGATTGATCCTGACGGCGAGCCACAACCCGATCGAGTGGAACGCGCTCAAGTTCGTCGGGCCCGACGGCATCTTTCTGGACGAGGCATCCGGCGCGCGGGTGCGGGCCCTTGCCGAGCAGGGCCCGCCGCGGGTGGGGTGGGATGGCATCGGGGAGGTCCGCACCGACTCGGAGGCGGTCGGCCGGCACCTCGATGCCGTACTGGCGCTGCCCACCATTGATCTCGCGGCTATTCGGAGGCGCGGCTATCACGTGGCGCTCGACTGTGTGCGCGGAGCCGGCGCCACCGCGATACCCGCTCTACTGGAGCGGCTCGGTTGCCGGGTGAGCGGGATCAACCTCGAGCCCGACGGCCACTTTCCCCGGCCGCCCGAGCCCATCCCGGAGAACCTCGGCGAGCTCGGCCGGCTGGTGCACCAGGTCGGCGCCGACATTGGCTTTGCCGTGGATCCGGACGTTGACCGGCTGGCGGTGGTGGACGATCTGGGCCGGCCGATCGGCGAGGACTACACCCTGGCGTTCGCGGTGCGCGCGGTGTTGGGCGGGCGCCCCACTGGGGCGGAGATCCCTACGGTCGTGGTCAACCTTTCCACCAGCCTGGTGGTGGAGGACGCCGCCCGCGCCGCCGGGGCCCGATTGGTGCGCGCACCGGTGGGAGAGGCGAATGTGGCTCGTGCCATACGGGATGAAGGCGCCGTCATCGGAGGCGAAGGCAACGGAGGCGTGATGCTGCCCGCACTGCACATCGGCCGCGACGCCCCCCTAGGGGTGGCCTTGATCTTGCAGCTTTTAGCCCAGTCTGGGGCCAAGGTTTCCGAACTGGTGGCAGCCGCGCCCAGGTACTCGATCGTCAAGGCAAAGGGCCCCCGCGGTCCCCAGCTTCAGCCCCTCTATGATCGGCTGCGCAAACGCTTTGCCGATGCCGACGTGGATGAGCGCGACGGGCTGCGGCTGGCCTGGCGGGACCGGTGGCTGCACGTGAGGCCCTCGGGCACCGAACCGATCGTCCGGTTGATCGCCGAAGCTCCTACCGAGGCCGACGCGCAGGCCCTCGTGGCCGCAGGCCGAGATCTCTTGCACTGAGGTTCATGTCTCGATGTGTGGTATCGTCGGCTACATCGGACCGCGGCAGGCGGCCGGGCTGTTGCTCGAGGGACTTCGCAGGATGGAGTACCGCGGGTATGACTCGTCCGGAATCGCGGTAGTCAACGGCAACGGCCTCAGGGTACTGAAGGCGGCCGGCAAGCTCTCCGTGCTGGAGCAGGAGCTGCAGGACGACATGCCCTCCGGCACCATCGGCATCGGCCACACCCGCTGGGCCACCCATGGCGCGCCTACCACCCCCAACGCTCATCCGCACACCGACCAGTCCGGCCGCATTGCGGTCATCCACAACGGAATCTTCGAGAACTCGGGGTCGGTCCGACGGGCGCTGGAGCTGCGGGGTCACACCTTCAAGTCGGAGACCGACACCGAGGTGCTGGCCCACCTGGTGGGTGAGTTCTACCAGGGCAACCTGGAGGAGGCCGTCGCCGGGGCGCTGCGCGAGGTGGAAGGAGCTTACGGTCTGGCGTTCATTTGCGCCGACGAGCCGGGAGTGCTGGTGGCTGCCCGCAAGGGCTCACCGCTCCTGGTAGGGGTCGGTGAGCAGGAGTGGTTCGTCGCCTCCGATGCCTCTCCGCTGCTGCAGCACACCCGGTCGGTCGTCTACATGGACGACGGCGAGCTGGCGGTGCTGACCCGTGAGGGCTACCGGATCCGCAACCTGGAGACCACCCGGATCAGCAAGCCGGTCAACCAGATTGACTGGGATCTCGCGATGGTGGAGCGGAACGGCCACCCCCACTTCATGTTCAAGGAGATCTGCGAGCAGCCCGAGAGCCTCCACAACACCCTTCGGGGGCACCTGCTCGATGACGAGGGCACCGCCCGGGTCTCCGGCCTCAACCTGAGCGACGAAGAGCTCAAGCAGTTCGAGCGGATCATCATCACCGCCTGCGGCACCTCCTGGCACTCGGCGCTGATTGGCGAGTACATGCTGGAGGAGATGGCGCGGATCCCGGTGGAGGTCGAGTACGCCTCGGAGTTCCGCTACCGCAACCCGGTGGTGGACCAGCGTACCCTGGTCATCGGGATCTCCCAGTCGGGCGAGACCGCCGACACCCTGGCCGCCATTCGTGAGGCCAAGCGCCGCGGCGCCCGAACGGTGGGTCTGGTAAACGTGGTCGGCTCGACCATCGCGCGGGAAGTGGACGGCGGCATCTATCTGCACGCCGGTCCCGAGGTGGGTGTCGCCAGCACCAAGGCGTTCACCAGCCAGGTGGCGGCGTTGGCCCTCATCACTCTCCGCATCGCCCGGCTGCGCAACCTGAGCATCCTGCAGGGCCGCCAATTCATCCAGGCCCTCCGCCTGCTGCCCGACAAGGTCGCCGGGATTCTGGAGCGGGCCGGCGAAGTGGAACAGTTGGCCGAGCGCTTCCTCCGCAACTCGACCAACGCGCTCTACCTGGGACGAGGAGTCAACTTCCCGGTGGCGCTCGAAGGCGCGCTCAAGCTCAAAGAAATCTCCTACATACACGCGGAGGGATATCCCGCCGCCGAGATGAAGCACGGCCCCATCGCGCTCATTGACGAGAACATGCCGGTGGTGTTCATCGCCCCGAGAGACGCCGTGCACTCCAAGATCGTCTCCAACATCGAGGAGGTGAAGGCGCGAGGCGGAAAGGTGATCGCGCTGATCAACGAGGGAGACAAAGAGATCGAGCGGCTGGCCGACGCCACCCTGACCATTCCGGACACGCTGGACCTGCTGACGCCCATCGTCACCAGCATCCCGCTGCAGCTCTTGTCGTATTACGTCGCCGTGGCGCGTGGCTGCAACGTGGATCAGCCGCGCAACCTCGCCAAGTCGGTGACGGTCGAGTAGTCGAGCAACCAGAAAGGTGGTCGGAATGGCTGGGCGGTTGCCGACGAACTGATAACGTCGCCCGTTCGACTGTCCCCGGTCACCAGCCCCCGAGCGATCGGGGGCTTTCTTTTTTTCATCCATTTCCTGTCCACATTAACCACACTTCGAGCGTGGAAAAATTGGGACTGGCGGTGTGGATTATGGATGCCTAGTTTGGCATTCCTCTCGTGAGATTTTCAGAACCCTGCGGCAAGGCCGACCTGCAGATGATCACGGTTGGTGAAACACCGAACGCGCGGGTACGGGAAATTGCCCGCAATCTCGAGCGGCTGGAAACCGGAGCCGACCAGAGCCGGGTCTGTCTGGATGGAATGCAGGAGGGTCTGCGGTCCTGCACCTGCTGTCGGGACAGCGGGCACAATGGGCGACACCGGTGCCCCTGCGGCTCCGAGTGGTAAAAGCAGCCGGAGGGGGTTCTTCGACATTGGTCTGAAAAGTATCAAGGTGCAAAGGTGGATGGCCGCCATAGTCTCTTGTAGCATAAGGAGATCAGGGTAAGGCCTTCCACCTGTGGCAGCGTGGATTACTTGTGGGCTCAATTGTGGAAAGCCGGAAGGCCGCTTTCAGGCCACCGCGCTCGCCTCGCCCGGGCGCAGCGACCAGGTCTCTCCCACCTCGGTGAGCACCACCCGCCAGCGCTCGCGGCCGGCGACCGCCAGGAACCGTCTGATCGGCTCGTCGGTGGGCTCGCGGCTCAGCCGAAACGTCGAGTGGTGGACCGGCATCACGTACTCGGCGCCGATCGCGCGAAACATTCGCCACGCCTCCTCCGGCGAGGCGTGGCTCTGGATCCAGGGGTCGTACGCGCCGATGGGCAGGATCGCCAGATCCACCCGGCCCCGATTCCGCAGTCGGGCAAAGGTGTCGGTATACGCGGTGTCGCCGGCAAAGAGCACGGTGCGTCCCGCCCGGGTCAACAGGTACCCGCCGTAGCCGCGGTGTCGGTCGGTCACCATCCGCGCGCCCCAATGGCGCACCTCCACCGACTCGATGCGCACGCCGTTCACTTCGGTCGCTTCGCCCCAGGCTATCTCGTCCACCCGGCGGAACCGGCGCACCAGATCCGCGTTGCCCGCCTGGACCACCACATGAACCTTTCTCGGAATCCGCTGAAGCGTGCCCAGATCGGTGTGGTCCATGTGGGCGTGGGAGAGCAGCACGGCGTCGAGCTCGGGTAGCTCTTGCGGACGCAGCGCCGGCTGGACCAGCCGCCTCGGTCCCACTTTGACCACTCCCCGGCCGATACCGATCCGCCGCTCCAGCGCGGGATCGGTGAGGAGCCAGGTGCCGTGAAAGTTGAGGAGGACCGTTGCATGGCCCAGCCATGAAACCGTGAGCCGGTCGTCGGCCCACGCCGCCGGCGTCGGCCGGTACGGGGCCGGGGCAATCCGCGAGAGCAGATCGCCCCGCCGGTCTACCACCGCATCCCGGGCGTAACGCCGCGCGAATGCAAGCTGGGTTCGGAAGGCCATCTGTGAAGCATAAACGGGATGAGTCGAAAGGCCTTTGCTCAACGGTCGTCACCCTGAACGAAGTGAGGGGGCCATGACCTGGCGCATGGCCCCTTCACTTCCTTCAGGGTGACAGCGGCAGCTCAGAAGAAAGCGGCGGGATGCGAGTCGTACTCCAGCGGGTCTCGAAGGCGGGTGTGACGATCGAAGGCCGCCTCGCGGGCCAGATCGGCCGCGGCTTCTGCCTCCTGGTCGGCTTCACTCACGGCGACACCGCCGCGCAGGTAGATTGGATGGCCGAGAAGGTGGCCGGGCTGCGGCTCTTCTCCGACGCCGAGGGGAAGATGAATCTGGGGTTGGAGGAAGTCGGCGGTGGAGTGCTGGTGGTGTCCCAGTTCACCCTGTACGGGAGCTCCACTAAGGGCCGGCGACCCTCCTTCATTGACGCGGCGCGGCCGGAGACCGCCATCCCACTCTACCAGCGGTTCGTCGGGGCGCTTCGCGATCGAAGTCTCGAGGTGGCCACTGGTGAATTTGGAGCAGATATGCAGGTCGAGATTCACAACGACGGGCCGGTAACTCTGATCCTGGAACGCGAGCCGTGAGCGATGAGCCGCTGACTCTCGCCTCCGGCTCGCCGCGCCGGCGCCAACTGCTGGAGATGCTCGGCATTCCCCTGCGGGTCATTCCCGCCAATCTGCCGGAGGTGCGTCGCGTCCATGAGACCCCGGTAGACTACGTGGAGCGCCTGGCCCGCGAAAAGGCGCTGAGCGTACCGGGCCGGCTCGTCCTCGGTGCCGACACCACGGTCGTGGTGCGGGACGCGGTGCTGGAGAAGCCCAGCGACGAGGCCGATGCTCTCCGCATGCTGCAGAAATTGACCGGCCGCACCCACCAGGTCGTGACGTCGGTGGCGCTCGCCGCCGGTGAGGCGCTGCACCAGGCCACCGACGTCACCAACGTCACCTTTCGCCGGGTGGACGACGCCTTCCTCGAGGCCTATATCGCCACCGGAGAGCCAATGGACAAGGCCGGCGCCTACGGCATCCAGGGTTACGGCGCGGCGCTCATCGAGCGCATCGAGGGAGACTTCTTCAGCGTGATGGGCTTGCCGGTGCGGCTGGTGCTGCAACTGCTGGAGAAGGCGGGCGAGAAGTATCTCTTCGAGGGGCAGGAGGGGAGAGCGGCGTTCAGCGGAGCTCGCTGATACTCTTGACCCGATACACCTGCACCACCTGCGTCTTTCCCTTCAGCGCCAGCTCCGGCAGATAATCGTACTCGACGTGACCCCGCACCACCTTGAGCAGTCCTTCGCTCACCAGGATCTCACCCGGACCCGCCTCGGAGCACAGGCGGGCGGCTACGTTCACCGCGTCGCCGATGACGGTGTACTCCAGGCGCCGGTGGCTGCCGATGTTCCCCGCGAAGACCTCGCCGTGGCTGATGCCGATGCCCACCCCGATCTCGGGGCGGCCGGCGGCTGTCCACCGGCGGTTGAGCCCTTCGATGCCCCGCTGCATGGCCACGGCGGCGCGCAGCGCCCGGTCGGGATCGTCGGCGTGGGAAATCGGCGAGCCCCAGAGCGCCATGATCGCGTCGCCGATGAACTTGTCGAGCGTTCCCCCTTGCTCGAAGATGATCTCCACCATTTCGGTGAAGTACTCGCTCAACAACAGGGCGATGGCGTCGGGCCCCATGGACTCCGCCATCGCGGTAAAGCCACGGATATCGCTGAACAGGACGGCGGTAGGGCGCCGCTCGCCTCCCTGCCGGATGGCCGCGCTCTGCTGGGCGATGTCGGCGGCGACGTGGGGCGCGAAGTAGCGCTCGAAGTTGGATCGGACCAGAGCCTCGCGCTGGATCTGGTCGGCATAGCGGCTGTTCCTGATCCCGATCGCGGCCAGGCCGCTGAACGCCACCAGAAACTGCAGGTCCTCGTCGCTGAAGCTGTTGGCGGCGGTGACGTTGTCCACGTAGAGCAGGCCCAGTACGCGGTCGGAGGCGTCCAGGAGGGGAGAGCACATGGCGCTGCGCACGCTCTGCATGACGATGGACTTGCCCTTGAACCGGGCGTCGGTGGGGGCGTTGTGGGACACGACGGCCACCCGCTCCTGCATCACCTTCTCGGCGATGGACCCGGGAATCTGATGGGGTTGGGTGTCGCCCATCCGGCTCTTGGAGATGGTCGCGGTGAGCTCCCCCGTCGTCTCGTTCCGAAGCAGAATGGAGACCCGGTCCACCGTCATGACCTCGAAGGTGGTGTCGACGATAGTACGCAGCAGCCGGTCGAGGTCGAGCTCCGAGGAGAGCTTCTGCGCGATCTCCAGGAGCAGGGAGAGCTTCTTGGCCTGGCGCTCTTCCGCCGAGCCCGCTACCACCCGAAGCTGGCCCTGGGGCATGGGGCCGTCCCGGCTGGTGATTCCGGGTGCCGCCGCCCCGGCGCCGACCGCGAGCTCCCGCACGATCATGCCTGAGGGAGCGAACGCCTCGAGCAGATCCGACGTTGACTGCGGCCCCGACGGCTTGAGCTCTTTGAGCCGGAAGATGACCTTGCCGAAGGTGATCGAATCATTGGGCTGAAGCTGGCCGGCCTGGACCCGGCTGCCGTTGATGCAGGTGCCGTTCGAGCTGCCGAGATCCTTCACTTCCACGCTGTCGGGCCCCACGCTCAACTCGGCGTGTCGCCGCGAGATGGTCGGATCGTAGATGGCTATGTCGCTGGTCATGCCCCGACCGACGACCAGACTTCGCCCGGGCGGCAGCTCGAAGCTCTGTTCGCCGCTGGTGCTGACGAGTCGGAAGGCGGGCATGGGACAAATATAGGAGGGTAAAGCAGCCTCGCGATCAGGCCTCGGTACCGCCGGCCGCCAACGCCAGTGCCAGCAGCACCGCTCTCGCCTTGGCCTCGGTCTCCTTCCACTCGGACACCGGATCGGAATCGGCCACGATGCCGGCGCCTGCCTGTATCCAGGCGCGGCCACCGCGCATGACGCAGGTGCGGATGGCGATGGCCGTATCCAGAGTGCGGGCTCCCCAGCCCACGTAGCCGACGGCGCCGGCATAGGGCCCACGGCGGACCGGCTCCAGCTCGTCAATGATCTGCATCGCCCGCACCTTGGGTGCGCCGGAGACGGTCCCGGCGGGAAAGCAGGCGGCCAGCGCCGCCATGGCATCGAGGTCGGGGCGAAGCCGTCCCCGCACCTCGCTCACCAGGTGCATCACGTGGGAGTAGCGCTCGATCGCCATGAAGGCGGTGAGCCGCACCGTGCCGTATTCCGCCACCCGTCCGACGTCATTGCGTCCCAGATCCACCAGCATCAGGTGCTCGGCTCGTTCCTTGGGATCGGCGGCCAGCTCGTCCGCCAGGATCGCATCATGCTCCGGCGTGGTTCCGCGCGGGCGGGTGCCCGCAATGGGCCGGAGCGTCACCTCGCCGTCCTCTACCCGGACCAGGATCTCGGGTGAGCTGCCGATGACGTGGATGTCGTCGCAGTGGAGATAGTACAGGTAAGGGGCGGGGTTGAGGGCCCGCAGGTAGCGATAGGTCAGGAAAGGATCGGGCGCGGCGAGGTCCAGCCGGCGGCTCAGCACGGTCTGAAAGGTATCGCCGGCCGCGATATACTCTCTGATGCGACTCACGCCCTCCTGAAACCGCGCGTCCGGGTACGGCGAAGTCGTGGCCGGGAGCTCGGGGGGCTCCTCGATGGCCAGGGGCCCGATGCTCCCCGGCGCCGCCAACCGGCCGAGCCAGTCCTCGATCCGCGCCTCGGCTTCGGCGAACAGCCGGCGGAGCAGCCCATCATCGGCGCCCGGGGGGACTTCAACGCTCGCGATAACGGTTGCCCGATTGTACAGATTGTCCAGCACCAGCAGCGTCTCGGCCAC